>VFSW01000312.1_pt1 | contig 69131 bp, 67 predicted proteins | sample 5358111 | NCBI WGS metagenome assembly VFSW01 (sample SAMN11554181, study PRJNA540505) | mine drainage metagenome | isolation source: sediment from site ElyBrook_90M | place: USA: Ely Copper Mine, Vershire, VT | collected 2017
TATCACCTCAAACACGTCGACACGATATTCGCCAGGGTGTTTGGGGCAGACTAGCGCTCATCAAGAGACGCACCAGTCTGGCGCTCTGGTGCCCTACGCTACCTTGCGTGGGACTTCGCGCAGCCCGCCAAGTGCCTGCTGCGCGCCCGAAACACCGGCCTCGCCATATTCGGCGTCTTCGTTGACCTGCCAGACGTCATGAATTTTTTCGCCCGCCATGATATTGAGCGCCGTCAGCCAGCCGGTCATCATGGCGTGGTCCTGATTGTTGTATTTGTGCATGCCGTTGCGCCCGACCAGATGCAGGCCAGGATAGCGCAGGGCGATTTCGGTGCGGATCACCTCGACATTGCGGGCATAATCATCATCATAGACCGGATAGGCCTTGGCCTGACGCACCACGGAGGCATCGGCGACGTCTTCGGCCCGCATCAGGCCAATTTTGGTGATTTCCTGCTTGGCAAGCTCGATCAATTCGGAGTCGCTGGCATTCCACAAGCCGTCGCCCTCAAAGCAGAAATATTCGAGGCCAAGGCAGGTCGAGACGCCATCGGGAATCATTTCCGGCGACCATGAACGGAAATTCTGCACGCGCCCGACCTTGACTGATGGGTCGTGAATATAAACCCAGTTGTCGGGCAGGTTGATGCTGGATGTGCCCATCAGCACCACTGTGAGAAAATCACGATATTGCAAGGCGCGGGCCTGAAAAAGGCTGATCGGTGTTGGCTTCAGGTTCGCCATCAATTCGCGGATCGGGGCCGATGAAATCACATTCAGCGCCTCGAAGCACGCGGCGCGGCCCTCGGCATCGCGAATGGCGATGGTCCAGACCTTGCGGTTTTCGTCAAAGGTGAGTCCGGTGACTTCGCGTCCCATCAAAACCTCGCCACCATGGGCGCGGATTTTGTCACGGGCGGCTTCCCACATCATGCCGGGACCTCGGCGCGGATAACGGAAGGATTCAATCAGGCTCTTGGCGCCGTTGCCCTTTTTGCCTTTGTTCAAGCCCAGCGAGCGTGACAGGCCGTCGATGATTGCCGCGCCGAGGCTCAAGCCCTTGATGCGCTGGGCCGCCCAATCGGACGAGATGGCATCGCAGCTCATGCCCCAGACTTTCTCGGTATAGGTCTTGAAGAAAATCGAAAACAGGCGCTCGCCAAACTGATTGCGCACCCATTGATGAAAGGTGCGCGGGGCTTTGATCGGGGACAGTTTGGCAAAGCCGAATGAGGCCATGCAGCGGGTGCTTTCCCAAATTCCGAGATTGGCCAAAGCCTCGAAGGCTTTCAGCGGATAGGCATAGAACTTGTTTTGATAGAAAATCCGCGACAGCCGTGGCCGGTCGATGAAATCATCCGGGAGAATTTCATTCCAGAGATCAACGATGTCCTTGGATTTCGAGAAAAATCGGTGTCCGCCGATGTCAAACAGAAAATTCTTGTAATTCACAGTGCGGCTGATGCCGCCAACATAGATGGGGTCTTTCTCGCAGACAACGACTTCGCGGCCACTCTTCGCCAGGATATAGGCTGCGGTCAGGCCGGACGGCCCGGCGCCAATCACGAAAGTCTCGATCATCAAACGCACCCACCCTGAACAAAGCCGATGCGTCAGGTCTAGCTGGCAGGTGTTAAAAGTGTTTGAAGCGGGGGACGCTGCGCCAATAATCGCGCTCGCTCGAGCTTTTGCTTGAATTGCGGATGGACTGTTATTTTTGTCTCGCCGGGCGGAAGCGTTTGACAAAGAGGCTGGTGACAACCGCGTGGGCAACCTGCTCAGCCATGCACTCATAACCAAGGTCATTCAGATGAAACTGATCGGCACTAAGAAGATGTTCGTTGCGCCGCGTGCGAGCAATGAACTGCATGGCGGCGTAGCGGCGAATGTATAAAATATGTCGATCGTTGGCTATTTTGAATAAAACATCGCGAATGGCGATATAATTGGCATCGCGCGCCAGCCTGGATGTATATTGCAAGCCAATCAGGGCTACTTCAATGTGATTTTCCTTCAACCAGTCAAGTGTTGTATTGACAGTTTCAGCAAATTCAGTCGGCGGCACACGGCTGAGGGCATCATTGGTTCCCAATTGCCACAATAGCAGGTCAGGTCGCTCGACCTCAACTTCGTCACGGATCCGCTGGGCGGTGGTCGCGGCGACTTCGCCGGACACGCCGCGATTGACGATCGTGATGTTGGCGCTTTTCAGCGCTACGGCCATCAGCGGGCGAAGATCGCTTGGATAGGTGTGCACGCGGCTTGAAGCGCCGATGCCGAATGTGGACGATGAACCAATCGCCATGATTTTGATCGGTTGGCCGCTTTTGAGCTTGCTGCCCAGTTGCTGGAGGGAGCCGGCCGTGGCGACATCAACCTCCGGCACGGCGCAGGCCGCAGAGAGGACGGATTGCGGCACGTCCACGGCCCGGGCAGGCAGGCTCAGGCCGACGGCGACGACGCAGCCCGCCACAAGCGTGGCGACAGATTTTCCGTGTACCATGCAGTGATCCCTAAAATGAGCAATGTGCACAACAAGATGAGTGTATCATTAGCAAACCCGCCGCCAACCACATAGCGATAGATTTGCCCTATGAGGCTTGCCAGCGAACCGACACAAAAGACGCTGAGCGAGTTTCGTCCGAGCTTCGCAAAGGCTTCAGTCACAGGTGCGATGAACCGATGCAAGACCTCAAAAAGGCCCGGCGCGGCGGCGGCCAGCGCCAGCATGTTGAGAATGCGGGCCGGGGATTCGAAAGTCTTGTTGAAGGCCACAAACAGCCGCAACCACGGGGTCATGGGTGATGCCGGCGCATAATGCCATTGTGAAGCCGCCAGGCCCAGCGCGAGAATGGGCAGGCTGGCGTAGAACAAGGCGCGGTGATGCCGCCGCGCCAGGAGGCCCAATCCGGTTTTGCCCCCTATGATGAAACCCAGAACAAAAATCAGTTGCCAGGCAAGCGGATCGAGAAACCAGGTGCCTGGAGCTGGCCAGTTCGGCAGATTGATGTGAAAGGCAAGCGCGACGATGTAGATGGCAAGTGACACGGGCAGGAGCAGCGCGGGCTTGAAGCGATAAAGCATGATCCACAGCGGGGCCACCAGCATCAGCACGACATAAAGCGGCAGGATGTTGAAATAACCAAGCTGGGTCAGCAGCGTGGCAAGGCCGATCAGCCCGCGCAAAGGCTCGGCAAAGACCGGCCCTGCCGCGTTCCAGTCATAGAGAAACGGTGCGTTGAGCCAGATTGCGGCCAGCGCCAGGATGGCCAGAGCGAGCAGGCTAAAGACAATCTGCGACACATAAAGTCGCCCGGAGCGGCGCACCAGCCGCCACTGCGCCGCCCTGGGATCGGCCCGCGCCGCCCGGCCGTCAGCCACCAGGCGCAGCGCCCATCCTGCCAGAAACACGAAAATCTCGGAGGCGTCGGAAAGGGCGAAATTATGCAGGGTGTAATTCACGTAAAGATTGCCGGGGACGTGATCAATCGCGATCGTCACCAGCGCGCAGCCGCGCCAGAAATCAATGGCATTTGTGGGTCGGGCCATGGCTTCGCTGTTCAAAAAATTGGTGAATCAAGCCATGCTGCAACTTCGTGGAGAAATCACGGCGGCGGTGTGATGTGTGGATGCTTTTGGCAAATTTTGCAAATGCGTGGTGTAGTTAGCCAAACGGGAAGTCACGCCGAGGATAAATCATGCGCGTTATTCTTCGCGGTGGTCATATAACAGGTATATTATTAACTTCTTCTATGGCATCTTCGTCACTTCAAGATAAAGGGCTTCCGGGGGTTGAACATGGATGAAGCGGTTGAAATTCCGGCCAGTGTGGACAGCAAGGCTGATGCTATCGCCTTTACCGGCGCGGGCCGCGACTATTTCGGTATTCTCATGCGCGGCGTCTTGCTCGGGCTGGTGTCGCTGGGCATTTACCGCTTCTGGCTGATCACCGAACTGCGCCGCCATTTATGGTCGCACACCGGCGTTGGACGCGACCGGCTTGAGTATACCGGGCGCGGGATCGAGCTGTTCTTCGGCTTCCTGTTTGCGTTGGCCATTCTCGCACCGGTCTATGTGCTCTATTTCGCAGTCAGCATCGAAGCTACGCGTTACAAAGCGTTCGCGGGCATCCCTTTGCTTGCCGTATTCTACTTGTTTGGCCAGTTCGCGATTTACCGCGCCCGGCGCTATCGGCTGACGCGCACGGTCTGGCGGGGCGTCAGGTTCTGGATGTCGGGTTCGGGCACGCGTTACATGCTGCTTTCAACCGGCTGGCTGTTTCTGGTGTTTCTCAGCCTTGGCCTGCTGCTGCCGTGGCGCGAGGCGGCGCTTGAGCGCTATAAAATGTCGAACACGCTTTATGGCGACCTTCGCGGATCCTTCGAGGGCAAGCCATTTGAGTTCTTCAAGCGCGGCCTCTGGATTTGGGCGGTGCTGTGGTTGATGGTGGCGCTTGTGGTGATGGCGGCGGTGGCGGCGAAACAACACCCTGCGGGATCAGGAAAGGGATTTATCACCCTGCTTGCCCTGGCTTCGGCTGTCAGCGCGCCGTTCCTTTATGCCGCCTACCGGCGGATCGAGATGCTGTGGTGGATTGGCGGGCTGCGCATCGGTCAAGTGCGCTTCAGGGCGGATCCAGAGCGTATCCGATTCGGCGGGCTCTATTGGAAAATGATCGGGTCGGGTATGGTCGTCATTTTTAACATTACCATAGTTAATTTCTTAGCTGAACTCGTCGTATTTTCCAGATTTGATAGTGCAGTCAGTGAACGTCAACCTCTTCTGCAATCGTGGGAGGGAATCAGCGTCATTGCTTGGGGCGCTTTTACTTATCTTGCTTTATTGCTGGCTCTCGGCGTCCTCCAGCGCTGGTTTTTGCAGCGCGGCTTCTGGAAGATTGTTGCCAACGCCGCAAGCGTTGAAAACCTTGAGGCCGCCGCCCATGTCAAGGCCATGGGCCAACCTTCAAATGCGCTGGGCGAGGGCTTGGCGTCCATGCTTGATGTATCAGGCTTCTAGGGAAAGCCGCAGGGATGAGCCAGCAAACCGAGGTCGATTTTTTCGACGGGCGCGACAACCAGCGGCACGCCGTTGTGGTGCGCATGCTGGATGCAATGGTGATTCAGGAGGGCGAGGGCACGCTGGCACGCTGGCCGTTTGCCTACGTCCGGCTGCTGCCCAGCGCCCATGGCATGGCGCGATACGGCCTTGCCGACAGCGACAGTCTCGCCCGCCTCGAAGTGACGGATGAAATGCTGATCGCCGCGATCAAGATGCATTGCCCGCATCTTGGCCGTGGCGAGGGCGCGGTGGCCTCGCGGCGCCTGACATTGCGCATTGTCGGCTGGTCGCTGGTCGCAGCGGCTTCGGCCCTGGGTTTGGTGCTCTATGGCTTGCCGGTCGTCGCCGACATCGTGGCACCGCATGTGCCGCAGGCGGTGCAATATGAAATTGGCGAAGCCTCGGCCAAGCAATTGAAACTGGTGTTTCATGCCACCACCTGCCGCGACGCGCACGGCCAGGCAGTGCTCGACAGGCTGGTGGCAAAGCTTGCCACCGCGGGTGGCCTCACCCGGCATTTGCGCCCCCGCGTCATCAAAACTACAATCCCCAATGCCATGGCTTTGCCCGGCGGGCGCGTGTTCGTCTTTTCCAAATTGCTGGATGAGGCGCAAACACCCGATGAACTCAGCGGCGTGATTGCCCATGAACTCGGCCACGAAGCCCATGATGATTCAATGCGCCGCCTGATCGAAAGCAGTGGCACCGGCTTTTTGCTCGGCATGGTATTTGGTGATTTCACGGGCTCGGCTGGCATAGTTTTGGCCGCCAACACGCTGATCACCGCGTCCTATTCCCGCCAGGCCGAAAAAGGCGCGGATGACTTTGCGATTCACGTGATGACCAGGCTTGGCCGCTCGCCCAAGCCCTTTGGCGCCTTGCTGGAGCGCATTACCAAAGGCCACGATTTTCCTTTAGCCATGTCGCTGCTTGCCGATCATCCCCTGACCGAGGATCGGCTGGCCGATATTGCCGCGCATGATGTGCCCGATACCGGGCCGCCATTGCTCTCCACGGCGGACTGGGTAGCCCTGCAGACCATTTGCGCGAATTGATGCCCAACCGGCGCCGCCAAATGGCTCAAATCATTTGACTAAAGTAGCATTCGCCGTTATCATTTCATCATCCCTGTGGAGGAGCGTGTTGCGATGACCCACGCCGACGAACCATCTGCAACAGGCAACGACACGCAAGCCGCCATCCTCAATGACGTTCTGGCGCGGTTTGCCGCGACGCCCGACCCGCGCCTTCGCGACATCATGCTGGGCTTGATCACCAGTTTGCATCGCTTTGTGTGCGACAACAAGGTGACCTGGACGGAATGGGAGGGTGCCATGGCCTTCCTCGCGAAGGCGGCAAGTGTCACCGGGCCGGGCCGTAATGAATTCATCGCACTGTCTGACTCCATTGGCATCAGCATGCAGGTGCTGGCGGCCTCGCAACCCAAGCCGCCGGGTGCGACCATTCCGACGCTGATCGGGCCGTTTTTCATTGAAGACGCGCCGGTGTTTGCGAGAGGGGCGAATATCGCCAATGGCGCATCGGGCGAACCGCTGTATGTGTCGGGCCGCGTCATCGACACTGGCGGCAAGCCGGTTGCGGATGCCGTTGTCAACGTTTGGCAATCAGATGATCGCGGGCTTTATGATGTGCAGGATGATTTTGACCCGGCCAATATGTGGGGGCGCGGACGCATCCGCTGCGATGCGCAGGGGCGCTACGCTTTCTGGAGCGTGATGCCGACGGCCTATCCCGCGCCGATGGATGCCGCCTTGGGCGATTTTATCCACGCCACCACCAACAAATGGTGGCGGCCAGCGCATTTGCACTTTGCCATTCAGACGCAAAGCGCCGATCCGCTGGTGACGCATATTTTCGTCAAGGGCAGCGCCTATATTGATGAAGACGTCGCCTTTGGCGTACGTCCGGCGCTCATTGCCGATTTCGTCGCCCATGCGCCGGGGATTGCCCCCGACGGCACGAAGGTGGCCACGCCGTTTCGCAGCCTCGACTATGATTTCGTGTTGACGCGGGCGGGAAAATGACAGCGCGCACCCCCGCACTGTCATATCGGGCTTGCGTTCGCGCCAGCGGCGCTGAATTCGCCACGGCGCCCTGAAAATAATCCAATAAAGATAACCGCGAGCAGCACTCGATTTATAAAAAATTATCACATGGTTGCCTATTCTGGCAGCACGTGACGTAAAGTCGGGCCTAAATCAAGCCGCTATACTATCAGGCCTTTGAAAAACAAGAGTTTTTTTTATGAAACCATTTGCGAAGGCCCCCTCGTGGATGCTCCGCGAGGAGCTGACAGAGTATTTCAAACAACTGCCGACCTCCATCGCGGGCAATGCACTTAACGCCGTGATATGTGCAGGTTATTTTGCCTTCTACGTCAAAGGGGCCTTTGTTCTGGGCTTCGTGGCGATGTTTGGTCTGGCGACCTTGGTTCGCTACCGGCTGAAAGCGAAATTCGACGCCAAAACCGCCTCCGATGCGCAGATTGCAAGCTTTGTTCGCCGGGCTCAGGTGCATGTCGCGACATTGGCGCTGATATGGGGCTCAGCCTTGGCGGGGCTGACACTCACATCAACCAGTACACAAGCGGCCTTCGTCGGGATGCTGGCGGCCGGCATGATGTCCGCGGCGACCCTGACGCTGACGGCCCTGCCGATGGGTGTCGCGATTTATGTCGGCATCGTTGGTGGCTTCATGCTCGCGGCGATGCTCTGGGTGGCGACGCCACTCTCCCTGATCAGCGCCGGGTTGTTGATGTCCTATGCGATGGTGCAAATACAATATTCCCGCATTTTGTTGCGTGGATTCAAGGAGCGTTTGTTGAACCAGAGCGAATTGGCCCGGACATCTGAAACCATCAAGCTCGTCCTGCATCAATATGAGGAGGATGGTTCGGACTGGATCTGGGAACTTGACAGCCAAGGGAAGATCGTCGCGCCCTCGCTGCGCTTTGCCGACGCTGCGGGCAGACCGGTAGAGACGCTGGAGGGCAGCAGTTTTCTTGATTTGTTTGTCGCGGGGCCTGAGGCAAGCTCGCTGGCCAGCCACATCCAGCATCAGCAAGCCCTGCGCAATTTCGCGGTGCCGCTGCTGGTGGCGGGCGAACGCATGTGGTGGTCGCTGAGTGGCCGCGCTTTGACGCAGGCCGACGACCAGCCGCAATTTCGCGGCGTCGCCACCGACATTACCGCCGCGAAAAATGCCGAGGCCCATATCACTTATATGGCGCATTATGATGGGCTCACCGGCCTTGCCAACCGGATCCTGTTTCAGGATGCCCTCAACCACGCCTTGAACGAGGTGACCGGCGCATCCCAGGCTGCCTTGCTGTCGATTGACCTTGATCATTTCAAATCGGTCAATGACACTTTGGGGCATCCGGTGGGCGATGCGTTGCTGAAAATTGTGGCCCGCCGCATCACGAGCTGCGTGAAATCGCGCGATGTGGTGGCCCGCATGGGTGGCGATGAATTCACGATCCTCCTGTCCAAGGTCAAAGATCAGGCAGAGGTCACAAGTATCGCAGAGCGCGTCCTCAAAAGTCTCGGCCAGAATGTCATCGTCGACAAGCACGAAGTTTTGTGCGGGGCCAGCATTGGCGTGCTGATGTTCAGCAATGGCGATGATTCTGCCGAGGTCGCCCTGAAAAAAGTTGATCTGGCGCTTTATGCCGCCAAAAATGGCGGGCGCAACCGCATCAGCTTTTTTGAGCCGGGCATGGACGAAGCCGCGCACGCCCGACGCCTGATCGAGTTCGATTTGCGGCTGGCCTTGCAACGCGACGAATTATCCTTGCATTATCAGCCGCTTGTTGATGTCAGCAGCGGCGAGACGGTCGCCTATGAAGCGCTGCTTCGCTGGGTGCATCCTACCCGTGGCCTGATCATGCCGACGCAATTTGTGATGATTGCTGAAGAAACCGGATTGATTGTGCCTTTGGGCGAATGGGTGATCCGCAATGCCGTGGCTGAGGCGGCGAAATGGCCTGAAAATATCAAGGTTTCAGTCAATCTGTCGCCCAACCAGATGCGCAGCCCCAATCTCATTTCAACCATCGCTGATGCGCTGGCAACATCAGGCATGACCGCGTCACGCCTTGAAATGGAGGTTACAGAGTCGATTCTCATGTCGGACAGCGAGATTCACCTCGCCACGCTCCATAAGATCAAGGCGCTCGGCGTGAAAATCGCGCTTGATGATTTTGGCACCGGCTATTCGTCGCTGAATTATCTACGGACGTTCCCGTTTGACAAGATCAAGATTGACCGTTGCTTCATCCAGGATATCGAGCAGCGCGATGATTGCCAGGCCATTGTGCGCTCGGTGATTGACCTTGCCTCGCGCCTCGGCATGGTCACCACTGCCGAAGGTGTCGAGACGGCCGAGCAATATGCACAATTGAAATTCGAAGGCTGCAATCAGGTTCAGGGCTTCCTGTTCAGCAAGGCGGTGCCTTCCTCGGAACTCACCGACCTGCGCCGCCGCAGCAGTACCACGGCGCACGCCATCACGGATGCCCTGGCGGATTCTGAATTGCGGATGCTCAAATCCGTGCTTGGTGCCGCCAACCCGCCCGCCAGGGCTGCCAAGCTGAAGTCGGCTTGAGGTTAGCTATCTGGGGTCGCCAGGGTTCGCGGGCGTCATTGGGTGCCCGCGAGATTTGTGCTTTGGTAGCGAAGCTCCCCATCCGCGCTGCGCGGAAGGGGGCCTTTGCCGTGAGACACCAGACTATCAAGAGGCATCAAACTATTTGACCACCGTCGGGTTGGTGTTCGGACGGGGGTTGAAATCCGCTGGAATGTTGTTCTTGAGCCCAAGCTGGATGTCGACAGGGGTGATGCCGATGGCCTTGCAGTCGGGGCCATCTTTTTCCGGCATTTTGGTGAGCCATGCCTTCGGCACTTCGGCATAGCTGGCGGGCAGCGGCTTGGCGGAACCCAGCAGCCGCGCGGGATCAAAAGCTGCGACGAGCGTGCTGACGCCGGGGGTGATGGCATCATCCGGCCCCATGTTGGCAAGGCCAAACTCGCGCTTGCCAAGCTCGCGGGCTTTGGCTTCGTCGGGCAGTCTGGCGAGCGGGGTCAGATTGAACAAAGTATCAACAAACTTCACCACCGAGGATTGGCTGCCGCTCTCGTGAACGACCACATGCGCCTTGGCATAAGGCGAAATGACCAGCAAGGGCACGCGCGGCCCGTTGGTGATGATCGAGCCATCGGGCCCGCGCGCCCGTTGCGGCGGCGTAACATGATCATAATCGCCTTCCGAATCATCCCAGGTGATGATGATGGCGCTATCGGCCCAATAGGGACTGGCGGCGATTTTGTTGATGGCGGTGGCGGCCATGATTTCGCTGATCGCCGCATCGGAATAGGCCGGGTGATCATCGTCACCGACAAAATTCTTCTGGATTTTCGGATCAGGATTGACCGGCTTGAGGCCCAAAGTGTTCTGATAGCCGCCCTTCACGAAAAACACGCCGGAAGAAGGCAGCGTTTGCTTGTCGAGCGCCGTGAAGAAATCCCCCAACCCATGCAGTTCGCCCCGCATTTTGGTGTTGTTGGCGACATAGCCGAAATATTGCGGGCCATTGTGATGGGCAATGTAGGAGGCGTGGTGGCCTTCGGCATCCATGGGGCCCTTGTCGGTCGATTCGTGATCGTAACCTTCCTCATACCACCCAAAGGGAATGGCAGCGCCGCCCTTTTTGGTGAGGAACGCAATATCATCCTTGATGTCGCCGAGGTCGCCAGGCTTGTCATCATCATCGTCGGTGACTGCGCCGGTCGCGCCCTGTTTCATGCTGAGCTGGATGGTCGGGAAGGTCAGGTTTTCCTGCGTGTCATATTCCTTGCGCGGCGTGCCTTTGAAATCACCCGGATTGACGGGCATCGGGTTTTTGGTCTTGTCAAGCTGCGAGCCCCAATAGGGATCGGCGTCATTGACCACAGGCACGCCCATGCCGCCGTTGCCATTGCCCTTGAAGGCTTGATCGGGATGCAGTGCCCATTGCGTTTCGCCGGTCTGCGCGGCGATAATGGCGATGTTGCCGGGGGTCGAGGGGCCGGTGCTCATCTCGAAGATGTGGTCGAACAGCGTGAAACGATCAGCATAGCGCCACAGCAGGGGCACCGTGTCGCAATCCTCATGCGCCATGGCGAGTTCACCAAATTGCTTGGCTTTCAACGAGGGGTTGCCGGTGGGGGAATACTTCTTTTCTTCACCCTGGGCATAGCGATCCATTTTCGCGACGCCGTTGACCGTATCCATCTTGAACACCGTCCACGAGTGCGAATGGTCAATGTCGTCAGTGTCGGCGGCTGATTGCGCCTTGCCGATGCGGAAAGGCTGCACGACACCTTTGGAGCCATCGGTATTGATGATCACCTGATTGAAGCCAGGCATTTCATCAGCGGGCCGCGAATAAAGCCCGTCAGCGCCGGGAAATGTGCCGAAATAGGAGTCGAAGGAGCGGTTTTCCTGATAAATCACGAAAACATGCTTCACTTTCTTGCGCAACGCGGCAATGAGGGCGGCCTCATCGGGGGCCGATGCCGGCGCCGCGGCGATGAAGGGCGCGATGTCCTTGCCGGGAGCGACCGCATGATAATTGGGCGCGGTGGCGGCCAAGGCGCCGGCGCTGGCCAGCGCGATCACGGCGACGGAGAGCGAAAGGCTGGAAATATTTTTAGAAAGTCTGCGGCACGTCATGGCGTTGGTCTCCGATTTCGGCGGAAATTACGCATCAACCTATGACAGGGATATGACGATGGCAACGAGCGTTTTGGGGGGTGGCGCGGCCCGCAGGCAAGACGCTCAACGCCGGACGTACATCCGGCCCAGCGTTGAGCGGCTGTGTTATTTGTAACTCAGCTAGACTCACAATAGAGCGATTATAGTTACAGAAATATGAACGCCCGCAAATGCTCGCCATTTGGCGACGTCAGACAAGCTGGAATATGCCGATGCGCACGGCGTTTTGCCCCGGCAGCGGCTCCAGCGTCCCGACAAACACGCCTTTATTGAGAAACTCATAGGTGCCAGCGGGGGCGGCAAAGACCGGGGTGGTGAAGGACGGGCGCGTGTGTGCGTGGCCCGGTGCCGCGCGTAAATTGACACCGCTATTGGTGATTTTGATCACCACGCCGTCATCCGTGCGCATGAAATAGCTGGCTTCCACCAGCGAGGTGCCATCACTGCGGTGCAGGTTCCAATCCATGCCTCCGGGGATAATACTGCCGCGCAGGCGCGGGCCCTGGAATCGCCCGCCGGTGATGGGGATGATGCGTTGCAGGCCTTCAGGACGCGATCCGACCTCCTCAACCGGGCCAATCGTCACCAACGCGGTGTAAATCCACTCGAACTGCGGGTGTGTGGCGTCGGGCAGGAGAAAGCCGGTCGGGTCGGACAGGAAATCTGGATCGCTCATCGTTTGGCTCCAAAAAAATCAAGCAGCAATGCCGCAGCTTCACTCTCGCGAAATCCGGCATAGACTTCCGGCGTATGGTGACAGGTGGGGCTCGCGAAAAAGCGCCCGCCGTGCTCGACAGCGCCGCCTTTGGGGTCAGCCGCGCCAAAATAAAGCCGCCGGATGCGGGCGAAGGAGATGGCCGCAGCGCACATGGCGCAGGGCTCCAGCGTGACATAAAGATCGCAACCGTTAAGCCGCTCGCGCTCCAGCAGTTGAGCCGCCTGCCGGATGACCCGCATTTCGGCATGGCCGGTCGGGTCAGGGGGGTGGCGCGTGGCATTGCCAGCGGCAGCAATAATCCTGCCCTCCGCGACGAGGACGGCACCGACAGGCACTTCTCCACGTCTTGCTGCGGCCCTGGCCTCGTCCAGCGCCCGCGCCATCGGGTCATTATCGCTTGTTTGCATGTCTGCACTCCCCAAATGCCGCCGCCTCTGCTATCAGTCATGCCATGGACAAACAATCACATCGCGGCTCCGGGCCGCAAGGGCGTCGGCCGCCTGGTTCGGCAAGCGGCGAGGGTCGCTCGAAATCTGGCGAAGGCCGGGATAGCCGCGATGATCGCGGGAAATTTGCCGGGCCGCGCAGCAAGGCTGGGCCCGGTGCCGGCAAGGACGGCAAGGGACCGGGCCGTCCGTCATCGGCTGCCGGGGCCAAGCGCCCCTATAGCGACCGTTCCGCCGCTGCGTCGTCAGGCGGTGAACGCCGTTTTGGCAAGCCGCGCGCCTTTGGCGGCGAGGGCGGCGGCAAGGATGGCAAGAAACCAGTTCGCGCCCCGCAGCCAGGCGCGCCCAAACCGGTCGCCGTATCCACGCCCACCAACGAAGCCCAGCGCATCGCCAAGGTGATGGCTCGCGCCGGCCTTTGTTCGCGCCGCGATGCCGAGGGCTGGATTGCGCAGGGCCGGGTCGCGGTGAATGGCACAGTTTTGACGAGCCCGGCGTTTAATGTGGCCCCCGGCGACCAGATCACGGTTGACGGGGTGGCCCTGCAGGCGCGCGAGCGCACGCGGCTGTTTGCGTTTCACAAGCCGCGCGGGCTGGTCACGACGGATCGTGATCCGGAAGGCCGCCCGACGGTATTTGCGCATCTGGCCGATGTTGCGCCGATAGGTTCCGACCAAAGACTGCCGCGTGTGATGTCCGTCGGACGGCTGGACATCAACACCGAGGGTCTGCTGCTGCTCACCAATGATGGCGGCCTGGCGCGCGTGCTGGAACTGCCGGCCACGGGATTGGTGCGTCGCTATCGGGTGCGCGCCAATGGCTCCATCGAGCAGCCCGCGCTTGATGCGCTCAAACGCGGCATCACCATTGATGGCATTGATTATCAGGGCATTGAGGCGACGCTTGACAGCGCGCAGGGGGCCAATGTCTGGATGACAATGGCGCTGCGCGAGGGCAAGAACCGCGAAATCAAGAAGGTGCTGGAGCATCTCGGGTTGGCCGTGACGCGCCTCATCCGCATTTCATTCGGGCCGTTTCAACTGGGCGAACTGGCCGTCGGCACGGTCGAGGAAATTCGCGCCCGCACCCTGCGCGAGCAATTGGGGCCACGCCTCGCGCTTGAGGCGGGGGCGGATTTTGACAGCCCGGTCGGCGCGCCTTTGGCGCCGGGTGAAGAGCCACCCGCGCCCGGCGTCGTGCAGGTGCGTGAGCCAAGACCAAGGCCGCGCCTGTCGCTGAAGACGCCGCAAGCCACGGCGCCGGAGCCCTCGCGTGAGCGGCCCGCGCCGCGGGCCCGCAAGCATATTTCGATTTTGCGCCATGAACGGGATGCCGAGCGGCGGCATGGCAGCAGAACCCGCACTGAAAAGGGCGTCACCGAGGATCGCAAGGGCCGCGAGGTCAAGATCGAGCGGGTGGTGGCAGCGCGTGGCCCGCGCGGCGGTGCGCGCACTGACGCGCCAGACAAGCGCAATGCACGCCGCTTTGCCTCAGGCCATGATCGCAAGCCGGAGCCACAGGGAGCCAAGCCTCCCAGAAGCTCAAGGCCGCGCGATGATGGAAGGCCGCGGGGCGATGGAAATTCGCCGCGCCGCCCGCCGCGCGGGCGTGGCTGAACCATGCGGATTGTTGGCGGGGCGTTGCGCGGTCGTGTGGTGCATGCGCCATCCGGCTCTGAAATCAGGCCCACTTCGGATCGCTTGCGTGAAAGCCTGTTCAACATTCTGATCCATGCCCACGATGTCAGCTTTGAAGAGGCTTTCGTGGTCGATGTCTTTGCTGGCACTGGCGCCCTCGGGCTGGAAGCTCTGTCGCGCGGCGCGGCTTTTGCACTGTTTGTTGATTCGGGCGCGCAAGCCCGCGCGCTGCTGCGGCAGAATATCGAAGCCCTGGGGCAGGGCGGCAAAAGCCGGATTTTCCGGCGCGATGCCACCAGGCTGGGCGACGCGCCGCCGGGGCAGAGGTTTGATCTCGCCTTGCTGGATCCGCCCTATGGCCAGGGCCTTGCCGAACCGGCGCTGGCGGGACTGGTGGCGGGCGGCTGGCTGAAGCCCGGCGGGCTGGTGGTGGTGGAAGAAGAAACCGAAGCCCGGATCAGCGCGCCGCCGCAGTTGCAGAGACTGGAAACGCGAGGTTTTGGGCTCACCACGCTGCATTTTTTCAAGAATGATGCCTGAAGGGATGGCGGGGGGGCCAAGCTGGCACTGATGCGTGCGGTGTTGTTTGAGGCGCCACTTAAAAAGGTGCGCTCCGCAACGGGGCGAAACACCCCCTTTTTGTGCCGTTTTTGGCGCAAGGCAAGGGTGGCAATTGCCCGCGTGCCTTGCTAGAGAACTTTGAGCCCCTTTTTTGATCAGAGTTTCCGGCCATGAAGCGCCACGCAACAATCTCCAGGCAGACCAAGGAAACCGCCATCGACATTGCGGTGAACCTTGATGGAACCGGTGTGGCCAGCATCAGCAGCGGCATCGGCTTTCTTGATCACATGCTTGATCAGGTCGCCCGCCATGGGTTGATTGATCTGACGATCAAGGCCAAGGGCGATCTGCATATTGATATGCATCACACTACCGAGGATATCGGCATTGCTCTCGGCCAGGCTGTGCGCCAGGCGCTGGGCGATATGGCGGGCATTACCCGCTATGCCCATTGCTATCTGCCGATGGACGAGACCTTGACCCGCGTTGCGCTGGATTTTTCCGGTCGCCCGTTTCTGGTGTTCAAAACCAGTTTCAGCGCCCCCAAAATCGGCGAGTTCGACACCGAACTGGTGCGCGAATTTTTCCAGGCCTTTGCCAGCCATGCCGGGCTGACCCTGCATGTCGAGACGTTGTATGGTCTCAACAACCACCATATTGCCGAGAGCTGCTTCAAGGGTTTGGCACGGGCCTTGCGACAAGCGATTGCGCTTGATCCTGGTCAGGCTGGGCGCATTCCTTCCACCAAGGGTAGTTTGTGACAGCATGGGCGTGTTTTTTGTGCATGAGCCGGTCAAAACCGCGAGCCCGGCGGATCGAGCGATGAATACCATTTTTGTCAGGGACGGTTTCCGCTGGCTGGCGTTTTTGTTCACGCCGCTGTGGCTGCTGGCACAACGGCTGTGGATTGAATTCGCACTGTGGCTGCTGGCGACCGTTGCCCTTGGCCTCGGCGTCAGGCTCTATGGGCTTGATCCACACCTGTCCTGGCTCATGAGCTTCATGATCGCGCTCTACTGCGGGTTGGAGGGCGCGTCGATGATCGAGGCGCGGCTGGAGCGTGGCCACAGGCCCCTCACCGCCGTCATGGCAGGCTCAAGCCGCGATGAGGCCGAGCAGCGCTATTTTGCGGCGCGAACGCCGGTTCTGCGGCAGGAGCCACAACCGTGAAAGTTGCCATCGTCGATTATGGGTCGGGCAATCTGCACTCAGCCGCCAAAGCCTTCGAACGCGCGGCGCGCGATTCCGGCATAGCTGCCGACATTCGCGTCAGCGCCGATCCGGATTTCGTGCGCAAGGCTGACCGCATCGTGCTGCCCGGCGTCGGGGCCTTTGCCGATTGCCGACGCGGGCTTGACGACGTGCCGGGCATGGTTGCGGCGCTTGACGAAACGGTGATCCACGGAGGGCGGCCGTTTCTGGGTATTTGCGTCGGGATGCAGCTCATGGCAACGCGCGGGCTGGAGCATGTCACCACGCCGGGCCTCGGCTGGATCGAGGGCGATGTTGTCGCGATCAAGCCGGCTGATCCGCACCTGAAAATCCCGCACATGGGCTGGAATACACTTGATGCCAGGCCCCACAAGCTGCTCGACGGCCTCGTCACCGGCCCGGCCGGTCTGCACGCCTATTTCGTGCATTCCTACCAACTGGTGGCGCGCCATGCTGCTGACGTCATCGCCACGACGGATTACGGTTCGCCGCTCACCGCCATGGTGGGCCGCGACAATCTCGCCGGAACGCAGTTCCATCCCGAAAAGAGCCAGAGGCTTGGCCTCGGCCTGATTGCCAATTTCCTGAGGTGGTCGCCTTGATCCTGTATCCTGCCATCGACCTCAAAGCCGGACAATGCGTGCGCCTCATCCACGGCGACATGGCGCAGGCCACCGTGTTCAATGATGACCCGGCAGCCCAGGCGCGTGCCTTTGCCGTGCAGGGCTTTGAAATGCTGCATGTGGTCGATCTTGATGGCGCGTTTGCGGGCGCACCGCAAAATGCCGCTGCAGTCGAGCGCATTTTGCGGACAGGGGCCATGCCGGTGCAGCTTGGCGGCGGCATCCGCGACATGCGCACCATCGAGGCCTGGCTCGCCAAGGGGGTAGCCCGTGTCATCATCGGCACGGCGGCGCTGCGCGATCCTGATCTGGTGCGTGAGGCGGCACGGCTTCATCCGGGCCGCATCGCGGTGGGCATTGATGCGCGCGATGGCCTCGTCGCCGTTGAAGGGTGGGCCCGCACCTCGCAAACCACGGCGAGCGAGCTTGGCAAGCGTTTCGAGGATGCGGGCGTCGCCGCCATCATCTACACCGACATTGCCCGTGACGGCGTGCTGAAGGGCCTCAACATCGAGGCGACCCTCGAACTTGCCGCAGCGATTTCCATTCCGGTGATTGCCTCGGGCGGGCTGGCTTCATTGGATGATGTCAAACGCCTGCTGCAACCCGATTGCGCCCGCCTTGCGGGGGCCATCTCGGGCCGCGCGCTCTATGACGGCCGGCTTGACCCTGCCGAGGCGCTGGCGCTGATCAAGGCGGCGCGGGGGCAGGCCCATGCTTAAATCCCGCGTCATTCCCTGCCTTGATGTCAAAAATGGCCGTGTGGTCAAGGGCGTCAATTTCGTTGATCTGATCGATGCCGGTGATCCGGTCGAAAGCGCGCTCGCCTATGATGCGGCGGGGGCGGATGAATTGTGTTTTCTCGACATTACCGCCAGCCATGAAAAGCGCGGCACCATGCTGGATGTGGTCGGGCGCACGGCGGCGGCCTGCTTCATGCCGCTCACGGTGGGTGGCGGCGTGCGCTCGCTGGATGATATTCGCGCCCTGCTGCTGGCAGGTGCTGACAAGACCTCGATCATGACTGCCGCCGTGCAGGATCGCGATCTGGTGCGGCGCGCCGCCGAAAAATTCGGCTCGCAATGCATTGTGGTGGCGATCGACGCCAAGACAGTGTCGCCGGGACGCTGGGAGATTTTCACCCACGGCGGTCGCAATCCCACCGGGCTTGATGCCGTTGACTATGCCCGCGAGGTTACCAGTCTTGGGGCAGGCGAAATCCTGCTGACCTCGATGGATCGCGACGGCACCAAGGCCGGCTTCGATCTGGAACTCACCCGCGCCATTTCTGATGCGGTGAGCATCCCGGTGGTGGCATCGGGCGGCGTTGGCACGTTGGAGCACATGGTCGAGGGCGTGCGCGATGGCCATGCCAGCGCCGTGCTTGCGGCCTCGATCTTCCATTTTGGCACGTTTTCAATTCATCAAGCCAAGCAGGCCATGAAAAATGCCGGGCTTGCGGTGCGCATGGACGGAGATGCAGCATGAAACAGGCCTTCACCCTGCCCGATTTGGCAGCGCTCATCGCTTCGCGCCAGGTTGCCGTGGCCGACGCCTCCTATACGCGCAGCCTGCTTGATGCCGGGCTCACCAAATGCGCCCGCAAATTCTCCGAGGAAGCCACCGAACTGGTGATTGCCGCCGTCGAGCGTGATAAAAAGGCCATGACGCTGGAGAGCGCCGATGTGCTCTATCATTTGCTGGTGGTGCTGCACGCTGGCGGGGTTGGGCTGAGTGACGTGATGGACGAATTGGCACGCCGCACCGGGCAATCGGGCCTGCAGGAAAAGGCCGCGCGGGCCAAGCCTGCGGCGACTTCGTGAGCAGCCCCGCCGTGCCCCTCAATGAAGACCTGCTGTCGCCCTATCGGCGCTTCAACCGCGATGAATGGGCGGCGTTGCGCGCCGACACGCCGCTGACGCTGACCCTGGAGGATCTGAAACGCCTCGAATCGGCCAATGATCCGATTTCCATTGAGGAAGTGGTGGCGATCTATCTGCCTTTGTCGCGGCTTCTGGCGCTGTATGTCGCGGCGACACAGGGGCTGTTTCGCGCCACGCAGCGGTTTCTCGGCGCTGAAGATGGCAAAATGCCCTATATTATCGGTGTTGCCGGCTCGGTTGCGGTGGGCAAATCCACCACGGCGCGGGTGCTGCGGGCGCTGCTGTCGCGCTGGCCCAACACGCCCAAGGTTGATCTCGTCACCACTGATGGGTTTTTGCACCCCAATGCCGTACTGGAACGCGATGGCCTGATGGAGCGCAAGGGCTTTCCTGAAAGCTATGATGGCGCGGGCCTGCTGCGTTTTTTGTCGGATGTGAAAGCCGGGCGGCATGCAGTCAAGGCACCGGTCTATTCGCATCTGGTTTATGATGTGGTGCCGGGCGAGCATATCGTGGTCGACCGGCCTGATATTCTGATTGTCGAGGGCCTCAACGTCCTGTTGCCGAACCGCATCAGGCGCTATGGCGAGGAATTGCCGTTCGTCTCGGATTATTTCGATTTCTCGGTCTATCTTCACGCCGACGAGGCTGATCTTGAGCGCTGGTATGTGGCGCGCTTCATGCGCCTGCGCCAGACCGCCTTCCGCGACGAACGCTCGTTCTTCCACAAGTTTGCCGAATTGAGCGACGAGGCCGCCGTGCTGATGGCGCGCGATATCTGGACGAGAATCAACCTGCGCAACCTTCACGAAAACATTCAGCCCACCCGCGCCAGAGCCAGCCTGGTGCTGACAAAAGGCGGCGAACACCGCATCGAGGAAGTGGCGCTAAGGAAGTTGTGAGCCCTGCGGCGGGGTTGGCGGCTCCAGATCCAGACAAAGCGGACTGATGTCGCGCGGGCAGACCCTCGGGAGCTATGGCGTGGCCGCCACCCTCACCTGGGCTCCCGCCATGGCCTCCCCGATCAAGATGACGCAGGGTCCCGTGGCGCGAAAGGCTTTCAGTGCCGCAGGCATGGTGGCGACGGTGGCGGCCAGGTGGCGTTCGTTTGCCCAGGTGGCGCGCTCGACCACCACGGCTGGCGTTGTGCCGGGCAGCCCCGCCGCCAGCAGCCGCGCCACCAGTTCCGGCAAAGTACGCACGCCCATATAGACCACGGTTGTGGCGCGCGGATCAGCCAGCGCACCCCAATCAAGATCGCGTGGCAAATGCCCGTCGTTGCCATGCGCGGTAATAAACTGCACCCGGCGGGCGAGCGTGCGCTCCGTGAGCGAAGCCTGCAAGGCCGCCGCTGCCGCGCCAGCCGCTGTGACGCCGGGCACCACGTCAAACGGGATCGAGGCCGCCCGGAGCGCGGCGATTTCTTCATTGGCGCGGCCGAAAATCATCGGATCGCCGCCCTTGAGCCGCACCACGCGACGCCCGGCCAGGGCCTGTTCGACGATCAGCGCCGAAATATCCTGCTGCGTGCAGGAGGGTTTGTAGCCGCGCTTGCCAACATTGATCCGCTCGGCCTCGCGGCGCGCCATTTCCAGCACGCGGGGCGACACAAGATCATCAAACAACACCACGTCGGCGCTTTGCAGGGCTTGCACGGCCTTGAGGGTGAGAAGCTCCGGATCGCCTGGCCCGGCCCCCACCAACACGGCGAAGCCGGTTTTTTGGGCCGCAGGCCCCGCTACCGCCGCCAGCCGTGTGGCAAGGCCATCGGGCGGCGCTGCGGTGGCGACCAAAGCCTCGCGGGCAAAACGCTCCCAGAAGGCCCGCCTTGTTGCAAAAGGCAGCGCGAGGTGCCGGATTTCCTGACGCCATCCACGGGCCGTTGCCAGCCAGTCCCGCAGGCTTTGCGGAATCAAAGCCTCAATACGGCCGCGCAGCATTTGCCCGAGCACCGGCGAGACGCCATCGGTGGAAATGCCGATCACCAAGGGCGAACGCTCCACAATCGAGCCAAACTGAAAATCGCAAAAAGCCGGACGGTCGACGATGTTGACCGGGATGCCGCGCGCGCGCGCCGCGCTGGCAAGATCTGCCGCCGCCGCCTCATCGGCCACATCGCCGATCACCAGGGCCACACCGTCAAGATCGCTGGCTTGCCAGGCGCGCGCAATGCGCCGCACCGTCGCGCCGCTGGCTGCCAGCAATTCGGCTTTCCAATCGCTGGCAGCGCCGTCGCCGATCAGCAGAACGGGCCGGCCTTGCAGTTTGAAGAACAAGGGCAGGCTGGCCAGCGCGCCGATGGGCGCAGGCTTGCGGGCACCGGGGTGGCGAGGCGGATTTTCGGGCGCTGACATGGCTTCCCCTTAGCCCGGACGCCATGGCCGGGCAAGCCGTGCAGGTGCCTGGAATGGCTGCAAGAACGGCAGTTGACGCATGAAAATTGTGCAGCGCAACAAAACGAAATGTCGGCCAAAGTCGCAGTGACCCTGCAATATCATATAGTTAGTGTTTTGGCCCGTCGTTTGCTTGGTCCCTCCACGGATCACATTTTCAAGGAGGCACACGTGAATCTCGCCGAATTTCGTAAAGCTGGCCACTGGCCGACGCTGCTCGCCGCCTTTCTGTATTTTGACATTTCCTTCATGGCCTGGGTGTCGCTCGGGCCGTTGATCACCTTTGTCGCGCATGGCCTGCACCTGTCGGTGCCCGAAAAATTCTCGATCCTGTCAATACCGGTGCTTTCGGGCGCGCTGCTGCGGGTGCCGCTCGGCATACTCGCCGACTCGATCGGCTCGAAGCGCACCGGTATCGGCGCGCAAATTGTCGTTCTGGTTGCAACCTTGCTGGTGGCTCTGTTCGGTTTGCCGAGCAAGGTTGCCATCGAGGCTTTTGCGTTGGTGCTGGGATTGGGTGGCGCTTCCTTCGCGGTGGCGCTGCCGCAGGCCAGCCGCTGGTATCCGCCAAAATATCAAGGCGTCGTGATGGGCATTGCGGGCGCTGGCAACATGGGGGTGGTGCTCGACACGCTGTTCGCTCCCAGCATCGCGGCGCATTGGGGCTGGCAAGCGGTGTTCGGCGTGCTGCTGGTGCCGATGCTGGGAATTCTGGCCTATTATGCCTACGCCGTGAAAGACGCGCCGATGCAGCGCAAGCCGCCGCAACTGGCGACTTATGCCAAGCTTCTTGGCAATAGTGACACGCTGATGTTCATGTTGTTCTACTTCATCACCTTCGGGGGCTTTGTCGGACTGGCGAACACGTTGCCATTGTATTTTACCGTGCAATATCACCTGTCGCCGGTTGCGGCGGGCTTGCTGGTATCGCTGATCGTGGCGCTGGGTTCGGGCTTTCGCCCGGTGGGCGGCGCCATCGCTGACCGCATCGGCGGGGTGCGCACGCTGACGCTGCTGTTTGGCGTGGTTCTGGTTGCCTACGGGTTGATCGCGCTGCTCCCCCCAGGGGCTATCGCCGCCCACGCTGCGGGCTTCAGTCTGGCCACCATGCCCGGCATGGTGTGGCTGGCGGTGCTGTTGTTCAGCGTCGGTGTCCTGGCACTGGGAATGGGTAATGGCGCGGTGTTTCAACTGATCCCGCTGCGGTTTGGGCGCGATATTGGCGTCATGACCGGGTTGGTGGGGTGTGCTGGCGGGCTTGGCGGATTCTTTCTTGCCAAGACGCTGGGGCTTTCAAAAGGCATGACAGGCGGGTTCGGAGCGGGTTTCCTGTTCTTTGCCGTGTTGGCCGGGTTAGGATGCCTCGGGCTGTTTATCGTCAAAAGCACTTGGCGCAGCACCTGGGGTGCAACCTCCGGCGCGCGGGTGTGATGGGAAAGAAGCATGCCGCACGACGGGTTTTCGGCCCGTCGTGCCCGATCAGGAATGGTTCGCTGGAACGAACGCACACCAAAGCCCCCCGCCGCCGCTGCGGGGCGGGCCTGGCTCAGAGCAAAGTGACGCCCTGGCTGCGCAGCACCTCGCCTGCCAGATACAGCGAGCCTGCAATCAGCAGCCGTGGGGGTTTGGCCCATCTCCGGGCTTTGAGATAGGCCAGTGCGTCGCTGACGGAGGCACAGGCGCAGGCGGGAATCCCTTGTGCGCGGGCTGTTGCGGCCACCTCGAGGGCAGGGCGTCCAGCGTGATCGCCTGCCACCGGCACGGCAATGACCTCCTGGGCCAGTCCGCGAAAAGCGTGCAGAAAGGCGGCGGTGTCCTTGGTGGCGAGCGTGCCGCAGATGAGGATCAGCGGCCTTGCACCGTCCTCCTCGAAATCGGCCATGGCCTCGCCGAGAACCCGCCCGCCTTCGGCATTATGACCGCCATCAAGCCAGATTTCGGAACCCGGCGGGGCAAGCTCGACCAGCGGCCCGGCCTTGAGGCGCTGCAAGCGGGCGGGCCATTCGACATTATTCAAACCCCTGTCGATGGCCTCCGCAGAAAACCCAGCCTCAAGCAAGCGCAGCGCCGCAATGGCGTTGGCGGCATTGTCAAATTGGTGACGCCCTGGGAGTTTGGGCAAAGGCAGATCCAGCAGCCCGGCCTCGTCCTGGTAAATCAAGCGGCCGTGCTCGCAATGGACATGGAAATCCTCGCCCGCCACCAGCAGCGGGGCCGCGAGGCGGGTGGCCTCGCGGCGGATAACGTCCAGCGCCTCGTCACTTTGCGGGGCGATGATGGCCGGCACGCCAGCCTTGAGAATTCCGGCCTTCTCAAAAGCGATGCCCCTGATCTCGGTGCCCAGAAACTCCGGGTGATCATGTGAGACGGGAGTGATGATGGTGGCTGCGGGCCTGTCAATGACATTGGTTGAATCGTAGCGCCCGCCGAGGCCCACTTCCAGCAGTAAAAAATCGGCGGGCACGCGGGAAAATTCGAGCAAAGCGGCGGCAGTGGTGATCTCGAAGAAGGTGATGGGCGCGCCGGCATTGGCCGCCTCACATTCCTCCAGCACGGTGCGAAGGCGAGCATCGGCAATCAAACGGCCCGCCAGCCTTATGCGCTCGTGAAATTCCACCAGATGCGGTGAGGTATAGACATGGACACGCTTGCCCGCGACCTCCAGCATGGCACGCAGAAAGGCAACCGTCGAGCCCTTGCCGTTGGTGCCGGCAACATGAATGACCGGCGGCAGGTGGTCTTGCGGGCGCCCCAGCTTTTCAAGCAAGGCCAGAGTGCGGCCCAGCGACAGGTCGATCTTTTTGGGGTGCAGGCCGAGCAGGCGTGCCAGCACGGCTCCGGTCATGTCAGCAGCAGCAGGCGTCGTCGTCATGCAGGCTGCGGTTCCGCTGCGGGGGCGGGAACTGCGCACGGCGCGCGCATCAGCAGTGCGCACAACCGGGCCAAAGTCGGGCGCATGTCGGTGCGCTTCACCACCATGTCAACCATGCCGTGATCTTTCAGATATTCGGCGCGCTGGAAGCCTTCGGGGAGGCGCTCGCGGATGGTCTGCTCGATGACACGCGCGCCTGCAAAGCCAATGACCGCACCAGGCTCTGCAATATGCACATCGCCGAGCATGGCATAGGAGGCAGTAACGCCCCCCGTGGTCGGGTTGGTCAGCACCACGATATAGGGCAGTTTGGCGGCGCGCAGGCGCTGCACGGCCACCGTGGTGCGCGGCATCTGCATCAGGGAAAACATGCCCTCCTGCATCCGCGCGCCACCCGATGCGGTGAAAATGATGAAGGGGCTGCGCCGCTCCACCGCCGCCAGCATGCCGGTGATGATGGCCTCGCCGGCGGCCATGCCGAGCGAGCCGCCGAGAAACTCGAAATCATGCACGGCAACGACGGCCTTTTGGCCCTCAATTGCCCCTGCCGCCAGCAAAATAGCGTCAGCATGTCCGGTCTTGGCGCGGTTCTCCTTGAGGCGGTCGCTATAGCGCTTGACGTCGCGGAATTTCAGCGGGTCGGCGGGGACATCCGGGGTGGGCAGATCCTCATAGGTCCCGCCGTCAAACAGCGCGGTCAGCCGGGCTTTGGCCGGAATGCGCATATGGTGTCCGGAACCGGGCACAACGAAAAGGTTGGCCTCAAGATCCTTGTGAAACACCAATTGTCCGCTCTCGGGGCATTTTACCCAGAGATTTTCAGGCGTCTCGCGCCGCAGCAGCGAGCGGATACGCGGCGGCACAACATCGGATATCCAATTCATGCTTCAACTCCGGAACTCGTTGCGCAGGGCTTATGCGGCGGCTTCGCGCCTTTTTCAAGGAGGCTTGCTTCAGAAAGGCTTGTTTCAGGAAGGTTTGGCGCGCCTCAGGTGCGCCGCGCCGCCTGCACGCCCGCCGAGAGCGAGCGCACCAGTTCAACCACTTTGCTGTTGGTCGCGGCACTTGCGTGCCCTTCAGCATCGAGCGTGCCCGCCAGCGCGCTGATCAAAGCGGTGCCGACCACCACGCCATCGGCATGGGCGGCGATGGCAGCCGCTGCGGCAGCGTTGCGCACCCCAAAACCCACACATATTGGCAAATCAGTATGCGCCCGCAGCCGCGCGACGGCATGTTCAACCTGCGAATAATCAGGCTCGGCCGCGCCGGTGATGCCGTTGATCGAAACGTAATAGACAAAGCCCGAAGTGTTTTGCAGCACTTTGGGCAGGCGCTTGTCGTCGGTGGTGGGCGTTGCCAGCCGAATGAAATTCAGCCCCGCCGCGATAGCGGGCAGGCAGAGTTCATCATCTTCCTCTGGCGGCAAATCAACCACGATCAGCCCGTCAACACCGGCCGCCTTGGCATCCCTGACGAACGCTTCAACACCATAAACATAGATCGGGTTGAAATAGCCCATCAACACCAGCGGCGTCGTGTCATTGCCGCTGCGGAACTGGCGCACCATGCCGAGCGTGCGATGCAGGGTCTGGCCCGCGTGCAAGGCCCGCAAACCTGCAGCCTGGATCACCGGGCCATCGGCCATCGGATCGGTGAAGGGCATGCCAAATTCGATGATGTCCGCACCGGAGGCGGGCAGTGCCTTGAGCAAGGCCAGCGAGGTCGCTTCGTCAGGATCACCCGATTCGATGAAGGTGATCAAGGCGGCGCGGCCCTGCACCTTGAGGCGCGCGAACGCTTCGTCAATGCGGGAGCGGGTGTGCGTGGAGGTCAGTGAGGTCATGAGCGCGCTCTAGCATGGCTTGCGGGCAGTTGCGATTCCCCCAGCGCAATTTTTCCCGCAGCGCAATTTTTGACGCTTTAGCTTGTCAAACAAATTGACAAATCTGCTGCGCATGGCGCACGGAGCCGCTATACTGTGCTTTTTGTGGGAGATGCATCATGTCTGAATCAGGTTCCGCTATCGCTTCCTATCCCAGCCTTCGCGGCAAATCGGTGTTGATCACCGGTGGCGGCTCCGGCATTGGCGCGGCCTTGACGCGGCGCTTTGCCGAGCAGGGTTGCAAGGTCGGTTTTCTCGACATTGCCGAAGCGCCCTCGCGGCAACTGGCGGCAGAGTTGCGGGCCGAAGGGCTGGAGGTGCTGTATGAACCCTGCGACCTGCGCGATATACCGGCGATGCAAAGCGCGATTGCCTCGGTGCGGGAAGTGCAGGGCCCGATCACCATTTTGATCAACAATGCCGCCCACGATGAACGCCATACCACAGCGGACGTGACCGAAGCTTATTTTGACGAGCGCATTGCGGTCAACCTGAGGCATCAGTTTTTTGCGGCCCAGGCGGTGTTGCCGGACATGAAGCAGGCTGGCGGCGGGTCGATCGTCAATTTCGGTTCGACTTCATGGATGATCGGGCAGGGTGGCATGGCGGTCTATACCGCTTCCAAATCCGCCATTCTGGGCCTCACCCGCTCGTTGGCGCGCGATTATGGCGCCTTCAATATCAGGGTCAACGCCATTGCGCCGGGCTGGATCATGACCGAGCGGCAGAAAACCTTGTGGCTGACGCCTGCCAGCGAGGCCGAATTGATGCAGCGCCAATGCCTGAAGCGCCCGTTGCAGCCCGATGAAATTGCCCGCGCCACGCTGTTCTTTGCCTCCGACGAAGCTTCGGCCTGCACCAACCAGCAATATGTGGTGGATGGTGGCTGGGTGTGAGCGGCAGTTTTATCGCGCTGGATTGGGGCACGACACGTCTGCGCGGCTGGCTGATGGGCCCTGATGGGGCCGTCAGGGACGACATGGCCAGCGATGATGGGATTCAGTTGGTCAAGGCTGGCGGGTTCGAGGCGCTGCTGCGCGCCCGCCTCGCGCCCTGGCTGGCGGGCGACCCGACGTTGCCGATCTGGATGGCGGGCATGGTGGGCAGCCGCAACGGCTGGATCGAAGTGCCCTATGTGTCTGCGCCTTGCAGCGCCGCTGATCTCAAACGCGGTGCCGTGCGCCACCAGTTGGATGGTCACGAAGTCTGGCTGGTGCCGGGTGTTTCCCACGAGAGCGCCGACGGATTTTTTGACGTGATGCGCGGCGAGGAAACAATGGCGCTCGGCGCGGGCGTCCGTGACGGGCTGATCTGCCAGCCGGGTACGCACAGCAAATGGATCGAAATGCGCGACGGCGCGATTGTCGGCTTTGCCACTTTCATCACCGGCGAACTCTATGCCGCGATGAGCGCCTCGTTCATCGCCCGCCTCGCAGAGGCTCCTGACAATGAGGAGCCGGGCACTGCCCAGGGCCGTATCGCAGCGCGTGCAGCGGGCGGCGTGTTGCGTGGGTTGTTTCAGGCACGGGCGCGCGTGCTGGGTGGGGTGCTGCCCGCGTGCGGCGTCAAGCCGTTCATTTCAAGCCTGCTGGTGGCCGGAGAAGTGGCGGGAGCGCAGCAACTCTATGGGGCGGTGACGCCAACACTCATCGCTGCTGCGCCGTTTGACGCGCTTTATCGGCAGGCCCTGGGCGGCAGGGTCACTTTGGTCACGCCGCAGAACGCCCTGCTCGAGGGGCTGCGCGGCATCCGTGAGGCCGTGCTCTGAGACTGCCGAGTCAAAACATTCAAGCAAGTCAAAATATTCCGGCCACCATGGCGCAGCCTGAGGGCGGGAGGCTCAGCTCTTGCCCAGTTTATCAAGGCGGCGCTGCATCTCGGTGAGTTCGCGGCGCATGGTTTCAAGGTCGTCGGCGGGGGCTGGCGGCTGCGGCGCCAGGTTGGGGGGCACAAACGGGTTCAGCATCGCAAGGGCCTGACTGAACATGGCCATGTTTTTGCGCGCCTGCTCTTCAAGCGAGGCGAACATCGGCAATGCCGGTTCACCGAGCTTGCCACCGGTCATGAATTTGGCCATCTGGTCGCGATATTTCTGCTGCTCGCCCACCAGCTTGGAGAAGGTGAATTCCAGATAGCTCGGCACAATCACCTGCATCTGGTCACCATAAAAGCCGATGAGCTGGCGCAGAAACGTGGTCGGCAGCAGGTTCTGGCCGGTCTTGCCCTCCTGCTCGAAAATGATCTGAGTCAGTACCGAGCGGGTAATGTCGTCGGAGGTCTTGGCGTCCTGCACCACAAAATCTTCGCCGCGCTTGACCATGCCGGCAAGGTCTTCCAACGTCACATAGACGCTTGAACCGGTGTTGTAGAGCCGCCGGTTGGCGTATTTCTTGATGACAAGCACAGGCTTGTTCTGCGTCGTGTCCTGCGCTGATTTCTGCGCCATGATGTCACCACCCTTGTTGTCATGGTGCCACCTTAGCGGAAACTGATAAAGCCGCAAACGATCTGTGGGGGCGCGGGCTGAAGCGCGCGGTTTCCTTGCACCAGAGCTTGCTTGCCTTTGTGCAAAATAATGTGGCTTTGCCGGGGTGCACCGAAGCTGCCGCGGGCGCACTGCGTCCTAAGCCCCTTTTTAAAAAAAACTGAATAAAAACAGTATCTGTAGCGTTTTGTATGACCTACAAACTACTAGGTCACAGGCGTAACAGTCACCTCTGCCGAGAGTTGAATTCAATGTCACAACTTGTGAGGTGTCCGCGTAATTTAAAAATAATATTGCATTGAGTGCTGTGCGTGCGAAATTGCTGATCCAAGCAAAATAATTTTCTTAGTGTGGAGTTCATATTTATACAGTAATCTGTGTTAGGTTCATTTTGGTAAAGCCTTGTATTAAAATACTGCTTTGCACCATCATGAAATGACGCGGTCTCCAGAAATTCTTGGTATTCCTTGTGGGAAACTAAAATCGCACTGAGCAGATTTTTTTCAAATTCATTCACCATTGACCTCCTACAAAATAAAAACGGCTAAAATTCAAAAACAAAAAAATGTGCTTAAAGCATTGAGCTGACAGTGCATTTTAAGTCGGCTGTTGTTTATAATTGCGTTCAGATATTAATTCAATATGATTTTTTAGTTGAAATTCAAATTTTTAATTCGCGAGTTTCGGCAGTGCATCGTGCAGCGAAATGCGGCGTGCCGCCGATTTCGCATCATTCTGGGTATCACAATTTCGCGGTCGCGGGCGCTTGTGCGCTGGCGCCTTTGCGGCTATAGAGCGGCCATCCCCGGCGTCATTCGCCGGTGTGTGGGGCCATAGCTCAGTTGGTAGAGCGCTTCGATGGCATTGAAGAGGTCGTCGGTTCGATTCCGTCTGGCTCCACCAGGATACTTTCAGATCGCCTCTTGCCGATCACCTCTCGCCCTGCGCTGCGCATGGAGCGCGCCTCTGGTCATGAGAGCCGCATAAAGCGCCGCGCAGCCGGAGGGGAAAACCCCCGGTTGCGGCATCTTCAATACGGGCACGGTGCAGTCACAGTGCCCCAGTCAACGTCTGCTCACCAGTCAACGTCTGCTCAACGGTTGCCACCGGAGCCACCGGAGCCACTGGGGCCACTAGGCCCACTGGGGCCACTCGGCCCACTGGGGCCACCGCCGTTGCAATTGCCTTCGTCGGCATGGCTGTAGGGATGCTGGCAAGGATCAAGCGTGCTCCCGCCACCATAAAGCGCAATATAACGGCCAAGTGCGCCCGGTTGCGCTACCACGTGCGACGTCGGGCGCGATACCGTACGTGAACCCAGCACACTATAGACGGGGTCGTGCCTGTAGGTGCCAACGGCGAAAGCCGACGATGTTGCTAAAAGAACAGCAACTGTGGCGGCGGCGAACAAGAATGTCCTGTGCATGATCAACCTCCATCAATCCCCCTGTCCAAGGCAGCCTTGTCTGGATGACTGCCTAGGCGATTGATAAGCGCATTTGGCGCGTCGAGCTAGACTAAAGTAGCAATCCGCGTTATGCGAAGTTTGCATGGGCTGGTATGGGAAAAAGCAGTTGTCTCAAGGCGCAGCGCCGCAGACTGGTTCAAAAATGAAAGAAAATATCCAATAAAATTAACTATTTACAAAAAAGTCAAAAATATTGCCAATTTGGCACTTAAAATTGTGCAACCTTGCCCGAAATAAAATGTGATGATGGCATGGTTGCAATGAGCGGGTCAAACCGGCACCTCATGAGCCGTGGACCAAGCTCCGCAGCGCGTCAGTCGGGCGCAATCAGCGTCAAACGCCCGGCGGCAATGTCAACGTCGGGCACGCAGGCCCTGGTGAAGGGATAGAACTCGGTCTCGCCGCCGCCATCAGGGCGAATTTCGAGGATGTCGCCCGCGCCGTGGTTCATCACGGCCACAACAACACCCAGGCTCTGGCCCTCAGGGCCTACAACCCTGAGCCCGATGAGATCAGCAAGATAGAACTCATCCTCGTCCGGCGGCGGCAATTGTTCGCGGGCAATCGTCAATTCGCCATGGCGTAGCGCGGCAGCCTTCTCTCTGGTGTCGATGCCGACAAAGTCAACAATATAGGTGCCATCGCGGTCGGGGCGCGCTTTGGTGATGACCATCACGCGGTCAGCCAGATAGAGCGGCTTGAAGGCGATAAAGCCGCTGGGGCTGGCGGTATGCGGTATCACGCGCAGACTGCCGCGAACACCCACAGGCGCGCCGATGACGGCGACGGTGATGCGCTTCATGATCAGACCTTGCGGCGCAGGCGCACCACGACATCCACGCGGCTGATTTCCATGCCTTCCGGGACTTTCGGCAATTGGCTGAAATCAAGTTTTGCGACCGGGATGTCCATCAGCAGGCCGGTGTCCTCAAGCAGGAAATGGTGATGACTGGTGACATTGGTGTCAAAGCGCGTTTTGGCCCCGTCCAGCGCAATTTCGCGCAGCAGGCCCGCCTCGGTGAACTGGTGCAGGGTGTTATAGCCGGTCGCCCGCGAGATGTTGGCGCGTGCCTTGCCCGCCTCCTCATAAAGTGTTTCGGCGGTGACATGGCGGTCACCGCGCCCGAACAGCAGCCAGCCCAGCGCGATGCGCTGGCGCGTTGGACGCAAGCCGGCGCGGCGCAGCTTTGCCCGCAATTCATGCACCGGGCAGCCCTGAAGCGCCTTGCCAGCCGCAACGCTTGGCGCACCGAGGCCAGATCCCGTATTCAACAATGTCACGCCTGCCGTCATCTGAGATGTCCCAGCGTTGATCCTGGCGTTCAGCCTAACGAAATTTTGGCTCAGGTTCAATCATCACGCAACGCTGCGCCAAAATCGGCTTGAATGATGCACGGCGGCAGGGCATGGTTGCCGAGGACATAAAAATTAGAGGTCTCCATGGCAATGCGAACAGGACTGCTGGTTATGGCCTTGTTGGGCGCAGCGTCGGCCTCGCCCGTGATTGTGCCAGCTCTGGCGCGACCGGTGTTGCCCGCCGAACAACGTGACCGGCCCTATACCGGCGATGTGCCATCGTGCAGTGACGCGGGCGTGCTGGCCACGATCCGCGACCGTTTCCAGGAAAAAGAAAGCGAATATTGGCATTCCTCCCGCCAGATTGTTGATTTCAGCCATGTTCGGCAATCGGGGTATCGCACCAATGGTCTCGATTATATCCCGCGACGCTATTGCACGGCCTGGGCGCATCTCGACAATGAACGGCCGCGCCATCATCATCTCGTGGTCTATTCCATTGGCGAGGGGTTGGGCTGGCTCGGGTACACCGCGGGGGTGAATTGGTGCGTCACCGGCTATGACCGCAATTATGCCTATGCGCCATCGTGTCACGCCGCACGCCACTGAACGACCGGGACCTGGGGGACGATGACATGAAGCCGATCAGAATCATTTTTGCAGGGGTGCTGACGGCATTGGTGGTGGGTTTGGCTCCGGTGCCAGCTTCTGCCGGCCTGCTGAAATTCCTGCATCGCGCGCCGGCCACGGCGCCGGCTGTCCCTGCGGCGGCGGCCCAGCCGATCCCCGCGCAAATGGCAATGCCCGCCGTGCGGCCCACAGAGGTCGCACCGGGCAAGTTTGATTTTTACCTGATGGCGCTGTCATGGTCGCCGGGATTTTGCGATTCCAACCCTTCGGGCAAAGGCCGCAAGCAATGCGCGGTCGGGGCGAAACTGGGTTTTGTCCTGCATGGCCTATGGCCGCAGAATGAGCACGGTTATCCCTCGAACTGCGGTGGGTCGCGCTCGGTTTCGAAAACCGCTTTGGAGGAAACCATCGGGGTCTATCCGGCGGTTGGCCTCGCCCGTTACGAATGGCGCAAGCACGGCACCTGCACCGGGCTCAGCCCCTCGGCTTATTTTGCGGCAGCGGCACGGGCGTTTCACGCTGTCACCATCCCTGATGCCTTCAAGGCACCGACTTCGAGTCAAACCATGGCTCCCATCGCCATCATGCAGGCTTTTTCGAAGGCCAATCCGGGCATCAGGCCTGGCATGATGGCGGTCGCGTGCCGGAAGGGCGAATTGCAGGAAGTGCGCCTGTGCCTGACCAAGGACCTGCGCGCCTATCGCGCCTGCAATCAGGTGATGCAGCGCTCGTGCCACGCATCCTCGATCCAGATTCCGGCAGAGCGCTGATGGCGCACCGAAAAGCCGTCTCATGAATTACCGTCACGAGTTTCACGCAGGCAATTTCGCGGATGTCTTCAAGCACATCATCCTGACGCGCATTCTGGCCTATCTGATGCGCAAGGAAGGGGCTGCGGTGTTCATCGACACCCACGCGGGTGCCGGGCAGTATGATCTCACTGGCGAAGCGGCCAAGGCCACCCGCGAGGCACTGGCAGGCGTTGGACGGCTGAAGCCACCGTTTCCGCCCGCCGTCGCCGCGTTGGTGGCAGAATGGGCGCGCCTGGCGGGCGTCAAGGCCGATCTGGCGGTGCCGACAACCTATCCCGGCTCGCCGCTGATCGCCCAAAGCATGCTGCGTGCCCATGACCGGCTTTGCCTCGTTGAAAAGCACCATGGCGCAGCCGTGGCTTTGCGGGTCGCCTGCGGGCGTGACCGGCGGCTGAAGCTGTTCGAGGCCGATGGCTATGCGACGCTGAAGGCGCTGCTGCCGCCGCCCGAGCGGCGCGGGCTGGTGCTGATCGACCCGCCCTTTGAAGAATCAACCGAATTTGCCGACCTGCGCACGGCGCTGGACGAAGCGTTGCGCCGCTGGCCGCTGGGCACCTATGCCATTTGGTATCCGGTGAAGGATCAGGAACCCGAGCGTCTCGTGGCACATCTGGCGGCTTTGCGCCTCGCCAATGTGCTGCGCCTTGAACTCGATATTGCCAGCCCGGTGCCGGGGGCGCTGTCGGCCTGCGGCATGATCATCATCAACCCGCCCTTCGTGCTCGCCGAAGAAGCCCGCCGCCTGCTGCCATGGCTGGCGCAAACCATGCGCCAAAGCGACAACCCGCGCTGGCACGTCGATGTGGTGCGGGCGGATTAGGGCATCACCAACGCACAGGTGTTGCTTCAACAGGCGTCAGGCAACGCCGAAATACTGCGTCATGACGCGCTGGTAAATTGCGGTCAGCGTCTTCAAATCGTGCAACGGCACACGCTCATCTACGGCGTGCATGGTATCGCCGACGAGGCCGAACTCCACCACCGGGCAGGACTTGATGATAAAGCGCGCGTCAGACGTGCCGCCGCTCGTCGAGAGCTTTGGCACGCGGCCCGTCTCGGCGGCAACGGCCTTTGCAAACAGCGTCGTGAAGGGGCCGGGCCTGGTGAGGAAGGCCGATGCGTTGCTGTCATGGAAGGTCAGTCTGCACGTGTCGTCTGCAGCTGCAACCCGGCGGCGGATTTCATCGGCCAGAGTTGCGTGGGTCCAGAAGTCATTGAAGCGGATGTTGAAGCGCGCCTGCGCCCGCGCCGGAATGACGTTATGCGCCGGATTGCCGACATCAACCGTGGTGAATTCGAGGTTCGAGGCATCGAAAGCCTCTGACCCACGATCAAGTGGTGTCGCCAGCAGCGCCGTCATGGCGCGCAGCAGATGCGGAATCGGATTATCGGCCATGTGCGGATAGGCGACGTGGCCCTGCCGCCCTTCAGCGACAAGCTCGCCCGTCAGCGATCCTCGCCTCCCGATCTTGATCATGTCGCCCATGGCTTTGGGGTTGGTCGGTTCGCCCAGAATGCACTGGTCAAACTGCTCGCCGCGCGCCAGCGCCCATTCCAGCAGCTTGACCGTGCCATTGACGGCCGGGCCTTCCTCATCGCCGGTAATCAGGAAACTGATCGAACCCCGTGGCGCACCATGCTGGGCCAAAAATTGCGCCACGGCGGCCACAGCGGCGGCAATGCCACCCTTCATGTCCACCGCGCCGCGCCCCCAGATGAAACCATCGGCTTCAACGCCGCCAAAGGGTGCATGTGTCCAGGCTTCAAGGACCCCGGCCGGCACCACGTCCGTGTGCCCGGCGAACAACAGGTTGGGCGCTTCAGTCCCCAGTCTTGCGTAGAGATTGTCAATGTCGGGCGTGCCCGGTGCGCTGAAACTGACGCGGTGCGTGGTAAAGCCCAGACTTTGCAGGTGCCGTTCGACCACGCCCAGCGCCCCGTTATCGAGTGGTGTCACCGAGGGGCAGGCGATGAGATCGCGCAGGATGGAGGCCGCGAGGCTCACGGTTCAGGCCGCCGGATCGGCTTTGAAGCCGAGGTCGTAGATCATGAAAACGAACACGCCCACCAGAACCGCGTCAGCGGCCCAAATTGACCAGATCGGCATCTCGCCACCGACACGCGGGTGCAACCAATTGACCGCGGCGACCACCAAAACGGTGAAAGGCAACATGCCGCCCAGCCCCGTTGGCTGATGCAGCGCCCGCAACCGCTTGATGTTCAAAAAAGTATGGCTGATGGCGATCAGTATCGCGATGATGCCATAAATCAGCAGGTAGCCGTAGGTCAAAAGCTGCAAAATCGATTGCATTTGCAAGCTCAGGAACGAGCTTTTCGAGGCATGCAACGGATCCGGGGCAATCGCCAGCCAAATCAGGCTCAGCACCAGCAGCACGGCGGCCAGCGGCCACGTCCCGGCCCACCACAAGGATTTCGAGACCTCGCCTTGATCCTCGCGATAGAGAAAATGGAAGGACTTGCCCTGAAACATCGTGCTCAATCGCGCAACAGTTCGTTAATGGCCGTCTTGCCGCGGGTCTGGGCGTCAACCGTCTTGACGATTACCGCGCAATACAGCGAAGGGCCAGGCGCACCATCGGGAAAGGGCTTGCCCGGCAGATTGCCGGAAACCACCACGGAATAGGGCGGCACATAGCCGACATGCACCTTGCCGGTCGCCCGGTCAATGATTTTGGTCGAGGCCGAAATGAACACGCCCATGGAGAGGACCGAGCCCTCGCCGATAATCACGCCCTCGACCACTTCCGAGCGCGCCCCGATGAAGCAATTGTCCTCAATGATCGTCGGGTTGGCCTGCAAAGGCTCCAGCACGCCGCCGATGCCGACACCGCCCGACAAATGCACGTTCTTGCCGATCTGCGCGCAGGAGCCAACCGTCACCCAGGTGTCAACCATGGTACCCGTGTCGACATAGGCGCCGAGATTGACAAATGACGGCATCAGCACCGCGCCGGGCGCGATATAGGCCGAGCGCCGCACGATGCAACCGGGCACGGAGCGAAAGCCCGCTGCACCGTGCTCCCTTGCACCCCAGCCGTCAAATTTCGAAGGCACCTTGTCCCACCAGCTTGCGCCGCCGGGTGCGCCAGCAATCAGCTCCATGTCATTGAGCCGAAACGACAGCAAGACGGCCTTTTTCAGCCATTGATTGACCTGCCAGCTTTGCGGGCCGGTGCTGCCCGGCAGCTTCTGCGCCACGCGCACCTGGCCGCTGTCGAGCAGTTCCAGCGCCTTGTTGACGCCATCGCGGACATCGCCCGTGGTGGCGGCGCTGATGTTGGCGCGGTCATCGAAAGCGTGTTCAATCAGGGCCTGCAGGGCGGAATGGGGCATGACAGATCAGTCTCTCTGGCGTGGATTTGCGGCATTGATGTGCGGTGCCGCGTTGGCAAAGTCAATGGGAGACAGTCATTGGGAGACAGTCATTGGGCGACTCTCGGGGCGACACTGGCGCGCCGCCCTCTCGCCCCGGCTGCGTTCAGGCCATGGCCTTCATGAGTGTGGCCATATCTTCTGGCGGGGCGCGCTCGAACAGAAGTTCCTTGCCGGTGACCGGATGCTCGAAACCGAGCACTGCGGCGTGCAGCGCCTGACGCTGCATCGCCACCAGCGCCTCGCGCGCTGCTTGCGGCAAAATATGCGCCTTGCTGCGAAAGCCCGCGCCATAAAGCTCGTCGCCGAGTACCGGATGGCCATTGTGGGCCATATGCACCCTGATCTGGTGGGTGCGCCCGGTCTCCAACGAACATTCGATCAGCGAGGCGGCGGCATGGCCGGGTGGGCCGTAACTGGCGACGACACGATAATGGGTGATGGCGGCGCGGCCATCCTTGCGCACGGCCATTTTATCGCGCGCCGTGCCGTGCCGCCCGAGCGGCGCATCAATGGTGCCCTGGCTGCGCTCCGGCGTGCCCCAGACCAGCGCCAGATAGCGCCGCACCAGCGAGCCACTGCGGCCATGATCGGCAAACAGCGCTGCCAGGCCGTGATGTGCCGCATCGGTCTTGGCCACCACCAGCAGGCCGGACGTGTCCTTGTCCAGCCGATGCACGATGCCCGGCCGCCTGACCCCGCCAATGCCCGAAAGGCTGTCGCCGCAATGATGGATCAGCGCATTGACCAGCGTGCCATCGGCATGGCCAGGCGCAGGATGCACCACGAGGCCGGCGGGCTTGTTGATGATGATCAGATGCGCATCCTCGAAGACGATTTCGAGCGGGATGGCCTGGCCCTCGGGCGCAAAGGGCAAGGGTGCGGGCACGTTGATGGCGATGATCTCGCCGCCTTTGAGCTTTTGGCTGAGGTTGGTCGCCGCCGCGCCATCAACCAGCACGCCGCCAGCCGCCATCAGCCCTTGCAGGCGGCTGCGCGAGAGATTGGCTTCGACACATTCTGGCGCGCCGCCCAAAAACCGGTCAATCCGTTCGCCCGCAGCCTCGGCGGGGACGACCAGTGCCAGCGCGCTCAACGCAGCAACTGCCCGAGAAACGCTTTGGTGCGCTCGTGCTGTGGTGTGGCGAAAAACGGCCCTGGGGCCTGAATTTCGATAATTTGCCCGCTATCCATAAAAACAACCCTGTCAGCGACTTCACGGGCGAAGCCCATTTCATGCGTCACAACCAGCATGGTCATGCCATCGCGCGCAAGGCTTACCATGGTATCGAGAACTTCCTTCACCATTTCTGGGTCGAGTGCCGAAGTTGGTTCGTCAAACAGCATGATTTTCGGTTTCATGCACAGCGCGCGGGCAATCGCCACCCGCTGCTGCTGGCCACCCGAGAGTTGCGCCGGGTATTTGTGCGCCTGCTCGGGGATACGCACGCGCTCAAGAAAAGTCATGGCGAGCGCCTCGGCCTCATGCTGGGGCAGATTCTTCACCTGCATGGGGGCGAGCGTGCAGTTTTCCAGAATGGTCAGATGCGGAAACAGATTGAACTGCTGAAACACCATGCCGACCTCGCGGCGCACGGCGGCAGTTTTCTTCACATCGCCGGTGAGTTCGATGCCGTCAACGACAATGCGGCCGCTTTGGTGTTCTTCGAGGCGGTTGAGACAGCGAATCAGCGTTGATTTGCCGGAGCCCGATGGCCCGCAAATGACAATGCGCTCGCCAGCAGCCACTTCCAGCGAAATATCGCGCAGCACATGGAAGGCCTGATACCACTTGTTGACGGCTTGCATTTCGATGATCATGGGCACTTTCAGGCCTCCGGCCCGTGTCGCAAGCGTCGCTCCAGGCCTTGCGACCAGCGCGACATCGCATAACAACAGCTAAAATAGAACAAGGCAGCAAAGACATAGCTTGTGGTGGCAATCGACGGGCCTTGCCATTTGGGGTCAGCGCGGGCGGCTTCGGTCGCGCCGAGAAAATCGAATATGCCGATGATGGAGACCAGCGTGGTATCCTTGAACAATCCAATGAAGCTGTTGACGATGCCGGGAATGACGATGGTCAAAGCCTGCGGCAGCACGATGCGGCGCAGGGTCGACCATGGTGAAAGCCCGAGTGCTCTCGCGGCTTCCACCTGGCCGTGCGGCAGGGCCTGCAGGCCGCCGCGCACCACTTCGGCCAGATAGGCCGCGCCAAACATTGCGGTGCCGATCATCGGGCGCAGCAAGCGGTCGGGCTCCCAGGCCGCAGGCACAAACAGCGGCAGCATGAAATTGGCCAGAAACAGCACGGTGATGAAAGGCACGCCGCGCACCGTCTCGATGAAAACGGTTGCGGCCAGCCGAATCAGCGGCAGGTGCGAGCGCCGCCCCAGCGCCAGCGCCGTGCCCAGCGGCAGCGCAAAGACGATGCCGGAGAGGCCGAGCAGCAAGGTGACAAAAATGCCGCCCCACAGACTGGTGTCGATCAGCGGCAGGCCAAGCGCTGGCGCGCCATGCAGCAGGATCAGCGCGGCTACAGGGAAGGCGATGAAAAACAAGGCGGCGGCGAGGTTGCGGCGCGGCAGCCGCGGCGAAAGCAGCCACACGATCAAGGCGAAACCGACCCCGACTACGACGTCAACACGCCAGCGCTGCGTTTCGGGATACGCGCCATACGTGAGGAAGGGCAGCTTTTGCAGGATAAATGCCCAGCACGCGCCATCGGAGGCCACGCAGGCTTTCGGCCCGCCCTGCCAGACGGCATGGCCGATCAGGAACTGCCACAAGGGCGGCGCGATCCAGGCGATGAAGGCAAGGCCCGCCAGCGTCAGCGCGCTGGAGGCAGGATCGCTGAACAGGTTGAAGCGAAGCCAGGCCAGCAAGCCGCCTGCAAGGCGCGGCGGCGCGCGGGGCGCTGTCAGTTCGGCGGCGGTGGCATGGTCAGCGCTCATGCAAAGCCACTTTCTGGTTCCAGCGGTTCATGGCCAGCGCCGTCAGCAGCGAAATCGCCAGATAGACGCCCATGGTGATGAAAACAATCTGCACCGCTGCGCCGGTCTGGTTGAGCACGGTGCCCATGAAAATCTGCGCCAGATCGGGGTAGCCGATCGCCACCGCCAGCGTCGAGTTTTTGGTGAGGTTGAGATATTGGTTGGTCAGGGGAGGGATGATGACGCGCAGGGCTTGTGGCACCACCACAAACTGCAAAATCGCCCCAGGCGACAGGCCCAGCGCGGCCGCCGCCTCGCGCTGGCCCCTGGCGACCGACTGGATGCCGGCGCGCACGATTTCGGCGATGAAGGCCGCGGTATAAAGGCTGAGGCCGAGCAGCAGCGCGATCAATTCAGGATAGAGGCTGAGGCCATGCACATAATTGAAGCCCTGCAACTGCGGCGGACTGAAGGTGACGGGCCTCCCCAGCGCCAGCGCTGTTGCCAGCGGCAAAGCGATGGCCAGCGCCAGCCCCCACCAGCCACGCCCGCCTGCCTGGCCGGTGCGCCGTTTGCGACTGCGCGCCGCGCGCCACAGGCCCAGACCAAAACCCATGCCCGCCAGCGCCGCCAGCGTCACCGGCAGTGAAGCTGCGGTGGCATGAGGGCCGGGGAGCATCAGACCGCGATTGTTGAGCACGGTTCCGAAGGGCAAATGCAGCGATTGGCGCGGCGCGGGCAGGGGCCGCAAAATTGCATTGTACCAGAACAGCAATTGCAGCAGCAGCGGGATGTTGCGAAACATTTCGACATAGGCGGCGCTCAGCCGCGCTATCACGAAATTGCGCGACAGCCGGGCGATGCCGATGATGAATCCAAGGATCGTGGCCATCGCAATGCCCAAGGCCGCTACCAGCAAGGTATTGATAAGGCCAACAAAAAAGGCTTGACCATAGGTGGAGGACGAAGCCGCAAACGGGATCAGCGCCTGCTCGATGTCAAAGCCCGCCACCTGATGCCATAAGCCAAAGCCCAGCGGCATGTGACGCGCCACCATTTTTTGATGGGCCTCCAGCGTCGCCCCCAGCACGATGAAACCCAGGGCCAGCACAGCCAGACCCTGGGCCGCAATGCCACGAACGGCGGGCCGATTCCAGAACCTGTCAGCCCCGCGCGCCATGTTCAGAGCTTTATCGCATCAGTCGAGCGGCGGCGCATAGAGAATGCCGCCCTTGTTCCAGAGCTGGTTGAGGCCGCGCTGCAGCTTGAGTGGTGAGCCTTGCCCGACGTTGCGCTCGAAGACCTCGCCGTAATTGCCGACCTTCTTGATGATGTTGTAGGCCCAGTCATTGGTCAGGCCCATCGTCTTGCCATAATCGCCCTGCACGCCCAGCAACCGCTTGATGGCGGGATTGGTTGATTTCATCATGGTATCAACATTTGCCTGGGTGACGCCCAATTCCTCGGCGTCGATCATCGCAAACAGGCTCCATTGCACGATGTCAAACCATTGATCATCGCCCTTGCGCACCGAGGGGCCGAGCGGCTCTTTCGAGATGATTTCCGGCAGGATGATATGATCGCCAGGATTGCCGAGCTTCAGGCGCTCGGCGGCAAGGCCGGAGGCATCGGTGGTCAGAGCGTCACAGCGCCCCGAATCGTAAGCTTTGATAATGGCGTCGGCATTGTCGAAATTGACCGGCTTGAAGGTCATGTGGTTGGTCTGGAAATAGTCAGCGAGGTTCTGCTCGCTGGTGGAGCCCTGCTGCACGCAAATCGACGCGCCGTTGAGTTTCAAGGCCGAGGTCACGCCGAGCGATTTGCGCACCATGAAGCCCTGGCCATCGTAATAATTGACGCCGGTGAACAGCAGGCCTTGCGCCGATTGACGCGATTGTGTCCAGGTGGTGTCGCGCGACAGCATGTCAATTTCGCCCGATTGCAGCGCAGTAAAGCGATCTTTCGGGGTCAATGGCACGAATTTCACTTTGGTCGGGTCACCAAATACCGCGGTGGCGACCGCGCGGCAGGTATCGACGTCAAGCCCTGTCCAGTTGCCCTTGTCATCAGGAATGCCAAAGCCTGGCAGTGAGGTCTCGACGCCGCATTGCAGCATGCCACGCTGCTTGACGGTGTCGAGCGTCGAGGCGGCGTGGGCCGCGCTCGCGAGCGCCGCCATGGCCGTCAGTGCCAGCAAGGATAGGGAAAGTCGTCTCGTCACCGCATATCTCCTTTAGTTGGATTCTGGCCGAACTGGCAGCACTTGTCTTGCAGCGCTTGTCCTGCGTCTATCTCACGCCCTTGGCACGCTGCGGTCAAGGCCCCGTGTCAGGCCCCGTGTCAGCTTTTGCCAATCATCAGCCAGCGGGCGGCGAAAATCGGCAGCACCAGCAGATTGAGCAGTGTCGAAGTGATCAGGCCGCCGAGAATCACCAGCGCCATCGGCCCCTCAATCTCGTTGCCGGAAGCGCCGCTGCCCAGCGCCAGTGGCAGCAGGGCCAGCGCCGTGGCTGAAGCCGTCATCAGGATCGGCACGAGCCTTTCGCTCGCCCCCTCAATCGCCCGCCTTTGGCCGAGCCTTTCGCGTCCGTTGGCCGGCATGCGCTGGCAATGGGCCATCAGCATGATGGAATTGCGCAGCGATATGCCAAACAGCGTCAGGAATCCTACCAGGGCACCCAGCGAGACATCAAGGCCCCCCGGAAGCAGGCTGGCCATGCCGCCGATGAGTGCAAAGGGCAGATTGAGCATCACCAGCGCCACGGCGCGGACACTGCCCAGCGCCAGCCATAGCAGCACCAGCACGGCGGCGAGCGCCAGTGCGCCATAGGTTGCCAGATCCTGCGCGGCGCGGCGCGCTGCGGCACCTGCCCCGGTAAACAGGGCGTAAGTGGCGGGCGGCATGGCAATTTTGCGCGCCACCAGTGCCTGCGCCCTGCTGGTGAAGGCCGCTATGGTGCCGCTGCCAAGCTGTACGGCAACCGAGGCGACCCGCTGGCCTTCCTCATGGGTGATCTGATAGCGTCCCGAAGTCTCGCTGAGCGAGGCCAGGGCCGAGAGTGGCAAGGTCCGGCCATCGCCGTCACGCAGGGTGAGGCGGCGCAGGCTGGCAAGGCCATCGCCCTTGCCTGGCTGGAAGGCCACCACAAGGGGAATGACCCGATCATCATGATGCACTTGGCCGAGCACCGTGCCGGCCTCTGCCGCAGCCACTGCATCCATCACCGTGCCGGGCTGGAGGCCATGGGCGGCGATGGCGCGTGGATGCAGCCGCACGGAAACTTGCGGCAATTGGGCTGGCGCTTCGATATTGACGCTGCGCACGCCATGGAGCTTGCCCACCAGTTCCGCGATGGCAACGGCGGTTTTGTCGATGGCATCCAGATCAGGGCCGAACACCTTGATCACCACCGGCGCGGTGGCACCGCTGATGGTTTCGTCAATCCGCTCGGTCAAAAACGTGTTGACGGCGGTCGAGAGGCCAGGAAAGCCCGCCAGCACCGCCCTGATGGATTTCAACACCCGCGTCTGTCCCGTGGCACCCATCGGCTTGAGGTTGACGGCAAACTCGCTGAGATGCACGCCGACCGGATCGACCACATCCTGCGCCCGGCCTGCCGTCTGCGCGATGCTTTCGACGCCCGGAATTTGCAGGACGGCCCTGGAAACCCTGGCTCCCGCCTGCATGGATTGGCGCAGCGAGGAGCCCGGCGCCAACCCCATGTGGATGATATAATGACCCTCATGCAGCGCCGGAATATAGCTCAGCTTCAGGAAGGGCACCGCTGCAACAAGGCTGAGCGCGCTGACCGTCACGATGAGGCCGGCGGCCCGGGCATGCCCGACAAGTCGCTGCAAAATCCTGATATGCAAGCGTTTCAGCCGCGCGACCCAGGCGCGATCCTGGCTCGCACCCTGCGGCTTGCCAAGCAGCGCCAGTGCCAGCGCCGGTGTCAGTGTCAGGGCAACCAGCAGCGAGGCGAGGACGGCGGTGATATAGGCCACTGCCAGGGGCGCGAACAGCAACCCAGCGACGCCATGCAGCGCCAGCACCGGCATGAACACTGCGATCACGACAAGCGTGGCAAAGACCACGGCGCTGCGCACTTCGAGGGAAGCCCGCAGCACGACGCTGCGGGTTGGCAAAGGCGCGGCGCAAAGGAGGTTCTGGGCCAGGCGGCGGTTGATGTTCTCGACGTCGATAATGGCGTCATCGACAACTTCGCCAAGGGCGATCGCCAGCCCGCCAATGCTCATGGTATTCAGCGTCACGCCGAAATGGCTGAGCACAATGACCGCCGTCAGCAAGGATAGCGGAATGGCGGTGACGGAAATCAGGGCGGTACGGGCATTGCCGAGAAACAGCAACAATACCAGCACCACCAGACCAGCCCCGACCAGCAGCGCCGCACCGAGATGATGCAAGGCCGCATCGATGAAATCTGCCGGATGAAACAGGCGCTCGTGCAACACGACGCCCTGATGGGCAAGGATGGGTTGCAGCGCCGCCAACCTGCGGTCAAGCGCGCGCGACACCTGCAGGGTGTTGCTGCCATACTGGTTCTCGATCGCCACGACGATGCCGCGCTGGCCATCGATACTGGCCGCGCCCAGCGGTGGCGCGCTGCCATACCCGACGTGCGCGACATCACCGAGTTGAACACCGCTGCCGTTGTGCCAGCCGACGCTGAGGGCCGCGAAATCCGCCGGCGTGGTTTCGCCGCTGTGGAGGGCGATGGCCAGTCGCTGGTTTGGTGTGCTGACATGGCCCGCGTCAGGTGTGCCGGACGCCGCGCGCACCGCGCTGATGACATCGCCCAGCGCCAGATTGTGCAGCAGCAGGCGTCGGGCGCTGGCCTGAATTCTGATCTGGCGGGCCGCGCCGCCAAATATAATGACGTCGGCAACGCCCGGAACGCTGAGCAGTTGCGGGCGCAAGGTGAAGCGGGCGCTGTCATCAAGCGCCATGGGCGACAGGCTTTTGCTTGTGAGGCCGATTTGCATCACCACACTGGTGGCGCTGGCAAGCGGCAGCAGATGCGGCACGCCCGTGCCTTGTGGCAGGCTGGCCGCCAAACCCACCAGGCGCTCATTGACCAGTTGGCGCGCCCGCCAGACATTGATGTTGCCGCCAAATATCAGCGTCACCATCGACAGTCCCTGCAAGGATTTCGAGCGCATTGACGCCAACCCAAGCGTGCCGCCTAATTCGGCCTCCACCGGCCCCGTCACCAGACGCTCAACCTCGCCCGCATTGAAGCCCGGGGCCTGGGTGGCCACCACCGCCATCGGCGGGGCAAATTCAGGAAACACGTCATAATTGGCGCGCATCAAGGCCAGCACGCCATAGGCCAGCATCAGCAGAGCTGCGGCAAATACCGCGCCGCGGTGGCGCAGGCTGGCCCGGATGAGGCCCGTCAACATGGTGGCGCGGCGGGTGGGGAGGGCATCGAGCGCTCAGTCATCGCATTCCGGCGGATCTTTGCAGCTTGTGGCAATGGCATGGGGCAGGAGTTCCTGCGACAGCAGCAGTTGCGCACCGCTGGTGACAAGATTGTCTCCGGCACCGAAGTCAGCGCCTGCCGGATATTGCCCTCCTGTGACCCCGGCCGCAATCTGGCGACGCTGAAACAGGCCGGGCTTCAGTTCGACATAGGCCCAGCGCGCGCCCGCATACCAGAGCACCGCACGGGAAGGAATGAGCAGGGCCGGGCCGGGGCTGGCGAGCGGCAGGCGGGCGCTGGTGGCAAGGCCGACAGGCAGCAGCGCTTGCGTGACATAGAAAAACGGCCTGCCGCTCACCGCCGGATCAATCGTGCTGGCCGGGCCGACCAGATGCGCGGTTGCCGCACCGCCATCAGGCGCGGCGAGGTTGATGGATGCTGGCGGCGCGCCGCTGAAATCAGCAGGCAAGATCACGGATACGAGCCGTTCACCGCCATTCTGCGGCGCTTTGATGATGGGGTTGGCGGCGGCCAGTTGCGGGCCGTACTGCTGCAAAAGCGCGGCGTTGATCATCTCAATTCTGGCCGTGGTCGACGCCACAACGGCGTCCGCCGCCGCGCTGGCGGCCATGCCATCCTGCAGGGTCTGGGCCGAAATGGCCTGATGGGCGTTGAACAGCTTGAGATCGCGGTCGTAGTGCGAGGTCAGCGCGGCGCTGTGGGCCTCAGCGGCGGCCGCATCAGCCTGGGCTTTGGCGAGGCGCTCGCGCAACGCTATGAGCGGTGTAATGCTGAGCACGCGGGCAAAGGCGCGGCGCGTCGGGGCAAAGGGCTGGGGCCGCATTTTCGTGGTGGTGATATTCTCGGCCGTGATCTCGGCGGCGGAGAGCCTCACTTGGCCAGGGTGCGGTGTCGGTGCTGCGCCCTGCGCGACAGAACATCCCAGAGCGATGATGGCCGCCGCGCAGTGCCGCAAATATCGCATGGATGGCATGCTCGACCTCGCTTTTCGCGCCCATGTGTTTCGCCCCCGTGACGGGGACGACCGCTTCCGTGTTGCGCATAACACGCCGCGCCTGGCCAGCGGTTCAGCGCCGCAGCACTTTGGTGACGTGGCCCATTTTGCGGCCTGGGCGGGTTTCGATCTTGCCGTAGAGCTGCAATTGCGCGTCGGGGTCGGCCAGGTGCTGATGCCATTCCTCCACCGCGTCACCGATGAGATTGGTCATGACAATATCGCCCAGTCGCGTCGCGGGGCCAAGCGGCAGGCCGCAAATGGCGCGGATGTGCTGCTCGAACTGCGAGGTGCGCGCGCCGCCCAGTGTCCAGTGGCCGGAATTATGTACCCTTGGGGCCATTTCATTGATGACGAGGGATTCCTGGCCGTCATGAACATCCTCGACCACGAACATTTCCACGGCCAGCACGCCGACATAATCCAGCGCATCGGCGATGGCGTGGACATAATCCATGGCCTTTTGCGCCGTTTCGGGCTTCAGCGTTGCGGGCAAAATGGTGCGCGCCAGAATATGATGCTCATGGGTATTCTCGCAGGGCTCATAGGCTGCGAAGGCCCCGCCGGGCGTGCGGGCTGCAACAATCGAGATTTCGCGGGCAAAATTCACAACGCCTTCGAGGATGCAGGGCGGCGCGCCCATCGCCCGATAAATCCCGCCGATGTCGCTGCCCTCGCGGATCATCGCCTGGCCTTTGCCATCATAGCCAAGGCGACGCGATTTCAGGATCGAGGGCCGCCCGATCTGCGCGACAGCACGGGCGAGTTCGCCACCATTTTCCACTGGCAGAAACGGCGCTGTCGCAAGGCCCAGCGCGTTGAAAAAGCGCTTTTCCACCAGCCGGTCCTGCGAGGCGACCAGAGCCTCCGCGCCGGGGCGAAGCGGGCGCAGCTTTTCGAGAAAATGGGCGGTTGCGGAGGGCACATTTTCAAATTCATACGTGACAAGATCAACCGCCGCAGCGAAATGTTGCAGCGCGGCCTCATCCTCATAATCCGCCTCGGTAAACGCTGCGCTGACGTCACGGGCCGGGCTGTCTGATTCGGGAGCAAAAATATGGGTGCGGTAGCCAAGGCCCGCCGCCGCCAGTGCCAGCATTCGTGCCAGTTGGCCGCCGCCCAAAATCCCGATGGTTGCGCCAGGAGCAAACATCATGGCTCAACCCTGCGCATGCGGCGCGTCATCGGGCATTTCGGCCACGGCGTCGCTTTGGGCCTGACGCCATTGTTTCAAACGGGTGCGCAATGCGTCGTCGCCCAGCGCCAGCACGGCGGCGGCGAGCAGCGCGGCATTGATCGCCCCAGCCCTGCCAATGGCCAGTGTGCCGACCGGGATGCCCGCCGGCATCTGCACGATGGACAGCAGCGAATCCTGGCCCGAGAGTGCTTTGGATTCCATCGGCACACCGAATACCGGCAATGCCGAAAACGCCGCCGTCATGCCCGGCAAATGCGCTGCGCCGCCCGCCCCGGCAATGATGATTTTGACGCCGCGTGCCTCAGCCCCCTGGGCAAAGGCGACCAAGCGGTGCGGTGTGCGATGCGCCGAGATGATTCGCGTCTCAACCGCGACTTCGAGTTCTGCCAGGGTTGCGGCGGCATGGCGCATCGTGGCCCAATCGGACTGGCTGCCCATGATGATGGCGACAGGTGCCTGCACGCTGCGTGATCCTTTGTTGCGCGCGGCACTTCCCCGCGGCCCACTTTCATGCGGGACATAGCCAATAGCGCGCCGGGGCGCAATCGTTCAGGTTCAGGCGATGATATCGGGCGTCGCCTGATCTTCGAGAAACGACAGGCGGTCGCGCAGCACCAGCTTGCGCTTTTTCAGACGCTGCAATTGCAATTGGTCGGCGCGCCCCACCACTTGCAGCGCCGCTATCGCGGCATCAAGATCACGGTGCTCCTCGCGCAAGCGTTCCATCTCGCTGGTTGTGCCAACACCCGGCGGCGCGTCATTATCCTGGATCATAAATGCTTATGCCCCGCATTTTGGTCTCTCGTCATTATGGGCCTCACGCCCGCGCCTCACAAGGCCGTTTTTTTGGCCGTTTTTGCGCCCGCGGGTTTTTTGTGTTCGTTAATGATAGCGCAGAAAGCTGCGCAAAGCGCGATTTTTTGCTTTGGATATGCGGCAGAATGTGACATAAATCTGTCATGCAAGCATTCCACCAAGGAGCAGCAAGCATGTCTCTCACAAATCATCTGGTTGAATTGCAGCGCCGTCATTCGGCGCTGGAGCGTGAACTCGTCGAGCTCAAGGCCCAACCCGCGACCGACGAACTCAGGATAGCTGAGATGAAGCGCAAAAAATTGCAGCTCAAGGATGAGATTGTCAGGCTGACCAAGCAAGAACCGCCGACCATATTCCACTGATGGCTTGAATACGGCAGAGTTTCTGGCATGCTAAAGGTTGCTCTGTAAGGGCGACTTTGGGGTGATTTTAATGTCAGAAACTGCCTCCCAGCAGCCGCGCGGCGACTTGACCGTGCGTACCGTTGCCATGCCAGCCGACACCAATGCCAATGGCGATATTTTCGGGGGCTGGGTGCTCTCGCAGATGGATCAAGCCGGCGGCATAGCGGGGGTGGAACGTGCGCAGGGGCGCGTTGTCACGGTCAAGGTCGATACGCTGACCTTCATCCAGCCGGTAAGGGTTGGTGATGTGCTCTGCGTCTATACCCTGGTCGAGCATGTCGGGCGCACATCGATGCGCATCCATATCGAGGCCTGGGCGCGCCGCTTTCGCCAAAAGGCTCGTGACAAGGTCACTGACGCGACCTTCACTTTCGTGGCCGTGGATGACGAAGGCCACCCCCGCGTGGTGCCGCCCTTGGGTTGAGCGGCCTGCTCGAAATGCGTGGTGTCGGTCATCCGGTTTTGCGTGCTTGCGCCGGTGCTGGACTTGTGGAACGATACAGGACCGGGCCATATCAAGAGCCCGGCTTGGGGCAGGCGTGCAGGGACAGATGGCGGCAGGGGAATTGACGCGTCGGCGCGTGACAATCATCGATATTGCCCGCCGCACCGGCGTATCCAAATCCACCGTGTCGCTGGTGCTGAAGGGCAGCCCCTCCGTGCGCCGTGAGACGCGCGAAGCCATCCATGCCGCCATGGTGGAACTCGGCTATGTTTATAATCGCAGCGCCGCCAATCTGCGCACGGCGCGCACCGATTTTGTCGGCATGATCATCAATGATCTGATGAACCCGGTTTTTGCCGAGTTGGCGGTTGGCTTGGAGGACGCGTTTTTTCAGGCCGGGTTTGTGCCCTTGCTGGCCAATACGAATGAGGATGTCGCGCGTCAGGCGCGGTTGATCACCTCGATGCAGGAGCAGGGCGTCGCGGGCATGGTGATCAGCCCTGTCGGCGGCTCAGGCGTCGCTGAGATGCTTGATTCGGCGCGGTTTCGCGCGCCGGTGGTGACGACGATGCGGCGGCTGGAGGGCTCAAGCCTGCCCTATGTCGGCCAGGACAATGTCACGGGCGCGCGCATGGCGGTGGACTATTTGCTCGGGCTCGGTCATCGGCGCATTGCGTTTTTGGCCGGGCTGGAGACTGTTACAACGCGGCGCGAACGGGTGGAGGGTTACATGGCCGCATTGCAGGCGGCAGGTATCGCGCCAGACCCGGCCTTGATTGTCGAAGGGCCCCCGACGCGGGCGGGCGGGGCGGCGAGCCTTGCCATCGCGCTGGCTGGCACCACGCCGCCGACGGCAGCGCTGGCCTTCAATGATCTCGTCGCCATTGGCGCGATTGGCCTGCTGCGCGAACGCGGCCTTGAGGCAGGGCGCGATGTTTCGATTGTCGGGTTCGACGATATTGCCGAGGCTGAATTCAACGCGCCGCCGCTGACAACCATCGCCTGCGATACCCGCGGTCTTGGCAGCGCAGCGGCGGATTTGCTGAAACAGATCATCGAGGGGCATCGTGCCCTGAATACCACCATCATCGGGCCCGCCCGGCTGATGATTCGCAAATCCTGCGGGCCGGCAAGGGCCGGTTGAGGTTTAGGCCCCACGCTCCGTGATTGCGAGGAGCAAAGCTATGAGGCAACCCAGGGGTTTCCGGAAACCTCCGGGTTGCTTCGCTCCGTTCGCAATGACGGAGAAAAGGGCGGGGCCGTCAGCCGCGGCGCTTGGCCTCAATCGCGTCCCATAGCGCCGCTGCCAGATCCGGGCCGCCGAGGCGTTTGATGGCGCGCAGGCCGGTGGGCGAAGTGACATTGATTTCGGTGAGGTGCCCGTCGATCACGTCAATGCCGGCGAACACCAGCCCGCGGGCTTTCAAATGCGGACCGATGATGGCGCAAATCTCTTTCTCGCGCGCGGTGAGATCAGTTGCCGCTGCGGCGCCGCCGCGCACCATGTTGGAGCGGATATCATCGCCCTGCGGCACGCGGTTGACCGCGCCCATGGCGACGCCATCGACCAGGATGATCCGCTTGTCGCCGATGCTGACGGCAGGCAAAAACTTCTGAATGACCCAGGGCTCTCGGTATATGCTGGAGAAAAGATCAAACAGCGAGCCAAAGTTGGGGTCGCGCTGGCCAACCTTGAACACCGCTGCGCCGCCGGCACCGTAAAGCGGCTTCATCACCACGTCGCCATGCTCCTTGCGGAAGGCTTCGATGCTGTCGCGGTCGCGCGACAGCAGGGTTTTGGGCATGAGCTCGGGAAAGTCCATCACAAACAGCTTTTCGGGCGCATTGCGCACGCTGGCGGGGTCATTGACGACCAGCGTCTTGGGATGCAACCGCTCCAGCAGATGGGTCGAGGTGATGTAGGCCAGATCAAACGGCGGATCCTGACGCAGCAGCACGACGTCCATGCTGGCGACATCCTGCAAGGCTGGCTCCGACAGCGTGAAATGGTCGCCCTTCACATCGCGCACCTGCAGGGGCTGCATCCTGGCCATGATGCGGGTTGAGTCCATGAACAGCCTGTCCGGGGTGAAATAAAACAGCGCATGTCCACGTGCCTGCGCCTCCAGCAGCAGTGCGAAGGATGAATCGCCTGCAATGTTGATGGCGTGGATCGGATCCATCTGGATAGCAACGCGCAGCGACATGGGGGGCCTTTCGAATTGGTTCAAAGCTTCTCATGGCCAAGCTGGCCGGCAAATGCAAGCGCTGGCCGCAAGCCGTGTTGCGCTTTAACTCGCCATGAACCTTTCCTGTTCACAAAGGTCCCATGACCACTGTGAAAGCGAAAATGCCCATGAATCTGTCTTCAATTGGCGTGCGGCTGGCGATGCGCCAGGCGCTGTTTGCCCTTGTTGTGATGATTATCGGCTGGCTGGTGCTGATGCAGATCAACGAAGCCTCACAGTTGGCGCACGGCTTGCTCGCACTCAATGGCACCAGCCCACGCGCCGATCTGATGCACACTGTGGCGGCGATTGATTGGGCGCGCACGCTGCTACATTATGCCATGTGGAGCGGTCTGGTGGTCACAGTTTTCGTCGCCATGCCGCTGATGTATCTCGGCGTGTCGTTGCCCGTGCAGAAAATCGCCAGTCAAATGAAAGACCTGGCGGATGGCAATACCGAGATCACCATTCCGCCGGCCAAACGCGACGATGAATTGGGCGTGCTGTCGTCCGCCCTCACTGTCCTGCGTGATGCGATGCGGCGCAACAACACCATGGTTGCCGAAATCAAGGCGCGCGATGATCGCGAGGCCCGCCTCATCCGCGAGGCCGCCATCCGTACGCGCGTCGAGGAATTTTCGTTGCAGCTTACCAGCACGACACAGCGCCTCGGCGAGATGACCCGCCACATGGCGGACGCCTCAGAAACCATGATCGTCGCGACGCGGCGCGCCACCGAGGGTTCAGGCCAGGCCTCCGGAGCCGCAGGGCAAACGGCCAATGACGTGTCGTCGGTCGCTACCGCTTCGGAAGAACTGCTGGAATCGATCGGCGAAATCAGCCGTCAGGTGGTGCAATCCACCAATGTCGTGAAAAAGGCCGTGGCCGAAACGCAGGAATCCAGCGCTGGCATGGCGCGCCTGTCGGCGGCGGCACGCCGGGTAGGCGATGTTGTTGATCTCATTTCGCGCATTGCCGCACAAACCAATCTCCTCGCCCTGAACGCCACCATCGAGGCGGCGCGGGCCGGCGAGGCCGGACGTGGTTTTGCCGTCGTCGCTCAAGAGGTGAAGACGCTGGCCACGCAAACCACGAAGGCCACGCAGGAAATCGCCGACCAGATTTCGGACATGCAGGCCGCGACCGAAATTTCGGTGGCCGCCATTGATGCCATTCAGCGCAAGATTGGCGAAGTCGAACAGATTACCTCGATCATTGCGGCGGCTGTGCATGAGCAGGGTGCCTCTACCCAGGAGATCGCCCGCAACGTGCGCTCGGCAGCCTCTGGCGCGTCGGCGATGTCGAACCACACCGAAAAAGTCGCCCATTCGGTCGAGGCCACCTCGTCCAGCGTCGAGGCGGTGGTCGCCAAGGCCCACGAGGTCGATGAAATGGTCGCCCGCCTGCGCAGCCACGTCGGCGATTTTGCCCGCGAGCTGAAATCGGCGTGAGGCTTGGTGGGCCGGGAGGGACTTGAACCCCCAACCAGACCGTTATGAGCGGCCGGCTCTAACCATTGAGCTACCGGCCCCACCGTGGCGGGTGCGGCCCGCTTGGCCTTGGTGATAGAGCCGGTGCGGGAATTTGGCAAATGTGTCTTTGGGGCGCGGAAGGCCGGGGCCTAAAGCTTTTTAAGCTGGGCCAGGCGTTCCAGCTTGGCTTCGGGGCTGGCATAGGCTTCCTGCAGGTCGATGTTCCAATAGCGCAATTCTTCCAGCGCTATCGGGGCTTGCGTCACGGCGCAGCGCACGAAACTGCCAGGGCGGCGCACCCGGTATTCCGCATCAAGGTATACCACCTCGGCCTCGACGGGCTGGCCGGGCATACGCTCATAGCGGTTCATCATGGTTTTGTTCCCTGTTAAGCTCGTGAGATACGCCTTCGGGGGGCCAAATTCAAGATGCCGGCGCACGCCCTGGTGGTGCCGGGCGCGCATGATGGACAGAGCTTGCAGGTTCCGGCACACTTGGCCGCATGTCGAATCAAGGATTTCGCGCTTTTGTCGCTTGTGCCACGCCGGAGGCGGCGGTGGCGGCGCTTGTCAGACTATATGGCGAGGCGGTGGAGGCTGAGCGCGCCGCTTTAACCCGTTTTTTTGAGACTGGCGAAGGCCCGACGCCCATCGAGCGCGCCAGCTTTGTTTATCCGGAATTGCGCGTCACCTACGCCGCCCAGAGTCCCCTGCCGGACAATCGCCGCGCCTTTGCGAAATTTCAGGCTCCTGGCATTTATGCCACAACCATCACGCATCCTGAGGTGTGCGGCCCCTATCTGCTGGAGCAATTGCACCCGCTGACGCGGGAATTTGGCGCAACGCTGGAAGTTGGACCCAGCGCGCAGGAAATTCCCTTTCCTTATGTGCTGGAGGAGGGACAGGATCGTGGCAGCGATGGCGCGGAAGCCGGCGCGCTGGCGCGGCTGTTCCCGGTGCCCAATCTTGCCGATATTGGCGACGAGATCGCCGATTGCGCTTTCGAGGTTGCGCCGGGCGGCGTGCATCCGTTGGCGTTGTTTGATGCGGTGCGCGTGGATTATTCGTTGAAGCGCCTGCAGCATTATACAGGATGCGACTGGCGGACAGTGCAGCCTTGGATTCTGCTGACAAATTATCACCGCTACGTCGACCAGTTTCTCGACTGGGGGCTGGAACAGGTGCGCGCCGGCCACTTCGCCCGCATGGTACTGCCGGGCAATGCCAGCATTGATGCGACCACGTCGCCGCACGAAGCCCGCCGCACCATCGAGCATCTGGCGTCATCGCGCTGGCAGATGCCCGCTTATCATGTGCTGCGCGAGGATGGTCAGGGTGTTAGCCTCATCAACATCGGCGTTGGCCCGTCCAATGCCAAAAACATCACCGATCATCTGGCGGTACTGCGTCCGCATTGCTGGCTGATGGTCGGCCATTGCGGCGGCCTGCGGCAGTCCCAGCATATTGGCGATTATGTGCTGGCCCATGCCTATCTGCGCGAGGACCACATTCTCGATGCGCTGCTGCCGCCTGCCGTGCCGATCCCGGCCCTGGCGGAGGTGCAAGTGGCGTTGCAGGAGGCGGCAGCGCGTGTCACCGGCGATCGCGGCGAGGCCCTGAAGCAACGGCTGCGCACCGGCACCGTCGTCACCTATGGCGACCGCAACTGGGAACTGCGCTACAGTCAGGAGCGCCGCCGCATCAATCAATCGCGCGCCATTGCGGTCGATATGGAATCTGGCACCATTGCCGCGCAGGGGTTCCGGCTGCGCGTGCCCTATGGCACCCTGCTCTGCGTTTCCGACAAGCCGCTGCATGGTGAAATCAAGCTGCCCGGCGCCGCCAACGCGTTTTATGAGCGTGCCGTCAGCGAGCACCTGCGCATCGGCCTCGCGGCGCTTGATCTCTTGCGCGCCAACCGCACCGGTCTGCATTCACGCAAACTGCGCAGTTTTGACGAGCCGCCGTTCCGTTAGGAGCGATCACGGCGAGCGGCGTTGAAAATAAAGCTTGAATTCGCAAATTATCATTCACTAATATGCGCCGTATGACCCGTCAGAGGTCGCCCCGGGGGAGGCCATCATGTCACGCAGGCAAAGAATGTCATGCGCAGCGCTTGTCGCTGCGTTCTTCGGCCTCGGCGTGAGTGCGGGCCATGCCGCGACGTCGGTGGCACCGACTGGCAAGGCCAGCCCGCCACATTATCGGGGTGCGGTTTTCCCACCGTGGCAGGGCGGGGCCAATGCGCCCGCTGTTGACAAGGGGCTGCAATTCACCGTGCCGGAAGTTAATGTTCTGGCGGATTTCCACGGCAATCCGGTGGGCGCGAAGCTGGTGATCTTTGTCGCGGGCAACTATTATTTTGCCATGGCCCCGCTGGTAGCGCAGTTCGCGCAGGAGCACCCCGAATTCAAGGGGAAGGTGTTTTACGAGACGTTGCCACCCGGCATCCTGCTGCGGCAGATGAAGGCTGGCGGCACCATAACGCTGGGCAATTTCACCATGACCGTCAAGCCCGATGTGTTTGCGGCGGGGCTGAAAAAGGTCAAAGCCGCGATCACGGCTGGCACTTTGACCGGCGCGCCCATTCCCTATGTCAGCAATGACCTGACCATCATGATCGACAAGGGCAATCGCGCCCACATTGCCACGCTCGCTGATCTTGGCAAGCCGGATGTGCGCCTGTCCATGCCCAACCCCGCCTGGGAGGGCGTCGCGCGGCAGATCAAGGCCTCGCTGGTGAAGGCGGGCGGGCAGGCTTTGTCCGACGTTGTCTATGGTGACAAGGTCAAAAGCGGCGCGACCATTCTCACCCACGTCCACCATCGCCAGACGCCGCTTTATCTGATGCAGGGGCTGGCCGATGCCGGGGTGACGTGGAAATCAGAAGCTATTTTTCAGGAGCAGGTGGGCCACGCCATTGGCCATGTCGATATTCCCGCCGCGCAGAATACGACCGCCATCTACGCCAGCGCTGTCGTGAAAGACGCTGCGCACCCTGAAGCGGGCCTGCTCTGGGCGCACTATCTCGCCAGCCCGTCGGCTTTGAAAATATTCGAGACATACGGGTTCAAGGCATGGAAAGGCGGGAAGTAGCGGTGCGGCGGTGGCCAGTTGAAACAGGCAGACATCAGCCTGGGATGGCGGGCCCCTTGCCGCCATCCAGCGACGTCGCTGTCGCCCTTTCACACCAATCCGACGGCCCGCAGGCCAATGCCTGCAGCCCCGGCCGCCGCCAGCGTCGGCAGCATCCCTAGCCGCAGGTGGAAGATGGCCAGCGCCGAGAGCAGGGCCAGGGCCATGGCCCACGCATTGACGCTCGCCAGCACCGGCGCGTCGAAATGCGCCCCATAGGCTGTCAGCGGCACGGTTCTGCGAAACAGGGTGTGGATGGCAAACCACAGTGCCAGATTGAGCACCGCGCCCACTACCGCGGCGCTGATGCCCGCCAGCGCCCCCGCCAAGCGCCGGTTGGAGCGCAATTGCTCGATATAGGGTCCGCCGACGAAAATCCACAAGAAGCAGGGCGCGAAGGTGACCCAACTGGCAATCAGCCCGCCCATCGCCCCTGCCAGCAGGGGTGGCAATTGTCCTGGCACGCGAAACGCCGCCATGAAGCCCACAAATTGCAGCACCATGATCAGCGGGCCGGGCGTGGTTTCGGCCATGCCGAGGCCATTGAGCATGTCGGAAGGCGACAGCCAGTGATAATGCCCCACCGCCTGCTGAGCGACATAGGCCAGCACGGCATAGGCCCCGCCAAAGGTTACCACCGCCATTTTGCTGAAAAACAGCGCGATCTGGGCATAGACCGTGTGCGGCCCGCCGATCAGCAGGATCAAGGCCACGGGTGCCAGCCAAACCGTCAGCCACAAGGCAGCGACCCGCAGGGCACGGCGGGCCGAGGGCAGCGTATGGGGCGGCTGGGTTTCCCCGAGCAGGCTTGCGGTATCGGCGGCATCCTGGCCTTCACCCGGCGGCGCGACCCGCGCCACCCCGGCAAGGCCGACACACCCTGCGGTGAGGATGACAAGCGGAAACGGCAGCGCAAAGACGAAAATCCCGACAAAGGCCAGGGCGGCGATCAGGCGCAGTTGCGTAGTCTTCAGGCTGCGCTTGCCAATGCGGATGAGCGCCTCAACGACAACGGCCAGCACCGCCGCTTTCAAGCCGAAAAACATCGCTGCGACGATGCCAACCGCGCCATAAAGCGCATAGATCACGCTCAGGCCCATAAGGGCGATGACGCCTGGCAAAATGAACAGCCCACCTGCCACCAGCCCACCTTTGGTGCGGTGCATCAGCCAGCCGATATAGGTGGCGAGTTGCTGCGCTTCGGGGCCGGGCAGCAACATGCAGTAATTCAGCGCGTGCATGAAGCGGCGCTCGGAGATCCAGCGCTTTTCCTCGACAATAATGCGGTGCATCACCGCAATCTGTCCGGCCGGGCCGCCAAAACTCAAGGCCGCCACCCGCACCCAGACGCCGAGTGCCGCGCGGAAGCTGACGCCATGGGATGGATCGTCTTGGGACGCGATCATGCGAGACTTTCGTATTTTCATGGCATGATAGCTTGGGAATAAAGCCATGCAAGTGCAATGACCTGCTGCCCTTGCGCCGGGCATGGCGACGAAGCAATCCGTGAGTTTCCGTAAATCCGTGGATTGCTTGCCGGCGCTCGGAATGACAGAAGTTTTACGTAATATAAATAACGCCATTCCAGCGGCGCAAGCTTTATGCAGTGAGATTTATTGCGGAATATCACCGGCGCGTGCAGTCAAATCTTCATAGAGCAACTGCGCCTCAACATACGGCCCGCGCCTTGTTCCGGGGTCAAGCACCTTGAGCACCAGAACCTGGCGCTCCAGCGCAATGGTGAGCACGTCGCCAGGGCTGATGATTTTGGCGGGCTGATCGGTCTTGTGGCCATTGATCCGCACATGGCCCTCGCCCACAAGCCTGGCTGCAAGGGTGCGTGATTTCAGGATGCGGGCGAACCAGAGCCATTTATCGAGGCGCTGGCCGTGCATGGTTCAGGCGTGGATGGCGCGCTTGTCCACCGCCATGGCCGCTTCCTTCACGGCCTCCGACATGGTGGGATGGGCGTGACAGGTGCGGGCGAGGTCTTCGGCCGAGCCGCCAAATTCCATCAGCACGGCGGCCTCGTGGATCATTTCTCCGGCACCAAAGCCGATGATATGCACACCGAGCACTTTGTCAGTGGTGGCGTCAGCGAGCACTTTGACAAAGCCCTCGGTGTGGCGCATCGCCCGTGCCCGGCCATTGGCGGTGAAGGGGAATTTGCCGACGCGGTAGCTGATGCCCGCCGCCTTCAACTCTTCTTCGCTCATGCTGACACTGGCGACTTCCGGCATTGTATAGACCACGCCGGGTATGACGTTGTAATTGACATGGCCATGCTGGCCGGCCAGCATTTCAGCCAAGGCTACGCCTTCGTCTTCGGCCTTGTGGGCCAGCATCGGGCCGCGCACCACATCGCCGATCGCATAAATGCCCGGCACATTGGTGGCGAAATGATCGTCGATGATGACGCGCCCGCGCTCCAGCGCGACGCCCAAAGCCTCAAGTCCGAGGCCTTGTGTATAAGCGACGCGCCCTGTGGCAATCAGCACCTTGTCAGCAGCAAAAACCTCCGGCGTGCCGCCAGCAACGGGCTCGGCCGTCACCTCGACGCCCTTGGCGTGGCGTTTGACACCCGTAACCTTGTGGGCGAGCTTGAAGGCAAAGCCCTGCTTTTCGAGAATGCGCTGAAACTGGCGCGCAACTTCGGCATCCATGCCGGGCAGGATGCGGTCGAGATATTCGATCACCGTGACCCTGGCACCAAGCCGACTCCAGACCGAGCCCAGTTCCAGTCCGATGACCCCGGCACCGACCACAACCAGATGGTCAGGCACCTTGGCCAGTGTCAGCGCGCCCGTGGACGACAGGATTGCCGTCTCATCAATGGCGATGACTTCGCCTGCACTGTCGCGCAAAGGCGCAACGTCTGAGCCGGTGGCAATGACGATGGCCTTGCCTTCAAGCATCGTCGCGGGGCCCTCGCTGGCGGTGACTTCGACCCGCCCCGCGCCCTTCAGCGCACCGGTGCCGAAAAACACATCGACCTTGTTTTTCTTGAGCAGGAAGCTGACGCCATTGACATTGGCATCCACTGTCTCCTGCTTATGCTGCATCATCGCCTTCAAATCGAGCTTGGGTGTTGTGACGATGCCCATGGCAGCAAAGTCGTGACCCGCCTCGTGGAACATGTCCGAGGCGTGCAGCAAAGCCTTGGAGGGGATACATCCGACATTGAGGCAGGTGCCGCCGTGGGTGGCGCGCTTTTCCACCACGGCAACCTTGAGCCCAAGCTGGGCGGCTCGGATGGCACAAACGTAGCCGCCAGGCCCGGTGCCGATGATGATAACGTCATAAGTCATGGCTCTAGCCCTCGAATTTGTGGCGCTCAGGCGAGTTTTTTGGGTTTGCTTGGCAAAGCCGGAACGGTACGCTCCATATTGCCGCCCGAATAGGCCTCGCGCAAATCCAGCGTGCCGCGTTTGCCTAAATCCGCGTAATGCGCGGCCAGAAACGCCTTGGCGGCATCGCGGCCCAAATCACGCAATTCCAGCAAAAACGGCCAAGCGCTGTTGAGCTTGGTGGCGGCGGAATATTTTGCCAGAGCCTTGCCGCCATCGATGCGGTGCACAAAGGAGCGCCGGTAATCGCCTTCCGGCAATTTGCCCTCATCAAGCAGGCGGTTGACAAAATCAACAGCGCGGAACTCGCGCAGCAGCGCACCATTAAAGGTGATTTCGTTGATGCGGTTCTGGATGTCGCGGGCGGTTTTGGGCACTTCATCGCGCTCGACCGGGTTGACCTGCACCAGCATGATGTCTTGCGCGCTTGCCTGATAAAACAGCGGATAGAGTGCCGGATTACCCATATAACCGCCATCCCAATAGGGCACGTCGTCGATCACCACCGCCTGAAACAGATAAGGCAGGCAGGCGGAGGCCAGCAGGTGATGGACTGTCATCTCCTCGCCGTGGAAAATCTTGATTTTGCCGGTCTGCACATTGGTGGCGGAAATGAACAATTTCATGTGGGTGCAAGAACGCACCTTCTTGAAATCAATCATCTTTACGAGATGGTCGCGCAGTGGATTGATGTCGAGCGGATTGAACTGATAGGGGCTGGCGTAGTGGGTGAGGAGATCAGCAAACAGATAGAGTGGGCTGTCCTCATAGGATGCACCCGAGAAAACCTCCTCGAACACCCGCCGCGCCGCGCCGTTCAGGGTGCCATCATCGCTGATGGAATGCCAGAAATGGTGCAGCTTTTCGCGGGCGCCCTTGCGGCCATTTTCCAGATAGCCCTCGGCCAGCACCACGGCGTTCATCGCGCCAGCGCTGCAACCTGAAATCGCCTCGATATCAAGCCGGTCGTCTTCCAGGATCTTGTCGAGCACGCCCCAGGTGAACGCGCCATGCGCCCCGCCACCCTGCAAAGCCAGCGAGATTTTCTTCTCGCCGTTCCAGTTGATGGCTTTCTCTCGTGAAGAAGTCATCGGGCGACCCTCATTCTGCCGTCCACCCGCCGTCGATCGATAAATTGGCCCCGGTGATGTTGCAGGCGGCATCCGTGGTCAGGAACAGAGCGAGCGCCGCTACCTGATCAACTGTCACAAACTGCTTGGTGGGCTGGGCGGCCAGCAGCACGTCATGCATCACCTGCTCTTTGGTCATGTTGCGGGCCTTCATGGTGTCGGGGATCTGCTTTTCGACGAGCGGTGTCCAGACGTAGCCGGGCGAGATGCAATTGGCGGTGATGCCATCGGTGGCAACTTCCAGTGCCACGGTCTTGGTCAGGCCATTGAGGCCATGCTTGGCGGTGACATAGGCCGACTTGAACGGCGAGGCGACCTTGGAATGAGCCGAAGCTGTGTTGATGATGCGGCCCCATTTGCGGGCCTTCATGCCGGGAATGGCGGTGCGAATGGCGTGAAACGCCGCAGAAAGGTTGATGGCGATGATCGCATCCCAGCTTGCGGGCGGAAAATTCTCGATGGGGTCAACATGCTGGATACCGGCATTGTTGACCAGCACATCCACCGCGCCGAGTTTGGCCTCGCAATCCTTGACCATCGCAACAATCTGGTCGGGTTTGGTCATGTCGGCGCTTGAATAAACGCATTTCACGCCAAAATCGCTCTCGATCTTGGCGCGCTCGACCTCAATGGCCGCCTGATCGCCGAGACCGTTGATCATGATATGGGCTCCGTCCTGGGCAAAAGCCCGTGCAATGCATAGGCCAATGCCTGAAGTTGAGCCGGTAACCAGAGCAACGCGGTTTTTCAGAGACATGGGAGAAATCCTTTTATTGGAGGGAAAATTCGGCGGGCATCAGGGGGAAATGCGGTCAGCAAATTCAGGCGCAACCAGCATGCGGCGTGCCATGGGGGCTCTTTTCGATCTCATTTCTTGCAGTGCAACAATTTGGCGGCTGATTCAAGCCTTGTCGCCAATGCCGCCAGCGCTTATCTCGTCAATGTGATGGCAGGCACACTTTTGGCCTGCATGGACTTCGTGACAACACTGTGAAGGAGCGCCGCCCGTGGCCGACAAAATTCCCGTGACCGTGCTCACCGGCTATCTTGGTGCCGGCAAGACGACCTTGCTCAACCGCATCCTTTCCGAGCCGCACGGCAAGAAATATGCGGTCATTGTCAATGAGTTCGGTGAAATAGGCATCGACTATGACCTGATTGTCGGGGCCGACGAGGAAATTTTCGAGATGAACAACGGCTGCATCTGCTGCACCGTGCGTGGTGATCTCATCCGCATCATCGAGGGCCTGATGAAGCGCAAGGGCCGGTTTGACGCCATTATCGTTGAAACCACCGGGCTTGCCGACCCCGCACCGGTTGCCCAGACATTCTTCGTTGATCAGGACGTGCAGGAAAAGGCCCGGCTTGATGCGGTTGTCACGGTAGCCGACGCCAAATTTCTGGCAACACAACTGAAAGATTCACCGGAAGCCAAAAACCAGATCGCCTTTGCCGACGTGATTGTGCTCAACAAGCAGGATCTGGTGAGCCCCGCCGAAATGCGGCTGATCGAGGCGCGTATTCGGGCGATCAACCCCTATGCCAAGCTGCACAAAACTTCGCGCTGCGATGTCGCGCTGGATGCCGTGCTCGGGCGCAATGCCTTTGATCTTGATCGCATTCTCGATCTGGAGCCGGAATTTCTCGAGGTGGGCGAGGAGGATCACGACCATCACCACCATGATCATGATCATGATCATGATCACCACCATCATGGCCTGAAACATTATCATGATGAGGACATGCAGTCGCTGTCGCTCACCATCGAGGGCGATGTGCTGCCCGCCAAATTCATGCCGTGGATCAATGACGTGCTGCAACGTGATGGCGCGTCGATCCTGCGCTCCAAGGGCATCCTGTCGATGCGTGGTGAAGATAAACGCTACGTTTTTCAGGGCGTTCACATGATGATTGAAGGCGATACCCAACGGGCGTGGAGGCCTGATGAAAAGCGCATCAGCCGCATTGTTTTCATCGGCAAGGACTTGAAAAAGGACGAATTGCAGAAGGGCTTCATGGCTTGTGCGGCGTGAGGACGCCGTTGCGGGCTTCAGATTCGTGGCGACAATCTCTATAAGGGCTTCAACCGGGACGGGCCCGGCTGGAGCCGTGCCTTGAGCAAAAACCATCCCCACCTGACGCACCCATGGCATCGTGCGTGGCTTGCCCGTCTGGTGGCGTTGCTGCTGGTGCTGGCCTTTGCTGCCGCCGGGGCGGGCGCCTTTGCTGAATCGACGCCCGACAAGCAGCTCGATACCATCCGCAGTGCGCTCGACACGATTGAGGCGAGTCTGAAGCGCACCGATCTCAACGAGAGTGCGCTGGTGGCGCTGCAAGGGCAATTGACCGGCCTCTCGACTCAAACCGCAGCCATTATCACCGCGACTTCGCCGGAACTGAAGGCAGTAACATCCCGGCTGGCCCAGCTTGCGCCCGTTGCGCCTGTTGTTCTAGCCGCGCCTGCGGCTCCTGCCCCTGCAGCGGCCCCCGCCGGGAAGCCGCCGGCTGGTGCGGCGGTAGCTCCAGCGGCACCCTCCGAGGCAGCGACCGCGCTGACCAGCGAACGTGAAAGCCAGCAGAAGGAATATGCCAAACTTGATTCGCTGCTGAAGCGCGCCAACGCGTTGCAGGTCGAGATTGGCCAGACCAGCCGCATCGTGCAGGAACGGCGCAACAGCCTGTTCACCAACAGGCTGTTTGCGCAATCCTATTCTGTGCTGCAACCGCGCCTCTGGATGCGCGTTGCCGCCGACGCGCCCGGCGATATGCGTGCTTTTGGCTTTCTCGTCAGCGACTGGACTGATGCGCTTTCGGATAATCTTGGCAAATTTGGTGGCCCGCTGATCCTGCTGCTGGTTCTGGGGCTTCTGGGCACGCGCGCCCTCACCACAATCCTGCAACCGCGTTTGCGGTGGGGGGCGGCCAGCGCGACCGCTCCGGCAGGCCTGCGCAAATCTGCCTCCGCGCTTGCCACCGCACTGCTGATCATTGCGGTTCCGGTCGCCTATATTTTCGCTGCGCGGCTGCTGCTGAACACCTTTCATCTCACCGAATCGCGCATTGATCCGATTTTACGGGCCTTTGTCGGGCTGGTGCTGCGCGTGACCTTTGTTGGCGCCTTGGCCCAGGCCCTTCTGAGCCCGCGCCAGGATCGCTGGCGGATGATCAATTTCACGCAGGCTGGTGCTCGCCTCATCAGCGCCCGCGTCCTGCTCATGGCGCTGATTCTCGGACTGTCACACCTGCTGGCCGTCATTGCCGACGCCATTTCGGCAGACTTGTCGGTCACGGTCGCCATTTCGGCACTCGGAGCCCTGGCTTTTGCGGCGGTTTTGGGGACGACCCTGCGCCAAATCAGCCCAGCCGCCAGCGGCGAAGCGCGCGCTACCACCATCAATAATTTCTTTGAGCCGCTGCGGCTGGTGTTGTGGGTTGCGGTCGGCATGATTGGGATCGCGCTGATCGGCGGGTTTGTCGCGTTTGCGGCCTTCATCAGCGACCAAAGTTTCCGCATCGGCCTGATTGTTGCGGCGGCCTTTCTCTTGCGCGCAGTCGCCGCCGATCTTCTGGAAACCACGTTGCAGCCCAAAGATCGGCTGGGGGCGGCGATCATGCTCAATCTGGGCATGCGCGAATCGGCCTTGCGGCAGGGCGCGGTGCTGGCATCGGGCATCACACATCTGGCGATTTATGGGCTGGCGCTTGTTGCGCTGCTTTCGCCGCTCGGCATCCAATCGGACAGTTTCCAGCAAACATTGCAGGCCGCCTATTTCGGGTTCAACCTCGGCGGCGTGATGATATCGCCGTCGCGCATCCTGGTGGCGCTGGCGCTGTTTGGCATTACCCTGGCGCTGACCCGGACGTTCCAACGCTGGCTTGATCTTAAATTCTTGCCTGCAACCAAGCTTGATCGCGGCTTGCGCACCTCGATCCGCACCAGCCTTGGTTATATTGGGTTCATTATCGCCGTGGGCCTTGGGCTCGGCCAGATGGGCCTCGATTTTGCCCGGCTGGCGCTGGTGGCGGGTGCCTTGTCGGTTGGTATCGGCTTTGGCCTGCAATCCATCGTCAATAATTTTGTCTCCGGGCTGATCCTGCTGTGGGAGCGGGTGATTCAGGAGGGAGACTGGATTGTTGTTGGCGATGATCAGGGTTTTGTGCGTCGCATCAATGTGCGTTCCACCGAAATCGAGACTTTTGACCGCCTCACCGTCATTGTGCCCAATTCCAGTCTGGTCGCGGAAGTCGTCAAAAACTGGGTGCGCCACGACAAGATCGGGCGCATCAAGATCGGCCTGACACTAGCCATGGATTCGCCGCTTGACGAGGTGCATGACCTGCTGATCGCCTGCGCCCGCGCGCAATCGCAGGTGCTGCGCATCCCGGCACCCAGCGTGATCTTCGCCGACATTGCCGGAAGCAGCGTCAAGTTCGATTTTTATTGCTATGTCGATGATGTCGAGATTTCGGGCCGGGTGCGCAGCGAGTTGCTGTTTGATCTGCACCGCCGCTTCCGCGAGGCGGGCCTGCTGCGCGTGCTGGCCCCGACAGCGCGCTCGGTGGTGAATGTTGAGAACCTGGAAACCATTGCAGGCGCATGGGCAGAGGCCAAGGTGCCGGGCGCGCCCGCAAAGGCTGGGAGTTGACATGCGTTGCAGATTTACGTGGGCCGGAATGGTCATCGCCCTGGCCCTTGCTGGATGCCAGACTTCGCGTCCACCGGCGCCACCCGCCCGCCCCATGCCGGAGGCCGGCCTTTCCGGCAAGCTCGGCGGCGGTCGTGCCCGGCTGAATGAGCGCGAGGCGCTGAGTCTGGTCTCGACCTATCGGCGCGGCCACGGCTTGCCAGCGCTGCGCTATGATCCTGCCTTGATGGCACGCGCGCAGGTGATCGCGCAGGCCATGGTGCGCAGCGGGCATCTGGCGCGGCAAACTTCCAAAGCTTCGGGCAGTTTTGTCGATGTCGCGGCCGGCCATGATACTTTGGAGGATGCTTTTTCCGGCTGGCGCTATGCGCCGAGCTCGCGGGCGCATATGCTTGATAAATCCATGCACCGGTTTGCGATGGCCGCAGTCTATGCGCCGAAATCGCGCTATCGGGTTTTCTGGGCCATGATCATGGCGCGTTGAGTTCAACTTTGGGGAAAACACATGCAGCTTGATTCCAACATTTCCGCCATTGTCACCGGCGGGGCCTCCGGCCTTGGCGCCGCGACGGCCCGTTTGCTCGCCAGGCGCGGTGTCAAAGTCACTTTGTTTGACATGCAGGCCGAGCGCGGCGCGGCGCTGGCCAAAGAAATTGGCGCGACCTTCGTTGCGGTCGATGTCACCAGCGAGGCGTCGGTGGATGCCGGGCTGGCAGTGGCCCGCGCGGCCTATGGTCAGGAGCGGGTGCTGGTCAATTGCGCGGGCATTGGCATTGCCCGGCGTATCGTGTCGCGCAAGAAGGATACGGGCGAGATCATGCTGCATGATCTGGCGACCTTTCAAAAGGTCATCGCCGTCAATCTCACCGGCAGCTTCCTGATGATGTCGAAAGTTGCTGCGGGCATGATGGCGCTGGCCCCGGTGACGGGCGATGGCGGGCGCGGCGTGATGATCTCGACGGCCTCAGTTGCCGCCGAGGACGGGCAGATCGGCCAGGTCGCCTATTCAGCCTCGAAGGGCGGCGTGCTTGCCATGACGCTGCCAGTGGCGCGTGATCTTGCCCCGGCGGGCATCCGCGTAATGACCATCATGCCCGGCCTGTTCCAGACCCCGATGTTTGATGGCTTGCCCGATGAAGCGCGCAAAGCGCTGGCGGCGAGCGTGCCTTTTCCCTCGCGGCTGGGCCTGCCGGATGAATATGCGGCGCTCGTGGCAACTATCTGTGAAAATGAGATGCTGAATGGCACCGGAATCAGGCTGGATGGCGCGGTGCGGCTCGGGTTTAAGTGATCATCGACGCTACTGGCATTGCGGGCTTGAAGCGGTGTTTGTAAGTTGGTCGACGGGTGATTCGTTTTCGTGATCAGCCCCATCACAGCCCGTTGGCCGGAATGATTGCGTGTTGCAGCCTGATGACCTGAATCGACCGCTCGGCCTCGCGCCTCCGGCCTCGCGCCAGCGGCAACGAGGGGCGCGCTTTCTTGTGTCGGGACTGGTGCTCGCGGGCATCGTTGGGGGGGGTGCGGTCATCGTCCATATTGTGGCGAGCGCGCCGCCAGCCGCTGACCGGGCGCATGTGGCCATTGTCCGGCAAGCGCCGCCGCCGCTGAAACCCCTGGCGGCGTTGCCGGGTGCCGCCGATGCAACGGGTTCCATTGCGCCAGCGGGGCAAAGGCCCAATCGATCGCAAGTTTCATTTGAACATGGCGTCAGGGTGGTGCGCAAAAACCCTGCCCATAGCGGCGCGCTGATCATTCATATTCCGCAGCATGTCGGGATGCAGCTCACGCCCGCTCCCGATCCGCGCCTTGTCGAGAACAGCCGTTTTGGGCCCTTGCCGAAAATGGCTGACAATGGTGATCGCCCCGCTGCCATTTATGCGCGGCCCCTGGAGCGCACGCCGGGTCTGCCACCGGGAGCCCCGCGCATCGCCATTGTTCTGGGTGGGATGGGCCTCAATGAGGCGACAACGCGGGCGGCCATGGCGCAGCTCCCGGGCGCAGTGACGTTTGGCTTTGCGCCCTATGGGCCTAATTTGCAGGCGCAAGTTAACCGTGCCCGTGCCGATGGCCATGAGATTTTGCTGCAATTGCCGATGGAACCGTTTGACTACGCCCATAATAATCCAGGCCCGCATACATTGCTGACCTCAGTCGGCACGGCGCAACGGGTCAATGACCTGCATTGGCTGATGAGCCGCTTTACCGGCTATGTCGGTCTGGAGACATTTCTGGGCGCGCAATTCACCGCACGTGCCGATGTCATGGAACCCCTGCTGCAAGAGGCGAGCGAGCGCGGGCTGGATTTTGCCGATGATGGCTCCTCGCCGCAAAGCCTTGTGTCGCAATTGTCATTGGGTGTCGGTCTCCCGGCGCGCCGGGCTGATCTGGTGCTGGATACCGATCCCGATCCCAACGCCATCCGGGCGCGTCTGCAACAATTACTGGCCTTGGCGCGCGAGAACCACACAGCCTTTGCCACTGCCAGTGCGCTGCCAGCCAGCATCGACGCTTTGGCGGGTTTTTGTCGCAGCCTGAAGCGGGAGGGCGTTGAACTGGTGCCCTTCAGCAGCGTGGTGATCGGTGGGCGGGTGGCGCAGGCGGGCGGCCCATGATGTCTGATCCGCCCTATCGTCCCTGCGTCGGCATTATGCTGTTGAACAGGCAAGGCCTGGCCTTCATCGGTCGGCGCGCCAACAAGAAACAGGGCGAGCATGTGGCGGAGGGCCACGAATGGCAGATGCCGCAAGGCGGCATTGACGCTGGAGAGAGCCCCGAGGCGGCGGCGCGGCGCGAATTGTTTGAGGAAACCGGGGTCAAAGCCGCCACGCTGCTGGCGGAGGCGGCGAACTGGTACCATTACGATTTGCCCGAACACTTGGTGCGCAGTGCCTGGAAGGGGCGCTTTCGCGGCCAGACGCAAAAATGGTTCGCCTTCCGCTTTGAGGGCAAGGACAGCGATATCAACGTGCTCGAACCGGGCGGCGGCGAAAAGCCGGAGTTTGATGCGTGGCGTTGGGTGGAGCGCGGGCAACTTGTCGATCTCATCATTCCTTTCAAGCGCAAGGTCTATGAGGCAGTGGTCATGGAATTTGCGCATCTGCGCTGACAATTTTTTGTGCCAGTGATTTTTTGCTCCATGAAGCTGCTTCAGAGGGTTGCCAAACCAAACCGATTGCGGCATACAGCGCGCACCGGTCAATCGCGCCGGTAACGGATGCGGGTGTAGCTCAGCGGTAGAGCACGACCTTGCCAAGGTCGGGGTCGAGGGTTCGATCCCCTTCGCCCGCTCCAATTTGGCCCCGCTTCAACTTGGCTGCTGAGCCATATTGTCTCAAGGCTTAGCTATTCGAGGGCGGTCCGGGGCTCGCCGCAAGGATCGCCGATAGTGCGCCAGACGTAACTATGGCGGCGCTGGCATTTTCGGGCCGAAATGATCCCTGGCTTCATCTGCAGCCTCGGGCGATGCCAGCCAGCGCGCGGCAGCATTGCCTGCGACAAACCCGGTGGCAAAACAGGCTTGCAGCAGATAACCGCCGGTCGGGGCATCCCAATCCAGCATTTCGCCCGCGACAAATACGCCGGGCAAGGCGGCGAGCATCAGATCATCATTGAAGGCTGAGGCTTTGACGCCGCCTGCTGTCGAGATAGCCTTTTCAAGGCCGCTGGTGGCAATGACGCTCAGGGGCAAATGTTTGGCAAGCGCCGCCAGGGCAGGGGCTGGCATGGCTGCGAGCTCGCCAGCGCTTTCACGCAAAAGGGCCTGCGCCGCCGGCTCAAACCCGGCCTTGCGCAGCACCGTGGCCAGGCTCGCCTTCGGGCCTTGGCGCGCCAGTCGCGCGGTGAGCTGGTCCTGCGACAGATCTGGCCGCAGATCAATTATGAGCGGGCAGGGGCCCCCGTGGCGCAAGCCCGCACGCAGCATCGGCCCCAAGGCATAGACCGGCCCGCCCTCAAGCCCTTCACCGGTGATCACCACCTCACCCCGGCGCGTCTCGTCGCCAGCCTTCAGGGTGATGTTTTTCAGCACATGTCCGGCAAAGCGGCTCTGAAACAGGCTGCTCCACGCTATTTTTATGCCGCAATTGGCGGCTTCGAGCGGGGCCATGTCAATGGCGTGGTGCTGGAGCAGCGTTTCGAAATTGCCGTTGGCCCCCAATCGCGGCCAGCTCGCGCCGCCCATTGCCAAAATAATGACATCCGCCGCACATTCGAGTATGCCGCCATCCGGCGCGCGGCACCGCAATAGCCGGTCAGCGGAAAGGCTGATTACATCGTGGCGCGTCAGGATTGTCACATCGAGCTCCCTGAGCCTGGCCAACCAGGCACGGAGCAGGGGCGATGATTTCATCGCTTCGGGAAACACCCGGCGGCTTGAGCCGATGAAGGTCTTCTGTCCCAAATCGGCAGCAAACAGGCGCAATGCCTCAGGCGGGAAAGCGCGGAGCGCGTGCTCAAGCCATAGGCCACCCTGGTAGCGCCCCAGCAGGGCATCCATGGGTTCGCTGTGGGTCAGGTTGAGGCCACCGCGTCCGGCCATCAAAAATTTGCGGCCCACCTGCGGCATGCGTTCCAGCAGCGTGACGCGATGGCCTCGCAAGGCAACGATTCCGGCTGCCATCAGTCCTGCTGGCCCGCCGCCAACCACCAGGCAATGCCTCTGTGCCGCCAAAATAACAGTCTCCCGTTGAACCCGCTCTGCTTTGGCACAGTTTGCATGCGACAACTAAAAACGGCGCCCGCGGCAAGGGCGGCGCGGCGGGGGTTGGCGCCCCG
>VFSW01000313.1_pt1 | contig 68933 bp, 66 predicted proteins | sample 5358111 | NCBI WGS metagenome assembly VFSW01 (sample SAMN11554181, study PRJNA540505) | mine drainage metagenome | isolation source: sediment from site ElyBrook_90M | place: USA: Ely Copper Mine, Vershire, VT | collected 2017
AACTACGAGATCCTGCCACGAAGCTGAAATGGTTATTTCTTAACACTGCCTTAGTAGCGTTCTCTCTCTCCTGTTACTCCTCGAATTTAGCATCGCTGCCGCCCGTTCGCTATGGAAAATTGAGCGCGGATAGATTCTAATGTAGGGAAAAATACGCAATCGATCGGCGGCGGGCAGGCTGGCGCGGGAGGGCGCACCGCGGACGCAGGGCACTTCCGGACCTCCGGGGCCTGCACGTTTGTAATGTTTGCACGTTTGTAATGGATATCCGCTCTGTGATAATAGATTCTGTTCGATCGGTGGAACGATGGAAATCCGCGGCTTTTTTTTGAGCTTTGCCCTGTTGGCGGCTGCCTGCGCATGCGCGGCCTCGCTTCCCGCACCTGATGGCCAGGAGTTGATCCGGGCGGTCCGTTCGGACGACCCGGCCGCCGTCGCGACGCTGATCCGGCACGGCAGCGACGTGAACGCGCCCGACGCCAATGGCGCCACGCCGCTGCACTGGGCTGTTTACCAGCGCGACACCGCCCTGGTGAAACTCCTCCTCGCGGCGGGCGCGAAAGCGTCCACGGTCAATCAGTTCGGTTCGAGCCCGATGCAGGAAGCGGCAACCACGGGCAATGCGCCTGTTATCCGTTTATTGCTGGATGCCGGAGCCAACGTGGAATCGGCCAATGCCGAAGGACAGACAGCGCTGATGGCCGTCGCCCGCACCGGCAATATCGAGGCCGCGAAACTGCTCCTGAAGGCCGGCGCGAATGTGAATGCGACCGAGAAGTTCGGAGGCCAGTCCGCGCTCATGTGGGCCGCGGCGCAAAGCCAGCCCGATATGATCCGGATGCTGCTCGAATACGGCGCCAAAGTCAACGCCCGCGGCACGGTGCGGGACTGGCAGAGCAGGATCACGAAAGAGCCTCGCCCCAAGGACCGCCACCGCGGCGGCTTCACGCCGCTGCTCTATGCCGCGCGCGAAGGCTGCGTGGAATGCGCGCGCGCGCTGCTCGAAGGCCACGCCGATATCGACCTCACCGATCCGGATCGCGAGACGCCGCTCGTGCTGGCTCTGACCAACGAGCACTTCGATTTTGCGGCCTGCTTAATCTCGGCCGGAGCCGATGTGGACAAGTGGGATCTGTACGGGCGTTCACCGCTCTATGCGGCCGTGGATCTCGCGACCCTGCCCACCGGAGGCCGTCCCGACACGCCTTCGATGGATAAGACCACCGCGCTCCAGACGATCGCCATGCTGCTCGATAAAGGCGCGAATCCGAATCTGCAGTTGAAGCTCCGTCCGCCCTACCGGAACGTGGTGTTCGACCGCGGCGGCGATCAGGTCCTGTCCACCGGCGCGACCGCGCTGCTGCGCGCTTCGAAGGCCGGCGACAACCCCGCCGCCATGAAGTTGCTGCTGGAACATGGCGCGCTGGTCGATCTGCCCACGGCCGATGGCGTCACGCCTCTGATGATCGCGGCCGGAATGGGACATGGCAACAATCCGACCCGCGGGCGCTACCAGACCGACGAAGACTCGGTCGTGGCGCTCCGGATCCTTCTCAAGGCGGGCGCCGATATTCATCGCCGCGCCGACAACGGACAGACCGCCCTGCACGCCGCCGCGCAAAAGGGATGGGATAACGCCGTCCGGTTCCTCGCCGAAAACGGCGCGGAGCTGGAAGTGAAGGATCGCGGGGGCAAGACGCCCCTCGATTTCGCGAGCGGCAATTACCGCAACGCCGGCCCCGGCGGCCAGGTTCCGGTCGCGCCGAATCCGGAGACGGTGAAACTGCTCAAGGAACTGATCGCGAAAGCGCCTGCTTCCGCTCAGTAATTTACTGCATCGCAATCATGCCCGGTGTGTTGGCATGGCACATCACGCAGGTCGCGCGCGTATTTCCGGCGCTGAATGAGGCTTGCCGGCTCTCCACATTCACCGGCTTCGGGAACGCTGCGGCGGCGCCCGTGCGCGTGTTCGCTTTCCGCAGCGCGCCCGCGCAGACAAACAGTGTCAGCAGCGCGAACGCCGGCCAGACCGCCCATCGGAACGAAACGCTGCGCCGCGGCATCCGCCGTGCTTCCTGTATCCGGCCCCACAAGGCCTCCGGCGCGGCCACCGGGGCGAGTTGACGCGCCAGTTCCTTCTCCAGCCACGGTGTGGCTTCGTCGATGCGTAAATCAGCCACGTTTTCCCCCTGTCAGAAGCGAGAGCCGGCGCGCGATCGTCTTATGCACCCGGTTCAGCCGCGACCCGATCGTTCCGCTGGAACACCCCATGATCCCCGCGATCTCATCGTACGAAAGCCCCTGCGTGTAGCGCAGCACGATGACCATCCGTTGTTCGGGCGGCAGACTCCCCACAACCGACCGCAGATGTCCGCTCATCTCGGCCCGTAAAACCTCGTCGAGGATGCTCGCATCCGGCGCGCGCAGGGCCGAGAGCAGTTCATCCACCGCAGGCGCCAGCCGGCGGGTCCTGCGTTTCTGGTCGAAGCAGCTGTTCACCACCAGCCGGTAGAGCCAGGAGTCGAAACTGGAATCGCCGCGGAAACTCCCGATGGCCGAAAAAAGCTTCAGGAACGTATCCTGCGCGATGTCCTGGGCCACGGCCGCATCGCCGCTGTACCGCAGCGCGACCGAATAGACCTTGTCCCTGTAACGTTCGAAAAGCGCGCGAAAAGCGTCGGCCTCGCCGCGCCGGCAAGCTTCGATGAGTTCGTTACCGGTCTCTTCCAGCACCATTCGCGAGATACGCTATTCCTTACTTCAGACGCCTGGCGGCTGAAATCCTTCCCGGTTAATTCCATGCCTGCGCAGAATTCGAGGGACGCTCGAGTCATCCTTCGCCAGTAATCCGAAGAGGAGGTGCTCGACGTCGACATGCTTCCGCCCTGAGCGCTCCGCCTCTCTCGCGCCTCTGACCAGCGCTCGTTTGAGAGGCGAGGAAAGCGGGAGATCCGCCGCGTCCGGGATCGCCGTCCCGCGCGGCGCCGCCGCTTCAATCTCGGCGCGGATCTCATCGCGAACCTTTTGGGGGATCTGCGCCAGCGGAGCCGCGGCGTCGCGCATCAGCCCGAGCAGCATGTGCTCAGGCTCAATCGACGCTGAGCCGAGATGGCCCGCTTCATAACGAGCGAAGAAAACGGCGCGGCGCGCTTTTTCGGTATAACGGTCAAACACGGAATCGGCCCTCCTGCTATTCTCGCCCCCAACGCCCTCCTCCAGCCATTCCGCGCAATCTTCGGATTCCATCGCCGTCACCCCGATGTTCTCCAGCTCACGGAGCCCCCGGTCGTAAATGCCGGAAATCGCGTCCGTGAAAATGGCCACGCGAAAGTCGCGCATGCTCGCCCCGTAAACGGTCGCGCGCGGGCAGTTGGGGAAGTTGCAGCCGATCGCGCTGACGGCGGTGACCCGGAGGCTTCGCAGGTGTTCTTCGAGCGGCGTCCGGTGGAACGCGTCCCAGCGCGGCTTGTACATCGCCCATTCGTTCGCGCCCAGTTCCTGAAAGCCGCCGCGCAGGAGCATTCCCGCATCCAGCCGGGCCGCGGGATCGGGTTTGAGTTCCGCAACCAGTTCGGCGCCGTCGCTCCCCGGCGTCACAATGCCCCGCCCTCCGCCGATCGCCTCCCGGCGGCAGAGATCCGCATTGCTGCCGTCGGCCAGATAAAGCCGGACCACGTGTACGATCGGCAAGCCGTGTTTACGATAAGCGTCCAGCACGCGCCGCATCGCCGGTATGCAGCGGCCCGTGCCCGGGATCTCGGCGGGCGCGCCTGGCCGCGCAAAGTCCTCCTGGACGTCGATCGTCAACAACGCGGATTCGCGCGCAATCGGCGTGGTGAGCATCGACGAAGCTATCCCGCGTACACGGCTTTCTCGAAATCGCTCAGCAGTCCAACCCCCTGCGCATCCACAAACGGGAAGAACTGCATCATCGCCACCGCGCACAACGCGCGCTTCGGGTCGATCCAGTAGAACGTGTTCTCCACGCCCGCCCATGCGAGGCTTCCAGCCGACCGTCCGCCCTGATACCCGGTCTTGTTGATCAGGAATCCGTAGGTGAAACCGTCCGTCACGCCGGGGTGAAAATCCACATCGCTCGAAATCGCGGGCCGGAATGTCTTGAGCTTTCCCGCGCTCACATCCCCGATCTGGTTGGTTGTCATCAGCGCCACCGTCTTCTCCTGCAGTATCCGCACATTGCCGGGACCCGCGCCCCTGTGCAGAATCATTTGCATGAAGCGCACATAATCCGGAGCCGTGGAATTCAGGCCGCCACCTCCGTTGAAATCCTTCGGAACGGCGGGCAGGGTTCGCGGATCTTCCTTCAGCGACCCGTCGGGCATCCGCCGGTAACTGCTCACCAGCCGGTCGAATTTATCCGCCGGAACGATGAAGCTGGTGTCTTTCATGCCGAGCGGCTGCAGAATATTGCGCTGAAAATACTGTTCGAGCGTCAACCCGCTCACCGTTTCCACCAGACGCCCGGCCCAGTCGAGGCTGGTGCCGTATTGCCACCGCGTGCCCGGCTCGAAGATCAGCGGAGTGAGCGGCGCCACCGTGGCGCCTGCCGCGCCGCCATGGAGCATGTTGTACTTCAGCATGTTCTCGTCCCAGGTGTCATACGCAAAACCGGACGTGTGGGTCAGCAGATGATGCAGGGTGACGGGTTTGGTCGCGGGCCGCAGCATCGGTTTGCCCGCGCTGTCGAAGCCCGTCAGCATATCGAGTTTGGCCAGCTCAGGCAGATATTTCGAGACGGGCTCGTGCAGTTTGACCTTGCCCTGCTCGATCAGTTGCATCGCCGCCGTGGTCGTAATCGCCTTGGTCATCGAGGCGATGAAGAAGATGGAATCCGGTTTCACGTCAATGCCGGATTTGGAATCGCGCTTTCCGAATGCGCCGGTATAAGTGATTTTGTCCGGGGTCGCGACCATCGCAACCACGGCCGGAATCCCGCGCCGGCTCATGCTGTCGCGCAGAGTCTGGTCGAGGCCGCTCGCGGCGAGCAACCGCTTTGCCTGGGTCGCGAGAACCGCCGCGATGGAACCGAATTGCCTTCTGCTGATGGAAACCATTTTCTTCCTTTGTCGCGCGCTGCGCCTCAGACGATTTTGCCACGCCGCCAGACTCGCGGCACAAGCTACGTTCTAATTGGATTGCTCCAGCGCTGCAACAAATCGCTGCAACAAATCCGGGCACGTTCACGCGAAGACGGGCGAGGCTTGCTGTTCCAGAACCTGCATGAAGGCCTCGGAATCCAGGCCGTACAGCTCCTTCAAAAGCCGGAATGAATAGCAGCCGCCGGCACGTGCCGGTCTCTTTCGTGAGTCGAAATATTCGAATTCAGCGCCCCGGCAGCGAAGCCCCATCGCAACCCGGGCCGCCGGCCCCGCACAAGCGCACGCAAACCAGGTGCCCGCTCTCCGCCACCACCCGGTTCGGGATGCGCGAAGCCACATAATCGCGATAGCTGTCCCGGTCCAGCACAAAGATCCGCCCCCGGGGCTTGTGCAATGCCGCCTCCAGCATTTCCCGGTCGAACAACATCACGATGAGCCGGTCGCCGTACCAGAGCATCTGGTTCATCTCGTCGATCCGCGGTTGCCCCGCGTCGTAGAAGGACACGAGATCGCCCGCACTCGTCGCGGCGTCCGCGGCCGCGGCGATCGGCCGGATTTCGGCGGCGTGCAGGATGACCGGCGGAACCAGCGCCACTCTAAGCACCACCACCGCCAGTAACGGCGTCAAGATACGCAGCCCGCTGCGGAGAACGTTCCCGCTCACAAGCCTCACCAGTCCGAGCGCCGCGCACGCGGCAAAGGCCGGGTACGCGGGCAGCATATATCGCAGCACCCGGCTTTTCGTAATCGAGCACAGCACGAACACAACCCCGATCCAGATCGCGAGAAGCGTGAGTTTGCGCTCGGGCCGGCGGATTACAATAACCAGCCCCGCGATCGTGAACGGCAGCCAAGGCCAGTAAGACTTTGCGACCATCCGGAGATACTCGAAAGCCCCCGTATACCGGCGCCACGGAGGCGACAGAGGGCCGTAGACTTCATTGTTCAGGAACGTCGCATGCGTATCGAAGAACTGGCTGCCGTAGATGAGAATCCAGTGGCCGTACCAGGCCACTGCCGGCAGAAACGCCACCGCCAGCGCCGAAAGAACCCAGCGCCACGGCAGACGGCGGCGCGTCACGGCCCAATCGAGCGCAAAAACGATCGGCAGAGTGAGGCCCATCATCTCCCTGGTCATCAGCGCCATCGCGGTGAACAGGCCCGTGGCGAGAAGCCACGCAGGCTTCTCCCCGGCCTGAACCCACGCGCAAACCGCGCACAGCACGAAGAACGTGAACGGCACATCCGTCATGGCGCGCGAGGCGTATTTGATGAAATAGAGCGAAGTCGCCATCGCGAACATGGCCAGCAGCGCTGCGAAAGAGTCGCCAGTCATCCGCCGGACCAGCCAGTAGAGCAGCACGATCGTTCCCAGTCCGCACAGAGCAACCGGCAGCCGGGCGACCGGATCGGAAACCCCGAATGCCAGGAAGAATGCCGCCTGAATCCACGGAAAGAGCGGCGGATGCTCCAGCGCCGCGCCTCCGTTACTGCGGATATCGAACCACCGGTGCGTGTGCACCAGGTCCTTCGCGATCAGCGACCAGTGCGCGTCGTCGTATCCGGGAAGATCCCCGCGCCGGATCGGCGCCAGCAGCAGGATTGCGGAGAGAATCGCCAGTACCCAGAAATACCGGCGCGTGTGGAAGGCTGCCGTCGTCACGGCGGCCTATTTCGCCGCGGATCCCAGCAGTTCCAGAAACAGATTGTTCGGATCGCGCACGATGGCAATGCGCAGATTGCCCACGCTCACGGGCTCGCCGCCGGTCGAGACCACCGTGCCGCCGCCCTGTTTGAGCACTTTCAGGATCGAATCCAGATCGCGCACACGGAGTTGCAACAGCGCCGTGCCCGGGTCCTGCACGCGCGTGTTCAGAGGTTTGCGGTCGATATTCTTGAACTCGATGAACGTGAGCCGGACCGAAGTCCCGGGGATCTGGCCCGAGCTTTGGCGAAACTCCGCGCCGGGCGTTCCCGCCGTAGCGGCCATCAGCTCATTCCCGTTGAACTCTCCCCCGACATTGATCTGGAATCCCAGCAGATCGCGGTAGAACTTCACGGTCTGGTCGGTATCGGCAATGGCGATCTCAACGCTCGCGCCGAACAGATTGCCGGGCGTCGCGGCGGCGCTCGGCGGCAGCGGGGTGAGCTGCGTGATCTCCACCACGAAACCGTCCGGGTCCTGCACGAAGAACCCTTTCTCGCGGCCTTGAATATCCACGGGCCTGCCCGCCGCCGTGAGGACATGCGCGCCGGATTGTTTCACGCGGGCCACGACGGCATCGATGTCTTTGACCAGGATCGCGAGATTGCCCGCGCCGGGATCCTGAAAACGAGGATGGGCCGGCACGCGGTCGATGTCTTTATACTCGATGAGTTCCACGCCGAACCCCGCTCCCGGGATCTTCATCACGGCAATGCGGGACTGCGCCCCGATCGTGTTCCCCAGTTTCATGATTGCCGGGTTCGGCGCAAAAGCGGCCGGAGGCCTGTCAATGTCCAGTCCCAGCACGTCGTGGTAGAACTGGACCGATTCATCGAGATTCGCCACGATATGGCTGAAGTTCCCCATCCCGGTGATTTCCCCTGCGGGCGCCGCCTGCTGGGCCACCGCGATGCCGGCCGAAGCCAGCCCAAGAATCAGACACGAAAGTCCGGACATGAATTTCCTCCCGATCAGCCAGCTACTATATCCCATCGTCCGAACCCCGGCAGGCCCGCACAATCAAACCCCAGCCGCCGAACCAGTCCCGCTCGATCTCGAACGCGATATCGACCGTCTTCACGCCCTGCAACTCCGTGGCGAGATGGCTCAGGTTCCAGCCCTTCAGCGTCACCGTTCTCCCGCCCTGCCGGACCGCGAGCTTGACGTGTTTCTCTTTCCAGACCTGCGGGGGCCCCGCCAGAGCGACTCCGCGCGCGGCGAACAACGGCCGCCCGTTGCCCATGCCGAAGGGAGCGATTTGTTCGAGCGCCTGCCAGAGCGCGTCGTCGAGTTCGCGCAGTTCCACCACCGCGTCTATTTCGACCGTCGGCTGCATGTCTTCCACTGTGAGCCGTTCCGCCGCCCACGCCCGCATCCGTTCGCGGAAGGCGCCGAGCGACGCCTCGGGCAGAGTGATGCCCGCGGCGTGCGCATGTCCGCCGAACTTCGTGAACAGTTCGCGCATGCTCTCCAGCGCGTCGAGCAGATGAAACGCCTGAATGCTCCGGCCCGAGCCCTGCGCCACGCCGTTCTCCACGCCCAGGATAATCGCCGGACGGTGAAAACGCTCCACCACCCTGCTCGCCACAATCCCGACCACGCCGCGATGCCAGCCTTCGCCCCAGAGCACCAGCGCCGCGTCGCCATCCGTCACCGGCTCCGCCACGCAGCGCTCGAAGATTTCTTTCACGATGGCGCGCTCCGCCGTCTGCCTCTCCTGGTTCAGCGCAAACAGCTCGCGCGCGATCTCGCCCGCTTCGGCCGCATCGTTCGTCAGGAACATGCGCACGGCCTGTCCCGCGCTATCCATGCGCCCGGAGGCGTTGATGGCGGGCGCGATGCGAAACCCCACTTCACCCGCGTCGGGCGCGCGGTCGGCAAATCCGGCGGCGGCGAGCAGCGCGCGCAGCCCGGGATTGCGCACATCGCGCAAGCCCCGCAACCCGTACTTCACGATCACCCGGTTCTCGCCGGTGAGCGGCACAATATCGGCCACCGTCGCGATCGCCACCAGCTTGAGAAACGATTCCAGCACCCGGTAGAGCTTCGCCTGCGGCCACCCCAGGCCCGCCAGAATCGCGTGCGCCAGCTTGAACGCCACGCCCGCGCCGCAGAGGTTCGGGTTGGGATAGCTGCAATCGACGCGGCTGGGATTGACGATGGCGAGCGCGGGCGGCAGAGCCGCTTCGGGCAGGTGATGGTCGGTCACGATCGCATCGATGCCCAACTCGTTCGCGCGCGCGATGGCGGCCCCGGCGCGGATGCCGTTATCCACGCTCACGATCAGCCGGATACCCCGCCGCGCGGCATCTTCCACCGCCTCCGGCCGCATCCCGTAGCCATCGTGCAGGCGGTGCGGAATGTGCCAGCCCGATTCGGCCCCGGCCAGTTCGAGCGCCTTCTTCAGCACCACGGTCGAGGTCACGCCGTCAACGTCGTAATCGCCGTGAATCTCAATTTTGTCGCCCCGCGCGATGGCCAGACGGATGCGTTCCACCGCGCGATCCATGTCGCGCAGCAGGAACGGATCGTGCAGATCTTCGATTCGCGGATTGAGAAAGTGCCCGGCGGCGGCCGCGTCGCGGAACCCGCGCCGGAACAGAATGCGGGCCGCGGCCGGAGGAAGATCCAGTTCGCGCGCGAGTTCGCCGCCGTCGTCCGGGTCCGCCGGGAAAACCCAGCGGCTAGTTATTGGAATAGAAACCGCCGAGGCCTTCGGTCCCGGTGTTTTCGCCTTCAACCGACGGCATCACCGAGTTGATTTCCTCGCACGCATCGAGGAAATCCTCGTACCAGTCGGGACGCGCCTCGTAGACATAGAGGTGCGACCGGTGATCGAACGCGAGTTCGAGCACGCAGGTCTCGCCGATATGCCGGTGCGCCGTGGCCAGGCGGCTTTCAAGGTCCCGGCGCTCCTCGCGCGTGAACTCCGTATCTTCCAGTTCTTCGAGGATCTCTTCGAGTTCCTCCTCGGCCAGTTCGCGGGAGGCGAACAGGATCAGTTTTTCGCCCGCTTTGCGCGCCGTTTCGAGAAACGTGCGGTAATCCGGATATCGTTCCGTGTCCCAGGTAATCACCGGGAGCCCTTCGAGCGCCCCCGCATGGCTGCGGAAGATCGCGAAATCGGAGCTTTCGAGGTGTACGAGGATTTCCCCTTTGAGTGTTTCAAGATTCAGATCCACAGTGGCCTCATTTTGCAGAACCAGAATAGCACCGGGGGATTTTCCCGTCTTTCTGCGATAGGATGTCTGGAGTGAAAAGTCCCCGCTCCACTATCGCGCTGGCCATGGCTTTCGCGGCGTTTCCCGCCGCGCTTTCCGCGCAATGGCCTGCGTACCCCACGCCCGGAGTGCCCCACACGGCCGACGGCAAACCGGACCTGAAAGCGCCCACGCCACGGACGGCGGACGGCAAGCCGGATCTCACCGGAATGTGGGATACGGCCTATCGCGGAGGGATCGGGACGCGGCCGGGACAGGGGCCTCCGGGAACGCCGCCATCGCCTCCGCCACCGCCTCCGGGGCCGCCAGGCAGTCCGCCTCCCGCCACGTTCTTTAACATCGGCGCAGGCTTCAAAGAGGGCCTGCCGCTGAAGCCGTGGGCCGCTGCGCTGCTCAAAAAACGCATGGCGGAAAACAGCAGGGACAATCCCGACGCGCATTGTCTGCCGATGGGCCTGATGCAATTGCATGAACATCCGCAGCCGCGGAAGATCGTCCAGACTCCGGGCGTGATCGTGATTATGTACGAGGGGAATTCCGGCCTGCGGCAGATCTTCACCGATGGGCGGCCGTCGCCGCCGAAGGATGTGGACCCGTGGTGGTACGGCTATTCGGTGGGCCATTGGGATGGCGACACCCTGGTGGTCGAGACCACCGGCTTTCGGGACGATGTGTGGCTCGACGTCAACGGCAACCCTCTCACCAATGCCGGGAAGCTCATCGAGAAGTTCCGGCGCGTGAATTACGGGAACCTGGAGATTGAGGTTACGGTGGACGACCCGTCCGCATATACGAAGCCATTTACCGTGAAGGTGTACCAGCGGATTATGCTCGATACGGATCTGATCGAGTTTATCTGCGCGGAGAACGAAAAGAGCGACGCGCATCTGGTCGCGAAGTAGACGCGCGTATGCGCTGCCGCGCGGGCGCTGACACAGCGGCAGCCGGTTTGACAGAGGTATCCCGTCGCGGTATGCTTTTGCGCAAGCGCCCTATGCAAGTTCGCCGGCTTTTTCCCCTGCTCTGCAGCCTCTTCGCGGCATCGCTGCCCGCGATGGCGCATCACTCTTTTTCCGCGGAGTACGATGCGGACAAGCCCATCAAAGTCTCGGGCGTGGTCACGAAGGTCGAATGGCAGAACCCGCACGTCTGGTTTTATGTCGACGTGAAGGATGAGAGCGGCAAAGTGTCCAACTGGGCCTTCTCCGGAGGCGCTCCCGGCCAGTTGATGCGGCGGGGGATCGGCAGGGATGTCATTCAGCCCGGGATGACGATCGTGGTGGACGGCTTCCGCGCCAAAGACGGTTCGAATAACGGCTCGGGCGGAAAAGTGACGTTTCCGGACGGACACAGCGTCTTCACGGCTGGCGCCGAAGACAAACTGCCGGGGAAATAATCCATGAGAATACACTGGCTCCGCGCACTCGCGGGATTGGCTCTCGTTTCGGTCGCGTTGCAGGCGCAGGACAAGAAATTTCCGCCGCGCACTCCCGGCGGAAAACCCGATTTCAGCGGCATCTACGAGTGGCCCAAAACAGACGAGGGCGAAAAATGCCGGTGCTCGGCAACCATTTTCAACAGGAAGCGGTTTCCGCCGCTCAAGCCCGGCGGCGAGGCGTTTCTGGAACCCCGCACCGGCGATCCGCGTCATGACGAGCCCCGCGACTTCTGTCTCCCGGCCGGTTTCCCTTCCGGCATGTTGTCCGCCAACGCGGTCCGGTTCGTGCAGACCGACGGCTTCCTGGTAATGGCGCACGAATTCCAGGCGATGACGCGGCTCATTCCGCTCGACGGGCGTCCGCATCGCAAGGGCATCGAGCCCGGCTTCTACGGCGATCCCGTCGGCCACTGGGAAGGCGACACGCTCGTGATCGAAACGACGAACTTCAAGCGCTGGTCGCTCGACGATTACTTCTACACGAATCCGAAGGAATACCGGATGCACAGCGATGCGCTGACCACCGTCGAACGCATCTCCTGGAAGGATCCGAAGACGCTTTCGTACGACTTGACGATCGACGATCCGAAGATCTTTACCGCCGCATGGTCGCAGCCTTTTACGATGACTTTGCACCCGGACTGGGACCAGATGGGCATCTTCGAATACGTCTGCGAAGAGAACAATCGCTGCCCCGGCGGCAAGTGCGCGAAATAGATCGGGGTCCGGCCGCTACCGGGTCAGAAAGTCGTCGGGCTCCACGCCAGCCTGTCTGAGGATCGCGCGGAGAGTGTCTTCCGGCATGTCGCCCGGATGGTTGGGAAGGGTCGTGTAGCGGTTCGTCACCGGATTGAACCAGATCTCGTGGCTGCCTGCTGCTTGTCGATCGAACACGAAGCCGAACGATTTCAATCTTCGGGTAATATCCTTGTGGCGAAATCCCGACAGCCTGCCCATGGTTGGCTAAGCTGCGACCACGATTGTGTAATCCTGGCGTTCGGAAGCGGTGCGTAACGGGGGAACACCGTCTCTTTCGCGGCGGGCCTCCAGCAGTCTCCTCGCCACGTCGCGCGCAATATCGAGCGCCTCCGCCACGGTTCGCCCCTGCGCGACCAGCCCCTCAAGTTCATCGGACGTCGCCAGAAAAAGACCCTCCGGCAACTCTTCGACTTGTACCCTGATCGCCAGTTCCATTCGACTCAATCGTACCAGCGCCGGACCGGTATCGTAAGAAGACCATGCGCAAACGATTCTGCGTCTTCTGCGGATCGAGTTCCGGAGCGGACCCCGCCTACGCCCTCGCGGCGGCCTCTTTGGCAACCCATCTCGTGGCGAGGAACATCCCGATCGTCTACGGCGGAAGCAAGTCCGGGCTGATGGGAATCCTCGCCGATACCGCGCTCGCCGCGGGCGGCGAAGTCATTGGCGTCATCCCGCGCGCGCTCGTCGAAAAGGAGGTTGCGCACATGCGCCTCACCGATCTGCGGGTGGTCGATTCCATGCACCGGCGCAAGGCCCTGATGGCTGAACTATCCGATGGCTTCATCGCCTTGCCGGGCGGTTACGGAACCCTCGACGAATTCTGCGAAATCCTGACGTGGACGCAATTGGGTCTCGAACGGAAGCCGTGCGGGATCCTGAATGTCCGTGACTACTACGACCGTTTGCTGCAATTGTTCGATCATGCGGTGACGGAGCGGTTCCTGAAACCGGCCCACCGCGACATGGTGATTTCCGACACCGCGCCCGACTCGCTGATCGACCGGATGCTGAGCCGCGATCCGCCGGCGCTCGACAAATGGATCGGGCGTCAGGATACGTAAACGGGGATACGCAAGCGGCGATACTGTATCCATGGCTCTCTGTTCGGGCAAGGACGTCGCCACCGGCGAGGCCGTCGTCATCGAGTTCGATGACACGATTCACTCGGTCCGAACGGTCGAAACCGAGCCCGTGGAGCCCGGCGCGGAGTTCCCGGAGACCGGAACCCTCTACCTCGCGCCCGGCTTCATCGACCTTCAGATCAACGGCTTCGCGGGCGTGGACTTCAACAACCCGCACGCCCCCATCGCGGAGATCGCGCGCGCGCTCGACGCCATCCTCTCCACGGGCGTCACCCGCTGCCTGCCGACCGTCATCACCGGAGCGCCCGGCGACATGCTCGCCAGCCTTCGCAACCTGCGCCGCGCCCAGGAAACGTTGCCGCGCGGCCGCGCCATCGCCGGATTTCACGTGGAAGGCCCGCACATCGGCGCGGAAGACGGGCCGCGCGGTGCTCATCCCGCCCACTGGGTGCGTCCGCCGGACCTCGACGAATTTGCGCGCTGGCAGGACGCCACGGACGGCAATATCCGGCTCGTAACCCTCTCCCCGCACTGGCCGGAAGCTCCAGGCTACATCGCGGCGGTAACGAAGGCCGGCGTCATCGCGAGCATCGGCCACACCGGCGCGAACGCGGATCGGATCGCCGCCGCGGTGGATGCGGGCGCAACGCTCTCCACCCACCTCGGCAACGCGGCGCTGCGGCTTCTTCCCAAATTCCCGAATTTCCTCTGGGACCAGCTCGCTGAGGACCGTCTCAGCGCCAGCTTCATCGTCGACGGCATTCATCTCGACGACACGTTTCTGCGCGTGGCCCTGCGCGCGAAAACCGTCGAGCGGACCGTTCTGGTGACCGACGCCGCCGCCCCGGCCGGCGCCGCGCCCGGGCGCTATCGTCTGGGCGGACTCGACGTCGATCTGACGCCGGACGACCGCGTTGTCCTCGCCGGAACCGGCAAACTCGCCGGCTCCGCCCTGCGCATGGACCGCGCCATCGCCAACCTCGTGCGCACCGGCAAGCTCGGCCTGCGCGACGCCGTGCACACCGCGACCGTCAACCCCGCCCGCCTGATCCGTCTCGAAGGCCGGATGAAAGGTCTCGCGCCCGGCGATCGCGGCGACGTGGTGGTCTTCCGGCAAACCCCCGAGATCGCGATTGAGGCCGTGTATCTCGATGGCCTGCGAGTCGCATAAGCCATAATCGGAAGGTGGATTTCGACTACACACCGGAGCAAACCCAGTTGCGCCGCGCGGTGCGTGAATTCGCCGCCGCCGAGATCGCCCCCCACGTCATGGAGTGGGATGAAAACCAGATCTTTCCCCTCGAAGTCATCAAGAAACTCGGGCAACTCGGCTACATGGGCGCCATCTTCCCGGAAGAGTATGGCGGCGCGGGCCTCGGCTATGTCGAATACTCCATCGTCATTGAAGAACTGTCGCGCGTGGATGGCTCCATCGGCATCATCGTCGCGGCCCACACCTCTCTCTGCTCCAATCACATTTACAAGGCCGGATCGGAAGAGCAGAAGCGGAAATATCTCACCAAACTGACGTCGGGCGAATGGATCGGCTGCTGGTCTCTGACGGAGCCGGAAGCCGGTTCGGACGCGGCGGGCACCCGCAGCACCGCGGTGCGCGACGGCGCGGAATGGGTGCTCAACGGGTCGAAAACCTTCACCACCAACGCCCATTACGCGGACGTCTGCGTCGGCATGGCGATGTCCAACCGCGCCGCCGCGCGGCACGGCATCTCGGCTTTCATTCTGGAGAAAGATACTCCCGGTTTTCGCGCAGGCAAGAAGGAAAACAAGCTCGGGCTGCGCGCCAGCGCCACCGGCGAAGTGATTTTTTTCAACTGCCGCCTGCCCGAATCGCAGCTGCTGGGCAAGCAGGGCGAAGGCTTCGTCGACAGCCTGCGCATTCTGGATGGCGGGCGCGTCTCCATCGCGGCGCTCTCGATCGGCATGGCGCAGGGCGCATACGACGCCGCGCTGAAGTACGCCAAACTGCGGAAGCAGTTCGGACGCCCCATCTCGGAATTCCAGGCCATCCAGCACAAGCTCGTGGATATGGCGACGAAGATCGACGCCAGCCGCCTGCTCACCTACCGGGCGGCCACCATGCTCGATGCCGGCAAGCGCGTCACGCGCGAATCCGCCATGGCGAAATTGTTCTCTTCCGAAGCCGCGGTCTGGATTGCGAACGAAGCCGTGCAGATTCACGGTGGCTACGGTTTCATCAAGGACTATCCGGTCGAAAAATTCTATCGCGATGTGAAGCTCTGCACCATCGGCGAAGGCACCAGCGAGATCCAGCGCCTGGTCATCGCGCGCCAGTTGTTAAAGGATTCATGACCACCCGCGAACTCGCGCGCCTGGCCACGCTGGTGGAAAACGGTGCGCCGGAGGCGCTGGAATATCTGGCGTCCGCGCCCGAAGGCGATGGCCTGATCGTCGGCATTACAGGACCTCCCGGCGCGGGCAAAAGCTCTCTGGTCGATGCGCTCGCCGCCGAGATCCGCCGCCGCGAAAAAACGGTGGCCATCGTCGCCGTGGACCCCTCCAGCCGGGCCACCGGAGGCGCGATCCTGGGCGACCGCGTGCGCATGCAGCGGCACCACGCCGATTCCGGCGTCTTCATCCGCTCCATGGCCACGCGCGGCGCCACCGGAGGGCTGGCCCGCACCAGTGCGGCGCTCTCCCGCCTCTTCCGCTCCGCCGGATTCGACTTCGTCATCGTGGAAACCGTCGGGGTCGGCCAGGATGAGATCGACGTTGCCGCGTGCGCCGATGTGACCGTGGTGGTGCTGGCGCCCGGCATGGGCGACGATATTCAGGCCATCAAGGCGGGCGTGATGGAGATTGCGGATGTTTTCGCAATCAATAAAGCAGACCGCCCCGGAGCCGCGCAAACACAGCGCGAAATCGAGGCCATGCTGTCTTTAGGACTTGGGTCTTCAGGACTTGGAACGACGGGGCATGGAATGGCGATCCCCTCCATTTTCCAAACCGTCGCCATCGAAGGCACGGGTGTTCCCGAACTTCTCACCGATCTCGAAACCCGCCGGCGCAAACTCCACAACCGAGCGCAACAAACCTGGGAGATCGATCATCTCGGCATCGCCGTGCGTTCGCTCGACGAAGCCCTGCCCTTCTACACCGCAAGCCTGGGGTTGCCCGTACTGTCGCGCGAGACCGTTGCGCACGAGAAGGTGAACGTGGCGATGCTGCCCGCCGGCACGTCGCGGATCGAACTGCTCGAACCGCTCGATGCCGATTCCACCGTCGCGAAGTTCCTCGAAAAACGCGGCCCCGGGCTGCATCACGTCGCCATGCGCGTGCCGGACCTGAATGCCACCGTTCGCCGCCTTCAGGACGCGGGAGTGCGCCTGCTCGGCGCGCCCCGCCGCGGCGCGGGCGGACACCTGTATGTGTTCGTGCATCCTTCAGGCGCGGGTGGCGTACTATGGGAACTTATTCAGCAATAAACGTATTTTCAAGGAGCGTCATTGGCCAGAATCGGTATCATCGGCGGCAGCGGTTTGTACTCCATGCCGGGCTTCCACGCCGAAAAAGAAGTCTCCATCGCCACCCCTTTCGGAGCGCCTTCCGACAACTACATCGTGGGCGAACTGGAAGGGCATGAAGTCGCCTTCCTCGCCCGGCACGCCCGCGGGCACCGGCTGTCTCCGTCGGAACTGAATTTTCGCGCCAATATCTACGGCATGAAGACGCTCGGGGTGGACCGCATTCTCTCCCTCAGCGCCGTCGGCTCGCTCAAGGAAGAGCACCGTCCGCTCGATTTCCTCATCCCCGACCAGTTCTTCGACCGCACGCGCGGCCGCATTTCCACCTTCTTCGGCGATGGCCTGGTGGCGCACGTGAGCTTTGCCGATCCCGTCTGCCCGCAGATGTCCGATACGGCCGAAGCCGCCTGCCGCGCGACCGGCGTCACCGTCAAGCGCGGCGGAACGTATATCTGCATGGAAGGGCCCGCGTTCTCGACGAAGGCCGAATCGAACCTCTACCGCTCATGGGGCATGGACGTCATCGGCATGACGAACCTGCAGGAGGCCAAGCTCGCCCGCGAGGCCGAGATCTGTTACGTCACCATCGCCATGGTCACCGATTACGACTGCTGGCATGAGGAGCATGACGCCGTTCAGGTGACCGATATCCTCCGTGTGCTGCAGCAGAACGCCGCCCACGCCTGCCAGGCGGTCACGCATGCCGTGAAGAACATGCCTGCCGAACGCACCTGCAAATGCGGTTCGGCGCTCGCGCACGCGCTGATCACCGATAAGTCCCTCGTCCCCGAACACACCCTGCAAAAGCTGGAACCGATTGTCGGCAAGTATTTCGTGTAAAGAGGCATTGGAGGCGATCCGGCGCGGGGAGCGGCTCGCGCCCGCGGCGGTGCGCGAACTCGGCGAAAAACAGCCCGCGGAATTCTTCGGCGCGATTGTCGAGGCTCTGGCCGATTCCTTCGAGCCGGCGCAGGCGGCGGCGTATGAACAGTTGATGCGCGCCTGGATTCCGCCCGCGCCGCGCGCGCGGCCCGTCGTTCCCGAGCGGGTTGACACGGTCTGCGTTCTCTCCCGCGTCACGCTCGGCGCCGATATCAAAATCACCAGCATCGTTCTCGATGCGATGAAGAGGCGGTTCCCGGAAGCGGCAATTGTGCTGGTGGGCAATCGCAAATCGGCGGAGCTTTTTGCCGCCGATTCGCGCATTTCACATTGCAACGCCGAGTATCCGCGCTCCGGTCCCGTCAGCCTGCGCCTTCAATTCGCCCACGAGCTTCGCCGCCAACTCGAAGGAACGAACCGCATCGTGGTCGATCCCGATTCCCGCATCACGCAACTGGGCTTGATGCCAGTGTGCGAACCCGGGCATTACTTCCACTTCCCCAGCCGCACGGCGTGTTCATCCAGGAACCTCACCGAACTTACGCAGGACTGGCTGCTCGAAACATTCGCTGCAGCGGGAACAGCGTACCTCGCGCCCGCACCGGTTCCGGTCGAAGGCGATTCCCCGCGCGTGGCCGTGAGCCTCGGCGTCGGCGGCAACCAGAGCAAGCGTGTCTCAGGCGGCTTCGAAACGCAACTCGTCCGCGCGCTCGGCGAACGATTCCGGACCGTATGGATCGACCGCGGCGCGGGTGGCGAAGAGGCCCAGCGCGTGACCGCGGCCGCCGAAGCGTCCGGATTCATCGGCCGCGTGCGCTTCTGGGAAGGGTCGTTCGCGGGCTTCGCCTCCGTGATCGCGCAGTCCGATCTCTACACCGGCTACGATTCCGCGGGCCAGCACGCCGCCGCCGCGTCCGCCACTCCGATGATCTCCATCTTCGCCGGGGCGCCATCCGATCGCTTCCGCGAGCGCTGGTCTCCGCACGGACGCGGGCCGATTCGCGTCATCGAAGCCAGTTCGCTCTCCGCCGAGGCCTGTCTGGAGCAGTTTCTCAGCGCACCCGGCTTGGCTCACCGTCCGCCAGAGCCAGTTCGGTGATGCGCACGCCGGTTGAGGTGACTCGCGAAGGGAACATGTCCTTCAGCCGGTCTTCGTGGATCGCGACGATGCGGGTCAGGTCGCCGTCAACGCCCTTCACCAGTTCCCCGGTCGTCATCACCAGGTTGAACTGACTCCCCATGGCGAACCCGACCGGGACGTACTCCGGGTCCTGCGGGTTCGCGCCCCGCAGATTCTCCTGCTTGTAGACCAGATCGCCCGCGAAGATCCAGGTGTTCTTCGAATTCGGCGAAAGATCGTTGCGGAGCCTGACATACATCGAGCCCCAGGTATGCGTATCGGGAGCCGCGTGAATATCGATGCCCGGCAGCACGTCTTCGCGATTTCCATCGACGCAGACCAGCCGCTTGTTGCGCGCCAGATCCACCGTGCGCATGATATCGGCCGGATCGACGCCCAGCATCAGCCAGCGGAAGCGGCGTTCGAGCGACATCGCCCACACCCATTTCGATAACTCCCGTTCCTGGATGTAGAAGGTCGCTTTCGGGAAGTCTTCGATGTTACCCATGTGGTCGAAATGCGCATGAGTCAGAAAGATTCGCGAAACGTCTTCGGGGGCCATGCCGCATTCGGCCAGAACTTCGCGCGGGGAGTGCCAGTCGCGCACGCCGTACATGTTGGCCAGCACTTCGCCATACTCTTTGTGGTTGTAACCCACATCCACCATCGCGATATGACCGTGGCCTTTGATTACGACATAGCAATAAGGCAGTCTCACGTGCCCCTGATTATGCGCGCCGTAAATCAGTCCGCTCAGCGGGTAATTCGGCACATTGGCAAACTCGGCGACCCAGATGGAGTAGTGATTCGTCATGCGCAGCAACCTCGCTCAAAGGCAATCATCTGAAAACCCGGCAGCGTGCGGGATGCCAACCTCAGTTCGGCATAAGCGTCTTCGAGAAGTCCCAGCGCGTCGCTCTTCCCACGCATCGCAACCAATGCGGCATGGAGTTTCGCCGCCGCCCGCAGCAGACGATCGTGATGCATTTCGGCGCGGGCCGGCACGCGGGCGCTGCGGAGGCCGTCCGCGGCGTTCCTGTAAGCCTGTTCGGCTGAAAGTAACATTGGATGATCCGGGGTTTCGGCGTTCTTACTTCCCGCCGCCGCAAGCACCAGCAATCCGGCGAGTTGCGCCGCCACCTGCTTTAGATCCTCAAACCAGGCCTGTGCGGATTGAATATAAGCGACAGTTCGATCGTCGATTTCCGGCGACATTATCTCATCACGAACGGGTTTGGCGCGTTGCCCGCGGTATCGATCCAGACGCTCTTGGTCTGCAGGTATTCGCGAATCGCCTCGCTCCCGTTCTCGCGCCCGATACCGGACCGCTTGTAACCGCCGAAGGGCGACATGTAACTCACCGCGCGGTAAGTGTTCACCCAGACCGTTCCCGCCTCCAGCCGTTCCGACATCGCGAGAGCACGGCGCATACTGGTGGTCCAGACGCCCGCGGCCAGACCGTAGATCGTATCGTTCGCGATGCGAACGGCTTCGTCCTCATTGTCGAAAGGGATCACGGAGAGCACCGGGCCGAAGACTTCCTCCTTCGCGATGCGCATCTCCGGGTTGACGCCGGTGAAGACGGTCGGCTCGACGAACCATCCCGCGCCGCACTCCGGGCGCGCGGCGGGCGCGCCGCCCAGACGGCACTCCGCGCCCTCTTCTTTGGCGATGCGGATGTAATCGAGCACCTTCTCGTATTGCGGTTTCGTAGTCACCGGGCCGACCTGCGTGGCCGTGTCCAGAGGGTTCCCCATGCGCGCCGTCCGGGCCAGCGCCAGCAACCGTTCGATGAACTCATCGTGAATCGAACGATGGATCAGGGCGCGCGATCCCGCGATACAGGTCTGCCCCGTAGCGGCGAAGATGCCGGACACCACGCCCTTCACGGCATCGTCCAGATTCGCATCGTCGAACACGATGTTCGCCGACTTTCCACCCAGCTCCAGCGTGACCTTCTTGATGCCTTTGGCCGCCAGCCCATAGACATGTTCGCCCGTGCGGTCGCCGCCCGTGAATGCGATCTTCGCCACGTGACGATGCGCGATCAGCGGTTCGCCCACCTCTTGTCCGTAGCCGGTCACGATGTTCACCACTCCGGGCGGGAAGCCCGCGCGCGCGAACAATTCACCGAACGCGAGCGCCGAGACGGAGGAGAACTCCGATGGCTTCCAGACCACCGTGTTGCCCGCGGCCAGAGCCGGCGCGAGCTTCCATGCGGCCAGCATCAGCGGGGAATTCCAGGGCGTGATGGCGGCGATCACGCCCAGCGGCTCTTCGCGCGTGAAGTTGAAGACGCCGGGTTTATCGATGGGAATGACACGGCCTTCGATCTTGTCGGCGAGCCCTCCGAAATAGCGGAACCATTGCGGGATGTAGTTCAGCTGCCCGCGCATTTCGGCGATCAGCTTCCCGTTATCCGTCGTCTCGATTTCGGCGAGCGTGCCCGCCTCGGCGGCGATGAGATCGGCCAGGCGGTAGAGGAGCGCGCCGCGCGCCGTTGCGTTCAGCTTGCGCCAGTCGCCGTAATAAGCGGCGCGGGCGGCGGCTACGGCACGCTCGACGTCGGGCGCGCCGCCACGGGGAATGAGCGCCCAGGGAGCGGCCGTAAACGGGTTCGTCGATTCGAACCACTCCCCGGAGTGCGGCTCGACCCACTCGCCGCCGATGAGCATCCGGTGTTTCTTCATGCCTGGCTCTGCGAAGCAGCGTGACTCTTGATGACTTCGTGCGCCACGCGAAACGAATCGACACCCGCCGGGATGCCCGCGTAAATCGCGACCTGCAGCAGGATCTCGCGGATCTCCTCCGGCGTGACGCCATTGCGCAGCGCGCCGGCGACGTGATTTTTCAGTTCGTTCGGGCGGTTGAGAACGCTCAGCATGGCGAGATTGATCATGCTCCGCGTCTTGCGCGAAAGCCCCTCGCGGCCCCAGCACGCGCCCCAGCAATACTCAGTCACCAGTTCCTGCAGCGGGCGGGTGAAATCGTCGGCGCCGGCGAGCGCCTTCTCCACAAACTCCTTCCCGATAACATCCTTGCGGATACCGAGTCCGAGTTCGTAAGTCTTCTGATCCATGTTATAAGTCCTTTCCTGGTATGACAGCGTTTTCCTGGTCTTCGAGGGTATCGATGAAAGCTTCGATTTCGCCGGTAACTTCCGGCCCCAGAACTTTCTTTGAAGCCAGCCTGAACCGCTCTCTGATTTCGCGGGGGCTGGCCGGCACAAGATCGTCGAGGCGGCTCTGCCGCGTCTCGCCGCTGCGCAACGTCACGGTGACCTCAGCGCCCTGCGCCTGCGGGTACTTCGCGGTGAAATCCGGGTCGGCCCGGAGTTCGGTCAGGGCGAGAAGCCGCACCACCTCGGGATCGCGGAGGATGTGGTAATTCGCCTCTTCAATCCTGCCGCGCGCGAGCGTCGCCGCCACGCAATACTGGATACTCATCCTGGCCTGCAGCACGCGCTCGAGGGGACCGGCGAAATCGCATCCCGGATAATTCACGGCCGCGTCCGAACAGGCGATCCTGATCCGCTCCACCTCAGTGCTCGGTACAGCAATACCCAACGCGGCCTGGCACGCGGTCTGCGCATAGTTACAGGCCGGAGCGGGTTTGTAGTAGACGGACAGGATCTCCCACGCTCCCGGCTGGAACGGTCGCACCGCGGAGATTCGTTCACTCCGGTTCAAGGCGGCGAACAGGCCGGCGCGCCCGTCGAGCGCGGTCTCGGAAGCGAACGCGCCCAGTTCCGCCAGTTCCACGGAGGTCACTGCATTTCTTGCGGCGAACCCGGGATGAAAGAACATCTCGTCGCCCCCGGCATACGGCCATTCGTTCAGGCCCGCGGCGGTATTGGCGGCGAGGCCGATGGCGCTCACCGTCGCGTCTTCATCCAGCCCGAGCAGGATGCTGCCCGCCGCGGCCCCGCCGATCGGTCCCGTAGTGCCCGTGGGGCGATGGAAGCGGACGAAATCCTTGTCTGCCAGCGCGCGTCCGATGGCCGCGCCGATTTCATAACCGCAGACGGCCGCCAGGATGAAACGCTTCCCCGTTACGCGCCTGCGCCGGGCCAGAGCCAGCAGCACCGGATAGATCACCACTCCCAGATGGCTCACCGCGCCGGTATGCATGTCTTCGCGCACCAGACCGTGTGCGAGCGTCGCATTGACGAACGCGGCATCGCCGGTTGAGACGCCGCCCTGCGTCCGGCTCGCCATCCCGATGGCCTGCGCGCCCCACGGAAGATCGCGCGCTTCGAAGGCGCAGGAGAGCATATCGAAGAGCCCCGTTTTGACCTTCTCCACAACCGGCGCGGGCAGATCTTCCGGCTTCACGAGCCGGGCCGCGCGCGCCATGCTGCGGGAGAGGCTGTCCACTGACTTACTTCTTGGCCCCTACTTGTACGCCGGCCCACTTCTCGACCGTCTTCACCACCTCGGTGAGATCGGCGTTCGCGCCTTCAGTGGCGATGGTGATGGCGAGCAGTTGGCGGACGGCGGTCCCGACCACCATCGGGACGCCCATCGCTTCGGCCTCCTCCAGACACAGCCGGATGTCTTTGTTCAACAGGCTGATGGCGAAGCCGAAATCGAAGGTGCGGGGGATGACGCAGCGGGGAATCTTGTCCTGCGTCGCGCTGTTGCGCCCGCTGCCGGCGTTGATCACGTCCACGATCTGTTGCGGGTCGAGCCCCGCTTTGACGCCCATCACCAGCGCTTCCGACGAGATCGCCATGGCTGCGCCCGAGAGCAGGTTGTTGAGCAGCTTCATGGTCTGCCCCTGCCCCGGCCGCGTGCCGACGAAGAACAGTTTGCCGATGTTTTCGAGCACCGGTTTGACTGCCGGATAGGTCTCTTCGGGACAGGACACCATCACCGCGAGAGTTCCTTTCTCCGCCCCGGCGATCCCGCCGCTGACCGGCGCATCGACGGCCGCGATTCCCTTCGCCGCCAGACCCTCGGCGACGCGCGCGGCCACGGTCGAGCCGGTGGTTGACACATCGATGAAGATCTTGACCCGCGTTCCCTCGCCGATGCCCTCCGGACCCAGCGCCACGGCCTGTACGATGGGCGGGGTGGGCAAGCTCGCCAGAACGATTTCAGCGGCCGACGCCACTGCCGCGGGCGACTCGGCGCGCACCGCTCCCAGCGCCACCAGAGGGGCGATGGCGGCCTCGCTCCTGTCGTAAATCGTGAGCTGAAACCCCGCCTGTATCAAGCGCCGGACCATCGGGCCGCCCATGCGCCCGACGCCCACAAAACCGATATCCTGTTTCGACATTCGCCCTACACTCTAACACTGCGGGCCATTTGAAAACGCCACCGCCGGATGCGTCCTCCGCCAATATGGGAAGATGGCAATGGATGAAGACGACTCTCGAAATTCCGGACTTGCTCTTCAAACGCGCAAAATCTCTTGCCGCTGAACAGGGGATTCCTCTGCGGGCGTTGGTTACAGACGCACTTGCGGAGAAACTGCGCGGATCGGGAGGCGGCGCCAGACCGTGGATGAAATCGTTTGGCAAGCTAAGGAGCCTGCGCACGGAGACGGCCCGTATCGACGCGATCGTGGCGGAGGAGTTTGAGCAGATCGAGCCCGAGGATTGGCGTTGACAGAGCTTGGCGTTGACAGAGCCTGGCGTTGACAGAGCCTTGCGTTGACAGAGCCTGGCGTTGATACTGGATACGAACGGCCTGTCGGCCATGGCGGATGGCGACGCGAAACTGGAGCCGATCCTTCGGCAAACGGCGGATCTTGCGATCCCTGTCATTGTCCTGGGCAAGTATAGATATGGGATCGGGCAATCGCGCAACCGGACCCGCTATGAACGATGGCTCGCGGAAGCGATCGGAAACTGCCGCGTGCTGACCGTAGACGAAGCGACGGCTCAACGGTATGCGGAGATCCGCAGCGAACTGAAACGCGAGGGACGCCCGATACCTGCAAACGATCTTTGGATCGCAGCCCTGGCGCGGCAGCACGGGTTGGCGTTACCAAGCCGGGACCGGCATTTCGATTTTGTTGCGGGGCTCAAGCGCGTCGCCTGGTAGCCGAACTTGACGCCACCGCCGCCGATGCGGCATCCTGAGCGCTTGGCAAACCCTGAACCCTTCGAAATCTTCGCCATCCGCTACGCGCACCTTGGCAACCGGCATTCCGGTGAAAACTTCATCCTGGCCGATCCGCACGAATTCGCCTCGGACCTCGATTACTTCGTCTGGGTGCTGCGCCGCAGCGACTGCGCGTTCCTGGTAGATACCGGGTTCGCCCAGGAAGCGGCCACGCGGCGCGGGCGCAATCTGCTCCGCAATCCCGCCGACGCGCTGCGGTTGATCGGCATGGATGCGGGTGAGGTGACGGACGTTATCCTGACGCATCTTCACTACGATCATGCCGGCAATCTCGACCGTTTCCCCAGGGCGCGCTTTCATCTGCAGGACCGGGACATGTCGTTCGCGACAGGGCGCTCGATGTGCCATCAGGCGCTGCGCGCGCCCTTCGATCTCGACAACATCCTGACGATGGTGCGGCACGTGTTTACCGATAAGGCGGTGTTCCACGATGGCGACGCGGAGGTGGTTCCGGGGTTGACGCTGCATCGCGTGGGCGGGCATTCCGCCGGGCTGCAGATTGCGCGCGTGTGGACGCGGCGGGGATGGGTGGTGGTCGCTTCGGATGCTTCGCACCTGTACGGGAACTTTCAGCAGCGGCGGCCGTTTCCGGTTGTTTACAGCATTGCGGAGATGCTGGAAGGTTATGACACGCTCTACCGCCTGGCCGATTCTCCGGATCATATCGTGCCGGGGCACGATCCGCTCGTGATGAAGTATTATCCCGCGGCGAGCGCGGAATTGGAGGGGATTGCGGTGCGGCTGGATGCCGATCCGGTGGGTTAGATTGCCTCGCAACCGAATTTAAGCTTGATCGCGCCCGCGCGATCTGCCGGCGTTGAGTCGAAACGCGATGGCTGATACAGTCGAAACATGGACCTGCCGGAGTACATCGAAATCCGCCCGGACGTGATGATGGGGAAACCCTGCCTCAAGGGAACCCGGATTCCGGTGTACCTGATTCTGGAGAAGCTTGCGGCCGGTGAAACAGCGGAGCAGATTCTTGCAGCCTGGCCACAAATCACACCCGAGCACGTCTCCGCATCGCTACAGTACGCAGCAAAACTTGCCATCGAAGAGATCGTTCTTGCCTCATGAAGCTCCTGCTCGACGAGAATCTTTCGCCCGCGCACGCCCAAAGTCTGCGCCGGGAGTGCTGAGATTGCGCATTCATCCGCCAACCGAGGAAGCCATCCGGGAACAGCTTCGAGTAGCACCTGGCATCCTGAAGAACACGGATCTCAGACATCGCCTCGCGGTTTCGCACGGGCAAGTTGTGCGAATTCGAGGCTGAGATTCATCGCCTGGAGTATCATCGCCTGGGGTATCATCGTCAGTTTGCCACTCTCGACCGAACTCGCCACCTGGGCCTCGCGCCTTCGCTTCGAAGATCTCCCGCCGGACGTCATCCACGCGACGAAACTGCGCGTAATGGACGTCATCGGCTTATCCCTGGCCGGCGCCGAAACGCCCTTCGGACGCTCGACCCGCGCCGCAGCCATGGCGCTTTCGCCGCCCGGCCCCTGCCGTGTGCTGGGCACCGGCGACCGGCTCGGCATCGCCACGGCCGCGTTCGCCAACGGCGCGTTCTCCCAGGCGCTCGAATTCGACGACACGCACAACGAATCGATCGTGCACATGAGCAGCCCCGCCGTGGCCGCGGCGCTCGCCCTTTCCGAAACCGGCCCCGTCAGCGGACGCGATCTCATCGCGGCCATTGCGATCGGAAACGAGATTTCGTGCCGCGTGGGCAGCGTCGCCTCCGGCCAGTTCCACAAGCGCGGCTTTCATCCGACCGGGCTGTTCGCCACCTTCGGCGCCGCTTGCCTGGCTTCGAAATTACTTGGCCTCGACGCGCCCCAAATGGCCCAGGCGGCGGGCATCTGCGGGAGTTTCGCCTCCGGCTTGCTGCAGTGCTGGGTGGATGGCACGCAGACCAAGTTCCTCCATCCCGGCTGGGCGGCGCAGAGCGGAATCACCGCCGCGTTCCTCGCCCGCGCCGGAACCACCGGGCCGGCCGAGGTGTTCGAAGGCCGCTTCGGGCTGTTCGCGTCGCATTTGCAGGACCCGGAACAGCCGCGCGATTACGGGCGCATCCGGGACGGCCTCGGCACGCACTGGGAGAGCCGGAACTCCTCCTTCAAGCCGTTCCCCGCCGCGCACGTGCTGCATCCTTATATCAGCGCGATTCTGCGGCTGCGCGCCCGGCATGGCATCGCGCCCGCCGCCGTGGAGCGCATCGATTGCCCCGTGACCGCCTTCATCGTGGGCATTGTCTGCGAGCCCTCGGAGGAGAAATTCGCCCCCGCTTCGGATTCCCATGGGCGCGTGAGTTTGCAGTACAGCCTGGCGGAAGCGCTCGCGCTCGGATCTCTGGGAAAGAACGCCTATCGGAAGGAGAGTCTGCGCGATCCCGCCATCCTGGCGCTCGCCCGGCGCGTGCATTACTGCACCGATCCCAACTATCCCGGGCCGGGCCGGTTCAAAGGCGAAGTGACCGTCACCCTGAAAGACGGGAGAGCTTTCCATGAACTGGAGGAATACAATCGCGGGTCGGTGGAGAATCCCATGACTGACGGAGAGATTCGGGCCAAGTTCGATGAGAATGCGAACGGTTTCCTCAATGCCGCCGCGCGGGACCGTCTGGCCGGCCTGATCGGCGGGCTCGAAGCGCTGGAAGACGCCAGCGCGCTGGTCGGATGCGCGTGCCCCGGACTATGAACTTTTCCGCGCGTTCCGCCGATAGTTCTGCATGGCTTCGATCGCCACATCGCCGTACGACGAACGGCCGAAACTAAGCACGCACGAGAAGGCGCTCCGGATCAATCTCGACCCGGTCCGGTATGGGACCTTCGCCGAGATCGGCGCGGGCCAGGAAGTCGCGCGGTGGTTCTTCCAGGTGGGCGCGGCGGCGGGAACAATCTCGAAGTCCATGTCAGCCTATGACATGGCTGTCAGCGACGCCATTTACGGACGCTGCAAGCGCTATGTTTCCCGCGAACGGCTGCACCGCATGCTCGAATATGAGCACAAGCTCAACCTGGAGCGTCTGGGGACCACGCGGGGCGACAGCACTTCGTTCTTCACGTTCGCCGATACCGTGGCGGCGCGGAACTACCAGGGCACGAACGAATGCCACGGCTGGATGGGAGTGAAGTTTCAGTCGTATCCGCGGGATGAGGACAACCAGATCGTGATCCATGTGCGCATGCTCGATCACGAAAACGGGCTGCAGCAGGAGGCGCTCGGGATCGTCGGAGTCAACCTGCTCTACGCCGCCTTCTTTCTGCACCACACGCCGCAGCTGATGCTCGAATCGCTGCTGGACAACCTCACCACCCAGCGCATCGAGATCGACATGATCGAATGCACGGGGATCGAGTTCCGGCGCGTCGACAACCGCGTCTTGAGTCTCAAGCTGGTGCAACTCGGCCTGAGCGCGGCCGCGATGTTCGGGCCGTCGGGCGAGGTGTTGCAACCGTCGGAGGTGCTGCGCAAACGGCCGGTTCTGGTGGAGCGCGGCAGCTTCCGTCCCGTCACCCGGGTCAATATCGACATGATCGAGAGCGCGCACGCCCGCTTCGCCACCGAACCCGAAGTCTCCGGGGATCAGATCGTCGAACTGATGGAGATCACCATGCGAAATCTGCTGGCCGCCGGCGACATCGACCTTCAGGATTTTCTGGCCCGTGCCGATCTGCTGGCGACCGCGGGCAAGACCGTGCTGATTTCCGACTATTCGGAGTATTACCGGCTCGCGGCCTATTTGACCCGGTATACCAACGAGCCGATCGCAGTGACCATGGGCGCCGCCAGTCTTCAGGACCTGTTCAAAGAGCAGTACTACACCGGACTCGAAGGCGGAATTCTGGAAGCTTTCGGCAAGCTGTTCACCAAAAACCTGCGAATCTACGTCTATCCGCTGCGGGACCAGGCAAACGGCGGGCTTACCACGGCCGAGAACGTCGCGCTCCCGGACGATCTCCGCAGTCTCCACCGCCATCTCGTCGAACGCGGCAAGATCAGGGCGTTGAGTAATTTCGACGACAGCGTGCTGCACATTTTCTCGCGCGACGTTCTGCGCCGGATCAAAGACCACGACGCCTCGTGGGAGGAAATGGTGCCGCGGGAGATTGCAGCGGTGATCAAGCACCGCCACTTCTTCGGTTACCGTGAAACCGAGTGCGCCGTCCCGGCCTGAGCCGGTCAGGTCTGCATGCCCCAGCGGCGGACCGTTCGGTTCTCAATGGTTTTGAAGATCAGATTTTCCACTACCAGACCGAACAGGATTACGGTCAGGAGCCCGGCAAAGACATTCGGAATCAGAAGCTGATTCTTCTGCTCGAAGATGTACCACCCGAGACCGCCCGATCCCGAACTGACGCCGAATATCAGCTCAGCCGCGATCAGAGTACGCCAGGCGAAGGCCCATCCGACCTTGAGGCCTGTGAGAATGCTCGGGAAAGCCGCGGGCAGGAGGATGCGGAGCACGTAGCCGGGTTTTGAGAGCCCGTAATTCTGTCCCACCATTTTCAGCGTGGGGCTGACGGCGCGAAATCCCGCGTGCATGTTGAGCGCGACCGACCACAGAACCGCATGCACCAGAACGAAAATGACGCTGCCGTCTCCAAGGCCGAACCAGATGAGCGCGAGGGGCAGGAGCGCAACCGACGGCAACGGATTGAACATGGCGGTGAGCGTTTCGAGCAGATCCGAGCCGATTCGTCCGGCGCTGGCGCACGCCGTCAACAGGCCCGCCAGAACGAGCCCGAGCACGTAGCCCTTGAGCAGCATCGCGATCGAGTAAGACGCCGCGCGCGGAATTTCGCCGGAGACGATCGAGGCGAAAAGCGCCTTGAGCGTGTCCGAGAACGTGGGGAAGAGCAGAGGATTATCGAGCCACCGCGCGTAGCACTCCCACAGCAGCGCGAGCGCGGCGAGCAATACGCTCTTGCGCGCGGCTCCGTTGTCGTAAAATCGCTCCCACGCGCTCAACGGCCTTTCGACCACGTCGAAGCCGGTGGTGGATACCGTAAATGTCACATCGGGACGCGGATCAGGCATGGTCGAAGAGCATCGATTCAATGCGCGCCTCGTCGGCGCCCCGGCTGTCGATCTCGGCCTTCACCTGGCCGGGATGAGCGCTCAGCAGCAGAATGCGGCTGCCTACCCGGATGGCCTCCGGTATGGAGTGCGTCACGAACAGCACGGTGAACTTCGTGTCGTCCCAAAGCTGGAGCAGTTCCTCCTGCATGCGCGCGCGCGTGAGTGCGTCGAGCGCGGCGAAGGGTTCGTCCATCAGCAGGATCTGCGGTTCCATCGCCATGCCGCGCGCGATGGCCACGCGCTGCTTCATGCCGCCCGAAAGCGTATGCGGATAGCTGTTGGCGAACTCGGTCAGCCGGACCTTCCCGATGAAATGCATGGCGCGCTCATTGGCCTCGCGGCGGGCGAGTTTACCGCTGGCCGTCAACGCGAAGCTGATGTTCTCTTTCACGGTCTTCCAGGGCAGAAGCTGGTCGAACTCCTGGAAGACGAAGACGCGGTCCGGTCCCGGCGCGGTGACCTTTGCGCCGTTGAGAGAAATACTGCCTTCAACCGGGCCGATGTAGCCGCCAACGGCTTTCAGCAGCGTCGATTTGCCGCACCCGGAGGGTCCCAGGATCACGAACCGGTCCGACCGCATCACTTTAAAGCTGACGCGCCAGGTGGCGGTGACGAGGTGGTCGCGCGTCCGGTATTGCAGGGTCACGCCATCGACGTTCAGCATTAACTGCCGGGCGCTCCGTGGATCTCGGGGAAGAACAGGTCCTTCCACGACGCGGGACGGTTCCGGATGGAGCCGATCGAGTGCATGAAGTCCGCATACTTCATGACGTTTTCGGGCGTAGTGGTGAATTTGGTGCGCGGATCGTTGAGAACCTCGACGATCTCTTTCACGGAGAAGCCCTTGTCGCCGGTGGATGCGAGCAGGAGTTCGGCGGCGGCGTTTTTATCCGCTTCAATCGTCCGGTCCGCTTCGCCAAGAGCCTTGAGAACAGCCGCGTAAACCCGAGGATTCCCATCGCGAAACTTCGTGGTGGTCGAGACCATGGTGAACGTGGCCGACCCGCCCATGACGTCGTCCGAGAGCATGATGGTGCGCACGCGCGGGTCTTTCTTCTCGCGTTGCGCGAAGGGGGGCGAGGCGAAATGCGCATCCACCGCGGAAGAGCCCGCAAGCAGCGCAATCACGGCGTCGGGATGCGTCATGGTGACCGTGAACCGGTCGAAGCGCGTGGGCTGGCCGTACTTCTGCTTCGCATACATCTGCATGACGATCGAGGGGATCGAGACTTTGATCGAGGTCACCGCGATCTTGTCTTTGTCCGTGACATCGTCGAGTTTTTTCAGACGCCCGGTGCGGGTATTGAGGTACATCGGCATGGACGACATCGCGGCCACGCCTTTGATTTTCACCGAAGCGAACGTCCGGTCCCAGAGTGTGATGAAGGCCGGGGGGCCGGCGGTGATGAAATCGGCCGATCCGGATAAGAGCGCATCGTTCATCACGGCGGGGCCGCCGATGTCGATCCAGCGAACCCTGAGGTTCGGGATACCCGCTTCTTTCGCGTACTTTTCGATGAGCCGGCGCTTCTGCATCACCAGCAGAGGGAGAAAGCCAACGCCGCCGGCGCCGGTCGGGATGCGGACCTCGCTCACTTCGGCGTTCGCCGGGGTCAGGCCGAGAGCGGCGATCAGCGCAATGAAGAGGACTTTGTGCATTCCGGCGAGTCCATTATCCATCACGGACTATTCGCGGCAGATTCCCCGGCGGCTGCGGCGGATGAAAGTGACCAGATGCAGCGTATTCTCGTCCGCCAGTTCCCGCTCGATCTTCGCCAGCGCGTCTTCCAGCAACAGGCCGGAGCGATAGAGCGTCTGGTAAGCCTTCTTCAGCCGCCTGACCTGCTCCAGCGAAAAACCGGCGCGCCGGAGCCCGACGATATTCAAGCCCTTCGCCTCGACATTGAAGCCTGAATAAAGAAAAAACGGAGGCACGTCCAGATTCACGCGCGTATTGCCGCCGATCATGGCCAGACGGCCGATCTTCGAATACTGGTGGATCGCGACGCCACCCGAAATGAAGGCCTGATCCTCCACTTCGACATGCCCCGCCACCAGCGCGCAACTCGCGATCACGGTATTGTTTCCGACCGTGCAATTGTGGGCGATATGGCCCGAGGTCATGATGTAATTCCCATCGCCGATAGCGGTGACGGACTCGGGCTGCGTGCCGCGCGAGATTGTATAGTGCTCGCGGACCTTGTTTCCGTTGCCCATGCGCAGATAGCTGCGATCGCCCCTGAAGTTCTTATCCAGGGGATCGGTTCCGAGCACGGTCCCGGCGGAGATCTCGTTGCGGTCTCCCATCGAGGTCCACCGCTTGACGAAAACGTAAGGCTCGAGCAGGCAATCGGCGCCAATGGCGACGTCCGATTCAATGACGCAGAACTCGCCGACGCGGGTGCGGGCGCCGATGGTGGCATCCGGATGGACCTGGGCACTGGGAGCGATGATCGCCGAAGGATCGACTGGCACGGATTTCATGATAGCGACGGCGCCCTTGTTATCGTTGCTTTGTTATCTTTGGACCTTGAAACAATATCGCTGGCTCGACATCCTGATCAACATTTTCGTCGTGATCCTGATCGTTTCGAACCTCATTGCGCCCAAGTTCGTGGCGGTGGGGTGGTTCCGGTTCAGCGCGGCCCAGCTGCTGTTCCCGATCACTTACATCTTCGGCGACGTCTTCACCGAGGTTTACGGCTACAGCGCCTCGCGCAAAGCCATCTGGACAGGCTTCATGGCCAGCGCCATCATGACGGCGTTCGGGATCTTCGCGGTCTGGCTTCCGCCCGCGCCGGAGTTCAAAGACCAGCTGGCGTACGAGGCCATCTTCGGCGTAGTGCCGCGCAACGTCGCAGCCAGCCTGCTGGCGTACTGGGCGGGCGAATTCGCCAACTCCCTGACTCTGGCGAAGATGAAGCTCTGGACCGATGGCAAATACCTGTGGACGCGCACGGTCGGGTCCACCGTCGTCGGGCAGGCGGTCGACACCAGCATCGTGATTTTCGTAATCTTCTGGGGGCAACCGTTCGGCGTGATGTTCCGGCTGATTGTATCCGGCTATCTCTTCAAGGTGGCGTATGAAGTTCTGGCAACGCCGCTAACCTATCTGGTGGTCAATTTCCTGAAGCGCAGCGAGAATGTGAATTTCTTCGACCGCCGCACGAACTTCAATCCTTTCGCGGTGGGCGAAGAGATCTCTTGACTCGCCGCGTGCTAAATTCAACACTTGTCAGCTCGCAACCCGTCCAGCCCGGGCCGCCGCTTCCGGCATAATCGGAAAGCACTTTTTTTGCTGTGGGCTCCGGTTGTTGTCTTCGCCGCTGTCGTTTCCTTTCAATTGTTCGGCCCCGTTCCGATTGGTCTTTCCGACAATGGCGATTTTCCGCGGGTACTCGGCCCTCTTCGCCTTTGGCCCGCCTCCGTCCCTGCCGCCACTCGCGATACTGATTCGTTGTTCCGGTATTTCACGCCCGAGTACGTCATTTCCGATCCGAAGTACGATCCCGGAATCCCCAGCTCCGAGTGGTTGATCGCTCTCGCAGCCGGCGGTGTCTCCCGAATATTTCTTCCCGAAGGCCGCTTCGACCTCCGCGCGATGGGTGCAGCTCATGCCCTGCTTATGGCTTTGGCCCTGTTTTGGTTCTCATGGGCTCTCCGCAATGAGGCGCCGTGGGTCAGAGTTTCGTCCGCTGTCCTCATCCTGTCGATGTGGACCGACGTGATGTATGTCCAGCAATTCAGCACGGCCTTTACGGACGCGGGCGCCATTGCCGCCCTTTGCCTCGCCTTTTCGGTCGCACTGATTGCATTGCTTGCTCCGAAAGGAAATTCCCTGAAATGGGCTGTTGCGTTTGCATTGTCGTCCGCGTTTCTGCTCGGAACCAAACTACAGCACGCCTTCGCCCTCGTTCCGCTCGGGGCATTCGCCATCCTGATGGCCGCTCGCCGGACCCAAACCTGGCAAGCCCGGGCGATGTGGTGCGCCACGCCGCCCTTACTGCTGGCGACGGTATTGTTCATGGTTCGCGAAACACCCGGGGATTACCGGACCGCACCGGCTTTCACCGTGGTTTTCTACAAACTCGCGGTTCTTTCAAAAGATCCGGATCGCGTCCTCGCGGCATTTCAAATGCCGGGAGAAGAGTGACTGGCTCCAATACGCCTCTGAGGTCAATTTGCAATCTTACGGCCACATGCGCCAGATCGACGCGATCGGCCGGAAATCGTCCCCGGATTTCCACGTATGGAGCGGATTGCGCAGGAGACTATTCGGATTGGCCCCGCTCTATCCGATTGCCGTCTTCGGGCTGGCGCTGGCGTTATGCCTCGCAGGCATGGCGAGCCGAAAGATGCGCGCTTGTTTTCCGCTCTGGCCCGTTCCCGCGATGGCGGCCTTCATCGCGATATGCTGCTTTCTCGCTTCGTCATTGCTGGACGCCGCCGAGACGGCGCGGCATCTCGTGCTGTTTCAAGCCGCAACGGATCTGACGATATTGTCCCTGTTCCTGGCGATGGCGGTGCGACGCGGGCTTCAGCCGCAAGCCTCAGTTGGCGCGGGCGAACTCTTCCAGCACCGCTTTGCGCAATAACGCCGGCGGCAACAGCCCCTGCGAAAGAACGAAGTCGTGGAATTTCAGGACATTGAATTGCGGCCCCATGGCCTTTTCCGCGGCCTGGCGAATCCCGAGCAGCCGGGTCAAGCCATCGAAGTACGACACGGCCTGGCCGGGCATGCGGAACGTGAACCGCTCCACTTCTTCGGTGGCGAAAGCCTTTGAGCAGACAACGTCGGTCTCAAGCACCTGCATGGCCTGTTCGGGCGTGATCTTTCCCTGCTGCAGTTCGGGATCGAGAAACGCGCGCGCCGCGCGCAGCAGCCGGAAATCGAGTGAAACCAGCTGGCCTTCGTCGGACATATACGGCAGCAGGAACCACTCCGCATACAGGCCCCATCCTTCGACGTTGGTGCTGTTGAAGGCGAATAATCCGCGCGCGAGCGAGACGCCGTGCTCCACCATGCCGTCGAACTGCAGCTCATGGCCGGGGCGGGCCTCGTGCGCGGTCAGCGTCCAGGAAACTGCCGCATAAGAGAAGTCGTCGTACTTCAAAGCCGCGCCGCCCTGCCCCGTGGTTTCGAGAGGCAGCACGAAGACCGAGCGTTCGCCGTGATTATTCAGCAGCGGCGCGGGTTGCAGGTGCGGGGCGGGCTGCTGCGCGGTTTCCGCAGCCGTGGCGATCCGGATCAGCGCCGCCCTCTCGGGCAGAGTCACCAGACGGTTGGCCCTTACGATGTCTTCGATTTCAGCCAGACGCTTCTGGTAGTGAGCCAGAATTTCGTTGCCGGGAATCTGATCCTTCTTGAGCGCCGCGATCACGGCCCGGTAATCGGACGACGGCAATCCGCGCTGCTTCGCGATCTTCGCCGCCAGCGTCTGCATCTGCGCCTGAATCTCCGTGAAGCTGGCATGCGCGAGGCGGACGAGTTCCCCGGGCGAGTAGTCCACCCCGAATCCTTCGAGCCGGACCTTATAGACTTCCGGAGGCAGACGGAAATCGGTGCGCGCCCGCGGCAGCACCTCTTCGCGCACGAAAGCGTCATATTCGCCGAGCTGTTCTTTCAACTTCGCGAACGCTGGCTGGTAGCCCTGAATCTTGTATTTTTCAAGCAGCAGCCCGATCCCGTTCACATAAGCGCCGGTATTTTCCAGATCCTTCCGGACTTCCTCTTTCGACGGCCCCAGAAGGCCCGGCTTGCCCACCTTTTCCCGGAATCGCGCCTCCGCGAGCGTGGTGAAAGGCTCATAGCCCGGCTCCATGCCGGTGTATCTCTTCAGCCGGACGAGCGCGGCAGGGCGGCGTTCGGGGGCGATCTGATCGTCCAGCAGGCCCTGAATTCCGGAGAAGATCAGCTCCCCCGCGCTCCGGTAGGGGAGAAAATACTTCTCGCCCACCTCCGATTCGCGCGCGTCCTGGCCGGCGGCGGCGATGAGAATTTCCAGATCCTGGCGGACCAGCGGATCTTTCTCACGCGCGAGGCGAGCCTGCAACTCCGCGCGGGCGGCCCGCAGATCTGCACGCCGGCGTTCCTGCAGGCCCTCTGCCGGAGTGGAGACGCGATCGTCCAGCCCCATCACTCCATTGGAGGCGGCGTTTTCGGGCTCATATTTCGACTGAATGTCGATCAGCAACTGCGCGTTTTTGTTGCTCGCGGCCACCCACGCGGGGGGATTCTGCGCCAGTGCGGTTGCGGCAAAAACCAGGGCGGAACAAAGCAGGACGGAACAAAGCAGGACTGACCAAAGAAAGATACGCATACAAAAGTATAGACGCCTCAGAACAAACCTGGTTGGCCTTCGCGATCGATTGCGGCGAGAAACGCCTGCAGCACTTCGATCTTCTCCCGCGCCAGCACGCGCGCGGTATCCAGACGAATCTGCGAAGGGAGCGCCACACAGGCCTTGCGCAGAGATTCCACGGCGTCCGAAAATGTCGGAAAGCGCGTATCCCTCCCGATCTTGCAGACGGTCCGCAGGATACCTACGGCGCCGAGCTGCTCCAGAATATCCGCATCCCGCAGAATGACGCCTTCGATCGCTCCTGGCTGCCCCGCGGGCTGGTGCGTGCGAATGGCCTCGACCGCCGCATCCACCTTTTCCGGGGGAAACTTCGCCTCCCGCAGCAGCGGCGGCACGCGCTCCATGGCATAGGCAACGTTGTCCCAGCGTGCAAGCGCTTCCGGATCTTCGGGACGATGCCCGATGAAGACGCCGAGATCGTGCAGCCACGCGGCGGCGAAAAGCACATCGTCATCGTAGCCATGCCCTTCGCCAACCCGGCACGCAAGCGCGTAGAGCCGCGGCTGGTGCCCGAACTTATCCACCGGACGGGCTTCCCTTGCGATGTAATCCCGAATCGCCTGGCGAAACGCGCTCTCACGCATTACCTCATCGGGCATCGCCCAGAAGCCTCCGGCATTCCGCAACCGTCTTGTCTTTCCAGTACCGTTCGAAGTTTTCGCGCCCGGTGAAGGAGCGGCTCAGCATACGGTCGAGATAGAGCGTGCCGTGCAGATGGTCGATCTCATGCTGCAGGATGCGGGCGTACCAGCCGCGCGCGTGAATCGTCACGGGCTCGGCGCGCTCGTTCAGACAATCCACGCGAACCGCGAGCGCGCGCGGCACGATGGCGGTAAATCCCGCCACGCTGAGGCATCCTTCGAAAAACTCGACCTCCGTCGAACCCTCCGGCACTCCCTCCAGCGTCAGTTGCGGATTGACGATGACGTGCGGCGCCACAGCCTGCCGGAGGCGCTCGGCGGCATACTCCGGGGGCAGTTTGTCGATCGAGCTCCGGGGGTCTTCAATGACGGCCAGTTGCAGCGGCAGGCCGATCTGCGGCGCTGCCAGACCCACGCCCGGCGCGGCGCGCATGGTCTCGAACATCGACGCAATCAACTCCTGAATCTGAGCCGAGACAATCTCTTCCGGCGTCAACGCCCGCGCGGGCTGGCGCAGCACGAGATCTCCAGCCTGGCAGATCGGGAAGAGCATGCGCTCGCTTACTGCCGGCCGGCCGCCTGCAGCTTCACGAAAGACGCCAGCGCCAGCAAGGGGAAGTAGAGCCGGTAATAGTGATAGTTGAGGTAGAAAACCTTCGGGAATCCGGTGCCCGTGGCCAGGTCTTCGGACCATGTCCCGTCTTCGGTTTGCGTATCGATCAGATACGAAATACCGTCCCGAACGCTGGAGCTGTACGTGTCGCCGCCCGCCATCAGGCCCATCAGCGCCCATGCGGTCTGCGATGGCGTGCTCGCCGCCCGCGTGTAAAAGTCGTTGTCGTAACTGGCGCAACTCTCGCCCCAGCCGCCATCGGGGTTCTGGACGGAGCGCAGCCATTCGTTCGCGCGCTGGATGTGAGGCTCGTGATCGTCCTCGCCCATCGCGCGCAATCCGCGCAGCGCGAAACAGGTTCCGTATATGAAGGCGACGCCCCAGCGGCCGTACCAGTTTCCGTCGGAAAGCTGCGTCCGGATCAGGTAGTCGATCCCGCGCCGGCACGCCGGATGATTCCTGTCGATGCCGCTCGCGGCCAGCGCTTCGAGCGTGCGCCCGGTAATATCGGCGCAGGTCGGATCGAGCATCGCGTTGTGATCGGCGAAGGGAACGTGCGTCAGAATTTCCCAGTTGTTATCCACGTCGAAAGCGGCCCAGCCGCCATCCTTCGACTGCATGGCGAGCAACCAGTCGAGCGCGCGCTTGCGCGTGGCCGATTGCGCGGCCGCGCTCGTCGCGTGCAGATGCGGGAACGCCAGCAACACCATGGCGGTGTCGTCGATATCGGGATACCAGTCGTTCCGGAATTCGAAGGCCCACCCGGAGGGCTCCGTGTTGGGACGCTTGACGGACCAGTCGCCTTTGCGCCGGATCTCGCGCTCCACCAGCCAGTCGCCCGCCCGCGACAACTCCGGGCCGGCGCTCAACCCCGCCTCGCCGAGCGCGTAGGACGCAATCGCGGTATCCCAGACCGGCGAGAAGCAGGGCTGGAAGAACAGCGTCTTCCCGTCGTCCACCATCAGACTTTCAAACTGCCGCACCGCTTCCGCCCGCACGGGGGAATTCTCCGGATACCCGAGAACATCGAGCGCCATGATCGAATACTGCATGGGCGGATAAATCGCGCCCAGCCCGTCGGCGTGTTTCATCCGTTCGAGCATCCAGTGTTCGCACTTGCGCAGGGCGGCGCGGCGGATGCGGGCGAACCCGTAGCGGTCCCACAGCTTCAGGATCTTATCGGACTGGACGAACGTCTTGCGCCAGCTCAGCCACGAATCGTCGCTCTCGAAAGTCGTGCTTTTGCCCGGGATCAGAATCTCATCCAGATTGAACCCAGCGGGCGCGGGCCGCTTGGGATCGTGCGCATGAACAATGGCGAGCGAGATCACGATCGCGCGCGTCCAGGACGACATCTGATACAGCAGCTTGCCCGGCAGCAGCATGACCTCGGGCGGAATGCTGGGAGTTCCCTCCCGCGGGTAGAGATCGAACAGGCTGAGGTTGACTTTGGTATAGCTGTTGGCCGCCTGCAGGCCGCCGAGGGCCAAAATGCGCTCGCGCAGCTTCGTCATCGCTTCGCCGGCCGGGGCCACGCCCGCGAGCTTCAACGCGAAATACGCCTTCACGCTGGCGCTGATCTCGCTCGGGCCTTCCACGTAGATATTGAACCCGCCATCGGGCAGTTGCCGCGAAAGAATCCGTTCCACCGCGCGGTCGATCCGGCCCCGGTCGGGCGGATTCCACTCACCGGAAGCGTCCGGAGCGTGCATCCACAGCTGCAGCAGGATGTAATCGGATTCGAGCGTGGTGTCGGCCGTGAGCAGCGCGCACCAGTAACCGCCGGAATGCTGCAGCGAGAGCAGGTGCGCGGCGGCGGACTGCATTGTCCGGCCGGCTGCGGTGAGGAGCGTGTCTCTGACCTGGAGAGTGGGACTCATTCGTTTTGTAAGCAGCGCCTAAACGCGCTGCGGGGCCGCGATGCCGTAGAGTTGCGAACCGGCGCCCGCCAGTTCCGGCGGCAGGGAAAAGCGCACGTCTTCTTCCACCATTTCCACTTCTTCGAGCTGCCCGAAGCCCTTCTCCCGCAGCGCGGCTACAATCTGCTCCACCAGATGCTCCGGGGCCGACGCGCCCGCGGTAACGCCGATGTTGCGGATGCCTTCGATCCACTCCGGGTGCACATCGCTCCAGTCGTTGACCAGATGCGCCTGCACGCCGTAATTCTGACCCACTTCCACCAGGCGTTTGGAATTCGAGCTGTTGGCCGAGCCCACCACCAGAATCAATTCGCAGAATTCCGACACGCCTTTAACAGCCATCTGGCGGTTTTCCGTGGCGTAGCAGATATCCTGGGATTTCGGGCCGCGTATCATCGGGAATCTCTCTTCGAGACGCGCCACAATATCTTTGGTTTCATCCAGACTCAATGTCGTCTGCGTGAGATAGGCCACGTGGGACGTGTCTTCGATATGCAGCGCGTCCACGTCCGCCACCGATTCCACCAGAATCATCTTCGCGGGCGCTTCCCCCAGCGTTCCAATCACTTCGTCGTGATTCTTGTGCCCGATCAGGACAATGGTGTAGCCTTCGCGCGCAAACTTCACCGCTTCCAGATGGACCTTTGTCACCAGCGGACAAGTGGCGTCGATCACCGCGAGACTCCGTTCCTTGCCCTGCCTGCGCACCTCCGGCGACACGCCGTGCGCGCTGAAAATGGCGCGCCCGCCCGAGGGCACTTCCTCCAGCTCTTCCACGAAGACCGCGCCCATTTCGCGCAACTCATCCACCACGTGTTTGTTATGCACGATTTCCTTGCGCACGTACACCGGCGGCCCGTACAGGTTCAGGGCGATCTTCACCACGTCGATCGCGCGCACGACGCCCGCGCAAAAGCCACGCGGTTTGAGGAGGTAAATCTTCTTTTCTCCGCCATGATTCGCGGCGATTGTTTTGAGTGGCATAGGAAGCGAATAATCTTCGAGTATATCATCTGAAAAGGTCTGAGACCGTTCAGGAGAGTATCTTGCGAGCATGGCGTTTTACCGATGGATTCGGAGTAGAAAACCTTAAGATTGTGGAGCTTCCAGACCCTGTGCCGGGTCCGGGCGAGGCCCTGGTGCGGGTGCGCGCCTGTTCCCTCAACTACCGCGATCTGGCGGTATTGCGGGGCGCCTACGGGCCCGGCGTGACCGCGCCGCTCATTCCGTTGTCGGACGGAGCCGGGGAAGTGGTCGCGGTCGGACAGGGAGTCACGCGCGTGAAACCGGGCGATCGCGTGGCCGCGGCCTTCATGCAGAAGTGGATCGACGGCGAGCAGGACGATCTGAAAGCGAACTCCGCCCTCGGCGGCTCCATCGACGGCATGATGGCCGAGCAGGTTTGCCTGAACGCCGAAGGGCTCGTCCACTTCCCCGAACATCTTTCCTTCGAAGAAGCCGCCTGCCTGCCCTGCGCGGCGGTGACCGCATGGCACGGTCTGGTCCGCTCCGGCGGAGTCAAACCCGGGGACTCCGTGCTGCTGCAGGGCGCCGGCGGCGTTTCCGTCTTTGCGCTTCAGTTCGCAAAAATGGCGGGCGGGCGCGCGATCGCCACTTCGAGCAGCGACGCCAGGCTGGAACGCCTGCGACAGATGGGCGCCGACGTCACGGTCAATTACAAAACCACCCCGGACTGGGATAAGCCCGTCCGCCAGGCGACCGGTGGCGTGGGCGTCGATCATGTGATTGAAGTGGGCGGCGCGGGAACGCTGCCGCTTTCGAGCAAAGCGGTGCGTCGCGGCGGCCACATTGCGCTGATCGGCGTGCTCACGGGCGGAGGCACGTTCGATCCGCGGCTCATGATGGTCAAAGGCGTCCGTCTGCAGGGAATCTTCGTCGGTTCGCGCGAGATGTTCGAAGAGATGAACCGGGCCATCTCGCTCGCCGGGTTGCGGCCCGTCATCGACCGGGTTTTCGCATTCGGGGAACTGCACGAAGCGCTTCAGTATATGGAGAGCGGCGCGCACTTCGGCAAGATTTGCCTCCGTATCTGAGGAAGGCTATCTGTCAGTGCTGGAAAAGAGGCCCGGGGATCGCGGTGGACGCGCGTTTCCCGGTCTTCTGCACGGCGTTCGCGGCGCCGCAGGCATCGCGGTAGAAAGCCAGCAGATCGTCTTCGTCGAACTGGATGGCGCGGGCGTATTGCCGGATGTAGCTGGTGTTGTAAATCCCGCCGGGCAGTTTATTGAAATCGCCGGCCTCGATCGCCTCCAGCTGGCGCACGCCGAGCTTGGTGGACGCAGCGATGGCCTCGAGGCTGATGCCCTTCTTCTGCCGCCAGCTCCTGACCCCGAGTATGCCCGCGTCTGCCATTCAGTGAGCCCACACTGCTCTGCCCGTACTGCCTGTCCGGGGGACCAAACCGCTAAAAGGATTAGTCTACCACTATGTTCGTTTTGTTACAATCCTGATTGGAAATGGTTTTTGCACAACTCGGATGACCCACCCGGCGGACTGCATGGAGACGACCGTATGTGGCATCCGTTTTCGCAATCCGGTGCTCGCCGCCTCCGGCACGTTCGGCTACGGGGTGGAGTTCGAAAAGCTGGTCGATCTGAACGCGCTGGGCGGGATCGTGGTGAAGGGCCTTTCGCGCGAACCCATCGCCGGCAACCCGGCCCCGCGGCTCTGGGAGGCGCGCGCCGGGATGATCAACTCGGTCGGCCTGCAGAACGTGGGCGTGCGCGCATTCGTGGCGGAAAAGTTGCCGGGGCTGCGGCGCTACGCCACTCCCGTAATCGCGAACGTGTTCGGCTATGCCGCCGAAGATTACGTGGAAACGGTGCGGGTCCTGAACGATGCCGAAGGAATCGCGGCCTGCGAACTGAACGTTTCCTGCCCGAATACGAAGCACGGCGGGCTTGCGTTCGGGGTGGATGAAGCGGCGCTCGGGGACCTCGTGGGCAGAGTCAAATCCGAAGCCCGGCGGCCCCTGATCGTCAAACTCTCTCCCAATGTGGCGGCGATCGAGCCCTTCGCGCGGGTGGCTGAACAGAGCGGCGCCGACGCCATTTCGCTGATCAACACTTTCGTTTCGCTCGCGATCGACGCCAAAACCAGGCGGGCGCGCATCGGCGCCGGATACGGCGGCTTGTCGGGTCCCGCCATCAAACCGATTGCGCTGCGGATGGTGCAGCAGGCGGCGAGTGCGGTGAAGATTCCCGTGATCGGCATTGGCGGCATCGCAAGCGGCGAGGATGCGGCGGAATTCCTGATCGCCGGGCCTCGCTCGTGGAAGTGGGGACGGCGCATTTCTGGGACCCGGCCGCTTCGGTGAAAATTGCGCGGGAACTGGAAGCTCTGCTCCCCGCGCTGGGCGTGCGGCGCGTGAGTGAACTGGTGGGAACCTATCGAGATTCATGAAACGCCGGATATGTGCTTTCCGTCGGGACGAACGTGGCGACTGGGTTGCGGAACTGGAGTGCGGGCACGCGCAGCATGTGCGCCACGAGCCCCCGTGGACGATGCGGGAATGGGTCACGACGGAGGAAGGCCGCCAGGCGTTTCTCGGCCATGAACTTCTTTGCGCGAAATGCGCGCCGGCCGGGCCCGCATGAGAACTTTCACGCGAACTTTTTTCCGGCTCGCGCGTATTCCTTTTCGAGATTAAACGCATGGCCGCAAAAAAACGAAAACGCCTGCTCTGGGTCACGCTGACGCTGCTGGTGCTGGCAAGCGCCGCCTTCTTTTCGCTCAAGGCGATCGGCACGAAGTCCGCCAGAATCGATCCGGAGAAGCTCGCCAAAGTGGAGCGGATCGATCTGGCCCGCTCCGTGGTCGCGACCGGAAAAGTGCAGCCCGTAACCCAGGTCGATATCAAATCGAAAGCCAGCGGAATTATCCTGAAATTGCCGGTGAACGTCGGCGATTTTGTGCATAAAGGCCAGACGATCTGCGAACTCGACCAGAACGATCTGATCCCCGCGCTGCGCCAGCAGGAGGCGGCGCTGCATGTGGCGGAGGCCGCCGTCCGCAGCGCCCAGGCCGATTACGAGCGGTATAAGGTGGATGCGGCCGGTCCGGACGTGCCTTTTCTGAAGCGCGACATGGAACGCGCCCGCAACATGTTCACGGGCGGCCTGATCGCCCAGAACACACGGGACGACGCCGACAAGAATTACCAGCTCGCGGTGCAGAAACAGGAATCGGCCAAAGCCAATCTGGGGAGCGCCTCGGCCGCCATCGCGAAGGCGCAGGCGTCCCTTGAGCAGCAGCGGGCCGCCGTTTCCATCGCGGAAGAAAACCTGCGCAATGCGACCATCGTGTCGCCCATCGACGGCATTGTGCTGTCGCGCGACAGCGAGGTGGGCGATGCGGTGAGTTCCATTCTCGTGCTCGGTTCGAGCGCCACTTCGATCATGACGGTGGGGGATCTGAGCGAGGTCTATATCAAAGGCAAGGTGGACGAGAGCGACATCGGGAAGGTTTATCTGGGCCAGCCGGCGCGCATTACGGTGGAATCTTTCAAGGACCGGAAATTCCAGGGCCGCGTGACCAAGATTTCGCCGATGGGCACGGAAAAAGACAACGTGACCACGTTTGAAGTGCGCGTGTCGATTTCAAATGAAAAGGATATTCTGAAAGCGCAGATGACGGCCAACGCCGAAATCATTCTGGACGAGCATAAGGGCGTGCTGACCGTCCCTGAAGGCGCCGTGACTTACAACAAAGACAAGTCGACCGCGGTCCAGATTCCCGACCCCACCAATGAGAAAGGCTTCCGCAAGGTGGCCATTACCACAGGCATCAGCAACGGCGCGAGGACCGAAGTCGTCAAAGGCCTGACCGAAGGCCAGCAGGTCATCCTGCAATAGCGATGACTTACTTGTCCGAGCTTCTGGGGCAGGTGACGGGGAGCCTGCTCCGGAACAAGTTACGCACCTTCCTGACCATGGCGGGCATTGCCTGGGGGCTGGCGTCAATCGTCCTCATCGTCGCGATGGGAGACGGTTTCAAGGCAGGCCAGCGCAACAACATGAAGGGCCTGGGCGAGAATATCGTGATTTTGTTCGGAGGCCGCACCGAAATGCAGGCGGGAGGCGAGCGCGCCGGCCGCCGCATCCGGCTCAATTATTCCGACGTCGAAAATATCCGCCGGGAGGCCTATCTGGTCAGCGTGACCGCGGCCGAACTGGAAGGCAACGTCCGCGCCACCAGCCCCTATAACAGCGGTTCGTTCGACACCAGCGGCGTCGAGGCGTTCTTTCCCGAGGTGCGCGCGATACCGATCGGCGACGGCAGATTCTTCAACGAGCAGGACGAGAAGAACGGGGAACGCGTCTGCGTCATCGGCGTGGACGTGAAGAAACAGCTGTTCGGCGCCCGCCCGGACGTGGTGGGAAGCCGGATCGCGATCAACTCTCTTCCCTACCAGGTCATCGGCGTGATGGCGGACAAAACGCAGAACAGCAGTTACTCGGGTCTCGACGAAAAGAAGATCTGGTTGCCTTACAGGACCATGACGCGCGATGTCCCGCCGGTCAAATACTACGTTCCGGGTTACCTCGACGACATCATTTACCAGCCGCGGTCGCTCGATCGCTATGAAGAGGCGCGGGCGCAGGTGAAAGGGATCGTCGGCCGCGCGCACGATTTCAATCCCACGGATAAAAGCGCGTTGGGGATCTGGGATACGGTGGAAGACCAGCGCCGCACGGCCGGCATCTTCGATTCGATGACGGTGTTCCTCGCGTTCATCGGCTTCGTCACGCTGACGCTGGGCGGCATCGGCGTCATGAATATCATGCTGGTCACCGTTTCCGAGCGGACGCGCGAGATCGGGTTGCGCAAAGCCCTCGGCGCCACGAAATTGCGGATCATGATCGACTTTCTCGTCGAAGGCTGCGTGCTTGCCTTCATCAGCGGGCTGGTGGGATGGATGGTGGCGTTCGGGCTTTCGAGCGCCCTCAAGCTGGTCAAAATGCCCGACATGTTTCCGGGCCTGCCCGTGAGCGGGTTGACCACCCTGCTGGCGTTCGCGGTACTGACGGTCATCGCCATTACTTCGGCGCTGTTTCCCGCGTGGCGCGCCGCATCGCTGACTCCTGTCGAGGCGCTCAGGGATGAGAGATGAAAGATGAAAGTTAACAAATGACGCTTCGAGGCATCCTCAGCGAAGCCGCGGCGGCTCTCCGCTTCAACCGCCAGCGCAGTCTGCTCACCATGGCGAGTCTCGCCTGGGGCGTCGCCTGTTTCGTGATTCTCTATTCCTACGGCGAGGGTTTCGGCCTCGCGCTGCGCAGTTCGTTTCAGGCCGTGGGGCAGGATCTTGTCCTCATGTTCGGCGGCCAGACTTCCGCGCAGGCGGGCGGCGAGCGTTCCGGCCGCAGGATCAGGCTCGACCTCGAAGATTCCGCCCTGATTCGCGACAACGTTCCGCTGGTGGCGGCCGCGTCCGCCGAAGTCATGATGCGGGATGCAACGGTCGTGCGCGAGTACCGGCAGCAGAATATGTCGGTGCGCGCCGTGGAAGTGCCTTACGGGAAGATCCGCAATATGACGCTCGACGCGGGGCGCTGGATTTCGGACGAAGATTACCAGACGAAACAACGAGTCGCAATCCTGGGCGCCAAAGCCGCGGAGAAGCTGTTCGGCGAAATTCCGCCGGAGGGCGAAACCATTTCCATCAACGGGCTGCCGTTCGAGGTGATCGGCCTGCTGAAGACCAAGACGCAAATCTCGAACTACAACACGCCCGACAACGAATGCGTCTTCATTCCGCTCTCCACGGCGTCGCTTCTGCGCGAGATCAAACATCCGGACGATATTGTCTGGATGCCCGCGAACCCGATGTTCCGGACGCAGGCGGTGAAGGACGTGCGGGCCGTCCTCGCGCGCGTGCACAACTTCGCGCCAACCGACGAGCGCGCGCTCGAAATGATCGTGTTCAACGAATTCATGAAGATCATCGACGTGATGTCGGCCGCGCTGCAGGTGCTGCTGGGCCTGATCGGGGCGCTGACGCTCGCGATCGGCGGCATCGGCCTCGCCAACATCATGCTGGTTTCGGTGACGCAGCGAACGCGCGAGATCGGCATATTGAAATCGATCGGCGCCACGCGCGGGGCGATTCTGTTCCAGTTCCTCGCCGAGGCCATGGCCATCGTCACGTTCGGCGGCTTGATCGGCGTCCTGATCGGCTGGGGCGTGACCGCGGGTATCCAGACGCTGCCTCTGCTCGGGCCTCTGTTCAAGGACACCAGCGGCACGGGCGATATTCATCTGAAAATCTCGCGCTTCGCGGTCATCGCTTCCACCACGGTGCTCGAAGCGATCGGGCTGTTCGCCGGTCTGCTGCCGGCGTTGAAGGCATCCCGGCTCGATCCGATCGAGGCTTTGCGCTATGAATAGAGGCTCTTCGGTATGAATAGAAGCTTTGCGCTATGAATAGAAGTCGATGCTACCTCGACTCAACTTCTACAAAGCGGCCCCCGCGGCCATGGAGGCCATGCGCGCGCTGGAGCACTACATCAACCAGTCCTCCGGGCTGGAGCCCGGGCTGCGCGAACTCATCCGGACGCGCGTCTCGCAGATCAACGGCTGCGCTTACTGTATCGATATGCACACGAAGGAAGCGCGCGCCGGCGGCGAAACGGAGCAGCGCCTGTACTCTCTCAACGCGTGGCGCGAAACGCCGTTCTACACCGATCGCGAACGGGCCGCGCTCGAATGGACCGAAACCATCACGCTGATCGCCGAAAATCACGCGCCCGACGATGTTTTCCTGCGCGTCCGGGAATACTTCAGCGAGGAAGAGATGGTGAATCTGACGCTCGCCATCTCGTCCATCAACGCCTGGAATCGTTTCTCCATCGCGTTCCGCTCCGTACCGGGAACCTACCGGGTCCGTGTTGTCCCCTCGCCCGCGGTTTGAAGCGGACTGCCGGCAAGATTATCGTTAAACCAGCCGAGCGTGCGTTCCAGCAGATCCCGCACATGCTCGGGCTTGCGGATCGCATGGCCTTCCCCCGGATAGACCACTAACTCGGTCTTGACCCCGAGTGTCTTGAGCGCGTGCCAGAACTCGTAAGACTGCGGTGCGGGGCATTCGGCGTCGCTGTCCCCCACCAGGAGCAGGGTGGGCGTCTTCGCGTTCCGGATGAAGTTGATGGGCGAACTGCGCGCATAGACCGGCGGATTGTTATACACGGTGGACCCGAAATAGGGAATCATCCACTGATCGATCAGGTTCTCGCCGTAGTAGCTCTGCCAGTTCGCGATGCCCGCGCCCGCCACCGCGGCATGGAAGCGATGCGTCTGCGTAACGGCCCACATGGTCATATAGCCGCCATAGCTCCATCCCGCGATGCCGAGCCGCTCCGGGTCCACCGGCGCCGCTTTGAGCACGGTGTCGATACCGATCAGAATGTCCCGCAGATCGCCCTGGCCGAAGTCTTTGACATTGCTTTTCGCGAAGTCTTCTCCCGCGCCGAAGCTGCCGCGCGGATTCGGAAACAGCACGAAGTAGCCCTGGCTCGAAAGCGCCGTCATATCGTACGATCCAGGCCACGCGGGCTTCTTCGCCGCCGCGGGCCCGCCATGCACGGAGACCACGAGCGGATACTTCTTCGCGGGGTCGTAGTTCAGGGGATACATCAACCATCCCTGCACATTGCGGTCGTCGCTGCTCCAGTGCAGGTTCTCGGTCCGGCCCCAGAGGGGCTTCAGGGCATCGTTGGCATGGGTCCTCTGCGCCCACTGGTTTACGGGTCCGGCCCAGACTTCGGGCGCGCGCGTCCAGGAACTGCGGATAAAGGCGAGCGTCCCGCCATCGGCCGAGGTCGAAATCGCGCCGTCGCCCGCTTTGAGCGATTCGTCTCCCGCCCAAAGCGTCCCGGCGGACTCGGTGGCCGGATCGAGCGCGGCGATTGCGGTCCCGCCGTTCGCGTTCTCGGTGAAGAGAATCCTCCCCGATGGGAGCCAGCGAATCCAGCTGGGCGAGCTCTTGCGTTCGGGCGTCACATCGTGCGCCAGCGCCCCGGCGCCGGCGGCGGAAACCACGAAGATGTCGCCGCCGGTCGAGCCCTCGTCGCTCATGAGGCCGCCGATGAAGGCGATCCGCTTGCCATCGGGAGACCAGCGGGGGTCGGCGATCTGCAATGGCGGTTTGAAAACGGAACGGACCTCGCCGGACGCCGCGGAAACGGTGTAGAGCTGCGCGATCCACCAGTTGTTATCGCCGTTGCCTTTGGCCGCCGTGTAGGCCAGGCGGTCGCTGTCCGGCGCCCAGTCGAATTCGTAAACATACGTGTCGGCGGGGGTAATCGGGTTTGTTTTGCCGGAATGCGGATCCGCCAGGGCCAGCCGCTGTTCGTAAACATGTTCCTCCACCACGCCGGAATCGTGGCTCGCCGGTTCCAGAGGCCCGGCCGCGCGCGGGGCATCTTCCGTAAACAGGAGCGCGATCTTCCGGCCGTCGGGCGACCAGGCCGGCGCGTCGAGGAAGCCGGTCAGCCCGGTGACCTTGCGCGCCTCGCCGCCGCCTGGCGATGCGACATACAATTCCAGCTGGCCCTGTTTCGCGGCATCGGACAGAAACGCGAACTGGCTGCTGTCGGGCGACCAGGCGATGCCGTGCCTGGCGGCCGGCGTCTGCGATTCCGGGATTCTGCGCGGGGCCGCGCGCGGCCGCAGGAGCTCGCGCACGAAGATTTCGGATTTGCGCGTTGCCGTGTTGTCCCGGTTGCGGAGCGTCACCGTCCATGCCACATAACGGCCGTCGGGCGAGACCGCGGTCTCGCCATATTGCGTAGTTCCCGATATGGTGGAGAGCAACTGCGGAGCGTTTTGCCCGGATGCGAGAATGACGGAGAAAGCGGCCAGTAACACGCTGCGGGGGAGCATATCTTCAGTGTACTTGCCATGCTGGATAATGGCAGAGCGTACACAGCACACATGAATATTGCACATTGCGGGTCATGGAAATCGCCCATTACGTCGGACCTGATCGTCGCGCAGTCGATCGGGCTTTCCGAAGTTCGTCTGGACGGCAACGACATTTACTGGCTCGAATCGAGGCCTCACGAAGGCGGCCGGTGCGTCGTGGTGCGCCATGTGCCGGGAAGCGCTTCGGGCGAGGATGTCAATCCCGAACCGTTCAACGTCCGGACGCGCGTGCATGAATACGGCGGCGGCGCATGGACCGTCTCCGCCGGAACGCTGTTCTTTTCGGACTACACCGATGGCAGGCTCTACCGCATGGAACGCGGCGGGCACTGGCCCTATCCGCTCACTCCCGAAGGCCCGTGGCGATATGCGGACGGCGCCATCGACACGCGCCGCCGCCGGTGGATCGGGGTGCGGGAGGATCACAGCGCGGGCACCAGCGCGCCCGATAACACGCTCGTCTGGCTCGATGTGGACCACGGTTCGATGGAAGGGGGCGGAACCGTGCTGGCGTCCGGACACGATTTCTATTCCTCGCCGCAGTTGTCGCCGGACGGGCGCTGGCTGGCCTTCCTCGCCTGGGATCATCCCAACATGCCCTGGACCGGGACCGGTCTTTATGTGGTGCAGCTCGACTCCGAAGGCATGCCCGCGGGCGAGCCTTTCCTCGTCGCGGGCGGAGAGCGCGAATCGATCTTCCAGCCCTCCTGGGCGCCGGACGGCGCGTCGCTGTTCTTCGTCTCGGACCGATCCGGATGGTGGAATCTCTACCGCCAGAAGTCGCGCTCGCCGGCCGAGGTGCTGGCGCCCATGGAGGCGGAGTTCGGCCAACCGCAGTGGGTCTTCGGCATGTCCACCTATGCGTTTGCGGGAAACGGGCGGGTGGTGTGTTCGCATGTGTCGAACGGGCTGGGGCGGCTGGTCGCGATTGACCTCGCGCGACCGGACAACGTCACGGCCGTTGACGTGCCGTGGACGGATTTCTCGTCGGTGCGCGCGCGCAACAGCCGTGTGGTTTTCCGGGGCGGTTCGGCCACGGGACCTGCGAGCGTCGTCCTGATGGATCTGGACTCGGGCAAGACCGAAGTGCTGAAGCGGGCGGCGGCCATCGCGGACGATCCGGATCTGGCGAAGTACTTCAGCGAGCCGCAGGCCATCGAATTCCCCACCGGGCAGGACAAGACGGCGTTCGGCCTCTATTACCCGGCGTTCAATCCCGATTACACGGCGCCCGACGGCGACAAACCGCCGCTTCTCGTCAAGTGCCACGGCGGGCCGACCGCGGCCGCGACAAGCTCGCTCGATCTGCGCATTCAATACTGGACCAGCCGCGGCATTTCCGTGCTGGACGTGAACTATGGCGGCAGCACCGGCTATGGGCGCGCGTATCGCGAACGGCTGGACGCCAACTGGGGCGTCGTGGACGTGGACGACTGCGTCAACGGCGCGCGTTTTCTGGCGGACCAGGGCTACGTGGATGGCGAGCGGTGCGCGATTACAGGCGGCAGTGCGGGCGGCTTCACCACGCTCTCCGCGCTCACGTTTCGCGATACCTTCCGCGGCGGCGCGAGCCACTATGGCGTGAGCGACCCCGCGGCGCTGGCGCGCGATACGCACAAGTTCGAATCGCACTATCTCGATTCGCTCATCGGACCGTACCCGGAGAAGGAGGAGTTGTACCGGGAGCGGGCGCCGATCGCCCACGCGGAGCGCCTGTCCGCGCCGGTGATTTTCTTTCAGGGCGATGAGGATAAGGTTGTGCCTCCGGACCAGACCGAGCGCATGGTGGAAGCGCTCAGGAAGAAAGGAACGCCGGTGGGGTATCTGTTGTTTTCGGGAGAGCAGCACGGGTTCCGCAAAGCGGAAAATATCAAGCGGGCGCTGGACGCGGAGTTGTATTTCTATGCCGTGAATGTGTTCCGGACGGGGTTGACGTTTTGAAGCCGCCGTTCAATGCCGAATCGGCCAAAGCCAAAGTACAGGCGGCTGAGAATGCGTGGAATACGCGCGATCCGGAACGCGTCGCGCTGGCTTATACGGAAGATTCCGACTGGCGCAACCGCGATGAATTCATCCATGGCCGCGAGGAGATCAGGGCCTTCCTGCGGCGCAAGTGGGCGAAGGAACTGGACTACCGGCTGAAGAAGGAACTCTGGTGCTGGACGGAGAACCGCATCGCCGTAACGTTCCAGTACGAATGGCATGACGCAGCCAGCCAGTGGTTCCGGTCTTATGGGAACGAGCTGTGGGAGTTCGATGAGAATGGGCTGATGCGCCGCCGGATCGCGAGCATCAACGACCTGCCGATCACGGAAGGCGAGCGGCGGCTCATTCAGTAATCGCTCTGGATCTTCGGCATCAGTCGCCAAAGATCGTCCGGCCCATCCGATCGCCCAACCGTTTGACCTCTTCCTGGCCGGTGGCGGTCCGAAAACGCTCGGCCAGCGCGAAAAATTCCTCCTGCTTGCGCTTCTCGGACTCCATGCCGGCCTCGATCAATTCAACCCTGTTGGCGCTCAGCCTGCGGGCCTTGGCCAGGCTGCGAACCTGTGCGGCGACGCTCGCCGGCAGGCTGACGCTTTGCCGCACCGCGTTCTTCTCCGTTCTCATAACACCATTGTGAACCAAATTGGTGCGGAGAGTGGAGTTCGATGAGAATGGGCGCCCGGCTTCAACGTGCGGCTTGCCCGATTGAACCCGGGAAAATTCCCTTTCCGCCCAGCACCGTTAACAACGGGCAAGGTGAATGCCGGACCAGATTCTCCGCCGTTGCGCCGATTACGGTTTTGTCCGAGAGCAGCTTATGCTCCGCTCCGATCACCAGCAGTCCCGCGCCGAGTTCGGCAGCCAGGCCCGAGATTTCCCGAGCCGGGTCACCGTGGCGCGTTACCTCCTGGATGGTGCAGCCCGGCTCGCGGCTGCGGTCCACCCATTTGCACAAGTCGGAGATCGGATGCGAACTCCCCGGTTCGATGACGTGGAGCACGGTCAGACGCGTCCCGAAACATCCGGCCAGGCTGACTGCCCATGACAGCGACACGCGGGAGATTTCAGTGTCCGTGACGGCGCAGACGATCGAAGGAGCGCTTGCGATCGCATCCCCGGGTCCGACCGTCAATACGGGGATGCTGCTGGAATGCAGCACGTCCTCGGCGATTGAGCCTTCCTCCAGCCGCGCGATTCCGCTGCGCCCGTGCGTGCCCATGACGACCATCGCGATCTGGAGCGACTCCGACAAGCGGCGGATCGCGCTCGCAGGATCGCCATCCTCGACGCGGATTTCCGCCCCGGGGACTGAGCCCGCGTTCCCAACCAGGCGCGTCAACTCCTGCCTGGCCGCGCGCCGCGTCTGTTCGATCTCGGTATCGAGTTGTTCCACGCCGGCGGGCGTGAAGTAGGGCGGCACATCGATTTTCAACGCGTGAACCACGACAAGAGGGGCCGAACAGGCATTGGCGAGGATAGCGGCGAAGCGGACCACGGGCGCCGATCGATCGCCCAGGTCGACCGGGCACAGAATGCCGCCGCGAATTCGGGGTTCAGGTTTCGACCGTTCAGGAATCATTGAGATCTCCACATACACAACGCGCGCGAATCGGTTTCTGCCTGTGAGATGCAGTTGAAAGGCGAACGTGACAGGTGTATTGACTTCTCCGGCTAAAGTACAACCGTGATGGCAAGCCTCTGTTGGGGATAGCGGCGGTTGTACAGGTAATATCCGTCGTCGTAGTCGATATAAACATCGTCGGAGGCATACCAGTTTTCAGACCAGTTCCACGGCCATGGATCGATCAGCAGGAAGGAAAACCCGCCGTACTGGAATCGCGGATATCCCATGTACATACCCGGAAGCGCTCCGAGACGGAAGAAATGCCGGCTGCCGAAATACAAACTGAAACGGTCCTGGGGGATATAGTAACCGCCGTAGCCTCCCCGCTGCGCCCAGTTGCGATGGTCGGAATCCCAATGCTGGGAGCGGCTCTGCCGCCAGTCGGAATGTCCCTGCCAGCCGCCCTTCTGCGTCCACCCCCTCTGTTGTTGCCACGAGCGCGCATCCTGTTGCGTGCGCTGCGGCTGTTGCCGCGACTGCTGGGGCTGTTGAGCGCGTTGCTGTTGTTGCGGCTGGGACTGCCGCTGCTGCTGTTGTTGGGCGCGCTGCTGCTGCTGTTGTTGCTGAGGGCGCTGCTGTTGCTGTTGTTGCTGAGGCCGTTGTTGGGCGCGCTGCTGTTGTTGCTGTTGTTGCTGTTGAGGGCGCTGCTGTTGCTGCTGTTGCTGAGGCCGCTGCTGAGCACGTTGTTGCTGCGGTTGCTGCTGCTGAGCGCGCTGTTGCCCGGGCTGCTGACCGTGTTGCTCCTGCGGCCTCGCCTGGTTGTCTCCATGCCTGTCGTTCTGGCCGTCCCGTTGGGCGCTCAGCGCTATCGTCGCCCCGAGAAGCAGGAAGACCGCGACCGTTCCGGTTATTTTCGTAAACTGCATGGTGACTTGCTCCTGTTTTCCGGCGCTGCGAGCCCGGAGAAGTTCGCGCTCATGAAAGAGCAGCACTCTCCGGGATCGTGCGCGGGAGTCTGGTCGGGTTTGGGTTGGGAGGCTACCGCCTCGTTAGCCCTTGTGTTTGCGAGGCGAGTACTTGTTCAGGAGCGCGAGCAATCTCCCGGCAGCGCGCGGCGGACGAACTCCGCTGGTCACGATGCTCCGGTTCTCCAGCTTCCTGCCATACAGGTCGGCATTATCGTCGAGGTCCTGCCGCAGAGTTGCGCCTTCCAGCGCCACGCCGGCAAACAGCCCCTGCGATCTCGACCACGAAAGAATATCGGCGTGCATCTGGGCGTCGGTTTGCGCCGTTGCCGTGCGTCCGACAGGACCTGCCGCAACAGAGCCTTCCGCGCCCAAAGTGAACTTGCTCTCAAGCAATTTGTCCGCTCCCCGCGCGCTCATTACCAGCATGATCAGGTCGGTTGAAGAGCCGCCGATCTGGAAGCCCACACTGCCGCCTTCGATGCGGACCGTGCCTGGGGCGGACCAGCCCGAACCGCTCTTGTTCCGGCAGGACAGGTATCCCTTGCCGTACTTCGCGCCGAACACGAAAGCCGCGGTCTTGAGATCCGGCACAACCACGATGCAATGTGCATTTTCCAGCAGTTCCTGCGGAATGCCCTTATCCGGCGTCGACATCACCTCCGAAAACACATCCGCCGCGTCGCCCAGACGCTTTGCCGCGTCGTTATCTTTAGCGAGCAATGGCGCGATCGCCAATGCAGCCACCATAATGAATCTCATGTTTCACCTTTTCCCGTCGCGACCGGTTTTCCATCCTGGAAACCTCGGGCGACTGTCTCACAACATGCACGCGCAGTGCCATCCCTTCCCTCGCGATTGCGGTTTTGAAACGAAAACACCGATTCGTGCGTAATACCTTCGAACGCAATCCCAAACTGCGCCTGGGCCTGCGCGTTTTCGCGCACAGGAGGGCACTGTCTGACAGGCAAGACGTCTCATGCCGCGCGAGACTGCTACGATAACTCTTTCACCCCAAAACTCATGAAATCCCGCGTCCTGTCGGGCGTACAGCCGTCCGGCAATCTGCATATCGGCAACTATCTCGGCGCCCTCGCCAACTGGGTCAAAATCCAGTACGACTACGAGAGCATCTTCTGCATCGTCGACCTCCACGCCATCACGGTTTATCAGAATCCGGAGGAACTGCGCGGCAAGATCCGCGAACTCGCGGCGCTGTTTCTGGCGGCCGGCATCGATCCGGAGCACTCGCGCATCATGGTGCAGTCGAGCGTGCCCGCGCACGCGGAACTGGCGTGGATGCTCACCTGCGCGACGCCCATGGGCTGGCTCGAACGCATGACGCAGTTCAAGGCCAAAGCCGCCGCGCAGGAATCGGTGGGCGACGGTCTTTTCCAGTACCCCGTCCTGATGGCCGCCGATATCCTGCTCTATCAGGCCGCGATCGTGCCCGTGGGCGAGGACCAGATGCAGCATCTCGAACTCGCGCGCGATATCGCGCAGCGCTTCAACTCGCTCTACGGCGAAACGTTCACCATGCCCGCGACCAGACTGCCCGCCGTGGGCGCGCGCGTCATGGGGCTTGACGACCCTGCAGTCAAGATGAGTAAATCCGCGCAGGGCTCCGGCCACGCGATCGCGCTGCTCGATCCGCCGGACCGCATCCGCAAAACGATCATGCGCGCCACCACGGACTCCAATCCCGCGGTCGACTTCGAAACCATGGGGCCGGGCGTGGCCAATCTGCTGAGCATCTACCAGGCGTTCTCGGAATCGACCGGCGACGAGATGCGCGCCGGCTTCACGGGCATGCGCTATGGGGATCTGAAGAAACGGGTGGTTGAGATGACGATCTCGAAACTGGAGCCGATCCAGCAGCGCTATCGCGAGATCAGCGCGGAGCCGGGCTATCTGGACGGGGTTCTGCGCGCGGGCGCCGAAGCGGTTACGCCCATCGCGGACGCAACCGTCGAACTGGTGAAACAGCGCATGGGGCTTTACACCGCGGGCTGAGGCCGGCGTGCCGTCCCGGCTGATTCTTTACAACGACGAACGGTCAGAACAACAGCTTCAGACTGAACTGCGTCTGACGGGCCGTTCCCACAAGCGAGGTAATCTGGGCGCCTGCGGGGTTGTAGCTGGGTGTCAGGCCCGCGTTGATTATCGTCCCGCCCGGGGGCGCAAAATTCGAATGGTTGAAGAGGTTAAACAACTCAGCCTTGAACTGGAGGTTCATCCGTTCGCCGATCTTCGTGTTCTTGGTCACGCCGATATCCGTGTCCGCATAGCCGGGCCCGATCATGTTGTTCCTCCCCAAATTGCCGACAGTGCCGTAAGTCGAGGCCGAAAAGCAGTTGTAATTGAACCACTGTGTCGCGCTCTGGTTCGCATAGATATTGCAGCCCGGCACAAGGTTCGGGCGCTGGGAGTCGAAGTTATTCTGCAGATCGGCCTGGTCGCCTTCGCTCAGCGAGAACGGAACCCCGGTGTGCCATGACTCAATTGCGCTCAGTTGCCAGCCTGCCTTCAGCCGGTTGCCCTTGAAAGGGAGGACGTAAACGGCGTTGAACGAGATATTCTGGCGCAGATCGAAGCCGCAGTTGCCTCTGTCCGCGTTCCAGTTGTAGGGATTGGTGATGGCGGACGACGCGTTATTGAAACCCAGACCGCCATAAGTGTAGGCGCTGTCAATGCAGTGCGAATAGGTGTAAGAGAGCTGGTAGATCAGATTCGACGACGCCCTGTGACTGAGCCCGACCTGCAGCGCGTTGTAAGAGGAGTAGCTGGTGGTGTCGGTCATATTGAGGGAGCCGAAGGCCGGATTGGGCAGCGGATTCTGGACTCCGGCGGCGTTCGCGAAGTGGTCCACACCGTTGATGACCGTCGGAATCGGCGCGTTGAAATCGTGGAAGGCCAGCAGGTGAACGCCGCGCGTCCCCTGATAGCCGACGGTCAGCAGGTTCTTCCCGGGCAGGTCGCGCTCAACACTGAGAGTATATTCCATCGAATACGGAGTCGTGTTGGTTCCGTAATACGTGCCGGTTGTCTGGTTCAATAACGGCGCCGCGCCGCCGCCGACAAAGGGATACGGCCAGTTGGGATTCGGCGCGCCTCCGTAGAACTGGGTCGAGGTCACATACGGCGGGGTGGACACGTAGGCGGACGAGAAAGTGTATGTCGTGAACGGGTCGTGGAAGATCCCGAAACCGGCGCGCAGGGAAGTCTTGTGGTCGCCGAAGACATCCCATGCCAGACCAACCCGCGGGTCGAAGTTTTTGTTGGAAGGATTGGTGGCGTAAGCATGCGGGACGGTTACGAAGTTCGTTCCGAACGGCGGCCCCACAACGTTGGTGAAAAGGTTGTGGACCTCTACCGGATTGGATTCCCAGTCGTAGCGCAGGCCAAGATTGACGGTCAGCCTGCTGGTTACCTTCCAGTCGTCCTGAATGTAAGGCTGGACAGCAATATAGCGCTCGCCCCGATAGCTGTTGGTTCCGCCGTTGGGCGCGCCGATAAAGAGGAACGGTTGGCCTGCCAGGAAGCTTTGATCGGAAAGGAACACGTAGTCCCCGTTCCAGAAAACCTGAACGTAAGGATTGAGCTGTTGCCGCTGGAACATGCCGCCGACGTGCAGCGTGTGGGAACCCCTGGTCCAGGTCAGGTCGTCCTTTTCCGTGAACTTGTTCTGAAGATACTTGAAGGGGTTGACGAAACCTGCCCCCAGCGGGGTTGCGTTCGGTACGCCTATGTAGGCGTCTTCCCGCGCCGGAGTAAAAATCTGCAGCGCCGAGTGCTCGGCGGGCTGGCTCTCCGACGTCCAGGGCCGCGAGAAAGATGCGGTGAACTGGTTGACCATTGTGGGCGAAAAGATATGACGTTCGCCAAGCGTAAGGAACTGGTTATGGGTCGCGTCGTAAAGCGGCCAGAGGCCAAGGCCGGCATTCGTTGTGCGCGTGCCGTAATCGATCTCGTAGCGTCCGAAGAACGCATCGTTGGTGGAGATGTTCCAGTCGACGCGGCCCACGAAGAAATTCTCCGGCGATGTCGTCGCGCCGACAAAGTTGTATATGCCAATGTCGGGGCTGAGCGCGGGTCCGTTGGGAAGCGGGTAGAGGGCCAGCATCGCGGCGGACTTCGGATTGATCGCACACGGGCTTGCGGCGGTGCAGCCCGTGCCGCTGAGGATTCCCTGGCGAAAAGCGGCGCTCGGCACGTCATTCACGTTCGTCGTATCCAGCACCTGCTGAATTCCCTCATAGTTGGCGAAGAAAAAGACCTTGTTCTTCTTGATGGGCCCGCCCACGCTGGCGCCGAACTGGTTTTTGCGGAACGGAGGCGGAGAACCGCCGTCGAAAAAGCCGCGGGCATCCAGATCGCTGTTGCGGAAGAACTCATAAGCCGAGCCGTGAAAGTCGTTGGTTCCCGATTTGGTCACGGCGTTGACGGCGCCGCCGTTGCCGGCGTATTGAGCGCTGTAGGTGCCGGTCAGCGTTTGAAACTCAGCAATGGCTTCGATACCGAGCGAACTCCCGGTGACGTCCGCTCCGGCGTTGCGCTGCCACCAGTTCAGAACGTCTTCGCCGTCGAGCAGGTTGGCATATCCTTCAGGCCGCGTACCCGAGATGGAGTAGGCGTTGGCTACGGAGGTCAGCGCGCTGCTTCCGCCCGACGGATAACTCAAAACACCGGGCGCGAGCAGAATCAGTTGTTCGAAGTCGCGGCCGTTCAGCGGCAGTTCGCGCATCTGGGTCTGATTCACAAGCGAAGAAACCGCGGCGTCGGAGGTCTCGACCTGCGAGACTTCAGCTGAGATGGTGACGCTCTCGCTGGCCTGACCCACCCTAAGCGGGAAATCCACGACGGGTGCGGCGCCAACAGTCAGAGTGACTCCTGCACGCACGGAAGTCTGAAAGCCCGTCTTCGAAGCGGATAGATCGTATACGCCGATGGGAAGGTCCGGCACGGCGTAGCGGCCCTGACTGTCGGTATTTATTTTTTGCGCGGCGGAGGTCCCGGTGTTTTTGATTGTGACCGGGGCGTCGGGAATTCCAGCGCCTGAAGGATCGGTCACGCGTCCTGAAATGGAAGCTGTCGCGGCTTGTCCGTACAGATTGACGGCCGCTGCAAACAACGAGAAGCAGAACATCAGGGTAATTGACAGAACATCGCGGCTCCGCAGGCTTCTCATAGACTTTGATTTTCCTTTTCAATGTCCCGGGGACTACGACATCCTCGAGTGTGCGAGATAATTTGTGTCAAAACTATCACTTACTGCGAACAGCGTCTATGTGCGAATCTTGATGAAGTTCATCAATTATGCTGATATTTCGGGGTAGATTGACCGCCTCGTGGCCTCGACAAGGGAACAGCAAGTGAAGGCGGAAACCCGCAGCGGAAGTTGGCTTCCGGCGTTCGGGCGTTGTGAAGAATCAGGCGGGACGGCGCTCTAGCTAAGCTAGCGGTGGCCGGCCGGGTTCAGGTCCGTCTTCGCGGGGACCACGACCTTATCCGGTCCATGTTCCCGCACGGTGGCGACCACATCTTTGAGCACGTCGTCGCCTTCGGCCGTCTGCAACTCGCGTTTCAACCGGCGCAGCGCCACGCTCACCACGTCGCGGTGACGCAGTTCGTCGCCCGCGCCCCGGTCGATCAGCTCCAGCCAAAGCCCGTGCGCCAGATCCACATCCTCCGGCCAGAGCCGCGGCGGGTGCGGTCCGAGGTTGAAATACATCGATTCGTTGGGGTCCGGCATCACGACTTCGAGAGAGAGCGAGGGGCGGGGCGCGGGCAATGCCTCCCACGCGGCACCCACCCGGCGGCCCTGTTCGGCGGGCGTCAGATTCGGCGACAGGCCCGTCACGAGCCGCGAAGATTTCAGAATCGCCGCGGTCTGCACCACCGCGAGCCACGGATCGGTGCCGGGCACGGTCAGCAGTTCCACGTGTTTTCCGGCCTTTTCCGCCAGACCCACCACGCGCGAGAAGACCAGATTTTCCTGGTCCGCGAACACCTGATCCGGCTCCAGCCCGTGTTCGCCCGATCCCGACTGAGTGACGAGCTTCACGGTCAGGACGACAATGTCCTGGCGCCGGGTATCGGTCTTCTCAAGCGTCTTTTGCAGATGCTCCAGATGATGCGGGTTGCGCACGGCGACGAGAATATTGCCTGGCCGGATATGCAGGGCCTCGGGCGAAATCTCGTCCGTGGACTGCAGGCGGAACTGCTCGTTCTCCTGCCCCATCACGTGCTCCGCCAGCTTGTGGCGCTTGCGGTTGTAGCGTTCCGAAAATTCGAACACCAGGAAGAAGGCGAGGGTGAACGCAACGCCCGAAATGGTGGCGACCTTTTTCGTCAGCACGTTGATTCCCGCGAGCAGAAACAACATGGTGGTGACCAGAGCCAGGCCGAGCGGGATCTCCTTGCCCGCGATGCGGAAGTTCAACGGCACCTTCCATTCGCGCGCATGCGGCATCTTGTAGCGCAGCACCAGAACGGAAAGCGCGTTCATGGCGAAACTCCAGGCCACGCCGAACGCATAAGCCTCGCCCAGCATCTCGATATTGCCGCGGCTGACCAGGATAGTGGTTAACTGCAGGACGGCGATGATATTGATGATGCGGCTGGTGGTGCCGAAACGGTGATGCGGTTTGCGGAACCATTCGGTCAGCACGCCGTCTTCCGCCACCCGGTTGACCACGCCGTTCGAACCGATCAGCGCGGTATTCACGGCGCCCGAGAGAATCAGGACGCCCACCAGCACAACGAACGCGTGAAAGGCCAGACGCAACCCGAACGGCCCGACCAGAAACATCGACAAACCGCCGATCAGGTTGTCGAGATATTTTTGCCGGTCCACATCCGGGATCAGCATGACCGCGAAAAACGAAACCAGCGAGGTGAACAGCAGGCTGTAGATGAAAATCACGAAGCCCGCGCGTTCCAGATTCTTGAGCTTCGGCGACGCGATTTCGCGGTTCACCTGCGCCAGACTTTCCTCGCCGCTCATGGCCAGCAGAGAGTGGCCCATGCCGATCAGAACGGCGATCGCGGCGATGTGCACCACGCCGGTGCCCTTCAGCCAGCCCAGCGCTTCATCCGCGATATGAATGTTGCTCATGGCCGGGAACGGCACGGTCTGGAAGGGATGCTTGAAGAGCGTGACGACACACCAGACGATCAGCATCACGACCATAACCGTGGTGATCTGCATGATGCGCAGGGCTTTCTCGCTCGACTCATGCATGCCGATAATGTTCTTGCGCCAGAAATAGAGCGTAACGAGAACGCCGAATCCGGCGGCGAAATATTCGGGCGGAAGGTGCGCGTAGCGCAGATGGAAATAATCGATCGATTCGTTGAGCAGGCCCGCGAGATACAGGCCGGCGCTGACCGCGCTGATCGGCCCTGTCAGGACATAGTCGAACAGGAGCGCCGATACGGAGAACTTGGCGTACGTCGCGCCCATGGCTTCGCGCACCACCCGGTAAACGCCGCCCCGGACGAACATGCTGCAGCTCTCGATATACACGGCGCGCACCGCGTATGAGAACAACATGATGCCGAGGATGAACCAGGGGGCCGATTTCCCGATGGCGGTCTCCGCGATGCCCCCGACATAATAGGCAGAAGACGCGAGGTCGCTCAATACGATAGCGGCGGCGCGCCAGAACGAGATAAACGACAACATGACGGTTGTCGCGACGACAACTTTGGTGGTGGTCGTCGATCTGGAAGGCTGGGAATGCGAATCGATCAAAAAAAAGCTCCTGCAATTGCCTGCGGGGTCGGCGGACGGGCCATCGGAGTTCGACGCGGAACTCAGCCCCATCAGATTAGCATGAAAGCGTGAGCGGCAGTACCAATACCGGGCGCGAACCGAACCTGGCGACGACCCTTATCGAACGTTTACGCGCTGCCGGCCATGCGGCTTTCCTGACCGGCGGATGCGTGCGCGATCTGCTTCTGGGACGCACCCCGAAGGATTTCGACGTGGCGACATCCGCGCAACCGGACGAATTGCTGCGGCTTTTCCCCGGCGCCGACCGGGTGGGCGCTCACTTTGGCGTGGTCCTGGTTCACGAGCGCGGTGAGAACGTCGAGGTGGCGACGTTTCGCAGCGATCTCGAATACACCGACGGGCGGCGCCCCGACGGGGTTCACTTCGAAACCGACCCTCGGCGGGACGTGCTGCGGCGCGACTTCACGATCAACGCGCTGCTGCTCGATCCCCTGAGCGGCGAAATTCTGGACTTCACCGGAGGGCGCGCCGATCTCGCGGCCGGGCTCATACGCGCCATTGGCGACCCGGAGCGGCGCTTTGGCGAAGATCGCCTGCGCCTCCTGCGGGCCGTGCGTTTCGCCGCGCGGCTCGGGTTTGAGATCGAACCCGAAACATTCGCCGCCATCCGGCGTCTGGCGCCGGCGATACGGAGCGTATCGGCGGAGAGGGTGCGCGACGAGATTGCCCGCATTCTGACGGAGGGCGGCGCGCGCCGCGGCTTCGAACTGCTGGATGCGACCGGGTTGCTCCCGCACGTGCTGCCCGAAGTGGCCGCCCTGAAAGGCGTGCGGCAGCCGCCCGAGTTTCATCCGGAGGGCGACGTCTGGACACACACGCTCATCATGCTCGAAGGGCTGCGCGAGCCCTCGCTGACGCTCGCGCTCGGGGTGTTGCTGCACGATATCGGCAAGCCCGCCACGTTCCGGATTGCGGAGAGAATCCGGTTCGACGGGCATGTGGAGAAGGGGATCGAGATCGCGCATGGCATCCTCGCGAGGCTTCGGTTTCCGAACCACACGATCGAAGCGGTGGAAGCGCTCATCGCCAATCACATGAAGTTCATGGAAGTGCCGCGGATGCGCGAGAGCACGCTGAAGCGCTTCATGCGTCTGCCGGATTTCGAAGAGCATATGGCGCTTCACCGGCTGGATTGTCTTTCGAGCCACGGGGGTCTCGACAATTACGAGTTTGTGCGGCGGAAGCAGCTGGAAGTTCCGCCGGAACAGCTGAAACCCGCGCCGCTGCTGACAGGCAGGGACCTGATCGCGGCGGGGTACCGGCCCGGGCCGATGTTCGGGACGGTGCTGCACGAGATTGAGGACGCGCAGCTCGAAGGGCGGATCTCGAATTCAGGCGAAGCGCTGCGCATGGCGCGGGAGAGGCTCGACGCATGAGCCCCGCAACCGGGTAAAATAATCGCCAGACTCCCGTGTACGCGATTTCAAAACAAAAACGGACGAAAACGGCGGATATTCCCGCCGCCATTTCCGTCGCGGTGCTGATTCCGGCCTACCGGCCCGGCCCCGCGCTGATTGAACTCGCGGGAGCGCTTGCGGGATCGGGGTTTACCGCCATCGTGGCGATCGACGACGGAAGCGGCGACGAGTACCGGTGGATTTTCGACCGGATCGAGGAGATTCCAGGTGTCAGCGTCGTTCGGCACGCCGTGAATCTGGGAAAGGGCGCGGCGCTCAAGACCGGCATGAATTACGTTCTGGTGGAATACCCCGGCGTGGCGGGGATCGTCACGGCCGATGCCGACGGGCAGCATCACCCGGCCGATGTGCGCGGCGTGGCGCAACGCTTTGCGGAGAAGCCCGAGGCGCTGGTGCTGGGCGCGCGCGCTTTCGCCGGCCATGTGCCGCTGCGCAGCCGTCTGGGCAATTCGATCACCCGGAACGTCATGCGCCTGGTGGCGGGGCAGCGTCTCTCCGACACGCAAACCGGTCTGCGCGCCATTCCCCGCAGCCTGGCCGAGAGGATGCTCAGCGTGCCGGCTTCGGGTTACGAGTTCGAGCTGGAGATGCTGATTGCGGCCAAACATCTGGGCGTGCAGGTGATCGAGCAGCCCATCCGCACCATCTACGAAGAGGGGAATCCCACATCCCACTTCGAGCCTTTGCGCGATTCGATGCGGATTTACCTGGTCCTGCTGCGCTTCGGCTTCATTTCGCTGATGACCGCGGGGCTGGATAACCTGGCCTTCTACATTTTTTTCCACGCTTCGGGCGCGATCGCGGCATCGTTGTTCACGGGCCGTCTGATCGCCCTGGCGTTCAACTACACCGCCGTCCGCAAGGCGGTTTTTCTGTCCAAAGCGCAGCACCGGATTGTATTGCCGCGCTATCTGATGCTGGCCGCGGCCAATGTCTGCCTCTCCTGGGCTTTGATTTCGTTCCTGCACGGGATGGCGTCGATACGCGTGATGCCCGCCAAGATTTCGGCGGAGACGTTCCTGTTTATCGCGAACTTCGCCATCCAGAGAGACTTTGTCTTCGCGCGCCGTTCCTCCCCCAAACCATGACCCGGAAAATCCTCGCGATTTTTGTCTGCCTCGCGGCTTTCGTGACTCTCGTTTACTCGAATCACTTCGGGAACGAGTTCCATTTCGACGATTTCCACGCGATCGTCCAGAATCCGTACATCCGGAACATTCATAATCTGCCGCGTTTTTTCACGGACACGGGAACATCCACGGTCCTGCCCGCGAACCGCACCTGGCGCCCTCTGGTCACCGCCTCGTTCGCGATCGACTACCGGATGGGGAACGCGATGAAGCCGTTCTACTTCCATCTCTCGACGTTCTTCTGGTTCCTGGTGCTGCTCGCCCTGGCGATGGCCATGTTCCGGAGGGTGTTCGACCAGGCCCAGCCGCACCCGGGCAACGTATGGACAGCCGCGTTCGCCACGGCTCTTTTTGCCGTTCATCCGGCGGTTGCGGAAACGGTGAACTACATCGTCCAGCGCGCCGATCTGTATTCCACGCTGGGCGTGGTGGCGAGTCTCACGGTCTGGATCCACTGGCCCCGGGGGAGGAAGTACGGGCTCTATCTGCTGCCTCTCGCCGCGGCCGTGATGTCCAAGCCGCCGGCGATGGTCTTCCCCGTCATCCTGTTCCTTTACCTCTGGCTGATGGAGGGCGATGAGCCGAAGTCGGCGCTGCGGCGCTCGATTCCCTCGCTCGTGACGGTTGCCGCCCTGGCGTGGCTCACTTCCGCGATGACACCCGCGACCTTCACCCCCGGGGCGTATTCGGATTATGCGTACCGGATCACGCAGCCGATCGTGATTTTACGCTACTTCCGCACCTTTTTCATTCCCACCGGTCTGACTGCCGATACCGACCGCGTGCCCTTCAACAGCATCTTCGACGACGACGCGCTGGGGGGCTTTGTTTTCCTGCTCGGTCTGATCTTCGTGGCGGTCTGGACGGCGCGCCGCCGCGAAACGAGGCCGGTGGCGTTCGGTCTGTGGTGGTTTCTGCTGGCCGTCCTGCCGACGTCCATCTTCCCGCTCGCCGAGGTGGAGAACGATCACCGGATGTTCTTTCCGTTCGTGGGGCTCACGCTGAGCGTGTCCTGGGCCGTGGCGCTGTGGCTCTACGCGCACCCGGTTCGCCGCGTACTGGTGGCGGTCGTATGCGGCGCGATTCTGCTGGCGCTTGCGGCGGGTACGTGGCAGCGCAACAAGGTCTGGAAAACCGAAGAATCGCTGTGGTACGACGTGACGTTGAAAAGCCCCCGCAACGGCCGGGGCCTGATGAATTACGGCCTCACGCAGATGGCGAAGGGCCAGTCCGCGCGCGCGCTGGCCTATTTTCAGAGGGCGCTGCTTTACACTCCCAACTACTACGTTCTGGAAGTGAATCTCGGCATCGCCAATGGCGTGTTATACAACGAGGCCGAAGCGGAACGGCACTTCCGCCGCGCGGTGGAACTGGCGCCGGGCGAGGCCATTCCGCATTACTACTACGCGTCCTGGCTGCAGGCCAAGGGCCGGCTGAGCGAAGCGGTTCAGCACCTGAATATCGCGATCGCGAACAACCCCTCTTACCTGGACGCGCCCCATCTGCTGATGAACATTTACGCGCAGATGCCGGATGCCGGTCTGCTGCGGCAGACGGCGAACGCCACGCTCGCGCGCTTCCCCGGCGACCCGGAATCGCTGGCCTGGCTGGCGCGGGCGGACACGCTGAGGCCGACCGCGGAGAGTCATCTCAACGAATCGCTCGCGTTTTACCGGGAGGGGAAGTTCGACGCGTCCATCGAGGCCGCGCGCGAGGCGCTCAAACTGCGGCCGGATTACTCGGAGGCCTGGAACAACATCGCCGCGGCGTACAACTCGGAATCCCGCTGGGACGACGGGATCGCCGCCGCCGTGCAGGCGATCCGTCTGCAGCCCGGTAACCAGCTGGCGAAGAATAACCTCGCCTGGGCTGTGCAGCGGAAGCAGCAGGCGCAGGCGGCGAAAGGCAAGCGGAAATAGCAGGGCGGGCCTCAGACCAGATCGCCGTTCGAGAGGTTGATGTTCCAGTGGCGCATGTCGAAGACTCTGTCATCCACCAGACCGGGATTGAGGATCCGGCCGGCCAGCGTCCACGGCTGCTTTTCATATTTCGCGGGGATGCGGATCGCGTCGCGGGAACGGAAGGGCAGACGGCCCTGCCAGGCGATGGCGCTCAACCCTGGCTCCCGGCGGCGGATGTCACGAACCGCGGCGTCGAAGTTCGCCTGGGTCAGCGGGAAGACGTCGATCAGCAAACCCACGCGCAGGCGCGGCGGAATGCCGGCGATCGGATAATACAGCTCGGTCGCATAGATCGCGCTGCCGCCGCCCGGTAAAGGGACGGCCGTATAGTGCGTGGGGAAGATGCCGTAGCGCCAGGCGGCAAATTCGGCGTCGTTCACTTTCTCGATTGCAATCGGCGTACCGGCATCCGGGGCCTGGGGCGCGAGCCGGTTCCAGAGCCTTGCGCCGGCCCGCGCGAGTCCTGAAGCGGCCCCGAGATACGGGAGCCGGAACGGCGCCGCATGGTAATGAACCTTGCCGATGGCGCGCCAGCCGGAGATGGCCTTGTGGAGCTGGAAAATCTCGTCGCGCAGACAGCAGAAGACGAACGCCACGCCTTCGCTCGCGAGCCTTTCGTAGAGCCCTTCGGCCAGGCGCTGGAGCCGTGGAATCTGACCCCGGTGGCGCGGGTCGATCATCAGATCGGCCGTAATCGCGAACAGCAGCGTGGACCCGAAAAACCGGTAGCGCACCGGGATCGCGGAGAAGGCGCCGATCAGTTCCCCGTCGAGAAACATCAGGCTGTGGATCGAATGGCCGAGACAGCTGTGCGCGAACTTGCGCTGGAAGAGATCCTCCGGGCAGGGTTTGCCGAAAACAAGCTCGAACAGGCGCGTCAGCCCCGCGACCTCTTCAGGCTTGAGTTCGCCCGTGTTCCGGACCTGGAACTCCGGAGCCACGCGCGCTACGTTGCCTCCGGCTGTGAGAATTCGGGGTAGCGGCCGAGCGCGTCGGCGATGCCGAGAAAGGGCCCGGGCGCGGTGCGGAGCAGCCGGCGCAGCTTCGCTTCGCAGCCCCGCACACCGAAGTAATGAATGTAAGACTGGGGCCACGGCAGCGCGAGGCGCGGCTGGTCCGGATCGATCTCGCGCGGATGCACGTAGAGCATGGCGGGCCGGCCCGCCGCGTTCTCCTGGCGGATCTGCCGCCGCAGAAAAGAAGCGGGAAACAGGCGCACATAGAGGCCGAGCGTCTTGCCCGCGAAATCGACGCGCGTGACCGGGAATTCCACGATCGACGTCCGCCGCCCATCGACGGTGGGGCGGTGCACGCGGTAGGGAAAATCGGGAATGCCGTAGAGAAACGTCCGGCCCGGAAACACGGAGGACGAATAAGCGAGCCCGGCTTCCTCAAGCGCGGCGTAGAACCAGGGCAGCACTTCCTCCGTGACGGAGAACGAAGGCGCGCGGAAGCCCAGCACTGCTTTACCGGTGAGCGATTCCAGGGTTCCGCACGACCGGCGGAGATCTTCGGCGAACTCAGCCGGGCTCATCGAGAACACGGCTTTGTGGGCGCAGCCGTGCGAGGCGACCTCGTGCCCCGCGGCGGCGATGCGCCGGACCGCTTGCGGATAATCGCCGGCCACCGAACCGAGCACAAAGAAAGTGCTGCTGCAACCGGCTTCGGCGCAGATGTCGAGCAGTTTCTCCGTGAGGCGCTCCATCCAGCCGGGCGGGCAGACGGGAGCCACGTCACCCGCGCCCGCGTAGTTGACCCGGTACCATTCCTCGATATCGAAGGTCAGGAAATTGGGCAGCGGTTTCACAGCTTTTGCACTACGACGATCGTTTGGGTGAGCGGCGTCTGCCAGATCAGGCGGGAATGCAGGAGCCGGCCCACACCTTCGATGGCGGCGCGTATTTCGGGGATGCGCAGCGGGCGCTCATCGTGGAAGATCCACTTGCCCGCGAGTTCCGAAAGGCCGCGGCTCAGGCGATAGAGCGGCGTCGGGGTGGGAAAGGTGATGACCGCGATGCCACCGGGCTTGAGCAACCGGAGGTGGGAGAGAATTGCCTGGCGGGTTCCCGGAACGTCGAAATGTTCGATCAGCCCGAGACTGAAAACGGTGTCGGCCTGGAGGTCGAGATTGAGATGCAGAACGTCGGCCTGGTGGAGGAATACAGAGCCCTCGCCCGCTTTGCCGCGGAGGAGTTTCAGACCGTATTCGTTCATGTCCGCGATGTGATAGGCGGATGGCTTCAGTTGCAGCCGCACGGCGTCGAAGACCCGGCTTCCCGCGCCTCCGAGTTCCACGAGACAGGGATTGGGCGCGGAATAACGTTTCAACAGGCGCAGAAATGCGCGGTGAATTACGGGCCGGGTGAAGTGCGAAAGGAGAGGGTCGGTTCTGTAATATCGATCCCAGTCTGTGGCGGCGCGAGTCAAGACGTAGCTTAGCATCGCCGGATGATAAGGATTTTCGTTTGCAAAGAGCGGGCGGGGGGGGGGGGCCCCAGAGGACCGCGCCCCCCCCCAGCCAAAAAAAAAAACACCACCCCCCCCCCCCCACCCGAAAAAACAAAAAACCACCAATGAAGAAT
>VFSW01000314.1_pt1 | contig 68858 bp, 52 predicted proteins | sample 5358111 | NCBI WGS metagenome assembly VFSW01 (sample SAMN11554181, study PRJNA540505) | mine drainage metagenome | isolation source: sediment from site ElyBrook_90M | place: USA: Ely Copper Mine, Vershire, VT | collected 2017
ACGAGGCGAAGCAACTCAAGAATATGCGCTGGTCGTTATTGCGCAAGGGAAGCCGGGTGCGCGGTAAAGCCCGCCAGAAACTCAACGCGCTGATCGCCAGCAAACTGGACACGGCCCGGGCCTGGGAGTTGAAGGAAGCATTCCAGCATTTCTGGAAGTACAAGTCACCCCTCTGGGCAGCCGGCTTTCTCGATGCCTGGTGCGACCGCGCCCTGCGCAGCCGCCTGGAGCCGATGCAGAAAGTTGCCCGTATGCTACGCAATCATGAAGAGCTGTTGATGAACTGGTTCCGGGCCAAAGGCGAGCTTTCCAGCGCAGAAGTAGAGGGACTCAACAACAAAATCCGAGTGATAACCAGACGGTCATATGGGTTTCGCACTTTCAAAGCCATGGAAATGGCCCTATATCACACACTCGGAAGGCTGCCGGAACCGGAAACCACCCACAGATTCTGCTGAGGAGGCTTAAATCGAAGCCGAGGATCCTTTTCAGGCCCAGTCGATAACAGCGCGCTGAACGCGATTCGGGGTGATCTCGCGAATACTCAATAAGGCAGCCCAGTTCTTCTGCATGGTGAAGGCCGTAGGGCACAAGGTCAGGTGCACGCCCAGCTTTGTAAAGCACACGATATTTGTCCGCCGAAAAGCCGTAAGCTTGATGAACGAAGACTCTCATTTGTCCCAAATTTTCATTTTACCGGAACGTAGCGGATTTTTTACGGATGCCAAACATGAGTCTTGTACCGTTTTGAACAATCTAGCGCGCACGAGGCTCGTCAACGACGTCATGATTTTACGGTAGCATGGGGCTGTCTCTGTTGCCAAAGTTGCTGGCTCCGACTGATATCCGTGGCTCCGAACTCCTTGGTCGCCAAGCTCAAATTGTGAATCACAGAGCAGGCTGACCCGCTCCGGAAAATCGGCCAAACGGCGTTGGAAATTTCGGCCGCCACCCCCGAAATCCCGGATCTACAAAAGGATCTTTGCCTGTCGCATTCCCCAAAACGGTCCTAAACCATTCAGTTGACCTCGAGGTCTGGTCCAAGAATGTCCTGCACGGTGTTGCCCAGCACCTGTTGGCTTACACCGGTACCCGAAGAACCGGTGAACATGAGCCCGACCGCGATCGAAGTTCCGCCACCCTCGATCACGTTTGACAGGACCGTCGTCCCAGCGACATCATCGAGCTGAATTCCGAAGCTGGTACCGGGATCTCCTTGATCCACATTCGTGATGGTATTTCCCTCTACTATTCCGTCATGTATACCACCGGGTCCCGACATTGAATATAGCGCGATGCCGTCGCTAGAGCTCAATGAAATTGTGTTTCCCTTAATAGTGAATCCAGAAATCCCCTTGCCGGTGGGAGCGTTATAGACCACGATTCCGTCGCCGCCCTGCGCAGAGCGTCCAGACGATGTAATGATGTTCCCTTCGATATCGTCGCCCACCGCGCTCCCCGAAACGCCTGTGGACAGGGCAATGCCATCGTATGGGGAATCGGTACAGGTGTTGTCGAGCACCGAGGCGTTGGAGACATTGTTCAGCCCAATACAAAAGCCTCCGTTCTTGATTGGCACGAAAGTCGTCGTCCAGGCGATAATGTTCTTCTCTACGAGTGCATTTGAAGACGAGCCACCGTCATCGAATCCGATGGCAGAGTAGGACAACCGCGCAGTGTTGAGGAGAGTGTTGCCGGTATACGAGTTATAGGATGGAGGTGTTGACGGACTGCAGTCAGTGGCATCAACTCCGCCACAGTCGTCTTCCCAAATCCCGGATCCGTAGGTGTCGTGGATGTTGTTACCGGATACCGTGACATGCGATGTGCCGGTGGTTAGATAGATTGCTCCGGCAGCGGCCCCGTCAATTTCAACCGACTGAATAGAGCCTTGAGCGACTGCGGAAAAGCGGATCGCCGAGCCTCCATCAAGCCCAAAGGTTTCGATATAGGCCGCGTTCACTGCGGAAATCTTGAGGGCCGATACATTGATGTTGGTTGATGCATTGAATTCGAGCACGCTCTTCTGCGGCAGGAGAGTAAACAAATGCGAGCAAGAGCCACTTCCCGTGATCTGAATGCCGGAGGCGTTCTTGAAGTAGAGGATCGATCGCTGCCCCGGCGCTTGAGATGCGGGCGTATTCACGAGGAACTCGCCGCATCCAATCATCACTTGTCCACCGCCGGCTGCGATAGCTGCCTGGACAGCGCGCTGAAACGCGGCTGTGTTGTCGGTCTTCCCATCCCCGACCAATCCATAAGCCGACGCTTGAAAGACCTGGGTTGCGGGGGTCACTGCCGCGCCTCCGGGCTGCGCTGTGAAGCTTCCGCTGCAAGCCGCCAAAAAGATACAATAAACGGGAGAAAGCAATACGATACCTCTGCTTCTGATTCTAATGCCGGAAAGGACTTGCTTCATTCCTTAGCCATCGGCGGGCGCGGCGGCAGGTAAGAGCGAGTTCGTCTCCGGTTTGAAACGTTAGTAATTAGCGCCGAAACTTATTGGCGTATATTGAGGCAGCAGCCAACTGAGGCCCGGCATCGGGCGTTAGCTTCGGCGGGGTCGATTTGCTGTAAAAATCGCCCCGTTCTCCTTTGTGCAATCGATATACATCTGGAGTCTTTAGAGAGGAAGCATGGAAGTTTCCATACTGATTGTTAACTGGAACGGGAAGAAAGTTATTTCCGATTGCCTGGAATCCATACGGCAAAACGTAACCGGTTCGTATGAAGTGATAGTCGTCGATAATGGGTCGACCGACGGCAGCGCGGACGAGGTGGAGCAGCGATTCCCGTGGGTGAAGTTGGTTCGGAGCGAGGATAATCTTGGATTTGCCGGGGGCAATAACCTTGCCGCGCGTCACGCTTCGGGCAAGTATCTGCTGCTGCTCAATAATGACACGGTCCTGCAAACCGACATCGTCGATGCGGTAGCGATCATGGAGTCCGATCCTGGAATCGGAGCCGTCGGCGCCCTGATGTACCGGGGAAATGGGGAATTGGCACCTTCTGCCTTCAAGTTCCCTACGCCGCTCCGGCTATGGCGCATCGCCAGTTTGTCCTATCCGCCAAATGGCCCCATCGATCGCGTCGGCGGTCTGCCCGTTCGCAGGTGCGACTTTGTTGAGGGTTCCTTTCTGCTAACACCTGCCGCAGTGTGGCAAGCCGTAAGCGGGCTGGACGAGCGGAATTTCATGTATTGCGACGATGCGGACTATGGTCGGAGCATTTGGGAGGCGGGGTTCAGAAGCGTGCAAGCCCAGTCCGTTCGCTATACGCATTTCGGTGGGTTTGACCATTCAAAGATGGGATACCTTTTTGGCGGCTTTCGCAGGTATCACCGGAAGTTCTCGGGGCCAATTACTCGAACCCATGCTTATTTTGTTCTGCGGGCTGGTCTTCTACTGCGGCTCCCGTGGTACTGGTTGAGGAGTCTGCGGGGGGACGCTGAGAGCCGTCTTGCGTTTAAATACGCCCTGAAGCTAAACCGCAACTGGAAGGACACGGGTGTGGATGCATTCCGGTATCAATCCGATGGCGGAAGAGGATAGAACCAGGGATCTTTGAGGGAACAGGATATGAAAAACTATCGACGCAGGATAAATGATCGACCTAGAATTGGCCTTGACCTGCATTTTTTGGACGGGCGCGCGCAAGGCATTCGCACCCACTGCGCCGAATTGTTTTCACGAGTCGCGCGAGCAACTCCAGAAGTTGATTTCTACTGCATTATGGCCAGGACGGAGATACTGGAGCAGGAGTGCTTCAATTCGCCTAATGTATTCCCTGTGCGACTCCGTCACGCAGGCCGCTTGCAGCGTTACGGGTTCGCCATGTCTTCAGCAGCCCGCGAGCACCAGTTGGATCTGCTCCATTGCCAGTTCTCTGTTCCCCCTTTTGTGCCATGCAGGAGTGCCGTAACTATCCACGACATTTTAGCTGAGACCCATCCAAAATTCTTTAGTCGCTCGTACCGTATTCTTGCGCGGATCACACAAACAATGGCGGTCCTGCAGGCTAGCCGGATTTACACCGTCAGCCAGTATTCCAAGGAACAAATCATGCAGGTCTACAACATTTCCGGTGACAAGGTATCGGTGCTTCTAAACGGTGTTGACACCAAGCGGTTCAGGCCCCTTGTGAGCGACGGACAAAATGAGGTGGCGAAGTACGGGCTGGTTTCTGGTGGGTATGTGCTGACGGTTGGGCGCCTTGAGCCGCGCAAGAATCATAAGCGACTGTTTCAGGCTTATGCAAAGCTCCCGAACCAGAGGCCGCCTTTGGTCGTTGTTGGCCAAAAGGACTTCGGATATGAAGAAGCTTTGGAAGCGATCGATGGTCTTAATCTACAAGAGGAAGTCCGGCTTCTTCAGGATGTAAGTAACGAGGAATTGCCAATACTCTATAGGAATGCGAAGCTGTTCGTTTATCCGAGTCTCGCGGAAGGGTTTGGAATGCCGGTTCTGGAAGCAATGGCTAGCGGCGTTCCAGTGATCACGTCTAACAACACGGCACTTGTTGAGGCTGCCGGGAGTGCTGCTCTCCTGGTCGAGCCGGCCAGTGTCGAAAGTATTGCGAAAGGCATGGGCAAACTGTTGTCGGACAAAGCCGCGTGTGCCGAGCTGATAAAGCGTGGGCTTGACCAGGTGAAAATGTTTAGCTGGTCACAGACAGCCGAGGCGCTCCGCTGCTCGTATCTTGAATTGCTCGGATGAACGGCGAGACGGGCCCGCGTGAGTTAATCACCTATGGAATGTCTGACCCTTCTCAGTGAAAAACGCCATCGACCCCATCAACATCATCACGGGGAAGAGCGGAGGGCTATACCATCCACCGATAACTACCGCACTACAGGTCACAATTGTGGTCAGCGCCATCAAAATCCCCCCAGAGAGCCTCGTTTCAACGCGGGGGGCATCCACCGCTATGGCGCCCCTTGAGTAGAACAGGCCTAAGTAGAGGAGGAATAGCAACAGACCGCAATAGCCGGTCTTCACGATTACATACACGTAGCCATTGTGGAAAATTGGAATCTCATGCATGATGGTACCCCCTAAGTCAATGTTCATGCCGACATCGACAAGTGTCCCAAACCCCATGCCAACTGCATGCTGCACCGCATCTCCCTGCCCGAACGCCCGCATCGCGACCATCGTCTCATAGGCCCTCCAATACTTATCCACGTCAGACCGGTTATGAAAATCAGAATATGTCAGTTCATCTGTCGCACTCGCCAGTTTACCGAAAAAGGAGTCCCCATTCTTGGGCAGAAAGAGCCCGGACGCCGCGACAATCAGTAGCGCTGGCCCTATGATTAGCCAGCCAAGTTGTCTCTTCCGAGTAATCCATCCAACTCCGGTGACCAGAGAAACAAAAAGCGATATAAAGAGCGTTCGCGAAAACGATACCGAGACGGCTGCAAGGCAGACGACGCACAGCATGAGCCGCAACCAAGTGTTATTTAAACCCCGAATTGGAAACTTATACTTAGACGAGACGACGACGATCAAAGGTGCAAGCGCGGAGAGAATGAACCCATTACCAGTTTCCGCCCGAAGATCATTGACGCCACCCACTGTCAGGACATCGCGATGCTCAATGAATTGCACTATCTGCCAAACCGATAAAGCTAACCCCGCGTATACCGCAGTACGCAAGATGGGTTCAAGGCGTCTTACACGACGGGCAATCATATACCCCGCTGTGACCGCTATCATGGGAAAGCTGAAGTACCACACATCCTTAAAAATGTCGTACAACACATGTCCACGGCTTTCAAGCAATCCTATTAGGACTGTCAGGCAAGGTATGGCAAGCATCCAAATGCCCCTCGTCGGGACCTTATACCCAATCGCAATGAAACACCAGACTAAGAAGACAGCCATCCCCACGGCAGTCGCAACCTGGCCGATAAAGGGAGATAGGATTAGAAACACAAGAAGGGCGACTAACATTGGGTGTGGAAATCCCCCCAGCGCGCATTCGATGACACTAACTCCATAACAAGACGGTGAACTACCTTCGCGCGTGTGTAACGCTGCAAATGGAACTCCGTTCCCCTACCAGCAAGTTCTTGCGCTGCGTCGCTCTTGCACCGACCCGCGCGGCCGTCGCACGTCAGTCACTCCTGGCTAGGCCGATAACTGGGTCGGCCTGTTCGTGCCAACGGTTACGAATGGAAGGCTCAAAGGGGCCGCCTTTCATTCTGCGAATTGACAAAGAGAGTCTGCCAATCGATCAGGGGCGACAGGCAGGTGGACTCCATATGTGTAGCCAAGGCCGGCGTGGGGGTCCACAGCCGATAGCGCCTGCCGAACAGGAGTGCCCGGTAGCCCCAGCCCCATGTCTTTGCCCAAATCTTCATGCGAAACATATCGTGCCAATGGACCCGAAAATCCGCAAGCTCAAATTTCTGGGTAAGGGCGAGCCAAACCGAACAGTCCCCATTACCGCGGCAATAGGTCCTGAATGTGGACTGGGTGAGAAGGAGGTTTTCGCGGGTTGTGAGAAAAGTGAGACAAGTGGAACTTGCAGTGCGCCAGTAATGATCGCCGAAGGGCCTGATAAGATGGCGCTCAAAGCGCGAAGAGGTGAAGTAGCTATCCGGGTGATCGTAGGGCGTCACAAAATCAACATCGCGGTTCCCCTGCATAAAGGCGACCATCTTCTCCAGCGCATCCGGAAGATAAAAATAGTCATCCTCCGCGAAATACACATAGGGAGCTTCCCTCTGGCCTGTTAAGAGGTCGATTTGAAGAGAAAAAGTGGCGAGATTACCGATCTTATTCAGGGATAGAATGTCGAGGTCGTTGCCCCGAAAGGTCTCACGGAACATTGCTTCGTATTCGGGCGGGCATCCGTCCAGCAGCGCCCAGATTTTCACACGCAATCCGCCCAACGCACTTTTAAATGAATCGAGGCACATTTTCGAAAGCCTGAACTTGTCATCCGAAAAGAAAGCGGGCGACTTCGAAACCCCAGGATAGATGCGATATGCGACTGCTAGATCAATCATCTGGAGCCCTCCATAAAAGACGTGAAGAATACGGTAGCAACAAACCCCTGCCTGAGAAATATTCGATTGTCCAGAGGCTCAGCAATAACGTGCAAGCGGGAAACACACGCAGCAGTGAATCCTAGCCCACTTCGGCTGTTCGTATGTTTCGTGGTCATGTCCCCGGTTGGGCGTCTGCCTTTGCAAATTGTCCGACTCGGCCACTCCTAGCAGCTGACCTTATAAGCAAGATCACGCAGGCAAGAGACGAGATCGACAAGGCGGGCAACGCTAGGGTACTCCCTATCGGATTGCCAAGTGCTGTCGCTAGCAACGTAGCATACACCGGAGACCCGCATAATGCAGGTGCGACCAGCGCCTCGCCAAAGTATCGAAGTCGTGAAACATCTATGCTGTATCGAGTCTTGTGCAGATTATAGAAGATACCTATCGAAACTCCAACGAGAGCCCCTATTAAAGTTCCCCCTGCGACTCCTAGAGCCCCATATTTCCATCCTAGGAGAACGCTGCAACCAAGATTTGTCACTCCCTCGGTGAGCGGGCCCACAACGATCAGTCTTTGTTGACCGGTTCCAACCAAGATTGATGCGTACGGCGCCCCCGTCAGGCGCAACATATTCGCGACTACCAGAATAATGAGGACAGTGCTACCGACTTCGACGAACGGTGCCCCGATCCAGACTCGAATGATCGGTGCCGCAAGCACGATCAGGGGCAACCCTATCAAAAGCAGCAAAAGCACTCCGAGCTTTGTGGAGCTAATCACAAGATCGCCAAGCGCGCGGGAGTCCTCGTGAGCCTGTAATCCAGCGGCATGGGGCATAATCACACTGAAGATCGCTGAAAGTATTCCTCCCAGGAGTAAGATCAGCGTGCTCGAAACTGAGTAAGGCACAACAGCCTTGAACTCAAAACGGCCGACCAATATGATATCGAGCCCGCTGACGAGAATCAACGAGAAGGACCACACGGTCAGGCTGATGCAATAGCTTGACAGTTCCCGTATGGTCGATTTGGTGATGAACGCACATCTGACTCGAATCTCTGGCGCAATGCGGCGCAGCATTACAAACTGAAGAGAATAGGATAAAAGGTTGGTCGCTGCAAGAATACAGGCCATAAACACAAGCGACCGGCCTGAAAGTGCAGCCCAAATCAGCCCAACCGCAGAAACGAGTTTCCCTGCGCTTGTCGTAATGGCCGGAATTTCATACCGCTGTATCCCCGCGAAGACTCCGTTGCAGGCCGAAGCCGGAAGGCCCAACGCCACCGAGCTTCCCACAATCAATATTGCGATGCGCATCGGCGCCAGCAACGGCCCTGGAACGCTGGGGAAGACCTCGTGGGCCATTGCGGCCGCAATGGAAATCAGCAACAAGCCTCCCAATCCAGCTATGATGAGCCCTGCGAGGGCGGTGCTAAAGATCCCGTCACGTACTTCCGTGTCCTTCTTCGCATTGGCGAATGCTATATAGCGTCCAACGGCGGTCTGTAATCCAAGGTCGAGGTAGCTAAGGTACGCGACCATTTGCAGAATAAGTACCCAAACCGCGTATGTTTCGGGCGCCAGGTGCCGCACCAAGACCGGCGGTAAAAGGATGGCTACAACAGCTCCGGCCCCGCCTCGGCTCACGTTAAAGACCGCGTTCTTGATGAAGCGTCTTCTCAAACTCTGCTCGCTCCCCCGCCACTTGCTCAATTGCCCGTTCGGTCAAAATTGGGGCAAGCCTGCGGCTCACTCGCACTGCAGTTCAACCCGTCTGGTTATGCTCTCTCGGTGTGCCTCAAAAACAATCATGTTTAACCCGGATCCGGCATGATTTAGGTGCAGATTCTACTTTGTTGTTGAAAAGGAAATCAGCGTGGCTGCGTCCTTTAGCGCTGAGCGCAGCCCCGCTCCAAACGTCCGGTAGTCCCCTTGGCGAAGCAGTTGAAAGAGGGGTAGTATTGCCGAAGGACCTCCAGAATAGACTTGGCTCCTGAGCTGAAGGAAGGCCACTCTTTTTCGCAGCGCAGGAACTAGGTGCGTCCGCAGCGCGGGACGCGACTCGGCTGCAGCGAGGCCCAGCTTATACTTTCTTAACTCTGTCTGGTAAATCTCAAGGTTGCGTTCTTTAGCCCGCTTGAGATGCGCCCAGAGGGTCCACCTATCCCCTCCCACAATCTGACCAGGGTGCTGTCTATATCGTGTGACAGGACTCTGCCGGGCGGAGGGGCCGAGAGAACTAAGGACGATCGAAATCCACTCGTCATGACTCCACATTTCAGGAATGGGCAGGATTGCGGGGACAAAGCTTGCGCGGAAAGCCATGGTGCAGCCGTAGATCAGGCCAGAACGCAAAATAGCTGGCAGCATGGTGGTTCCCAGTTCCAGGCGTTCGCGATCACGATCTATAACAGGAACGCTTGAATAGATAGTACGTCCAAGTTCTTGGCCGTTGGCGTCGATCAAAGGCGCGTCGGAGAAGGTAAAGGTGAGAGACGGATTTGCGGCGAAGGCGTAGCGAGTATCCGCAATTCGAGTGGGATACCAGAGATCATCCTGGTCGGACAGGATAATTAGGTCCCCGCGGCACAGAGAGATGCATTTCGCAAAGTTTTGGGCGAACTTGAGTCGTTCTGCATTTCGGTGAATATGCACGGGAAAGCGGGCCGATTGGGCAAAAGCCTCTAGTATCGGGATGGAATCATCAGTCGAGCCATCGTCGCATACCACCATTTCGGTGGGGAGAAGGGTTTGCTCATGAACAGTCCGGAGTTGTTGCGCGAGAAAACGGCCGCCATTGAAGGTACACATTGCGACTGAAATACTGCTCGCGCGGACGGCTTGGTCAGTTTCGTTCTCAAGCATATGGAAGAATCTCACAGCGAATAGGTGCGTTCCACGGCCCTCAATCGTTCGAAAACTTGGTCAGAAGAAGTTGGAATTAACTTTTTGCCGGGGCAAAGAACCGAGTTTGACTGTGAGCTTGTTTTGAGACTTTCTTGCTTCGCATTGATTCTACGGGTGCGCATAGATATATGCCGACGCGATTGCAACAATAATTCCTGCCCCACCGCCTTTGAGTGCCGCCTTCATCTGATTGGTGGGTACAAACAGAATGTCATCGGCCCGCAGGGGCACATCGGCCACTCTCCCCTTCAAGATGTCTGCCACGTCGAAATCGAGGATGTACTTGCGATTCCCTTCGGTACGAATGAGGTGCGCGTCCTTTCTATCCGCTTCGTAGCCGATCCCGCCGGCTAAAGCCACCAGTTGCAGGACCGTGCTAGGGCTCGTGCTCTTCAGTGGATAGGCTCCCTGGGTCTTGAAAGCTCCCACCGCGTAGACCACGCCGACGGTTCCCACGCGGATCTGGTCGCCCGGAAAGAGCGGAATGCTCGCATAGGGAGAGTGTGCCGGATCGGCTCCCAGTGGAATGCTGACGGATTTGCCGAGCGAAGGGCGAAACAGAGTCACGGTTGAGCTTGCAGGGGCATTGATTGGGGAGTTGCTGAGAACGCTATCGTTCAGCCCCCCGGCCTCGCTCAGATAATCGATCAGCGTCCGGTTGCCGAAAGCGGGGAAGGTTCCCGGTTTGGCGACATCTCCGGAGACCGTGACGATGGCGGAGGGACGGGAAACGGCAGTGACCGTTACCTGTGGGTCTCGCACCATTCCGCTTGTCGCGAGCGAATGCGCCAAATTCGCCTCAAGTTGCTGGACTGTCAGGCCGACGACCTGAACCTTCCCCACCAACGGAAAGGTGATTGAGCCGTCCTGAGCAACCTGTTGCTGAACGGTGTAGTCCTTGATTCCATACACCTGAACAGAGAGGATGTCGTCGGGCCGGAACAGCAACTCCGGATTCGGGACATGGAGCAGGCTTTCGAGCAGTCCCTGAGTCGCGGTATCGGCAGGCTGTGGAGCACCGGGCGCCGGTGCAAGAAACTGGGCCGTGCAGGGCAGGGATGCCAGTCCCAACACCAAGACCAAACTGAATCGTGTTTTCATTGTCCCTTCTCCGCCGAATCGGTGTAGTAGCCCTGATATTTCCCGTACCCATACCCATAGCTATACGCATGGACTCGAAGATCCACGTCGTTCATGACAAACCCCACTACGGGGAGCCGGGCACTCTGCATCTTTCGATTGGCCTCCTGGATGGCTTTGCGACTCGAAGACCCTTCCCGCACCACGAGAATCGCTGCATCGGCGATCTGCCCAAGATTTATAGTGTCCGATAAGCCCAGGATCGGCGCGGAGTCGAGGATCACGAAATCGAAGCGGCCCGCACATTCTTCAATGATCCGCGACATCTCTTTCGATCCCATCAGCACCGCAGGGTCGGGCGGAATAGGACCTGCCGGCAAGATCGAGATGTTCTCAACACCCGACACTGACTCCACCACCTCATCAAGCGGGAGCCCCTGCGTCAAAAGATTGCTAAGCCCCTTGGCGGTGGAGATACCCATTGCCGTAGCTTGGCTCCCTCTCCTGAGATCGCAGTCAATGAGCAACACGCGTGCGCGATGACGGGCGAAGGCGAGGGCAAGATTGCGAGCCGTCGTTGACTTGCCCTCGGCCGGCACGGCGCTGGTGATGAGAAGTATCTTGGGAGGCATGCCTGGCTTGGCAAGCAAAATGGTGGAGCGCAGCGACTGAACGGCTTCGGCATACTGCGAACTGGGCGCGGCCATACCCCTCTCCGGCGGTCCCGAGCTGTTGCGCTTGCCTTTGCCGCGATCGAAATGGGGAAGCGTGCCAAGAAAAGGGAGGGCTATGGCACGCGTGACCTGTTCTGTGCTTGTCACGCGTGTATCCAGAGCGTCAAGGGCAAGGGCAACGAAGCATCCTCCAATTAACCCTGCAAACAGCGCGCCAGCCAGCAACAGGATCGGTCCGGGCGGATTGGGAATGACCGGCAGATCTGCCAAGTCCACGATATCGATCTCCCCGGCTTCGAGCCCCGAGGTAATGCCCGCCTCGCGAAGACGCTGAATCAATCCCTCATACAAGCTACGGTGAGAATCGTAGTCGTGGAGGAGGAGCACGTATTTGACCATATCGCCGCCGGAGTGGAAGGCTGCGCCGGTCTTCTGTTCAAGCACATCCTTGTCCATCTTTTCATTGGCGCTGGCGGCGTTGTAAGAGAGCTTTGCCTGGTTCAGGATGCGCTGCTGCTCGGTCTTGACCTCGCCTTTGATTTCCTCTAGCTGGGCTTTTTGCTGGCGGACATCGGGATAATTGGGCCCGAACTGAGCAAGAAGCCGCGCGTAGTTGCTTGCGGCCTGGGCCTGGGCGTTGCGCAGATTCTGAAGAAGGCTGTTCTGGCCACCAGCCGACGAGCCCTGAGTGAGGAGATTCACTTCTCCTTCCATCAAATTCGGATCGGAGTCCTCGAGATAGCGCAGCTTGGCTTCGGCCACAATTCGTTCGATGGTGGCATCGCTGGCCGCCTTGGTCATCGAATTGAGCGTCAGGGTCTGAAGGTATTCGGCATTCTGCTCGGTGAGACCAATGACGCCCAGCTTCTTCTGGAGATCGATAATGTTGGTCTGATCGCGCTCAATCTGTTCCTTGAGATCGTCGAGCTGCCCGATCAGCCAGCCGGAGGCGCGCTTGGTCGACCCAAAACGCATTTGAAACAGATACCCGATGTAGTCGTTGATCAGGGTGTTGACGATTTTAGAGGAGAGCGCCGGAGAGATGGTTGTGCACGAAAGGTTGATCAGCTCGTCTTTGGGATTGTGCCCGACCGAAATCTCCTTTCTCATCTGCCGAACAAGCTCCTCGCGGGTCTTGGGGTCGTCGATGGATTGAAACTTCATGCTCGACTTGCCCCAGAAAGCCGGGTCATTGACGAGATTAAGCTCCCTGGCAACCTGGAGATAAAGGGTGCGGCTTTGGACAATCGCCGTTTCCGAAGCGATTTTGTCGGTTGATTCCCCGGAAAGCATGCTCATAGGGGAAGTGCGATACATACTCGCGGTTCCGGGCTGAATGCGAATGGTGCCGTCAGCGGTAAACTTTCGCGGGCGCAGCATGAGAACGACGGCAAGAGCAACGCTCACAGCCACGACTACGTAGACGGTCTTCCTGCGGCGGAAAAGAATTTCGAGGATATCGCGAAGCGTGACATCCGATGAACCCGATTGTTCTTGGGCAGTACTGGTGTCGGTTGCGAGCACAGAACCTCAATGTTTGAAGCAGACTCTCAGAATATTTTAGGGCACCAGAGCTAGTCTTGGTTCGTGCGACCGACTGCTCCAATGCGCGGCTCGGGGGGGGGTGTAAGCACATCCATCCAGAATTTTGTATAGGCCTCGACCGCGTCGTCACGGTCTGCATGCGGGGGGAAGGCCTCACCGGACAAGCCGTCAGCTCTCCGGGTGAATCATCAGCGTCATGCCCAGGGCGGCGCTCCGCATGCTGGGGTCGAGGTTGCACATCTTGCCAGTTTCCATGCTGTATTGAAAAAACTCTCCGACAGACAGCAGCTTTGCGCTGCTTGGCCGGCACTCCGGCAAAACAGATCTGTGCCAGTACGCTTATCAATCGACCGGCAAAGCCCTGAGTACTCCCTGGGAAGTCAGATCATTTCGGGCCCATAAAGCAGTCGAACCGCCTGCCACGAAGGCAACTTACCGAAGGAACGACATGTCAACTGGGCCGGTCTCAACGAGAGATCACGCTCTTGCTGAACCTCGCCGCCTATCGTTCATCCTGAACGCTCTTCCGTTTTCTGGGAAATGCGCAATGGATAGTCCGGCATCTTTGGAACAATCAAAGCAAGGAAGAACCTGGTGTAAGCTCGATGCACATCCAGGTTGTTTGAGTAGACAGGCTTGTTGCCATCGGTCAGGTTGTAGATCCCAGGATGCGCCAAAACCGTCATGATCACTGCAGATGTCAGCATTGTGGAATCCAGATCACGAATTTTTCCGCTCCTGATGTTGACCTCCAAATAATGATGGATTGCCGAGAAAACTGGCGAGAGTTGTTCCCGGCAGAATTCGTCCGCCTTCGTGTGCAACTCGACGAACGCAACGGCAATCAGACGAAGCAACTCGGGCCGATAATTGACCGTATCTGCGAGCATCGCAATAACCTTCGGCAAGACCACTTCCGGAGACTCGCATTGCGTTAACCCCTCTAACAGTTCCTGACGAAACTTTAACCCCGCCGAATGCGCCCGTAGAGACGCCCAGAAGAGGTCTTGCTTATGAAAGAATTGCCGAAAGATCGTGTTTTCACTCACGCCGGCAAGGTAGGCGATCTCGCGAGTGGTCGTTCCGTGATACCCTTGGCGCGCAAACAGCCTACCTGCAGCCTCGAGAATCTTGTCCGTCTTCACTGAGCTTCTTGTTGCTGCTGGCATTTATACAGACTCCACGCAATATTTGCAGGTCATCGGCACCATCCACGGGCCTTCTTTACCTATCGTTCAAGACGGCTGCCCCTGCGTACCATACCAAAGGACCTAGGATTGACGTCATCGCCCGGGCGCTCTTGCCCCCTGCGCCTCATTGTCGGGCGGCCCCGGAATCGGCGTCGTGACAGATTGATCGATGGAGGAAGCGAACGTTTTGAATGAATCAAGTTGTAAAACTTATTGAATCAAAAGGATGCCGCAAGAGGTGGTTGCCTGCCGACAGACTCGCAGATGCGCTCGCAGATGTACCTGGCCCTCCAGTGTGCAGCGCCGGGGGAAAATCACACTGTTATGCGACAATCGGCTCCAAATCTTCAGCGTCCAGCTGGATTGCGGCGTGCTGGTTGATCAGCTCGAGTGTCAGCACGAAACGCATGCTGTTGCTCCTTCTCACCAGCGTCCCCTGAAGGCCTTGCATCACGCCGCTCTTAATACGAACTTTTTCGCCGATCACAAGGTCGCGGTACGGCTCGATGCGCTGCCTACAAAAGTCGGAGCGTAGAAAATTGACCTCGGAATCTGGAATTGGGACACACTCCCGGCTGTTGCCCACAATCTTCAATACACCAGGGGATTGGAGGACCTTCGCGCGTTCCCTGATACTGATATGCACAAACAGGTAGGTTGGAAACAGCGGCCATGTGACGTTCACCCGCTGTCGATTCTTCCAGACCCGAACCGTCTCGAAGGTAGGAAGAAATGACTCAATTTCCCGTATTCCAAGCTGTTGAAGTACCGCCTTTTCGTGTTGAGGAATCGTGTAAACCGCGTACCAACTACGATCCCGCGCGCCATCCATGTTTCCTAGGTGCAGGGGAATCTGTCCGTCGCGTGTTTGACCCGCTGCCTGCAGACTCATATGATGCCTCTGGCCTAACCGGTGCGCAGTGACAATGACAGAGAGCAAAGGCCCAAATCTTCGTATCGAGGAGAACACGAAATACTTGGTCTTTGCTCGATATTAAAGTGGGCATGGCTCTGCCATTCTGACTTAGCAGATCAACTCTACGCTAAGCCCCAACTTCAATAATCATCAGAGAACCAAGTGCACTGCTCAAAGGGACAAGGGAGATCAAAAAGACAAAGGGAAACCGACCGAAAAACCATCTGCGCCGAGAACACTCCTGCACTCTGCGCGCCAATCTCGCAACTGTTCTGTGATTGTAAGCTAACGCCGCCGTCTGTGCCAGCGCTTAATTATGAATAACTAGCGCTCTTAAGCGTTCGCGAGTAATGACCGTCCGGTGACCATAGTTACTATATGGTTAATCGGTGAAGCTATACAAATACATTGTAATCATTTCATTGTGCATATTTTTCTCCGAAAACGACCAACGATCGTGATGGCCTGCACAGGGGCGGCTCTTGCGTTGTGACTCCAGAGAATTGGCACGAAGTTTTGCCCGCGAGATGAAGGGAGCGCATGCTGCCATCTCGGTTAAATTTGACGAAAAAAGTTTCAGATCTTATAAACACAAAATAGCTTTGACCGGCTTTGCGCTGGACAACCCGACTGGCATTCCCAGCATAGGCAAAGCTCAGTCGGCGCGTGCTCGGTCGACGGGGCAAAGCCGACGCTCGAGCGGTCCATTGACGCCGCGCTGACCCCCACGCCACTCACTCCCAAAATCTGATTACCTGACAGCTTCGGCTCCGTCAGGCGGCGGGTTGTGATGTGCTTTAGCAGAAAATGGATATTTACGGGAGAGTTCTCGGGCAGTTCAGGTTTAATCTCGTTCGAGCCGCAGGTTGGATAGTTCGGCGGCATGGCATCCCGTGCCGGTGCCCGTTCACCTAGAGATCTCTCCCGCCCAAGTTATGAAACAACCCCGGCGCGATGATTGGAAAAGGATGCCTATGTCCTTTTAAATCAATTACTCGGATTTACCGAGAACATTGTCTCGGACAAAAGCCACAACACGCAGTACACGCCTCTCCCACCAGATTCCGCTGCCCGCCAAAAGCGCCTTGGAAAAGGGGCGCTGCTGCGATGTGAAGAACCGGAAAGAGAGAGCTTTCGATGTAGTCGAAAATCTCGACCGGCATCAACGATGCGCTGGCTGCAAAGATTACGGGTCGAGCTCGTGTGCCGATAAACACATTTCGCTGGCATGTGCACCAGAGAACTATGAATACTATCCGACGCAGGCGGAGATCCTCCTCTTCGGCCGACTGCTAGATCAAGAAACAATAAAGCGAATTGGCTTGGACTCCCGCATTCCATATGTTGTTTCGAAGATGGAGGCTGAGATCCAAATTGCATCTCAAGTGCTTGAACGTTACGGCGTCACCATGGAAGACATCAAGGAAAGTGTCGAGATGGCATGCAAGGGAACAGAGTCAGCCATTCGCGAATCTGCCTTCTATCATTGGTGTAAACCTTAGATGCTCTGAACTCGATTACCTTTAATTTTTGCAGCCCGGCGGCGGAAGACATTGACGCACAAACCTGCATCTCCCACTGCCCCCAAAGCTGCAATGTGGTGCTTAAGCACATTACGGATGCCTTCGGTGAGATGTCTCAACCTGCTCCGACCAAAGCGGCTTATAGGAACTGCGTGCAGGTTGGCCCCAAACGGGATGACTTCTGAGCCGGTGTAGAGCACCACTCCGCGGAACCATTGTTTTTCCAGCAGAAGTTGCCATTGCCTGTAAGCCGCGCACATCGCTGGCGCTCAAGGTTGCGGCAGTATTGACTTCCACGCCGGCAGCTCGCCCTGCGCGATCTTCCAGAACGAGATCCACCTCTTGCCCTGAAGCCGTGCGACAGTAGAAAGGCTCAGGCTGTGTCGCGCTCCACGTGGACTGCTTCCGCAATTCCATGAAGGCGAAGTTTTCGGGCATTGCTCCGGCCAGATTTCCCTCTGCCGTCAGGCGGTCGACGGTGGCTCCCGGCAAGTGAGCCAATAATCCCGTGTCATTCAGATAAACCTTGGGAGTCTGAATGATCCGCTTCCCCAGGTTTTTTGCCAAGGGGCGCAGAAGTTGGACCAGGAAGGTCGCTTCCAGCAGGGCGAAGTAGCGTTTCAAGGTCGTCTGCGGTAGGGCGACAGATCGCGACAGTTCAGCGAAATTCAGTAAACGCCAGCACGTGCAGCCACCACAGAGAGCAGACGCGGAACAGCAGTCATATCGGAAGTATTCGCCAGATCGTGGATGTCTCGCTGGAGGATTGTCATGATGAAGGACTGAAACCAGGCGTTGCGGCGCGTAGCGCTCTGGCGGGCAATCGCGAGAGGATATCCACTGGCTAGAACAGTCTCAATAACTCTTCCCGACGAACGGTGGCGGTTTTTCCTTCCCATCCAACGGGTTTCCGGGAAAGCAGGGTGTCTACAAAGGTCTCTCGCACTCCGCGCAACTCGCCGTGAGAAAAGGGCCAAAGAGTCAGCACCTCCATGCGTCCCGCCAGCGACTCGGACAGCCTTGGCAGGAGCATCACGTTCGCCGACCCTGTCAGCAGAAATCGTCCCGGCTGCCGATTGCGATCGATGGCGGCCTTGATGACGGGGAATAGCTCAGGAAAATGCTGCACCTCATCCAGCGTGACAGGAAGGTTCAGACCGGCAATGAAACCATTGGGATCGCGTTTAGCCGCTGCCAGAATTTCAGGATCATCGAAGGTGAGGTACTGAGGGCTTGGTTCAGCCAATTCCGCCGATTGCACCAGGGTGCTCTTTCCTGTCTGACGGGCGCCGTTGACCAGAACAGCTGGGGTATCTGCAAGAGCGGCAAGAAGCTGATCGAGAAGATGACGATGAAGAATTTCGGGATTATCAACCAGAATGCGGATGATAATCAACCATTAGCTGGGTGATTGTACTGTTCTACTGACATTTCTTGCCTTGCCCGGTTCAGCTGCCGAACGGGCAAGATAAGCCATCGACCGCGTTGTTGTCCGCTACTCCACGTATAGACAGGCTGCGTACGACCCGCATCAGCCGTCCCTAGCGGGGCCGCTGAATCCGTAGCTGGTTCTTCCGTCCCTTCCACTTCGAGACCTCGGGCGGGCGGCTCAGTGCAGGATGAAGCCGTGCGCTGAACGGGCCTTTTCCGTCCGCCGGGGAGCATCCTGTATCAAGCAGCTAGGAACCCGGCGTAAGCGTCGGCTTGCAGCGCACCCTTGAAATCGTTCAGATGTCGTCGCGAGTGTTTCCCCTTGGGGTCTCCCGAGTAAGTGAACCATACCGCCGGAGGAATTGTGCATCCCACAGGTTGATCATCGCGCACATAGGTCCATAGCCTGCCGGTGCTGGTCTGGCCGTTGCCGGGCGCAAGCACCGGAACCGGTGTGTCGTCGGCATGAATCTTGGATGCGGCGATTCCATGCTTCCTGATCTCATCGACCAGCGGAGCGAGCAACTGGCTGGCGGAGCCAACCCAATCGGCAAGAGTAGAGCGATCCAGCTCAATGCCCTCGCGGGCAAATATCTTCGTCTGCCGATAGAGGGGCGAGTGATCACCAGGTGGCGCGGACCAGGGAAGCGCACTCTTTCCGCGATGTTTCAGTGGATAGAGGGCCGAATTTCCAAATTGTATTCGTGCGTGCAGTTTTCTATTGCAGTTCACGTCGTGAAATGATTTAGTACATTGCATGGAAGATATTAAACCGCGCTGGTTTCGTCGCAGTCTCCAAACAGCCCTTCGGATCATGCCTGTCACGGTATTGACGGGCGCGCGGCAGACCGGCAAGACCACGCTCACGCAGGCGATTGAGCCGGCACGGGCGTATTTCACTCTCGATGATATGGGCATTCTCGATCAGGCCGAGCGCAATCCTGATTCGCTGCTGGCTACGCGCCCGGTCATTCTCGATGAGGTTCAGCGAGCGCCGCAAATCCTGCTCGCAGTCAAACGGGCCGTGGACACACATCGGCGGGCCGGAGACTTCATTCTGACCGGCTCCGCCAACCTGCTGCTGATGAAGCACGTGGCGGATACGCTGGCGGGCCGCGCGATCTACTTGGACCTTCGCCCGTTTTGTCCCACGGAGTGGCAGGAACGCAAGGACACGTTGTTGCCGCTGGATCGGCTGTTTGCTCCAGATTTTGATTGGCGTGAATGGCCTGATGAACCCGGCGACTGGCCTCGATGGCTGCTGCGCGGAGGCTACCCGCCCGCGTTGCAGATTGCCTCGGAAGCGGATCGCGGACTGTGGTTCGCCGCCTACGTGCAAACGTATCTGGAGCGGGATTTGCGCCAATTGAGTGCCGTCTCCAGCCTGCCGGATTTTCAGCGCGTGATGATGCTGGCCGCGCAACGAACCGGCAAGCTGCTCAACCAAGCCGACCTGGCCCGCGATGCTGCGCTCAGTCACCCGACCACGCATCGGTATTTGAATTTACTGGAAACAGGTTGCCTGATTGTGCGCATTCGCCCGCTGGCGTCCAATCCTGCGACGGCACTGGTCAAAGCGCCGAAGTTGCTCTGGACCGATTGCGGCCTTGCCGCCTGGCTTGCAGGAATCAAGTCGTCCGCGGATGTGACGACCCGCGTGAACTCTGGATTCTGGCTGGAACAAACCCTCTTTCAGACCCTTGAGACATGGCAAACTCTCGATCCGCAACAGCGAAAGTTGCACTACTGGCGCGACCGCGCGGGGCACGAAGTGGATTTTATCTTGGAAGAAGCCGGCAAACTGGTCGCACTGGAAATCAAAGCGGGCAGCCAGGTCACATCCAGCGACGCGACTGGAATTCGCACCTTCCGAGATGATTTGAAGCGCAAAGCGTCTTTTGTCCGGGGTGTGGTGCTGCATGGCGGCAAGGCGCGTCCGCTCGAAGAAGGCGTCTTCGCGCTGCCCTGGGGATGGATGGTGCCCAAGTCGCGCCCCAACTGAGAACGGGCTGTATTCAGTTCACATCCTTGGCACCATCAACAGTTTGCCGATTCCGTCAAGGCCGTATGCTCGAAAACCAGAGCGGTGTCGCCAACCTGGTAAGCCCTGTCTTGCCCATCCGACAGATCGACGGCGCGTGCCGGGACTTGAGTTGAAAGCCGACGGGACTTCCCCCTCTCAAATCAGGTAGGTGCTTGAAAGCCGAGGCGTAACCGTATTTTGTGGTCATTAGCCGAGTTCGTCGTGCGCCGTGAATGGCGCTGGTCCACAGTGGGTGTAAATCCCGCCCGGGAACTGATGCGCTCCTCCCGGGCAATCGGCGCAGTAGGGGAGGAAAGCAAACTGCTGAAGCCTCCGGTGCCAGAGATCACGCACTTTCCTGTGGATGGTCCTGGCACGGATCAGCCTCTGTTGCCGGCTGGATCTGGCCAAGTTACCAGCTATGTCCGTGTCTTTGGCTTGCGCTCCGAGGCATACCACCGTCTCCTGCACCAGTTCCACAGCAAGGGTCTGCACCTGGAGAAGCTCGCCACCCCACTGGGTGCGGCTTTGCCTGGTCCTGTTTCAGCCGGTTGTTGCCGGCTCCCGCAAGGTCTTCCCTGTGAATTTTCAAGGGCGGACTAATAGGGAGCCACGGATCACTGATGAGTTGATGCTTCTGGGGAGAAGGGCCGTTTGCGACGGCTTTGCTTCAGGCGATAGGAATCGGCGTTCATCTCCAGGATGTGGACGTGGCGGGTGATGCGATCCAGGAGGCCGCCGGTGAGGCGTTCGGAGCCGAAGATCTGGGTCTATTCGTCGAAGGGTAACTTTCATCCTATGCCGCGTGCTGGGGTGAATCACACGATTTGAAACAAACTGGGATGGCGCAACAGCCGTGGTATGGAGTTGCAGCACCAGCAACTCTGGGGAGAATTACTTCGACTGAACGGGCGGCTGAACATTCGCTGGCGATGGATCGGGGGCCACCGCGGGCATCCGGTCCAGACTCGCGTCGATGTTCTCGCCTATCAGGCCGCCCGCTCTCTCTATGGGCAACAGAAGGTAGCGGCATAATGCCGGCGAAGAATTCAGAACGTCCGAAAAGGAGAAGCGCAGATGGCATCGATTGCGGAAGCAAGCTCATTGTTTGAAATCGACGCGGAGCTCGACGGACTCCTCGAAGAGATCGAAGGACAGGTTGAGTCTGAAGGTCAGGCCGCGGAAGACCTCGTGGCCCGGTTTCAGCAGTTCTGCGAGGCGCATGGCGAGAAGGTCGACCGGATCGGCCGCTTCCTACGCTTGTTGGAGGCACGTGAACAGTATTGCCGGAGCGAGTCCGCGAGGCTTGCGGACCGAGCTCGAGCCGCAGCCGGTAGGGTGGAGCGAACCAAGAACATGGTGCTCTACTACCTGCTCAGCCGGGACCTCAAGAAGATCGAAGGCTACCAGTTCACGTTGCGCGCGCAGAAGAACAGCCAGGATTCCGTGCGAATTACCGACGAAGCCGTTGTACCGAGGTCATATTGCAGGATAGACGCGCGGATTGACGGCGTTGTCTGGGAGACGGTGCTTTCGCTTCTTCCAGACGAACTTGCGAAGTCTTTGGGGACTTCTGTTCAAGAAATGCGACCGGATGCTGACGCGATCAAAGCGGCTGCGATGCGTAATGAACATATCCCGGGGGCGGAAGTTCGCCGCGGTTTACATCTGAGAGTGGCCTGAAAAGAGGGCTTGGGGTTGTCGCATCTTTGGTCACCAGGTGATGAGGCAACCAAAGAACATCTCTTGGGGCGGATGCTTTCGCTGCTCCCCGCAGGGTAAGACCGTCAAAAACCTACTGCTTTGCGAGTTTCAGACTGGCAGCAATTTTATATTCCCGGACGGGAACATATATATCCTGATTGTCTCGGGTGAGATTCTTGTTACCGACCGGGAATAAATCCCTTGACGCGGGTGAAGCTGAAGGTTAATATTCCCGTACGGTAATACGTACGAGACCCATGAAATATACGACACAAGCAATCGGCCAGATCATCCGGGATAGTCGGAAGCGAATTGGCGTCACGCAAAAGGATTTAGCGCTGACTGCCGGCACGGGACTGCGCTTTGTCATAGACCTCGAAAAGGGCAAGGAAACCTGTCAGATTGGCAAGGTTCTGACAGTCCTGCAAACGCTGGGAGTCCAGATCGTGCTGACGCCGCCTGCGGCCTTAGCGAGCGAGGAGTAGCGCATGGCGAAAACCCTGGATGTTTACTTGCATAAGGAATTGGTCGGCCACCTGATTCAGAATGATGGCGGCCAGATGGTCTTTGGCTACGCGGAAAGCTGGCTGCAAAGACCCAACGCTGCGCCCTTGTCCCACTCGCTGCCGTTGCGGCGGGAGCGCTTCACGCGCAAGGAATGCCGGGGATACTTCGCCGGTGTTCTGCCCGAGGAGAGCAAGCGCGAGATCATCGCGCGTAACCTGGGCATCAGCGAGCGCAACGATTACGCGATGCTGGAGCGGATCGGCGGGGAGTGCGCGGGTGCTGTCACCTTTCTCTCGGCCGGCGAGACCCTGCCCGCCCGTGAAGACCACTACCGGGGGCTTTCATCGCCAGAGTTGGCGGGGATTCTCAGGGAGTTGCCGCGCCGTCCGTTGCTGGCTGGAGAGGCTGGAATCCGGCTTTCGCTGGCTGGCGCGCAGGACAAAATCGCCGTTCGTGTGGAGGGTGATGCCGTCTCACTTCCTCTGGGCGGCGCGCCCAGCACGCATATCCTGAAGCCCGCCGTGGAGCGATTCGCCGGTGTCGTCTTCAATGAGGCCTACTGCATGAGGCTCGCTGCGGCGGTCGGTTTGCCCGCGGCCAAGGCTGAGATCCGGCGCGTGGAAGACGTTGAATACCTGCTGGTCGAGCGCTACGACCGGACGCACCGCCAGGGTCCAGAAGGCGTGACATTGGATCGCCTGCACCAAGAGGACTTTTGCCAAGCTCTGGGCATCGTCTCTGAAAACAAGTATCAAAAGGAGGGTGGACCTTCGCTCAAGCGATGCTTTGCACTTCTGCGCGATGTATCGAGCGCGCCGGTCCTCGACTTGGCGCGACTGTTGGATGTCGTGGTGTTCAACTTCCTGGTCGGCAACAACGATGCGCACGGTAAGAACCTCTCGCTACTCTATCGTGGAGTAGGCACGGCAAGCATGGAGACGCGGCTTGCGCCTCTTTACGATGTCGTCAGCACGCGCTATTACCCAGAGTTGACCCGCGAACTGGCAATGAAGATCGGCGGCGAGTATTCATCGGACCGTGTATCGAAAGCAAACTTCGAGCAACTGGCCGAAGACGCCGGACTTGCCAAACCGCTTGTGCGCAACAGGGTTCCCGAACTGGCCGAGGCTGTCCTTTCGAATCTGGATGAAACCGGGATCGAACACCCTGTTGCCGTAGCATTGGCCACGCAGATACGCGAGCGCTGCGATGCCTTTCGAAGTCATGCCCGCAATAGATGATCGGTAGTGACTTGCGCGGAAATTTGAAAAGACTTGGCATGATTGATTCTCGCGGACACGGTCGAGGAGCCGTGTGGTTTTTGGGCACAACGCAGAAGTTTGAGGGGGAATCGAATAAAGCGGAATAGGGCGGTTGCTTGGGAGGAATGGAAAGAATACGCTCAATCGACCCTCCTAGTAGCCAGTTTTGCAAAGCACCTCTGTCAGGATGAGGCTGCACTCATGGCCGCCCTTCAACACCCTTGGAGCAACGGTCCATTCGAAGAACATGTTTACCGCCTGAAGCTCATCAAGCGCTCCATGTACAGCCGCGCCGAATTCGATCTGCTTCGTCTCCGCGTCGTCAATACTGAGTGAAACCCTCATAGCCACCCAGGCACAGAAAGACCGAATCCACTTCCCCAAAAGTGACGAAGAAAGCGTCGGGAGATGGCATTTGAAAGCGGATACTGCCCACTTGCAGAAGCGCGCCCGACACCTGTCTCCTATAGATCCTTCCCGAAAGCTCACGCCATTGCAGAGTGGCGATGGGGTAGGGTCATCCTGAGGCATCCTTCCCGCGACACAAAATCGCAGGAGTGTCCAGAATATAGACACACCCTGCATGTTTCCAGAATCTGGACAAAGCGTTCCAAGTCACCAGCAGTCGGACGATTCGCGGAGAGTATGAGTAAAGCAAATAAATTCAAGATTATAGGGGGAATAGAGGCTAGGCCTCGAAGTTTGGCAGGTCTATTGCATTTCGTGACTCATGAAGGAAACCATGGAAATGGTCGAAAGCGGACGAAAAACGTGGGTCTTCAACATGCCCGTGCTCCTCACGATGATGGTCGGTGATGTCAAGATCTCAACCCATACCCGGGACTTGAGCCGGCACAGGATCTATTTCTATATGGGCTCGGACGAAAGTTCTCTGCTTGAACACGATTTTGAGTTTCTGCTTGAACCGCTTTCCGAGATTGCTCGGTTGCAATGCTTCATTCGATGTAAAGGCCATCTAATCCAGAGGGAGGCGGTTTCGCCGAGGTTGATGGGAATTGACGCGAAGATCGTTCACTATTCGATCCTCAAACGGCCGGACCTGGTTCCCATCCCGGCCCGACCGATGAAGGAGTCGAGAAGGGAATCTCTAACACGCTCGATGGATGCCGACAAGCAGTTCCAGCAAGCCGGCCTGGTGGACGCCAATACGATGAAAGGTTGGCTTGCACGCGCAGCCACCTGAGGATGAACGTTCTCCGAGGTCAGTCCTGATCATCCCTTGAGAATCGAAGCAGGATTTTCGGGGCTCGGCCGCCAGGGGCTCTCCAGAGGTTTTCATGAAACCACGCATCCTTCAAGATGCTCCGGGCTGTGCATTCGAGCCAGCCTGAAGGAGTCCTTTGGTCCCCCTCGAAGAAATGCAGATGTAGAAAACCAGTGATGCCTGTCGTCGACGGTCTCTACAGCGCAGCCCTAACCACCGCAATCAACTCCTTCTCCGTAAGCGGCAGTGGATTCGCTTGCATACTGCTGGCTTTCGCTGCCTTCTCAGCTACGCCCGGCAAATCAGCTTCGGTAACTCCCCATGCGCCGAGCGTTGGGATGCTGAGTTCCTCGGAGAGCGCTCTTACCCATTCGATGCCATCCTCTACGCTTGCTTCACTCCGGCCGGTAAGCAGACGCGCGATGGCAGAGTAGCGTTCGAGAGCTGGATGCTGGGGTGCACGGGTGCGCAATCCCGCTACGTTGGCCGCCATGCCGTGTGGCAACAGCGCAGCGCAGAGCGCTCCGTGCGGAGCCTTCCATTGGCCTCCGAGCGGCGCCGCAAATCCATGCACCACACCTAATCCGGAGTTTGCCAGCGCCAAACCGCCGAACAGGCTTGCTAATGCCATATCGCGACGCGCATCTCGATCCGCACCATCGATGTGCGCGCGTCGCAGTGCCCCGGCAACTCGTTTGATTCCCTCGATGCAAAGCGCATCGACCAGCGGATTAGCTCGTATGCTCACATACGGCTCGATGAGCTGCGTCAGGGCGTCGAGGCCGGTAAATGCGGTGACCTCAGGCGGCAGCCCGTATGTCAGCTCGGGATCGACCACTGCGACTCGCGGCAGCATCAGCGGGCTTCGCAGACTCGCCTTGACGCCGTGCTCGGTCGATCCCAGCACGGCATTGCGCGTGACTTCGCTACCGGTGCCCGCAGTAGTCGGTACGGCGATGAAGGGCAGTGGCGCGACAGTAATAGCGCTGCCTTTTCCAACCACTTCTAAGAATTCGAGCGGCTCGCCTCCGTTGGTAGCAATGATGGCAATCGCCTTGCCGGCATCGATTGCGCTGCCGCCGCCAATCGAAATCACGACATCGCACGCAGCGGCCTGCGCGTGCCGTGCGCCCTCGCGGACCAGGTTGACTGTTGGCTCGCCGTTCACCGCGTAGATCTCCGCCGACAGTGCCGAGACAAGCGATCGAGCGCGCTCTCTCGATGCGCCGGTCACTACGAACGGCCGTGCACCGAATGTACGAGCCAGATCGGGGAGAGTGGCAGCCATACCCTCGCCGAAGATGATGCGAGTTGCGGTCGCAAACTCGAAGCGCATGTCCTACCAGTCCTGGGCTTCGGGAAAAACATCGTTGTACTTCACGCTGTGACGCGGCTCTGCCATCATGTCTGCCACCTCATCGCGCCACTTCGCATAGTGAGCCGTCTCTTTATGCGCGGCCGCCGCTTCCGGCGTGCGGTAGACCTCAATCAGCACGAACCGAGTCGCATCGTCCTGCTGCTCGACAACATCGAAGCGGGCAATACCAGGCTCCTGAACACTCCAGCGGGCATTCTCGATGGTCGCCCGCCTGAAGTCCGCGACCGATTCTGGCTTGACGCGCACATGCACGTGAACGATCAGCATCGACTTTGCCTCCGCTCCCTATCCTACTGCTTCTCTTCAGCCGCATTGCCTGACCTCGCCGCCCGCTTCTAACCCTATTCACTTTTCGATTCAGACCTCCCGGAATACGGCACGCCTGTGTACTTTCGTAAGGCCCCATGCAACCTCATACATGCTCCATCACACCTCAGTTGCTGGCGGTCCTACTTGGCACCAGTTTCAACCGCATAGAAAATAGAGGGAGTTTGTGGTACGCTCGGCTGATCGACATTTGTGCGCGGCACACAGACAATCGGCAAGCTCTCTTTACGCAGAGTGCGGATCGGCAAATCAAGGTTACCTTTATCGACCACGGTCATTTGCTTGGTGGCCCCCAAGGGAATGTGAATCCGCACTTTATTGCTTCTCGTTATCATGATCCGCGTATTTACTCGCACTTTACGAATGAAGACATCTCTGTCCTAGTGTCAACCATTTCGAGTACCAATTTGGACCGAATCTGGCGGCGGATTTCCATGATACCGGAAGAATGGAAAACATCCTGTGGAATCGCGGCGTTTGGCGATTGCCTCAATCGGTTCCAGGACGATAAACTCTTGGAAAGCATTGCACACAAGATCCTGCAAGCATTAGAGCGTGATACCAAGAGTGAACGAGCCATTCATTTCACGAGCCGCAGATCGATTGCCCAGGTTTTGTGTCCTGTCGTACAGGGACCAGAGTGAGGATCCAGCGGCGTCGACCGGGAGTCTGGTCATTGCGCTTGTGTTGTTCGAGGACAACGACGAGTTGCAGGTGCTCGTCACCCCTCGACTCCGAGAAGTCGTCCAAGAAGATGATTGGCTTTACCTTGACGCCCTGTTCAACGATTTCCTGGTGCGGGCAAAAATGAGCGCGGATTTGTTATTCCAGCAACTCAGATCACTGCAAGTGGGCCCGTTACTGACCGAAGAGGTTGATGCGGATCTGGCTGGATATCCGCATCTTGTAGCCATCACAAAGGATTTCGTACCGTATGGGCATTGAGGAAGCGGTTGGATCGATTGTGTCGAAAACCCGTCGTCCAGCACGCAGTTTTCCGCACAGTGGATCAGGTTTGCTGCCATTTCTTGGTAATTTTCTGCAAAAGCAACAGAACGCGTTCTGTCAATGATGGGTGCGTTCGGCAACTTGTTCCGGGTTCTTCGTCAACTTTGGTGAAGTGGTTTCAGACTTTCCATGTTCTTTTGAAGAGATTTCATTCGGCGTTCACGACGCGAAGTCGGAGTAAATCGAACTTGACGCAGCCGCACATGGAGCGTTTGATCAACTTCCGGCTGTGAACATGTCCTTCGACTGGTCCATTGCTCCAAGGATGCTGAAGAGCGGCAAGAAATGCTGTCTCATCCTGGCAAAGGTGCCTGGCAAAGCTGGCCACCAAGCTTGCTTTCGCATCTTCTTTCCATGGCATCCGAGCAACCACATCCGGCTGCCGAATGACCCCACCGCGCTGTTTGATAAGGGCCGAATCGCCGCGTCAGGCGCTCATGCGGTGCTGAATGCGCAGTCCGCACTCTGCCGCTCCCTCCTGAACGCCTCGGCTGAGGAAGCGGGTATCAAATGAGAACTGCGGCAACGGCCGCAGCCTCTCACCGAAAAGTCGCATTGACTGCATCGTCAGGTTACTTTAAGTTACCTAAGTGTAAATGATTTGAGTACTGCTCGTGGCGGTACGAGCAGCAAAAACCGGTCGGGTGCCTTGCATGATCGAGAGGATCCTGATTTTGGCCTGAGGACGACAGATGATTCTTCCCTTGCTTCAGATCGCAGCCGTTGCAATTGTAGCGACTTATCTTGGTTGCTGGAGAGCCGGCGTGCGTCGCCGGAGTACCCAGTCGTGGAACTCGCTTCTTGCCAGGCTGCGACCTGGCTGGAGCGCCCGCGAGTTGAGCGATCATTTCCTTTGGAAAGAAGGATTGAACACCACGCCCGAAGAAACCTGGCAGCGCATGCATGGCGCGCGCGGTCTCTGGGCGATGTTCCAGAACGCACGCGTGATGCTGGAGATGGCCGACTACGCAGCTCGAAACAGCGATTCAATTGATCGCGAGCTTCTTGAGACCCTGCGCAGCGACGCCATGCAGATCCGCGTTTTTGTGCTGATGGCTCTTGCACAGTATGGATTCCGCCAGACCAGTGAGCGCGTCCGCGCGAACGCGTTCCGCGCCGCGTTGATGTACACGGGGATGGCAGCACGGATGGCACTGCTCCTGCAAGAGAATGCCGCAGTCGTCTTTCCTGATTTTGTAGCCGCAATGTAGCGGGACTTCCCTTTGCCGCATTCGGGCGACGCGAGGGGATGGTTCCTTCTCCATTTTTCTCGAGAGAATCAGGGGATGGATGTGCAGAATACCGGCCAAATTGACCATAACAAAGTTGCAACTGAACGACTCAACCGCCTTTGCAATGCACTTCGGCTGGTAAACCAGGCCATTGTGCGTCTGCGGACGCGCGACGAACTGCTCCACGAGATCTGCCGGATCGCCGTCGAAGATGGCGGGTTTGTGCTGGCTTGGTTCGGCTGGATCGAGGCGGAGACTCAGAGAGTTGTTCCCGCGGCGCGGTTTGGTGACCACAGTTCCTTCCTGTCCCATGCTCCGCTGTACGCAGATGACAGAAGAGAAGATTGTGGCCCTGCAGGACGGGCGATTCGTAGCGGTAAACCGTACGTCTGCCACGGCTACTTCCATGATCCCGCAACATTGTTTGGGCAGGGCGCGGTGGAAGAGTACTGCTTTCGGGCATCCGGTATGTTCCCCATCCGCTTTGATGACGCCGTTGTTGGCATCCTGGCTGTTCATGCTTCGACCTCGGAATACTTTCAAGCCGAGGAGGTAGCACTCCTCGTAGAGGCTGCAGCGGATGTATCTTTCGCTCTTGAAGATTTTGCCCGCAAAGAGGAATTCTTGCGAGTGCAGGAAGTTGCGCCGCGGTTCAGCATGATCGTTGAGACGGCAAACGACGCGGTCATCAGCGAGTCTCTCGATGGGACCATCATCAGCTGGAACTCTGCCGCAGAGAGAATGTTTGGCTACACCGCAGGAGAAATCTGCGGTCGGAATATGTCGATTCTGAGTCCTCCGGAACGGATCGACGAGGAACCGGAATTCCTTTATCGAATCATGTCAGGGGAGCAGATCAACGACTTTGAGACAGTACGTGTTCGCAAGGACGGCCAGAATCTACCTGTCTCGATGACCATTTCGTTGCTCAGATCTGCCGATGGAGAGGTGACCGGGTCTTCGAAAATCGTGCGTGATATCACCGAACGCAAGCTGGCTGGAACTGCGTTACGCGAGGCGGAGGAATCTCTCAAAGAAGCTCAGCGGATTGCTGGCCTTGGCAGCTATGTTCTCGATATCCGGGCTGGGCTGTGGAGCGGCTCCGACGTTCTCTATGAGGTACTTGGGCTTGATAAGGGCTGTGAACACAGCCTTGGAAGATGGATCGACCTCATTGCTCCTGATGATCATGTCAGCCTGGTCGCCCAGCTCGGCAAGATGGATTTCGATAAGGGCAAGCTGTTAGACGAAGAATGCCGGATTATCCGCCAGACTGACCATGCCGTGCGTTGGGTACACATTCTCGGTAAGGCGGAATTCGATGGCCATAGGCGGCCGCTGTCCCTGCGGGGAACGATTCAGGACATTACCGAACGCAAACTAGCTGAAGCTGATTTGCGCAAGAGCAGCGGCCTTCTCGAGCTCTTCATTCAGGATGTGCCTGTTGGCGTCGCCATGCTCAACCGGGAGATGCGCTACATTGCCGCCAGCCAGAGATGGATAGAGGACTACGGCCTCAAAGGATGGGACCTGATTGGCCGCTCCCACTACGAACTCCTGCCAGGTATCCCGGAGCGCTGGAAGGACGAACACCTCCGTGCATTGTCGGGAGAAAACGTAACCGCGAACGAGGACTGTTTTCAGAGAGCCGATGGCAGTGTGCGGTGGCTGCGCCGACTGCTGCGGCCTTGGCGGACCGGCAGTGGCGCGATTGGCGGCATCGTCATCCTTGCAGAAGACATCACCCAGAGGAGAGATGCCGAAGAGCGGCTTCGGCAGGCAGCCAGCGTCTTTTTGCATGCTTCCGAAGGGATCGTAATTACCGATACCAACGGCACTATTGCGGACGTCAATGACGCATTTACCCGTATCACCGGCTACACCCGCGAAGAGGCTCTGGGACGCCATCTGAAGTTTCTCAATTCAGGCCGCCAGAGCAATGCCTTCTATGAGAACATGTGGCGCGATCTGCTTGAGAATGGGGAGTGGTCCGGTGAAATCTGGAACCGGAAAAAGAACGGCCAGGTCTATGTAGAGACGCTGACCATCACCGGTGTACCTGATGCCGCAGGAAGGGCAAATCAATATGTGGCACTGTTCTCCGATATTACCTCCCGTAAGGAGCATGAACAACAGCTCAGACATATTGCTCATTACGACCTGTTAACCGGCCTTCCCAATAGGGTTCTGCTCGCTGAACGGCTGCAACATGCGATCGACCGGGCACGCCACCGTGGACAGCCGGTGGCGATCGCCTGCCTGGACCTGGACAACTTCAAAGCCGTTAACGACCTTCATGGGCACAATACCGGCGACCAGTTGCTGAAAGCTGTGGCGCACCGCATGAAGGCTGTCCTCCGCGAGGACGACACGCTCGCCCGCCTAGGAGGCGATGAATTCGTCGCTGTCCTGCCAAAACTCGGCAGCCCCGAAAACAGCGCTTCGATACTCAGTCGCCTACTGCAGGCCGTGGCCGAACCAGTGCCCGTAGGCGATCTGGCCCTTCAGGTTTCGGCCAGTGTCGGCGTTACCTTCTACCCACAGGCTGACGATGTGGATGCGGATCAGTTGTTGCGTCAGGTTGATCAAGCTATGTACCAGGCAAAGCTGAAGGGCAAGAACCGTTACCACATCTTCGACCCCGGACTCGACCGCAGCGTCCGCGGGCATCATGAAGACCTTGAACGCATCCGTCTTGCCTTGGAAGCCAATGAATTCGTGCTGTATTACCAGCCCAAAGTGAACATGAGTTCGGGAAAGATACTGGGCGCAGAGGCCCTCATTCGCTGGCAACACCCGGAACGGGGCATCTTGCCGCCGGCGCAGTTCCTGCCAATCGTCGAAGGCCATCCCATCGCCGTTGATTTGGGCGAGTGGGGGATCGCCACTGTCCTTACCCAGATGGAGCGTTGGCATGCGGATGGCCTGGATATTCCAATCAGCGTAAATATCAGCGCCCAACAGCTGCAGCAGGCAGGCTTCATCGATCGTCTCGGTGCGCTGTTGGCGAGGCATCCTGGCATCGCGCCGTCGGCCCTGGAGCTGGAAGTGGTAGAGAGCAGCGCGCTGCAGAACCTGGAGGAGGTCGCGCAGGTGATTAGCGTCGCCCGCGGGCTTGGCGTGTCGTTTGCCCTGGATGATTTTGGCACTGGCTATTCCTCGCTCACATATCTCAGGCGGCTGCCCGTCGATGTCCTCAAAATCGATCAGACCTTCGTCCACGACATGCTCGAGGACCCGGAGGCTCTGGCGATCGTGGAGGGGGTGCTTGGACTTTCCACCGCGTTCCGCCGCCAGGCCGTCGCCGAGGGCGTGGAGACCGTTGAACACGGCCTAATGCTGCTTCAGCTGGGCTGCCAGGTGGCGCAGGGTTATGCCATTGCGAGACCCATGCCAGGGCCAGACCTGCTTGCCTGGGCGGCGGTCTGGCATCCGGACCCAAAGTGGTTGAATGCATCTTCGGTGAACCCAGGCGGTCGGCCTTTGTTGTATGCCAGCGCGGAGCACCGTGCTTGGACTTTGGCAATTGAAGATTACTTGAAAGGCCAGCGGTACGCCCCGCCGGCGCTGGGCCACCGGACGTGCCGGTTTGGCGCGTGGCTGCACGACGAAGCAATGGCTGGATGTGGTGGGCTGTCCGCCTTCCAGAGCATCGATTTGCAGCATCAGCGGGTGCATGAGTTGGCGGCCGAGATCCTCGCACCCAAACCCGAATGGAGGAGTCCAGAGGCAATGATACGCATTGCTGACCTCTGCACCATGCGCGACAAGTTGCTTGAAGACTTGCAGGCTCTGATGCAGAAGGGCTATCGCGGAAGGCGCGGCGAGTTTGTATGGTCTGACACAGTCATGAATGCCGGCTAGGGGGCCCGGCAGGTCACTCACTGACAAGAACGGCAACATGGTGATTCGCTGCCTGGCCTCGACCTTCATCAACACCGAAAATCGGTTCAACAATATCCTGGGATGTCGTGATCTCCGGACCTCGGAGGCAATCCTCAACGACGCACAACCGGCCACCAAGAAGGTTGCAGCGTAGTATCATCAATCCAATCGTCACCCGTCACTTTCAACGGCCCGGGGAAAGCCCCATCGATGCGACATCATGCCAAGGCACTTCTTCCTGATCAGATTGAGCCTGAGCTTCTTCACAAGGCTTTCCTAGTTACCCAAGTCTGCCTGCTGCTTGCACCCCAAATTGCGGTCATCAGCCTGTTCTCGGGAAGGCTTGCGCAATCCGGGTCTTCGCCGCGCACGAGCTGGTTACATATGCATGCAGGTTCCGTTTCGGCGACGCTCGTCGCATCATTGGCAATATTCCTGTCTGAAAACATGCGATCCGCGCAGTCACGTCACCTTAGTAAGGTCCTTGCGAGCGCATTAATCGCGCTCACCTCCGCATTCATTTTCGTCCATTCATTCCATGTATTCCTGGACGCAGGTCGTTACCCTAGCTTCTTCGAAGTCACTCTTCAAGGGTTAACTGTCCCCGGATCAGCCGTCGCCTTTGCACTGTTGGGCGCAGCCATCCTTTTTATTTGTTCCAGCGATTCGCTTTCAGGTCGCATTGCAGATTTGGTTGCATGCGGCCTTGTACTGTGGGTCATTTTTCTTCTAGCGGCTTTCCTGTTTGAGCTTATGCAGATTCCTGAATCTCCTGGCATGAGCGCCACTTCGGCACCGACTATTGCTTGCCTTCTACTGTTAACGTTGGTCGTTGTTCTTCGCCGGGCGGAGCACGGTAACTTTTCGATTCTCTTAGGGAGTGGCATCGGCAGTCGAATGTCGCGGATGCTCGCACCCGTTCTTGTGGCTCTGCCGATCTTACGCGAGTGGGGAAGAGCGCGACTCCTGACTTCGCGAGTGTTTCTGACGAATTATGCGACCGTAATTCTTGTGTCCATTACGATCGGGATTTCGCTCGGTTTGCTCCTTCTTCTCTCTCGGTTCATCAACAGGATGCAAAATGAGATCCAAGGCCTCAGCTTCCGTGACGAGTTGACAGGGCTCTACAACGTCCGAGGATTCTACCTGCTCGCAGAGCAGGCGTTTCTCCTTGCTCGGCGATCCAAAAAGCGATTTGGCGTCCTATTTTTCGACATGGATAATCTGAAGACCATTAATGACGAATTGGGCCATGGCGCAGGATCCGTCTCAATTGTAGAGACCGCAAAACTCCTCATGACAACGTTCCGGGACACCGATGTCATCGGACGCATCGGTGGAGACGAATTTGTTGTTGCTGGACAGTTTGAGGAACGAGGCATAGTTGCGGCTATTGAGCGTGTACGGTCGAGTTGCGCTTCGAAAAATCATTTTGCGGACAAGCGCTTTTCCCTCAGCCTCAGCATTGGCTACGCTGAAACAGAACATTCCGACGGCGAAACCCTAAAGCACTTGATCACGAAGGCAGACAAGGCGATGTACGAAGAGAAGCACCGAAAGAAGAAGGCCGGCCACGCTTCAGTGCGATGATCCCCTGCAGATGGATCCGTCAACGGTAGCCTCATTGGCGCCGGTGATCATGCTTTCCGCCGGGCTCATGGTGCCCAGCGGATCAAGGCTGGCCTCGATCCGACTCAGGCCATCAGGCTTCTTCTGTAAAGCTTCTGACAGCAGTCAACGATGCGCTCGCCGTCTGAACCCTTGATTGGAAGGAGATTCGCAATTGCAAAGCAGAGATTAGCCACGCCGAAAGCCGGAAGCCAATGCCCTGCCACAATGAGGGCCATATTCATCAAAGGACCCGCAAGGGCGACCAACAAGTTTTTGTGCAGGGGGCCCGCCTCCCGTACGGTGTACAAGCCTTTCCACTCCAGGCCAACCCGCTTTACTCGAATGCCCAAGGCGAGTGCGGCAACGATATGAGCCATCTCGTGCAACATCAGAGCCGCAAGGCCAAGAAGGAAGCCACGGAAGAAGGGAAGGAACCAATCTAGATTTGGGAGTGCCAACATGTTCTCACTTTCAGCGTCCGAGGAGGTCACGTTCCCCTCCTCGGAGCAGTTCGCAGAGCCACTCTTTTGGGTCATCAGGGGAGTCTGGGCGGGGCCCTTAAATGCGGCGGGCTCTATGCACCCCCGCCCAGGCGAAAGAGATCAGCAGGGCTGCCCCCGAAGCTGCCGTAATTTCCATGAACGGAGACAAAGAAAGCAAACTTAGCGTCCAGACCACTATGGCCCAGAAGGGCGTCTCCTTCCTGTCTGCGTAACTGCTCTTCAGTTTGCTGAGCAGGATGCTTTTACGTGCGCTTCGATACTCAAAGTAGCGAGGGTCCATTTCTTCCCTGCGGTTGATAATGGAGTGGATCAGTTTCTGATTAGGTCTCTTCAGTTCAACCTGTGGTTGTGCAGTTGTCCGCCGAATGCTCATTGGCAGCGATTCGTATTCGTTTTCCCTCAACGCATTTCCCCTGATCATTACCACGGGTGCGTTGGCTTGTCTGTGCTCATGTTTAGCAAGGAGCTCGCGGATGCGGAGGCTTGTTGGGTACTCGTTCACCTGCTCGACGGTGTTCATATCGTTCTCCTTTATGACGTCTCTATCGTGGGAATGTTTGATCCCTGGGTTGTTGAGAATACTGTTCGCGTGTCTCAAGGCTCGAAGCCATGCGATCCAATCTTGACGCCCAAGGCCCTTCTTTCGTTATCTGTATTGGGCCTAAAGAAACATCACATCGGCACCTCCTTGGGGCGGTAAAAACTTGCCACAAGACTTAAATTCTTTTACGTTCGGCTTGGAATCAATGTCCTGAACCGAAGCTGATCCGTCGCGGCTATCTCTACTTAGAGCAATTTGATTGCCACCTGCGGGAAAGACAAAATCTTTTTGTAGCTAGATGACGGGATTGGATTAAGAAATGAGGTGCTGAAAATTAGTTCGAAATGATGAGGGGACGGTTGTCCAGTTTCTGCACACATCGTGGGTTTTGTCCAGATTTCGGACATGACGCGAAAAGCTTGGCGAGTTGACTTCCTCACTGCTCCGGTCAGCCTTTGCAATCTGCGTACCCTGAAGGCATTCGGGCCGTTTCCTTGATAGTGACCAGCATGGCCTTCTCGCGACCCACACGACGGAGCGCCGGCTTGAAGCGGCCACCTACTGGTCGAAGCGGAGGGGTCGGCAAGGGTATTTGGCGTCGATGAAACGATACGCAGACATCGTCTTGGCCCCGTCCCGGCAGGCCTAAGGCGGCGTTGCGCCTAGCGGGAAGGTGCCTTCGCAGAGCGCGCCCGGTGTGGCAGCCATCGACCAGCGCGACTCCGATCTCTTTAGCGGAATGGGCCGCGAACTCGACTAGCCGCTGACCCGATGAGATGGTGCATCGCTTGAAAACGCTCATGTTACGTCTGAAAAGCGCTCGTCCCCCAGGTTTGCTACCAGCAATGGATGCATTCCCTTTATGTTTCTTTTAGCAAAGTCGGGGGTCAGGCTTTGTGCCATTGTCTGAGAAGAATTTGATCGAAGCGTGCAGAGAAAGAAGGTCAGAGAGGGGTCTGGAGACGTTGACTTGGCTACACATGTTGCGCCTGCGCGGGTCGGCATCTGTTCCACTCGGCGGTTGCTCAGCTTGCGCGGCGCTCCGGCGCGGGTCGCCCAGCAGCCCATCGAAACCGCGATCGACAAGACAAGTTCGCCCTTGCCACCGGTTGACAGTGAGCAACGTTGCCAGCGGACGATCTCGGTGTAACTCAGACCGTTGGCGCCCGCTGCTGCGCCAAGATTCAGAAGCGAATCGCCAGAGCTTGCGCCGCCCCCGCAACGACATGGAATTTGATGTCGAACTTACTTCACACCATATTCGCCGACAATCCTATCCATATTCATTCAAAGCGTCGGAACTAGCGACACTACTGGAGTTTCAGCTGTCTTAGGAATTGTTCGAGAGCCATCCTGTTGGCGCCTCGCGCTGTTGAGGTGTCACCACTGCTTTGGTCGACGATTCTTGAGAAAATAAACGCAAGACCTCGACCATCCGAGCAGAGCCGGACAACCTGCGTCTGCACCGCGATCCAATCTTCCGGAGCTCGTCCGTCGGTATCGGTCTTTTGCAGGGTCAGCGGAATCACGCTCCCAGGGAACCAGCGCTCTTTAGTAAACAAGTACAGTCCGGTGGTACTTAGATCGCCAACGAGGCACGCTTTTGGAGGACCGCCGGTCCAGTAATAGGCGACCAATCCCGGCGAAGGATATCGAGTAGCCCGGCGGCGATCACCGGCAAGCGATCGGCAAAGCCGGTCCATGAATGAATCCTTCTTTCGAGTCTGAGATTCCTCTTCGTCCTTCACCTGCTGAACTGTGCCTTGCATTTGGCTGAAGTGGTCGCCTGATAAAAGAGACGGCGGACCACCTTTGCAGGGGGGCACGTTCGGCTCCGAGTCTAGGCTTAGTGGAGTAGGAACACGAAGGGCTACGTGGGAAAGGCGTTGAAGTCGCTGCTCCAGCCCATCGGCACCGCAGATAATGAGTTGATCTGCGGCCTCGGTCTGCGACGAATAGATGATATGGGCCGGCAAAACCAGTACGCTTGCAGCCTGTGGCATCGAAGGCTCAAAAAAGATGGAAGAAATCGATTCAACTGTCTGAATGACTCGATGGTTCTCGTCCAGGAGGACCAAATCGACAGGATTAAGTTCATGCAAGGCGGGAATTGCGCAGTAGGGCGTCAACCAAAGGCCCGTGCCAACTTGGGTACTAAGTCTTCGCAAAAGCTCTTTAAAGGGCTCAAGAGTGACGTCGACGAGGGTGACCCCAAAACTGAGAAAGCTCTCTTGGGTCAGATTGTATACAAGGAATTCTTGACCTTCATGCTCATTCATCGATTTGGGGACTGCCAGACTCTTCGGTAGAGATTGGGGCTCAGCTTTCGCCTCTCGGCGGCGGACCGGCATTTTTCACGCGCTGAACATCTGAAGGCTAAAATATTCTTTTGATCCGGCAAATGACACTTTCGGGGTACTGTCCGGGCTTAGGCTGTTGGCTTTGATGCAGCCACTGAGGGCGAGGGCCACGATCGTACCTTTACGCTGCCCTGGGGGCAGGACGCGCTTATTGAGGCGATCGCCGCGGCCAATCCCCGCACCGTCGTCACCCTCACCGGCGGCGGTGCCATGGAGAAATGCAGAGCTAGTATCTAGTTGCATAAGTTAGCGTACAGTGTTTTGGGGTGTTTCTGGAAGACAACCTGCTTCTTCCACTCGAATGGGTGTGCGGTCTGGTTGTAGGCAGCAATAAAGTCGTCCATGTGCTTGCGGAGTTGACCAGGACTGGTGAAGCTGGCTCCGCTTAGCGACTGACTCTGCAGAATGGAAAACCAGATTTCCACCTGATTCATCCAGGACGCGTGCGTGGGCGTGAAATGAAAATGGACATTCTTGTGCCTGGCCAGCCAACGGTCGCATTTGGGCTTATGGGTGTTGAGGTTGTCGAGGATCACATGGATCTCGCGGCCCGGATGTTCGGCTATGATGCCGTTCATGAAGTCGAGAAACTCCATGCGGCGGCGACGCTTGTAATGATCGCCCTTTACCAGTCCGGTGGCCACCTCCAGAGCCGCAAACAGAGTGGTGGTGCCATGCCGCTTGTCGTCATGCTGAAAGCCCGTGAGCGCTTTGCCGTTTGGCAGCTTCAGCCACCCCTGTGCACGTTTCAGGGCTTGAATGTGAGGTTTTTCGTCCACGCTTAGCACCAGTGCGTGCTCCGGAGGGTTCAGATAAAGCCCGACCACGTCGGCGGCTTTCTGCGCAAAACAGGGATCGGTCGAGACGCACCAACTGTGACGCCGTTCCAGGGAAATCCCATGTTTGCGCAGAACACGCCAAATCTGGTCGTCGGAAATGTCTTTCAGCGCCGCCGCCAACAAAACCCCATTCCAACGCGCATAGCCTTGGGGTGGCGATTGATCCAGTTGTGTCAGGATCCGCCGTTCGCTCTCCAGGTCGTAGGTTGCTGGTTTGCCCGGCCGCGGTGCATCCTGCAACCCGTTCATCCGGTCGCGCAAAAACCGGCCACGCCACTTGCTCGCCGTGGCGGGTCGCGTCTTCATCGACGCCGCGATTTGCTCGTTGCTGGCCCCGGAAGCAGCGCGCAAGATCACACCGGCCCGAAAAACATCCCGCGCCGCACTGGTTCTGCGACGCACTACCAACTCCAAATCAGCCTGCTCTTCAGGCGTAAGCGTAATGCTGCGGGCGTTCATGCATTGCACTATACACCATTCGCTAATTAATGCAACTAGATACTAGGAGGGGGTTCTTGACGGGAATTAAGGATTCCCGCTTGACAGCCCCAACGCATCGGCCTGCCGCTTCGTTTGCTTCGCCACGTACATCGCAGCATCGGCAGCGCTCAGCAGGCTGTCCCTGGTTGTGCCGTCCTCGGGATAGAGGGCAATGCCCACACTCGCAGACCCGTGAAGGACATATCCTTCAAAAGGAAATGGATCGTGGAAGCTGCGCTCCAGGCGACGGGAAATATCCTCGACTTCTTTGCGAGTATGCACCACCGGAACTAGGACGGCAAATTCGTCGCCGCCAAGTCGGGCTAGCATGTCGACAGCGCGGAGTTGGCGCTTCATGCGGGTCGCTACCTCCTGTAGGTACATGTCTCCCGCACGATGGCCGTAGACGTCGTTCACCTGCTTAAAGTCATTGAGGTCGATGTAAATCAATCCGAAGATGCCTGCATCCTGACGCGCCTGCTCAATCTGCTGATCAAGATTACGCTCCAGCGAGAATCGGTTGTGGATGTCGGTGAGCAGGTCAAACTCTGAGCGGCGGCGCAGATCGGAGTAAAGCCGCCGGGTTTCAATGGCCAGGGTGGCAAGCCCCGCCGCCGCGGAGAGGGACTCCGACTCGTTGGCGCGGGGTTTGGTAAGCGGATGAAAGGCGGCATAGATCATTCCGATTGGAGGTCCAGAGCGTGCAGGAATTTGCCCCTTAACGATGCGGAACGGTGCGAGGTTTGGAGGGCAGTTCCCCAGTTGAGCTCCGTCAACGATCTGGCACCAACAGGGTGCGCCCTGGAGCCTGAAGGAGACCAATTCCGTGATCTGCTCAAGGATCTCAGCGAGTGGGCGAGAACCGTTGATATCTTCGAGAATGCGGCTGCGCCGACGTTCGATGTAGGCTGTCAGGGCGTTTTGGCGGCGCACTTTACGTTCCGTTACCCAGGCCCAGACACCGGCGGAAAAAAGCAGCACGAGCAGGAGGCCGACGAGGATCATTAGGTTGCGGATATTCAGCAACGACGGTCGCGCGACAATCGCAATATCGTCAAAGGAGCGGAGCAGAATATTGAAAGGCGCCTCCTCGCCCGGATTGACCATATTGTCGGCATCAATGGTACAAATGCCGGTGACGCGAACGATGGAACCACGAGGGATTTGACGCATCGACACAGGCGAGCCTGTATGCGGATGGCGGTAGATTGCTGAGAACAGCCGGCCGTCAGCGTCTAGAACATACTCGTCCTGCGCGGCCTCCCGAACCTCTGCAACGATTTGACCATCGATAGATACTAAATCGTTCTGGTGACCAACGGGCTTGCTGCTATTCCAAAAAGCCAGTTGTTCCCAGGTCGCTTGTTGCGGCGTGATGGGTGCTCGAATGTGGCTATCATGGATCTCGCCATCGCGCAGGGTCAACAAACGGTCATGTGCATCAGGAAAGCCGGTTGCGTCCGCGTAGTCGCCGATCTGCAACGGTTCGCGGGTATAGGTCGAAATCCACAGACTCTTGGATCCCTCCTGAAGCACGACCACGGAGCCAGGCAGATAATATGTAATCGTTCCACGAACTTGGACTCTGCGCGATCCATCTCGCACGTCATAGTTGGAAAGGATCTGATCCATGGGAGTAATCGGAAGGGCCCCGAATCTGGTGTAGGCGCGCTTGAGAACCTTAATATCCGCCAGAGTAGAGGCGTAAAGAACGATCCCGGTCTGCTGCATTTTGTCGTCGAACTTGCCCGCGGCAACTCCCGTGATCAGCACCTCGGCGTCCAGCATGTCCTTGAGACTTCTTTCATCGTCGCTGTCCACGTCCGCTTCGATATGACCGTTGTCCATTACCAATTGCAGACGGGCGCTGGGTTCGGGAGCTAATGCGCTCACCACCAGGTCTGCAGCGCGAACCGTTGCTTGAACGGCAACAAGCCTACAGTCATACTGGGCACGAATCAATCCGTTGAAAATAGCTGGCACGGGCTTGGGCAAGGCTCCATGGTGGAGCAAGGTTACCGAACTGGCCACCACAAGGGGACGGAAGCTTTGCTGGGTCTTTCCCTTGATGATGACACGGTCACCGGGAAGCAGGGGTGCAGCCGTCGGTGGATTTACGAAGAGCGCAGCGTCGCCATCCTGCACGAAGAGGAGTCGTTCATACCCGCGCGAGTAGACGACAGTGGCTTCGAAGGCGACTGGAATCGCATGGCTTGCCTCATCATTGCTGAGCGCGTGAACTGCGCGAAGAGAAGTCAGCGTGGTGGGTGCTGCCGCCCAGGCAGCAGAGAGCGATGCAGCAGCGATTACCACTGCAGGAATCAGCTTTTGGAAAGGCCAGCTTCTAGTCCTGTCTGTGCCGCCATGTCTCACTTCATCAGCGGTTTCATTTTTACGCGGGTTCCGCGCATGCACGCACTGTAGTTCTCGGGCAAGCCAGCGTGTGGCAACCATGCGCATCGTTGAACCGCTCCGTCTCTAGGTGACCTTTTTGACCCTCGCTGAACCTCGTGGATCGAAGACTGCCGGCACTTCTCATAGCACGACGAGCCGACCTCGCAGTATGCTCCTTATTGCATACCTCATACGGCCAGTGGCGCACTATCCCCTCTTCGAGCTATGACTCCCACCAATCAACATCATTGTGACAAGGGCGGCGCGCTGTGATCTGCATCACATGTCTTGTGCGTCTAATGTGGGATTCTGCTCGCAATCTGGTGAGCAGAATATGACAGGCGTATTCTCGTTGCGGTACAGACTGCCGCCTGCAGACACGCCGAGCGCCCATGAAATCAGACTGGCGTGTCGAGCTGGTGGATTTGAGGTTTGTAGATGAAGCTGGCGCCATTGACACGCGGGTATCGGCTATTTGTGGCCACCGTTCTCCCAACCTTCGTAAGTGTCACCTGCATTGGACAAGAGCCTGCAAGCGAGCTGTCGAAGGCGGTCCTCGGACAATCAATGTTGCCGGCCAGCTGGATCGGCTTACACCAACCCCTCACCTTCTTAAAGACATTAGATACTCCCAGGCTGACGGCGATCAGCATGATGGCTATATCGTTGATAGCCATTGGAATGATCACCATAAGATTGTTGATCAGTCGCCTCGGACTGGAGTCCGAGGCGGCCAGGCCCTTCCCCGCGCCAAGTATCCGGGTACGTGCATTGTGGGCAGCTGCGCTCGCAGGCTGCATCATGTGGGCCTTCGAAATATCCGAAACAGTTTTTTATCCACATGTCGGGATATGGGCTTCTCTCTTTGTCATCATTGTCTTCGCCATGCTTCTGGTCGCCGCTACAAGCTTTTCGGCTCTAAAGAGGGAAGAACGGCTTCGTCATGAGATAGCTTCGAGCGAAGACCGCTACAAAGTTCTGTTCGAAAGAAGCTTGACGGGCGCGTACAGAACGACACTGGACGGCTGCCTCCTGGATTGTAATGTCTCCTTTTGTCAGATGTTTGGTTATGAGGCGCGCGAGGAAATGATCGGTCGACCTATCAATGCCGCCTACTTTAACACTTCTGATCGCGATCAATTCATTGAGAAGCTGAGAGTAAGCAAGAGTCTGACAAATTTCGAGCAACGTCTGCGAAGAAAGGATGGCAGCGATGTCTGGGTCTTGAACAGTGCAACCCTGGTAGCGGGCAGTAGCGGTTCAGAACAGGTGATCAAAGGCACCATGACCGACATCAGCGAACTCAGGCAATCTGAGCAGGAACATCGCCGATTGGCGGCGATTGTGCGTTGTTCGGACGACGCGATTCTCTCCTTGACGATGAGAGGCGTGATTGAAACCTGGAATGAGGGCGCGGAGCGGCTCTTTGGGTACAGCGCCGAAGATATCATCGGTAAATCAATCAATATCCTGGCTCCAGTTGACCGCTCGAGTGAGTACCGGCAGATTCTGGCAGAAGCCGGAAGCAGCTCGGGAATGGCGGAAATCGAAACAATACGCGTGAGAAAAGACGGGCATCCATTGACTGTTGCGATTTCTGTTTCATCTATCAGGAACGAAGCAAAGGAGGTCGTTGGAGCTGCTGCCATTCTACGGGATATCACTGCCAAAAAGCAGGCGGAAGAGGCACTGCACAAATCGGAGTTGCAGTATCGACTCCTGTTTGACAGCAACCCGTTCCCGATGTGGGTTTTTGACCGCTCCACTCTTCGCTTTCTGGCGGTGAATCGAGCGGCAATCCGGGAATACGGCTTTACCGAGTGGGAGTTCTTGGCAATGACCATCGCGGATATACGTCCTGAAGAAGACATCCCCGATCTGATCAAAGACGTCGAGACACGCACTCACGGACTTCAGAGGCCGGGAGTTTGGAGGCATCGCAAGAAAAACGGCGCAATCATCGATGTCGAGATCGTCTGTCATCACCTGGACTTCCAGGCGGTCGATGCAATGTTGGTGGCCGCATACGACATCACCGAGCGCAAGCAAGCAGAGGAAGCGTTGTCGTTCAAAACCGCACTGCTCGAGGCGCAAGCTGAGACGGGGATCGATGGCATATTGGCCGTCGACGAATCAGATCATATCATCCTGGTGAATAGGCAATTCGGACTCCAATTTGAGGTGCCGGACGAACTGTTGAATTCACGGGACGATCGTATTGTGTTGCGATTCGTAGAGGATAGAGTTGAGAACCCCGGTGCATTCCTCGAAAGGGTTCAGTATCTCTACGGTCATCGGAAGGAAAAGAGCAGAGATGAGTTCAGACTCAGGAATGGAAAGAGTTTCGAGCGATACTCCGCGCCTCTCCTCGACTCGCGAGGCGAGTACCGAGGCAGAATTTGGTATTTTCACGAGATTACAGGCCGGAAATTAGCTGAAGAGCGTATCCAATTCCTGGCTTATTTTGATGCTCTGACGGGGCTGCCAAATCGGATTCTCTTCAAGGATCGATTGGAGAACTCTCTTGCCGCTGCACGTAGGCGGGATGAGAGAGTTGCGGTTCTGTCCCTGGATATCGACCGGTTCAAAAATATTAACGACTCGCTAGGTCACAACTTAGGCGATCTCCTGCTGAAGGATGTTGCTGAACGGCTCAAGGGATGTACGAGAGAACAGGATTTAGTCGCCAGAGTAGGCGGCGACGAATTCATCATCGTGCTGACCAGTGTCCAGAGCACAGACGATGTAGCCTTTGCAGCGGCGCGGATCTTGAAGGCAATGACCGAGCGTTTTGTAGTCAAGGGTCATTCCCTGAGTACAAGTTGTAGTCTGGGCATCAGCATGTTTCCTGACCATGGCATGGACGTTGAAACCTTGATCAAATACGCCGATCAGGCCATGTCTTGTGCAAAAGAAGATGGCCGAAACAGCTTCCGATTCTTCAATGAAGACATGAACAACCGGATTGTGGAGCAAATGAATCTGGAAAGTGACCTGCGGAAGGCGATTGAAAGAGGTGAATTTTTTCTTGTCTATCAACCCCAGATAGAGATCGGCAGCGGAAGAATAATCGGAATGGAGGCGTTGATTCGCTGGCAGCATCCGCAGTTGGGCATTGTACTGCCCAACAATTTCATACCGATTGCAGAGAAGACTGGCCTCATCCTGCCGATAGGTGAATGGGTCCTCAGGACATCCTGTTCTCAAACCCGGAGATGGCAGGAAGCGGGACTTCCGAAAGTCTCGGTGGCAGTGAACGTGTCAGCGGTCCAGTTTCGTCAGGAGGGCTTCTGCACAATGATCTCCAGGGTCCTTCATGAGACCGGCCTGTCGCCTGAGTACCTCGAACTGGAGCTGACGGAGAGCCTGCTGCTATCGAATGAAGATGTGATGTTCTCGGTTTTACAGGAACTGCAGGAGATGGGATTGACGCTGGCAATCGACGATTTCGGGACCGGTTATTCGAGCCTCAGCTACTTGAAGCATTTTCCGGTCAACAAGCTTAAAATAGATCGCTCTTTTATTTCGGATATTGCGACGGATTCCGGTGACGCAGCCATCACAACCGCAATAATTTTTATGGCAAAAAGCATGAATCTGAAAGTGATTGCCGAGGGGGTAGAAAATGAGGAGCAAATGTCATTCCTTCAAGAACACCAATGCGATGAAGTACAAGGTTACCTTTTCAGCAAGCCGGTAATTGCAGCCGACGTGCCCAAAAAGTTGTTTGGCGCGCCGGTTCAACATAGATACGCGGCGGGGCGCACCATCTCATTATCGCCTGCTTATCAAGATTCACTGCTGCGAGTGCAGTGAGGGTGACCAGTCCGGAGGGCTATATGGATAATCCATACTCATGAATAAAGTAGTCTGGATGCAGGGAATTCAATGCGGGTGCTTTCACTTTGGAAAAGAACTCTATAAGAATCAAACGGAATCGAGGGGGTGCATACTCCGGAGAGGCTTGTTCCATGATCCCAACTGACACAGTGTTTTATAAAAAGCTCCTGGATCAAATGAGTGATGGGGTGTACTTTGTAGACCGAGATCGGCGGATTCTATATTGGAATGAGGGCGCCTTTCGCCTGAGCGGCTACACCTCTCAGGAACTCGTGGGAAGATTCTGCCAGGACGACACTCTATGTCACGTTGACAATGAGGGGAAAAGGTTGTGCCAGGACGGGTGCCCCTTGTCGGTATCCCTCGGAGACGGGGGTATGCACGAAGCGAACCTTTTTCTGCGCCATAAGCAGGGACGGCGGGTGCCGGTAAAAGTGCGAGTGCAACCTATGCGGGGAGCAGACGGGTCTATCATTGGGGCAATTGAGATATTCAATGACGATTCTTCCCAGGCTGAAGCGCGGCGCAAAACGGAAGCGATGAAGCGGCTGGCGTTTCTCGACCACCTCACTCAGCTTCCCAATCGCCGCTTCGTAGAGATGTCCTTGGGCACTGCGCTTGCCGAGTACGCGGTACACAATGATTCCTTTGGAGTGATGGCATTTGATCTGGACTGCTTCAAGGGCATCAACGATTCCTTTGGGCATTCCTGTGGAGACCGTGCTTTGCAGGAGGTGGCAAAAACTGTCGTCGGATCGTTGCGCCCATCTGACATCATCGGAAGATGGGGTGGCGACGAGTTCGTGGTCATTCTCCGTAATCTGAATGTTGAGACTCTAGCAAAGTTGGCAGAGCGCTGTGTCATGTTGGTGGCGCGAATCAAGCTTCCTGTGAGTTCCAGCCGAGCCGTATCCCTGACGATCTCTGCGGGCGCCACGCTGGTGCATCCTGGTGAGACTGCCGAGGAACTGATACAGCGAGCAGATGCACTTATGTATCGAAGCAAGACCAGCGGCAGGAATCGTGCGATGATTGGGTAGGGTACCCGCCTTCCATCTGTGATGACAGTCACAGAGAAAGATAGCCAGAGACGTGCTGAATGTTTGTCTAAAGTGTCGTAGTTCTGGTTCGCCGAAAAATGAGCCGGCCGCGGGCTCACTTTGGGCACGCAACTTCACCACGGCACGAGGCCTCGACCTGAAGGGTGAGCAGACGTTCTATTTGATGCGGACATGGCTGATCGAAAGCCTCCAAAAGGTGTTCGTATGGTCTACCATTCGGCCGGAGACCGGCATACGAGGCTTTGGCGATGCCATCGGAGTCGCCACTTGGTCTATGCGACAGTCGACTTGCGGCCTGAGAAGCAGATTATCATTGCGCTCGTTACCGTCCCGGGGCAATAGTTGCTGATGTTAATTTAATGCCCGAATGTCCTGCTGTGATGGATTCAATGTCTCCAGGCATCGGAAACTTTGCTGGGAATAGAGAGAGAACTGGTAGCCGAAGAAAGTGGAAAGCAATGAAGAATGAAGGGACCGCAGATCGCGTTATCCGTGTGGTGATTGGGATTGACTTGTTCGGCCTGCTATTCCTACTGTCTGAGCACGGACTAAAGTACTGGATTGGATGGCTTGGATTAATCGGTCTGGTGCCGCTGCTGACAGGGTTGCGAGGTGTCTGTCCCATATATACCCTGCTGGGCATCCGTACCTGCGGGGCCAAACCGTCGGGTAAGTAAACCACCAGAACGCTGCATGCGGAAAGTAGTCCGGAAACAGGAGGAAGCTTTGACCGGCCCGTGCTGCCTGGGTCCGGAAGACAATCAAGCCGTACTCGATACCCATGGTCTCGAATCAGTTCCGAATCCGCGCGTCATCGGGCTCAATGATTTCTAGCGTGAGATCGTTTCACGCCCCATCACGAGCGTGCTTACGCATGCGATAAACGTCATAATTCGGTGCTGGCTCAGTCACCAATCTCGAATTTAAAGAACAGGAAATGGGCGGCGGACAGCAATGGAGATATCGCCGCACACCGAAAGGATGATGCCAGTCCGCGTCTTACCGTTCGCAGCGTATCTGACACATTGTGCAATGGTTGTTTCTGGCTTTGACCGGTTGGCTGGGTGCGCGGTTCTATCAATGGGCGCGCTGCTTCAAGCGCTGCGGAAAGAGCGCGTATGTGAAGCGTACCGCTAGGATGGAGGGGTGGATGCCCATCGCGGGCCAGATGAGATCAAAGCACTTCCTGCTCACCGGACATGTGACGTCCATCTATTTAGCGGCCATGTACTTGTTCCGGCTGTAAAACTATTCGGAGTTCGCTTCCTACGAGTAGAATCTGGTACGGACTCAAATTTTTGAAGGTGCACTCGGTTTTCCTGCAGCATGTTGCGGGAACAGCGTGTCCTGATCAAGTTGAGGCAATCGATCGAATGACCGGTAGCACGGTACCCATGCAGTTTGACGACAATTCCATGCACAAAATAAAGTCAGGACCGAGTTCGGATGAGGATAGGAAACGGATTCTGAAGGACGCGGCCATGCTGGTCGCTGGTGCAATCGCTCTGTATCTGCTCCTGAAGCACCTTGTTTTCTCTCAAACTTCCTCCGGCCAAACCGACCTAGTCGTCTGCGCTATTTTCCTCCTTTGGACGTGGCCGATCTATTTCCTCATGCACCGTGTCCTGGCGCGATCCCGCCGGATGCAGGAGAGTGCGCAAGAGTCGGAGCTGCTCATCCTGCGCGCGGTGATCGACGGTCTGCCGGACCTCATTTACGTCAAGGACGCGCAGAGCCGCTTTCTTCTGGCCAATCCAGCACAACGGAAGTTTCTCAGTGGCAAGGCCGACACCGACCTGATCGGGGATACCGACTTTTCCTTTTTCGCGCCCGAGACTGCCACTGCATTTTTCAACGATGAGCAGTCGATCATTCGGACAGGAGTGCCGGTGGTCAGTCAGGCCGAGCGGATGCACGACTTTGAAGGAAACGAGGTTTGGATTCTGACCACCAAGGTCCCTTTCCGTGGAAAGGATGGTAATGTCGCCGGCATCATCGGTATTGGACGCAACGTGACAACCCAGAAGCAGATTGAAACGGAGATGATCCAATCACGCATCCAGGCCGAGGCTGCCAACCGAGCTAAAAGCGAGTTCCTGGCAAATATGAGCCATGAGATCCGTACGCCCCTCAATGGGGTGATTGGCATGACGGAGTTGGCGCTCGACACCGACCTGACCGAGGAGCAGCGCGAATACCTTGAGACCGTGAGACTCTCGGCGGGCACCCTGCTCAACGTGATCAATGATATCCTCGATTTCTCGAAAATCGAGGCCGGTAAGATTGATATCGAGGTGGCCGACTTTGATCTGAGGGAGTGCATTGAGACGGCGATGAAGACGCTGGCTCAACTCGCCGACGAGAAGGGGCTGGAACTGCTCTGCGATATAGCGCACGACGCGCCTCTGAGCGTTCGCGGCGACTCGACTCGGCTGAGCCAGATGATCCTCAACCTTGTGGGCAACGCGATCAAGTTCACCATCGAGGGCCAGGTGGCGGTGAAGGTTGAAGTCGCGCCATATCAAGGAGAAGACATTGTCTTGCACTTCATCGTCTCCGACACGGGTATTGGAATCCCCAAGGAAAAACAGGAAACGATTTTCGACTCATTTACGCAGGCCGATGCGTCCACGACGCGCAAGTTCGGCGGAACCGGGCTTGGCCTCACAATTACCTCGCGGCTGGCTGCATTAATGGGCGGCAAGATATGGGTAGAGAGCGAGGTCGGCAAGGGCAGCGAGTTCCATTTCACCGTCTGCGTGGGCGCTGGAAATGCGCCTATTCTGCATGCACAGTCGATCTTCCCCTATGAATTGCTGCTCAACACCCGAGTGCTGATAGTCGACGACAATCTGACCAATCGTTTCATCCTCAATAGGCTGTTAACTCGGTGGGGAATGCGGCCCGACTGCGTTGAAAGTGGGGAAATTGCGCTTCGAGAACTGCTGTCCGCTCTTGAGAGTGGCGATCCCTATCGGTTGGTATTGACCGACAAGCAGATGCCAAACATGGATGGTTTCACCCTAGTTGAGCAAATCCGCAAAAGGCTCGAAGTCCCTGCGACCAAGGTCATTATGATGAGTTCTGGCGCACACCGCGGTGACATGGCGCGCTGTCAGGAACTAGAATTCTCTGCCTACTTGACCAAGCCGGTTCGCCAGAGCGAGCTTCGAGATGCCATTGCTCGCTCCTTGGATCGACGGGGAAAGGGAACTGGATCCAAGGCTGCCGCGCCCTTCACGGATCGCCGCACCGTTCTGAAAGCAACCGCTCTGCATGTGTTGCTGGCGGAAGACAACACGGTCAACCAACGATTGGCATCGCAACTTTTGGAAAAGCGCGGCCATCGCGTGACCGTGGCGAGCAACGGCCAGGAAGCCATTGCCCTGCTTGAGCACTCATCCTACGACTTGGTGTTAATGGATGTGCAGATGCCGCTCATTGACGGGCTAGAGGCTACGAGGATGATTCGCAAACGCGAACTAGAGACCGGAATGCATCAAGCAATTGTGGCGCTCACCGCGCATGCCGTCAAGGGTGATCAGGAACGGTGTGCAGAAGCGGGGATGGACGGATACCTGGCTAAGCCCATTCGCACCGAGGAACTGGACGAAGTGCTGAAGAGATGCATGTCAAGACTAGATGGAAAAGTCAGCACAGATTGAAGTCATGAGTGGGGTGAACAGATTGATCCCGGACTACGCATTGCTCGAAAGGTTCGTGAATCTACCCGATCTCTTGGCTCGTGTTGAAGGCGACCGTGACCTGTTGGCGGAGCTGTTGATGATGTTTCAGCAAGAAATTCCTGCCCTTCAGGGTGCATTGCACTGTGCGATGGATGTCGGCGATCTACCTGAGGCAGCTAAGATGGCCCACGCGTTCAAGGGAATGCTCGCGAGTCTGTCCATGGTGCAGGGTGCCTCGATGGCTACTACGATCGAAGCTGCGGCCCGAGCCGGAGATGTTCCGAAGATCAAGGAAACACTAGCCGTTTTCGATGCGGAGATGGTGGCTTTGTCGGCAGCCGTAGACGCATTCAGGGCAGGTATTTCTAAATGAGAATTCTGATTGCAGACGACGAACCTGTTTCCCTTCGGATGCTTGAGAAAACCCTTCAGCGCGCTGGATACGAGGTCACCGCCGTCCGGAACGGGCGTGCGGCCGTCGAGGCGTTGTGCTGCCCGGAGGGTCCGCGCATTGCCCTGCTCGACTGGATGATGCCAGAGCTTGACGGCCCGGCCGTTTGCCGCGCAGTGCGCAGTCAGCGCGGCCAGCGCCATGTACACCTTGTTCTCCTTACCGCAAAGAACTCCAAACAAGACATTGTCATCGGCTTGGAATCTGGCGCTGACGACTACCTTATCAAGCCCTTCGACCCCGAAGAGCTGAAAGCACGCTTGCACACCGGCTTGCGCATTCTGCAGTTAGAAGACAATCTGTTGGAAGCGCGCGAGGAGATGCGCTACAAGGCTACGCACGACTCGCTCACCTCATTGCTGAATCGCGGAACAATTGTTGAGTTGCTAGCTTGCGAATTGACGCGCACACGCCGCGAAAATGGTTGCACTATCGCTGTGCTCGGCGATCTTGATCACTTCAAGCTGGTCAACGACACCTACGGACATCCCGTGGGCGATGAAGTACTTCGCGAGGTTGGCAGGCGTTTGCTAGGCTCGGTGCGTTCTTACGACTTTGTGGGACGCTACGGCGGGGAAGAGTTTCTGTTGGTGCTGAATAACTGCGATGTGAACAAGTCTCTGGAGCGGGCCGAGGAAATACGCAGAGCGGTCGGGCGGTCCCCGATCTCCACTACGCTAGGCCCACTTTCGATAACCGTAAGCGTCGGTGTCATTGCCAGCCGTGGCCGTGACCTCGCAACGGTCGAGGAATTTCTGTGCGAGGTGGACCGCGCGCTCTATACCGCAAAGGCTGCGGGGCGCAACTGCAGCCGTTTGGCCGGCCCCCGCGCCTGACAAAGCTGCCATTTCCCCTGCCGCTCCCCACCTCAGAGCGGTAGCACCCCCCATAATTCGCCAAGATAGTGGTCTGCAGTCGACTGAAGCAGAGCTAAAATCTCCGGATTGCCGCGGAGATTCCCTAGAGCATGTTTCAAAAATGCCTCCTGAGGTTGATCCAGAAGCAAGCGAGGTAAATGAATGCATAGTAGATGGAGAGCTGATGTTCATGATGAACCAGCAGGCGGCGAAATTGTCCGAGCCAGGCATTGGTCCGCTCCACGATCCATCTCCGCTTGTAGCGACGAAGTGTGCGGCCAACTTGATGGCGCCTTCGCTTGTTGTTCTGCCGGTACGGGGCAATCAATTCGATGCCGCGCATTTTGAACCGCTCGCGCAGCGGATCGGAATCATAACCGTGGTCAGCTATGATGCGCTTCGGCTTTTGCCTCGAACGGCCGCGTGGCCGGACGGCGCGGACTTCGGCGACTGTGGCTTTCGCAAGCTTAACTTCACTCGGGGGGCACTTTCCAGCCGAACTCCCATCGGAAGACCTTTACCGTCGAACAATACCATCCAGTTTGTTCCCTTGCCGCGTTTTGCTTTGGCGACTGCCGGACCCCGTTGTTCGCTGGTGCAAAGCTGCCGTCCAGCAAAGTCTCGTCCCACTTGAGCAGACCTCGCTTATCCAGTGTGCCCAGCAGCGTCCGCCATACGTCGACGCAGAGTGCTGTCCTTAATGAGCCGCAGAACGGGCCGGGCAACATGGCCTGTACTTCATTCTGAAAAATATGGAGCAGGGCCAGATCTTCCGCTCCTCGGTTTCCCGCTTTGTCACCAACGATCCCAACTACTGCATCTGGCTCGGCAGCGCAGTCGCTTCACGCATTACTACTTCTACATCCGCGACGAGATGCGGGGGCCGATGGTGATGCGCGTGGCCTCGTTCTTTCCCTTCAGACTAACTATTATCTGAATGGCCACAACTTCATCGAGAAGGAACTGGACCGCGAGAAGACCGCGCCGCCCACGCCCCTGCGACGAACGGCCTTGAAAGTCCAATCAACTTCCATTGCACTCAGGACATCGAACTGAACAGGATTGGGCTTCGCCGCAGTGCGGTTGCTCCGGAGCAATGATGCAACTTCGGTGGGAGCAGATATCCATTTAGGAGGGATTCCCTCCTAGAACCGCGGCTAGTTAGCCTTTGTAAGTGAGTGCAAGGGATTCACGCGAGCCGCCTGGCACATTGCTGGAAAAGTCTTGAGGTTCGAATGAGGAGCTATTGATGTCTGATTCGCAAAAAAGTCTACTGCACCACTGCCTGCGCCGATTACTGGCGGGGTGCGGCTGGATTGTATTCCTCTTCGAATGGCTGACCGTCTCCTACCGAACGCCTAAAAATGAAGAGGTTGTTTTTGTTGTAGTCCTGGTATCGTCCGTTCTACTGGTCCACATCAGCACCTGGGCCTGGATTACCCACAACAAAAGGCTAGCGAGATTGGGGGGACGCGGACGTATAGCCCGCTATGTTGTTCCTCGGTTTTCGCAGGACCATCTAGGACGCGAGTTGGTGTTTGATGACCAACTCCGGCAAAGCAGCGAGATCGTCGTGTCGATTGTCGGCCTTTCCAAGGTCTATAGCGGGGCGCATACTTGGTTAGAGCGTGTTTCATAAATAGGTTCAGCCTCAAGGTGGATACTTTCGCTTGAGATTTGAGTTTGAGCTTCTTGTATGTTCAAGTTGCGTTTTGAGGCGCAATAACCTGGGCATCAAAAGCTGACCCCATCCCCGGTGCCGCAAACGCGACGCCAGAGGTCTGTTTTTGTCCAGCCTGGTTTTGCTGACTTGTTCTTAGCTGCAACCGGTAAAGGCCAGGGCCTGTGATACCGTCACGTCGATCACCGCGCCCGTCACAGTTCCCGTTATCGCATTGGCCGGCGTGGGCGAATTGGATGTGGTGCATCCGCTCGTCTGTCCGTCCACCATGTAGCTGGCCGGCCCCGCCGGCGTCGTGGAAGGCGTCAGCGTATACGACCCGCTTGAAGACCACGCTGCGTAGTAGGCGCCGCTGGAAGGCACCGGCAGGCTGTAGTCGTAGCAGTCGGTTCCGGTGGTGCAGGCCATGGGCGTCCCTGTCGCGGCGGTTGTCACCGTCATCAATTGGTTCACACCGAAGGGCGTTGTCGGAACCTGCTGGGGAATGGTGTAGAGGATGTTATGCACATTTTTATTTGCAAAACCATCGTCGAACCGGTGTTCGGACAGATCAAACAGGCGCGTGGCTTGCGGCAGTTCCCCGTGCCCTGGTCGAAGGCCTCAAGCAGCTTCCGCCGCAAATCATCCGAATAAGGTCGCGCCATAGCATGTGCGCAGAGTTTCGCCACCAATACTATAAATCTTCAGGAGAGATGCTCTAAAAAGGCACCGCCTGACGCTTCCCGCCGGTTGTGCCGCTTTCAGAGCGCTAGAAGCTCCGACAACCGGCGCTCCACCTCTTGAAAGGGGAACTCAAACCGCCGCTGGCGGACTTCAGCGCCGCCATTTCTTGCCGCAGTCAAGCGTTTTCTTCAGCCAACCACTCCATGCGCTTAGACAACTGGCTCCGAAAATCGCAGTGGGTACCTTGCTAGATGCGGGATCAACAGGCTAAACAAATAGCCAGGCGCTCGCTGCGATAAGATTATGACATTCTGATGGAAGGCTTTCTAAGACTCCTCTGGCCGATCCTGAGTGCTGTCGACCATTCCATTTGGTATACAGCTGCTCTGGGATTTTATGGACTTTATCCTATAGTCATGAGTTGGTTCTGGATATCTCTCTCACTTTTTTTTAGTCGTGGTCAGGAAAAAAAGGCCCTGGATGCGGACGAAACATTCCCGTTGGTTTCCGTCGTGGTGCCTTGCTTTGCTGAAGAGGCGACAATTAAGGAAACGCTCGACGCGCTCCTCAATCTTGACTATCCCAACTTCGAAATCATCGTTGTGAATGATGCCTCGCCAGACAGCACCGCGGCGAAAGTGCGAGCGTTCCTCGGCGATTCCCGGGTAAGACTGCTGAACAAGACCGTGAACGAAGGAAAAGCGATGGGTTTGAACGATGCTCTTCCACTTTGCCGCGGGGAAATACTCCTTCTTATCGACGGCGACATTATCGTCACCCCTAAGGTGCTGCGTTATATGGTCCCGCACTTTCAGGGGACCCACGTCGCGGCGGTAACCGGCAATCCGAGGGTTCGCAACCGCATCTCTCTGCTGCAGCACCTGCAGGCTGTGGAGTTCTCCTCCATCGTTTCCATGCAACGGCGTGCGCAGCGTGTAATCGGTCGAATTCTCACCGTTTCCGGAGCCGTGTTTGCCATCCGGCGCACCGCTCTGCTGGAGGTCGGCGGCTTCTCATCACACATGGCGACCGAAGACATGGATATCACCTGGCGCCTGCAAATGCAGCGCTGGGATATACGATACGAGCCCCGCGCCGTGGTCTGGATGCAGGTTCCTCTCAACATCCGAGACTTATGGAAGCAGCGGAGGCGCTGGGCGCGGGGCCTCGCCCAGGCGCTCAAGCGGCATCGCGAGATTCCGTTTCGTTGGGAAATGCGACGAATGTGGCCGATATATTACGAATCGTGCGCATCCATTCTGTGGTCCTACCTCTTCGTCCTAATGACCGCATTCTGGATCCTCTGCAAAGCGGCTGGCTACGACCCTCGTGGCGCTTCTCCATTTCCGAATTTCTGGGGCATGATGATTGCGACCACCTGCATAGCACAGCTGATCATCGGCGCATGGGTTGATCGCAAATACGATCCTGACATCATGGGGTCGACTCCAGATGCGGTCTTTTATCCTATCGTCTACTGGATGCTGATGGCCGTCATCACCTCTCTATACACCGTCCCCGCCATGTTCCAGCGACCTCCGAAGGTACAGACATGGCACATTCGTAGGGACGAGGCATGACGGCTACCGATGTGGGCCGCGGCAAAGTGCGCCTCTTGATGCGCCAGGGCCGCTGCCCCTGGTCATGGATAGTCAGCGTTTTTCTGATCCTGCCGTTGCTGTCGTCAGTGGCGTTTGCGGCTGAACCCTCATTTGCTCCACGGGCGAAACGGGAAGCCGCAGTTGCGCGGGCGAAAACAGGTGATCCGCAGGGAGCCCTTGTCGCGCTGCGAGAAATGCTGCTGAGCTATCCAGAGGATCCCCGTCTGCTTGCCGATACCACGATCGTCGCCAACTGGGCCGGTGAAGACAATTTTGTCCTGGAACTCTACGCGCGCCTTCAGACGCCGAAGAACGATGCCGGAGTGGCGGAGGCTGCGGCGCGCTCCGCACGCAACCTGCACCGCTACAATCTCGCTTTTGAAATATTCGGCCGCGCCGCAAGTCTTACCCCCGACCGATGGCAGCCACGTCTTGGTCAAGCTATGGTTCTCACCGATCAGGGCAGATATGGTGAGGCCGAAAGTTTGATGCGGCCTCTTTTACGGGATCATGTCGCAGAGCCGGATGTAGAGGTCGGCGAGGCCTACTTGTGTATGCGGACGGAGGACTTCACCTGCACGATTGACATGGACGAACGCCTCCTCGCCCAATCGCCGAACGGCATCCCGGGGGTCCAATGCGAACTGGCGCATGCATTGTCTCGCGTTGGAGCTGAATCTCTTGCCCAAAGCACTTGTAACCGGACAGATCAGACCGATAAGCTGGAACTAAGCGCTGCCGTCGCTGCGGAGCACGTGCGCTGGGCCGAAACCGCGGACCCTGCGCAGGCTCAGAGGCAAGCGGACGCCGGGCAGGCGCTTGCGATTCTTGACGGCGTCATTGCTGCGTCCCGGGAGGGCGAGCCCATTTGGAAGCAGGCGCAATCCGATCGAATCCTAGCTCTCGCCGACCTGCACCGAATGTCCGATATTGTTCAGTCTTACCTTAAACTGCGCCAGGCGAAAGTCATTCTTCCGGATTACGCGCTTTCCCACGTCGCGCAGGCGTATCTGGCTGTGCATAAGCCGCGACAGGCAGAATCCCTCTACCGCGCTCTCCTCGACCACGATCCCTCAAACAGCGGTTACTGGAGCGGACTGGCGTATGCCCAATCGGAACGAGAGCGCGTACGCGACGCCTTTACAACCATCGACAATGCGTTTCGGGCCGCTCCGGCCTTGCTTCAGTCTTCCGGATTGCATGTCCCACAGAGCAATAGCGCCTATGTTGGTCTCGGAACGCAGGCAGCTGAGATGCGCGGCTATGCCGATATGCTCGCGGCAGAGCTGCGCATGCTGGGAGGCCTGCTCGACAGAGCCCCGGCAAATCCAGACTTGGCACGGGCGATGGCGATGACCTACCTGGCACGGGGCTGGCCGTTGTTGGCGATCAGGAAGGAGCGCATCGCCGATAGCTTCTCGACCAGCGATGAGCTTCCTGTGCTGGAAGATGCAGAGATATTCGAAACATCTGGTCGTCGGGACGATGCTGATGCTGTGATCGGTTCCCTGCTGCTGCGGGAAGGCAATAGTGAACCGATTACCCGGTTCCTTGAAGGCCGAGCCATAGAACATGGATGGAAAGTAGACGACACCAGCGCATTTGAATGGTCAAGCGGCCGTTTCATTGGCACGACTCAGCACTCTGAAGGCCATCTGTACAGCCCATTCATCGATAATAGATGGCGCCTTTATTTGCACGGCCTGGGCGATACCGGGAGCTTCGAGCAGGGTGCCACCTGGCGCTCGCGAGCCAGCCTTGGGGTCAGCTATAACTATGACCGTCAGACAGCGTGGGCGGAGATCGCCCGCGATACCGGTTCGGCAGGCGTCGTCGCTGCGGGAGACCTTGGTGCCGAATTCAGTCTCGGCGATTACTGGACGTTCCGTGCGGAGGGCGATTCCGACAATCTTTCGGACGTTCAGTTAATCGCGGAAATCGGCGGGATTCGCGCCCGCAGCGTTGATCTGAGCGCAGATTGGAGGCAGAGCGAACTGCGTTCCGTCAACGTCGGACTGCAACGCCAGCTCTTCAGCGACGGTAACCAGCGTACAGCCATCACGGGGTCGTTGAAACAGCGGCTCTGGACGAGTCCACGCCTTCAGGGGAGCATCGAAATCCAGCAATGGACGTCCGCGAACTCCGAAAACGAAAACCGCCTATACTTTAATCCGGCGCGCGACTTCTCTCTCGGGCCGAAGGCTTCATTGCACTGGCTTACATGGCGCCGCTATGACCGCAGCCTGTCTCAGGAGTTCACGCTTTATGCGGCCCCCTACTGGCAGAAGAACTACGGTGTCGGCGGATCATTCGCCACTACATACGCACAACATTGGGACCTGGGCAGAGAACTAGGCGTCTTCGGCAGCGTTACATGGAACAGCCAGCCGTACGACGGCAGCAACGAGCCCTATACCGACCTGACTTTTGGCCTCAAATGGAGTATTCGGTGAAGAAGATTGCCTTCCTGATCGTCTTTCTTGCCGGCTTTCTCCCCGGCCATGCGCAGCCCACTGATGTCGTGGTGCTTTGCTATCACGATGTGCGTGACAACGTAGGCGGAATTCCCGTCGCGGCGGGAAAGGCTCTGAGGCGACCTCAAACGATCGCTTCGGGAGAGAATCACCTCGATCCGGACCAGTACGCAATCAGCACCCGGAACCTCGCATCGCAATTCGACTGGCTGCATTCCCATGGCTATAGCGTCATCACTCTCCAGCAACTGATCGATGCCCGTAGGGGTGGACAGGGGCTACCTGCAAAAGCCGTCATGCTGACGTTCGACGACGGCCTGCGCAGCTCCTATACCAAAGTTTTCCCGCTATTGAAGGCCTATGGCTACCATGCAGTCGTCGCGGTGGTCGGTGCGTGGGCCGACCTTCCCGCAGATGGCACGGTGGACTATGGTCCGCGTCCATTCACCCGGGATGACTTCGCAACGTGGGCGCAATTGCGCGAGATGCAAGACAGCGGCCTCGTCGAGATCGCTTCCCACACCTGGGATTTGCACCACGGAATCATTGCCAACCCGCAGGGCAACATCATTCCGGCGGCCGTCATTCATGCGTACAACCCGAGGACCGGCCGTTATGAAACAGATGAAGAGTATACGGCCCGTATCCGTGCCGACCTGACCCGCAGCTCTGAGGAAATTCGGCAGAAACTTGGCCGCGCGCCGCGGGCCGTGATGTGGCCATACGGCTCTTATACGCAGGTCGCGGACTCCATTGCGGAATCCCTAGGCATGTCCGCGGACTTCACTCTCGGATTGCCTGTAACCTTCCCCAACCGCCCCTTTGGCCTAACCGGCCTCCGTGCCATTCCGCGCTTGGTGCTCATGTCAAATCCATCGGTTGGCGGCATGGTATGGTCCTTGCGGCATCTCGATTTGAGGAACAACCTACGCGCCGTTCAGGTGGACCTCGACTATGTATACGACGCCGACCCTGCGCAGCAGGAGCGCAACCTTGGCAAGCTCTTGGATCGCATTCAGCAACTGCACCCAACCCAGGTCTGGCTCCAGGCCTATGCCGACCCAGATGGCACGGGCGCACCCAGTTCCGTCTATTTCCCAAACAGCGAGCTTCCCGTGCGTTCCGATCTGTTCTCGCGAGCGGCCTGGCAACTGCGAACGCGCTGTGGCGTCGAAGTCTATGCGTGGATGCCTGTGCTCGCCTGGAAGCTGCCGAATCGGGAGCTTCAGGAACGCCTAAGAATAAGGCCCAAACCTGGTTTTCCGGAAGATCCACCGGTGCGTCTGAATCCTCTCCTGCCGGAAACGCGAGAGATTGTCGGCTCCCTTTATGAGGACTTAGGTCGAGCGTCCCGAGTTGCCGGTATTCTCTTCAACGACGACGCCGTGCTTCGCGATACGGACGATCTCGGTCCGAGCGCGCCTCCCCCCGGTCCAGAGCGCACCCGTGCTCTGATTGCCTTCACGAATGAGATGGCCGCACATGTGCAACACTGGAGCCCGGAATTGGCGACAGTGCGCAACCTATTCGCCGAGCCCGTCCTGCATTCTGAGGCTGAGTCCTGGTATGCACAGTCGTTGCCCGCGTTTCTGTCGAACTACAATATCGTTGCGCTCATGGCCATGCCGGAACTGGAGAATGCGAAGAAGAGTAAGCCATGGCTCACACGGCTTGTGCGGAAAGTGGCTGCTGTGCCTGACGGTCTGCCTAACACAGTATTCGAGTTACAGACCGTTGACTGGCGAACGAAACAACCAGTGAATGTCAGTAAGCTAATAAGCCAAATGCGCCTGCTGTTGGATCAGGGAGTTCTCCATCTGGGCTATTACCCTGATGACTTTGGGAAAAACAGGCCCGATATCAGGCGCCTGTTCCCGGCGTTCTCAGCATCATCCAATCCAGTGCCCCCGACCGAGCCTCTGACTGATGTTCCGAGACAGAGCCATACTAATGAGTGACCGGGTCCTCATGAAATTCGCATTTTTGAGTTTCCGTGTCAGCGGCGCGTTTGTTGTGCTTTGAGTCATTTTTCACGGCTGTCCGCTCTAACTCGCGGTACTGAGCTGCAAGAGGTTGCAGGGCAGAGGCTTAATCGGCGTTGTTTCTTGCCGCGATTGGGAATGTGTGCGAGCCGTTGGCTCGCGTGGGCGTATGAGCGCGACGCAGCACGGCTGATGCTTAAGCAGAAACAGGACGGCCGCTCACGCAGGATCACCGTAGGCAAAGACAAGGCTTACGACACGAAGGATTGCGTGCCGACGGTGTGGGAGTTGAACGTGACGCTGCCCGTTAAGAAGAACGACAAGGGCCGCCGCCAAGCTATCGATACTCGGGAGGCTATCCGAGATCCTATCTACACCCATGATGTTGTCGAGGACTGAACACGCCATCGTCTTGGAGATACAACTTCCGCTTAATCCGACTGCACATGATTCGGTCTGTAAGGCTGGCTTGCCTGTTCTCCGGAGGACTGTTGAGGCATCCCAGGATTTTGCGACCTCGTGGAAGCCTTCACCGGGACCCCAAGCACGAAGGGAACGAGGAACTGGGAGACTGTGATTCCGGCATTATGAAGTGGGTTCTTCGTCACATTTGATGAACCACGTTTAGCACTTTGCCGGTGGTGCAGAGCGAGCTAGAAGTTAGACAGGCTCTGGCGGTCTCCGGTTCATGCCGATGGATCGACGAACATTGGTACCGGATGCCGATGAAGTGGCGTTGGATCAGCTGATGGTTGAGAGCAATACCCGGCTCGTCATGGTGCTTCGAGCGACGGGCGAGGCTGGCCATTGCCCAGAATGCCGTCATGAATCACGGCGCATTCACAGCCGTTACAGGCGAACGTTGAGTGATCTTCCATGGGAAGGAATTCCGGTGCGGATCGAACTGCGCGTGCGCCGGTTCTTTTGTGACCGCGTAGATTGTGGTCAGCAGATCTTCACGGAACGGCTGCCGAAGACAGTACAACGTTATTCGCGCCGCACGTGCCGGTTGAGCGCTTCTCTCCAGCAGATTACGAGCGTTTTGGGGGGATCCGCAGGGTCTCGGCTGGCGAAGCAACTCGGCATCTTGGCCAGCGGTTCGACACTCCTTCGGCAGTTGCGCCGCAAGCTGATCAAGCCTTCTTCTCAAGGACCTCGGGTGTTGGGTATCGATGACTGGGCGTGGCGCAAGGGGCATCGATATGGCACGATTCTCTGCGACCTGGAACGTGGAAAGGTCGTTGATCTGCTGCCGGACCGCAGTGCGGAAAGCACTGCGGAATGGATTCGTGCTCATTCTGGCACGGAGATTGTCAGCCGCGATCGCGCCAGCTTGTATGCGCAGGCAGCAACGAAAGCTGCGCCGCATGCAGTGCAGGTTGCCGATCGCTGGCATCTGCTTCACAACTTGACCGAGGCATTCATCGGTGCACTCGTGCCGCACCATCGATTGTTGTCCGAGACTGCACGGGCTTTGGTATTAAATCCGAATGCGTCTTCCGCTCTTCCCTCTGCGAAAGCGAACGAGCCCGCCCCTCGAAACCAGGATAAGCAGAGGCTGAATAGAGAACTTCGCGTGGCAAAATATGCGGCCGTGATGGAACAAGTCCGCAAGGGCGTCACTCAGCAAGAAATCGCTCGTAACTGCGGTGTCGGCATAAGAACAATTCGTCGATGGATCCGCGCTCAAGTATTTCCAGAGCGACGCGTCGCGAAGCGCAGGTCCAGGGTCGATCCACATCGCGAGTATGTTGAGCAGCGTTGGTCCGAGGGATGTCACAATGCCACGCAACTGTGGCATGAACTGCGCGAGCGAGGTTTTGCGGGCCAATCTCCTACTGTCAGGCGTTGGGTTCGGAGCCACTATGGCTCACGACGCCAACGCAAACGGCAGCAAACCCCGTCTCCCTCGCCGCAGCCTTCGTCCCCACGACAAACAGCTTGGACCTTCCTGAAGGAGCCACAAGATGCCCGCAGCTACATCGCAGAACTATGTCGCCGGTCGCCCGAGATCGCAGCCTGCGCAGATCTGGCGCGGGAGTTCGTTCGCATGATTCGGGAGCGGGACGCAGCTGCCTGGCCCACCTGGAAGGACAACGCAAAAGGCAGCTTGTTGGCAAGCTTCGCAAAGCACCTCTGCCACGATGAAGACGCGCTGCTTGCCGCCCTTCAACAGCCTTGGAGCAACGGTCCAGTGGAAGGGCATGTTCACCGCTTGAAGCTCATCAAGCGCTCCATGTACGGCCGTGCCAAGTTCGATCTGCTCCGACTGCGCGTCGTGAATGCCGACTGAAATCCGATCTTCTCAAGTCCCCCTTGGAACATCGCAGTTCTTCACCAAATGTGACGAAGAACCCAGACCAACTTGCCAAAAGCAAGACTGGCTCAGAGATGACTTCGGCCCGCTGGCCTTCTCGGATGACAGCGTCAACTGGATGTTCCTACCCGCTCGCGGTCGTGGCGAAGCCTCCCGGAGTTAAACCGGCCACTTGGACAATGTAGGCCTGCCGAGAGCGCATATATAGGGCTGTCTACAGGGGTTCCATAGTGCTAATATGCGTCCAGACTCGACATTTGCGGGGCAGGGAGTTGCATCGGCAATGAATGATTCTACCCAAGGCTCTTCCGTTGATCGCAAGCAGCGAATTGCGGCACTCGAACAGCAGTTGATTCAAACCAAGCAGGAGCTGAGCCTGCTCAAGGGGCGGACAGACGGTTCGAGCTCACCTTTGGACGCGAAGTTATCGCCCCCTCGTCGAACCGAAGAAACATTGCGCCGAAGCAATACTCTGCTTTGGAAGAATGCCCGGAGTATCTCTCAAATCGGCAGTTGGGCGTTGGACATCACGCTGGATCGTCTGACATGGTCCGACGAGATGTTCCCCCTTTTTGGCATTAACCGATCGAGCTTTGAAGGACATTACCAGTCTTACCTTTCTCTTGTACATCCAGACGACCTGCATCGCGTTCAGGTAGCTAGCGCAGCTGCTCGCTCTAAGACCGCAGGGGATCTTCTGGACTTGGAGTATCGTATCCTTCGGCCTGATGGCTCAATTCGCGTTCTCTACGAGCGCGGGAAGGTCGCCTTCAATGAGCAGGGCAATCCTATTTCCGCCGCAGGCGTGGTAATGGATGTCACGGAGATGAAGATTCTGGAAGAGAGTTATCGCGCTCTATTCGAGCAGTCTGCGGTTGGCATGAGTACTCACTCTGAAAGGGGCAACTTTCTCAGCGCGAACCGGAAACTCTGCGAGATCCTGGGCTACTCCGAAGAGGAACTATGGGGACTGAGCTATTTTGAGATTATCCTTCCTGAGGACAGGGAATCTGCGATCGCCGAGATCGGCAAGCTACTGCGCGGCGATACCGATTCAGCCACCTTGGAAGCGCGCACCATCCGCAAGGACGGGGGGGTGGGGTGGATCAATTTGACCCTTTCGCGGCTAAACAGAAACGTAAACTCCGCAGTGCTCTCCGGCGTGGCGCTCGACATCACCGAACGCAAGATCGCTGAGATGGAACTGATCGAAAAGGATGCTTTACTTGGCGAAGCCCAGACAATTGCAGGTTTGGGGAGCTATGTCCTAGATATAGCTTGCGGCATTTGGGTGAGCTCGGAGGTTCTGGACAATATTCTTGGAATTAGTAAGAGCTATACGCGCAACTTAGAGGGGTGGACGAACCTGATTCATCCAGATGACCGCGCCATGGCTGCTAAGTATTTTATCGATGAAGTTTTGGGGAAAGGAACATTCTTTGATAGAGAGTACCGTATCATTCGACAAAATGACGGAGTTGAGCGGTGGGTTCATGGGGCGGGCAGGCTGGAGTTGGACTCACAAGGGAAGCCTGCGAAAATGCGCGGGACGATTCAGGATATTACCGACCGCAGACGAACTGAGGCTGCGATGCGAGAAAACGAGGAGTCATTAAGAGATGCGCAGCGGATTGCTGGAGTTGGGAGCTACGTTTTGGATGTCCCATCGGGAGTGTGGAGCGGGTCTGATGTGCTCTTTGAGACCCTTGGAATGGATAAGAGCGGTGAGCATCACGTTCGAAGATGGATCGCTCTAATCCCGCCCGACGATTACGCCCAATTGGTCGCCCAACTCAACTCAGTTGTCACGGATAAAGGTACACAGCTAAATGCAGAATGCCGCATCATCCGGGAGAATGATCAGGCCTTGCGTTGGGTGCACGTCATCGGAAAGCAGGAGTTTAATGCTCAAGGGCAGCCCACTCAGATGCGCGGCACAGTTCAGGATATTACAGAGCGTAAGTTGGCTGAATCCGAACTTCGCGAAAGCAAGAGACTTCTCCAATTATTTATTCAACACGCACCAGTGGCACTGGCCATGTTTGATTGTGAATTGCGTTACATTGCTGCGAATCCGAGCTGGATCGAAGATTCCGATCTAGTGGGAAAGAACGTTATCGGGCAACATCATTATGACGTAATGCCTGATATACCTCAGCATTGGAGAGATGCGAACGAGCGTGCCCTGGCTGGAGAACCCGTGAGGGTAGAGGAAGACTGCATTGGCCGAATTGGAGGCAGAACGTTGTGGCTCTGCTGGGAGGTCCGTCCCTGGCGAAGGGATAATGGAGAGATCGGGGGAATCATCATCTTTTCTGAAAATATTACCAAACGCAAACTTGGTGAACTTGACCTAGAGCGAACTCGTAGGGCGCTCGAAATGTTAAGTCGATGCAACGCTGCGCTTGTTCGGGCGGAGAACGAGAACTCTCTGCTTGAACAGATTTGCAAGATTGCCGTGGAGATAGGTGCCTTCCGGATGGCGAGTGTCCTCTACGCCCAGGAGGATGAACAAAAAACCATCCTTCCGGTAGGCCATGCAGGATTCGATGATGACTATCTTTCCGAAATCAAGCTCAGCTGGTCACAGGACAGCCCTCATGGCATGGGGCCGGCTGGGAGGACGATACGGAGCGGCCAACCGGTAGTCGTGCCCGATCTGTCGGTCGATCCAGATTACTTGCCATGGGTGGCACCGGCAACAGCGAGAGGATACAGAAGCGTCGTTTCCTTACCATTGAAGAGCGAGGATCGAACCTTCGGCGTGTTCGGACTCTACAGCGCAGAAACGCGCAAGATATCTGCTGAAGAAGTCCAGCTTCTGCACGAACTTGCGGATGACCTAACCTTTGGGATTATGAGTCTGCGATCAAAAGTGGAGAGGCAACAGCTGCTTCAAGCGATTACGACAATTACCGAAGAAGTTTCTTCTAGCACGGGCGTTGACTTCTACGAACGGCTGCTCCTAACTTTGGTCAATGTGCTGGGCGCCTGCGCGGGGGTTATTACCGGCGATCAAATTAGCCGTGACGCTCATGTCAGCCCGATCTGCGCCGTTGTGGACGGGCAACTCGTGCATGCGTTTCAATACAAACTAAAAGGAACTCCTTGCATCAATTTGGACCAGGATAAGGTCTTAGTCATTGAACGTGAGTTGCAAAAGCAATATCCGGCGGCACCGGTGCTGCAGACCCTTAAGGCTGAGGCCTATGCTGGTTTGAATCTTTTCGCGGCTGGGGGTAAACGTATCGGAACGATCTTCGTCCTCTTCCGACAGCCGTTGACACGAGTGGAGTTAATCACCTCGACGCTGAAGCTGTTCGCCGCTCGCACTGCCGCCGAAATGGTTCGTGAAGAGTCTGATAGAACAATTCGAGAGCAGGCTTTGCTTCTGGACAAAGCGAAAGATGCCATCATTGTCCGCGATTTGAATCATCGAGTCGTCTATTGGAATCTTGGGGCCGAGCGTCTTTTTGGCTGGTCAGCCTTAGAAGCTGTTGGAAAATCAATACTCAGTTTTAAAATTGTGGATCGAGAGGCTTTTCTTGCAGCCTTCGAGCATTTGATGCAGCGAGGCGAATGGGCCGGTGAGTTGTGCGAACAAACCAAGGATGGCCGATTGCTCACAGTTGAGTGCCACTGGACCCTTGTCAAGGCTGATGACGGCACACCGATGCGTGTCCTGGCTATCAGCACTGATGTTACAGAGAGAAAGCGCTCGGAAGCGCAGCTCAGGCTTCTGGAAGCCTCAGTGGCGCGGCTGAATGATATCGTTCTGATCACCGAGGCGGATCCGCTCAACGAGCCGGGACCTCGCATTGTCTTCGTCAATGACGCCTTTGAGCGCCTAACCGGTTACTCTCGCGAAGAGGTTATAGGTAGGTCCCCTCGCATATTGCAGGGCCCAGGCACAAACCGGGCGGAACTGGACCGCGTTCGTACCGCATTGGAGACGGGGATCGCAATCCGCGCTGAGCTGATCAATTACGCCAAAGACGGGATGCCTTATTGGATCGAGATGGATATCGTTCCGCTCCCGGATTCCACAGGCTCGCACCAGTATATGGTCGCAGTAGAGCGAGACATCACAGAGCGCAAAAGGGCCGAGGCGCAGCTGCACGAAAGCGATGCACGCCTGGCTCACGCGCAAAAACTCGAATCGATTGGCCAACTGACCGGCGGCATCGCGCACGACTTCAACAACCTTTTAACTGTCATCCTCGGCAACTCGGAAATTCTGGCGGAACATCTGCAGGATAATGCGCGGCTATTTTCGCTGGCGAAGATGATCCGCACAGCGGGTGAACGTGGAGCGGAGCTAACCAACCGTTTACTTGCCATTGCCCGAAGACAATCGCTCGAGCCGAAAGCGATCAACGCGGGCAGTGTTCTCCAAGAAATGCTTCCATTGCTGGGGCGCACTTTGGGGGAGAACATCTGTATCGAAGCCTCGCTCCAGGATGGCACATGGTTCATGTTCGCTGATCCTAGCCAACTCGATGCCGCCATTCTGAACCTCTGCATCAATGCCAGGGACGCGATGCCGAGCGGAGGAAACCTGTTGATTGAGGTGTCAAATATCTATCTCGACCAAACTTATGCAAGCAACAGCACGGAGGTTGTTCCCGGCGAGTACGTGATGGTGGCCATCACCGACACCGGTACCGGCATCGCACCTGAGGTGATCGGACATGTCTTCGAGCCGTTTTTCACCACAAAGCCCAAAGGTAGGGGAACTGGCCTCGGGCTAAGTATGGTGTACGGTTTTGCCAAGCAATCCGGCGGTCACGTCAGAATTTACTCCGAGCCGGGAATTGGAACCACGGTAAAACTCTATCTTCCGCGTGCCGACTCGGCGCAAGCATCCTCAAACTATTTAGCTGATGCGAGCCTGAGCCTCAATGGCCACGAAACCGTGCTCCTTGTGGAGGATGATGAGCTAGTTAGAGACTATGCGACGCAACTGCTCGGAGAGTTAGGTTACCGGACGCTTACGGCTAAGGATGGACCCTCCGCGCTGGAAATTGTGATGCGCGGCGAGAACATTGACTTACTCTTCACGGACGTGATAATGCCTGGCGGTATGTCTGGGCCGCAACTGGCAGTTGAGATCGAGAAGCTTCGGCCAGGCCTTCCCGCTCTATTCGCCTCCGGTTACACAGAGAATGCGATTGTTCATCAAGGACATGTGGATCCTAGTTTGAGCCTGCTCCAAAAACCTTATACCAAGCGCAGACTGGCTGAGAAGCTAAGACATGCTCTGCGGAAAAGCACCACCAGTGGAGGATCGTGACGATGCCCCGTCAAAGGCGTCTTCTTATCCTCGACGATGACCTGGCGATCGCTCAGACTATAGCAATCGCTGCGGAAGATTATGGCTTCGACGTAAGTATTGCCACATCTCCAGCAGAGATGTGTCGGAATGTCAAGGCATGGGAACCTTCGCATCTGGCCATCGACCTTATCATGCCGGACATGGATGGTGTCGAGGTGCTCCGCACTCTGGCAGGAATAGGCTGCGATGCGTCCATTATCTTGATGAGCGGAATGGGCGTTAAGGTGCTGGAGGCCGCACAGCGTTCCGCTACTGAACGTGGGCTGCATATTGCGGGCTTGCTGCCCAAACCGTTCAACCTGGCTGCATTGCGCACGCTCTTGGATGTGCCTGGCAAAGTAAGTGAACACTTACATGTCACTCAAACCCAGACGATTCGCTCCGCCTTCTCAACAGAAGAGCTTTTGAATGGTATTCACTCAGGCCAGTTTTTCCTGCATTATCAACCGAAGATCCGAATAGCCGATGCAGAGGTCGTTGGCGTTGAAGCCTTGGCCCGTTGGCATCATCCGACCGATGGGCTGATCTATCCCATGCACTTCATCCCGCGGGCCGAAGAGGCAGGCATACTGCATGTGCTCACCTACAAGCTATTCGATGAAGGGCTGGAGTGGCTCAATAGAGCTGCGACACTCTCGACTATTTCTTTAGCCATGAATATTTCTTCAACTAGCTTTACGGAGCAGGATCTCGTGGACCGCCTTTACTGGTCCTGCCTCAAGTTCCAGATTGATCCTAGACGGATAATTCTGGAGCTTACCGAAACAAGCGCGATGAATGAGTCGGCGGTCGCCTACGACATACTAACGCGCTTGCGCATCAAGGGATTCAGTTTGAGTATCGACGACTTCGGAACCGGGTACTCCTCGTTAACACAGTTGGCCCGGCTACCTTTTTCTGAGATTAAGGTAGATCGCACTTTCGTAATTTCTATGCTCAAATCCGCAGAGGCGATGACTATTGTGGAGTCGACAATACAGCTTGGGAAACGTCTTGGATTGACGACGGTAGCAGAGGGCGTGGAAGGTGCAGACGAAATGCAGATGTTGCGGAATCTTCACTGCGATGAAGCGCAGGGTTACTATATCGCCCGTCCAGCGGACGGTGAAGATGCCAGAGCATTGATCCAAAATTGGGAAAGTCGACGCTTTGCGTAACAATCCCGCTTGCCCCCCAAAAACCGCTAACCAGCAGACTGGGCTCGCACAGCAGGCGAATTGGCTGACATGAGGCCGTGATTTACCGGATAATCGTGAGCGCTATCTGAACCCCATCTTGTGCGGCGGTGGGCAAAGCTGCACTCTTGAGGGATGAGGCAACGCAAGGCGGAAGCATGGGCGAAGTGGCGGGGTCTGGTTGCGGAG
>VFSW01000315.1_pt1 | contig 68809 bp, 64 predicted proteins | sample 5358111 | NCBI WGS metagenome assembly VFSW01 (sample SAMN11554181, study PRJNA540505) | mine drainage metagenome | isolation source: sediment from site ElyBrook_90M | place: USA: Ely Copper Mine, Vershire, VT | collected 2017
CCCGCCCTCCCCGCCAATCGACAAATTACTGATGCACGGCGCACGTGCAAAGGGAGTTTGTCAGTTAGAGAGCAAACTGCGTCAACAGTTTGCTCTTTTATTTTACCTGACTTTTGACTCTGTGTGCCAACAAGAGCAGGTTCTGTTGGAATGGGAATGTGCGGACCTGAAAGGTCAGGGATGTATTTATTATACACTGTTTTGTCTGATGGAAATATAATTTCGAATAAAAAATTATCCTTATACTAAAATGTTCTGTGAACAAAAAAAGATTTGGCCTATAATAATACTTGTCCCCTAGATAAAACTCTGCGCAGGCATTAGCGAAAATAATTGTCTGGTGCCTTCTCTTTAAGTTGGGCATTCCTTTGCATTTATCCTTTTTGGTGAAATGAACCGAAAACCAATTGCAAAAAAAGAGGAACCATGAAAGAATTTTTATTTCCTGTAGAGTACATAAACCATTGGGATGAAGAGATGATCCAGAAATGGATGGATTCAAAACGACCATTGCTGTCTTTTGCTTTCAATCGTTTTTTTCCTCACGGATTGGCAAACGAACCATATTGGCTATATCTTTACTATACAAAAAGCCGAACAATGGAACCTTACTACCAAGGAAAAATTCGTTTTCGTTTTCATGTGATCGATTGGAATGAAAATGAATACGCAAGGGCTGATATTTATACATACCCAACTACTCTTGATGGAAAAGTCTGGTTTCTATGCGATAAGTTTGAAGAGGTTTCACGCATTTCAGGTGGTATGCTCGCGTTCGAAGATTTTCAACACACGGAAGGAAAAAACCTTGGCTCTTGCCTGAGAAACAGCATAGCACCTGCAATCTGTGTTCCAAAAATAAGTGTTAACAAACATTATCCTTGATCGATTCGTATTGGTAAATATTAGAACGCCGCCAGCACTTTTGCATTCATGTCGGAAAGTAATGGAAGGTATTGTGTAATTCTAATGAGGAGGTCTGAGCATGCCCAAAACAACACTTCTTAGCACATTGGAAGGTTATTATCGGTCTGAATCTATCTACTCATTAGATTTTAAGTGCCCGTATTTTGACGATTGTAGTCAAGGGTGTATTTCTTTCACTGAAGCCAAATCTGCTTTTGTAAGCAGCGGGTATGAGCTACATGATTATCCACGCATTCTGATATTATCGGCGGACCCAGGTAGTGGCTGGAGTGACCCTAAACAAAGAACTCCTGAATATGTACGATACCATGAAGAAGAGATCTATCGATTGGATGAAGGGAGGACAAACCAACATTGGTATCAAACGCATAACCTGGTGTATCAGTTGCTGAGACCATTTAAACTCGATATGAAAATTGGTGATGCTAAACATTTTTTTGCGCATGTTAATAGTGCAAAATGCTCAGTAAACAACCCCCAAAGATCACGAGCGAGCGATACTTTATTTAAGAATTGCTATAGATATGTCAAAGGAGAGATACAAGTTCTTGAACCTGATGTGCTAATATCTCAAGGGGATAAAGCCAAACATTGTGTTGCAGCTTTATTTAAGGAGATCCCATTTACAGATAGTATTTTAGCTCAAGAAACAGAAATCCCACAAGAAGCAAAACTGATCCAATCTGGAGCGAAAATAATTCTATGGTTTCAGATGTATCACCCCAATCAGAGACAAAGTTATTATCAAAAGAAAAATTTGCCAAAGATACCCTTATATCAATCATTGATCCAAAATTTTATGCGCCTCTATAACCCACGATAGAAATATCATTAACTTGACCCACATTAGATTAAACATCCATAATGAGCAATCGGTTGATATTATAAAACTAAGATTCTATGGTCAGAACATATAAATTAATGCTGGCACCCAGATCCTGGTTGATGGGGTAAATTATTCACCGAAATTAAAGGTTTCTCCGAATTCAGGAATGAATTTGTTTATGTCCACCAAGTGGATCCGGTCTTTTCTAAATCGATAATACTCGCCAACAGTTGAATATGTGGTTCCATATAAATTACTAAAACTCTCACGAAGTTTTTGATCTTTAGTCAAAATACTACTCAGTGCTCGACCGCCGTTTAAAAATCGAAGAGGATGAAGAGCACCAATAACATATAAATATCGTTCTTTCTTCGTCTCGTATTCTGCCAAGTAGAAAAAATCTTTGAAGAGAGAATTTTGGCGAATAGATTCGGCACCTCCTCTCCAATTGATAAATTTAAATTCCGCAATCCTCCGGTTGGTTGCCAAATCAAAATGCCGGCCCGTATTTCCTGAGCCTAACGAAAGTTCTTCAATTACCTCACCCTCTTCCAAAACGTGAGGCAGGCTCAATAAAATTCCAACTGCATGAATAAGTACGTTGATTTGACCTGCCACTTGCTTGAGGGTAATTCCCGCAATTAATAAATTCCGATCAAGCGCAATTTGAGGAAGGATATCCGCAACTTGTTGACCATCTTTGCCCTGAAACGATGTTTCCAATTCCCAAATTTTTTGGGTTAATGATTTATCGGAGAATTCTTGGATTGCTTTAGCAGCGTCAATAAGTGTGCTCATTGGGTTTCCTTCAAAAATATCAAGCCGTCACATATTCTGCAGCACTGCCAGAATGTGCCCGTCCAACGAGAGATTCTTCTAATATCCTTTATCTTACGCTCTCAAACACCCCGGGCTCTTTTTCTTCCCACTGGCTGTTCTTCAATCCCATTCGGAACAGCTCAATAAACTCTGGATGGACTTCAATTTTTGAAATTTTCGCCAAATCAAAATCCACATCCACCCGGTTCAGCATCAAATGGACGATCTGGGTCAGTTCCTCTTTGGTCGCTTCCACCAGGTAATCGGAGAAATTATCCAGGATCATCCCTTGCTGCGTGACCACGCTGTATTCAGGTACAACCAGCGATTTCTTCTCCGCGAGCAGGTTGACCCGCTTGCGCTCATACTCTTCCTCCGGAATACCCCCGTCGACCATGGCGCGTGATAACCGCCGGATCTGCTCATCGATGGCCACCTTGCGGTTCTGCATCTGCTGGAGATAATCCAGATCCTCGGTCATACGTCGGATTTCGCCTTGCCATTCTGCAGGCAATTGGATGCTCCCCATGATCTGCAGCATCTGCTCGTGGGCATCATCCATTTTTATCGCCTTGGCCGCCATGGCGCAGTCCAGGCCGCGCTCGCGCGAGACTTCCTTATAATAGCGGTACTTCCCCGCCGACTGGATGCGCAGTGGACGACCGCAGGCCGCGCAGCAAATCACTCGTTGTAGCATATAGGCATCCTTGCGGTTGATTGGAGCGGCATTCTTGCGCGTTTGGCCAGCGTGTTTTTTACGTACTTCCAGGCAGCGATCGTACAACGCCCGGGTGAGGATCGGTTTGTGCAGGCCATCATTCAAATCGTCATAGTGACGCACCATGCCGATGTAGAATTCGTTCTGCAGCAAATCTCTTACGGTGTCCTTGGTCCACGTCCGCCCGCGCCGGGTGACCGAGTTTTCATTCAAGAACTCGGCGATCATCCGGTCGGTATACTCGCCGGTGGCATACAACTCAAAAGCCTTGGTGACCACTTTGGCTTCTTCCGAAATAATATGGGGAACGGCCTTTTTATCCTTTTTGTCGTATCCAAACGGCACCCGACCGTTGTGAATACCGCGCTTGAACATCAGTTCCTTAGCTTTGATTACTTCCGCCGAGAGATTTTCCAGATACCACTGGGCAAACACGGCCATCATATTAAAGTAGAGCCGCCCGCTGCTGGAAGAAAAGTCAAATTTTTCCGACTCGGAGGTCAGCATGACGTCCATTTCACTGAGCTCTTTAAAATAACGTGCGGTCAGCTCAACATTGCGCATCAGACGATCCAGCTTATGAACGATGATGGATTTGAACAACCCGCGCCGGGCGTCGTTCATCATCTGCTGGAAGCCGGGCCGGTGGTCGTCTTTGGCGGAAAAGCCCGGATCCTCATAGATTTTATACACAACCCACTCATTGCTGGCTGCCTTTGCCAGGCATTTTTCGCGCTGGGCATCAATCGAAAACCCTTCCACCTGCTCTTCGGAAGAAACCCTCACGTAAATCGCCACCGGGGTGCCAGGGCCAAAGGCATCCGGGTTTAAATTGCCAATCATCATCCGCTTTTGTTTTCCGGCACGGCGGTTGTGTTTACTTTTTTCATAGGTCGGTTCTGAATCAGCCATTTTGCACTTCCTCACCTAATTTATTCGATGCTGATTCTAACACGCATAAAAAAATCCCGTCCGAAGTCTGTTTCGGACGGGAAAGGAGTACTGAAAGGATTAGCTATGTATCCGGTGGGATGATGGTCGGCTCTGAAATACCTCGCTGTTTTGTAAGCATCCGATTTGTATGGTTGAAAATCGGCATTTTCGGCTGAATTAAATGATGACGTTGTTGGTCGCGCATAAAGTTTTTTGAATAGGCTATAATAGTTTTGAGAAGAGAAATACCGTCTTTATCAAAAGTTATTACGCAACTTATTTGCAGTATATTCCATCCTCACAGGGCAGTAATGAGGCATAATTTCAGGCTATCAATCGTCAGTATAATTAATAGTTTGGCGGTTCGTCTCACAGGATAAAGTATTTCATGGGAAATGTAACACGTACTGAGCACAAGTTAACAGAAAGAAGTTATAAATGTGGTCATTGTGGAATTGATGCAGTAATGTTAATCGTGTGTCAAGGCAAACATACCCTGACGGACGAGAGGAGTCTTGGGGATATTTGGTTTACAGATTTATATGAATTGCTTCTTTGCCCATCCTGCAATACTGTCAATTTAATAAAAACAAGTTACGACTCAGAAACTTCTCCAATTGACTATGACGGAGATGAATATGACATTACGGTTGAATATCTTTTTCCTCGCATAAAGTCAGGAAATTTCAAAAATTTACCCAGTCTTGTTGAAAAATCTTATGCAACAGCCACCAAACTGAGAAAGATAGAGCCGATAGCATCTGTAATCTTTTCTCGCAAATCTTTAGAAGCAATATGCGATAACCAAAAAGCGACAGGGCGAAACTTGAAGGACCGAATTGATAACTTAGCACAAAAAGGAGCAATACCCGAACTACTCAAAGAAGCGGCGCACTCTGTAAGATTGTTAGGCAATGAAGGAGCACATGAACTTGACGCAGAAGTTTCGGCAGACGACGCAGAAACTCTTCTAGCACTGTGCGATGCTATAATTGGCTATGTTTATGAAGCACCGCAATTAGTCCAAACAATTCAAGAGCGTTTGGCAAAGTCTAAAAAAGAGCCATAGGTCTCTTGTGGGTAAAAACCGCCCAACACAGCGTGTACTTGCGTGGGGGATTCTGCGGCATTTTCAAGCATTTTTCTGGCTTTGAGTTTTTCCTGCTCCCAAACAGAATTCACGCCCGCCCAAACGCAAACCGTTTGGCGGTACATTTCAAGGATAGAGGTGTAAAATGGCGGGTTCCAGCGTACATTTCGATGAAGATAAATCAGTCAAGAGCCAAATCAAAACAGAATTGGAAGATCTGAAGAAGATGGCCGCCGCCTTTGGCCCGGCTCGCTTAAGAGATGGTACTTGGTTTAATGAATTTGTCCATGCTATGCTGTCATCTTATGCTGAGAAAATTATCAAAGCTGGCGGTGTAGAGTATTTCCGAAAAAAGTATCCTGGTCTCACAAAGGATGCCATTGCAGAAAAACTTTGTATACTGGCTATGCGTTATGCAGCTATCGCCGGTGGGATTACCGGGATAACAGCTTCAACAGGGGTATTGGGTGGTTTGACTATACCCGTAATTATTGCTGCCATTGGCGGCGAGATTTTGTTTACTACGCGTTTGCAGGTACGACTTATATACGACCTGGCCACAGTTTATGGAGACCCAATTGACTTAAATGATCCGGAACAACTTTATCGAGCATTTATGTTGGCTTATGGTATTTCTGGTGTTACTGCGAATGTAGGGGCTGTAGCCGCAGCTGCGGGGCCGGAAGTAGTACGAGCACAGGCTTACCGCCTCATTACAGGAAGAACACCTATTATTCAAGATGCTGCCATAAAAATATTGGGCCCGCGTATAGGGGGAATGATTACTCGGAAGGCGATTTTGAAAGTTGCAGTACCGGTAGCAGGAGTAGCTATCTCTTCTGGTTGGAACCATGTTTCTACAAAGGGTATTGCTGAAATTGGGCGGCAGGAATTTAGATTAGAAGCCCAGGCGCAACAGGCAGCAGTTGACCTGTGTAATGAAGCTGAGTTGAAATCCAAAGATCTGCCTATTATTGTGCAGGCCGTACAAGCAGTTATTATCATTGACGGTAGCATTGATCCGCGGGAATTGAAGGTATACCAGGCTATTGTTAAGTGCTTGAATGTTCCTAATGAAGTTCTGCAAGAAATTGAAGCTCGCGTAGAGATTAATGCTGACACGGTCGAGAGACAGTTGCGTACCTTAAAGCGCGTTAAATTGCGCAGGGCTTTGGCTGAACTTCTTAAATTGGCTGCTTCCGCCAGTGGCACAATTGCTCCGGCCGAGCTTGACCTGCTCAATCGTTTTTTGCCAGCTTTAAATGCAAAGTTGGATCTGGACGAACTTCAGGCTCTGGCATCTCGCTTTAAACGGAAAGAGCAAAAGGGCTTGAGAGAACAGGCGGGCATATTAGGCCATAAGATTAGTGGGCTTTTTAGCAAGAAAGCGTCACAAGGATCATCTGAACCAGAGCCAGAATCCAGTGGTGTAGCTGCAACTTCAACAATAGCGGCTTCTCTTGGCCAGGCAGAACTTTTAGAGCGGTTAAATCTTCTTCATGCTGAAGGCTTGTTAGCCGATGATGAACTAGAGATCAAAAAGCAAGAATTGTCGGTGCGATTTACGGTTTCTACTCTGCCAACTTAAACTGCTGACGATATATCTCTTGGCTAATTCATCTACAGACGCTAATTAACTTAATGAAGGTTGATGGAGTTACGGACAAGGCCGAGATCGAATTTCTGAAAGAGCTTTCGCCTGCCGTGAAGTTTACTGCTGAACAGACATCAGACCTCCAAAGTCGTTTTGCGGCTAAAAATTTGGATGGGATTGATTTTTCATCATATTAAATCACCCTGATGAAGCACTTAATCTCATGTTGGATCTGGTGAATATGTCCAAACAAGATGGCAAGATTCAGCCCACAGAGAAAATGTACATCAAGAAGGTTGCCGAACAACTAAGTTTGTCCCAGAATGATGTGGATGAACTCTTGAATGATCAATCAAACGCCTAACAACTGCTTGCGCACCGACACGCGCTTCGCGCCTTGCGAAATTGTGTGGTGCAAACCGGCTTTCGGTCGCATAATTGGCTTCAGTTCGAACATGCGCCGCGCGGGTGAAGCAGACGTTCGGCAGTTTTTTGTATCATCACCATTTAATCTAGACTTTTGCCACCATTTTCCTCGGGCGCTAACATTGTTTTTTTTGAGCATTCTTAAGCGGATCTTTGCCAACACCTTCAATAATTCTGCCTGGTTAGGAAGCAACTTGGGTGATTTACTTTTTTTTACATTCGTTTTCAAAGGAATTCATCCTCGCTGGATAAATTCCCGGCCGGTCGGGTATGTCAGACAGAGGCAAGTTTATCCCGAGCGGTGAAAATCCATAACTGTCCAATCCCGCAAGAATCATTGCGCGAATCCGCAGATTTTTTGGCAAAGCTGCGGTAATCCGCAGTATATATTTTAGAAAACGCTCAAATTTGGAAGAGGATCTACAGAATCTAAAAGTACTCATTTTGACCAGTTTCGAATCCGTTGAGAACATTCTTCTGCTGGCAAACGAGCTCCGTGGTTTAAAATCTCTGCCAATGAGTCGGCTGCATGACGAGGTAGTAAGATTTCTAACTGAACCATTTCATCCATCAACCATAACAATCCGTGTACCTTGATGCCTTCATCAGCAGCCAGTCTTACTAAATTCCGATCACCTGTCACTAATACTGCATCTTGTACTCTGGCCAATAGAAAACCCGCCAGATCAGCGATTGCAATCGTGGTTTTACGCTGTCGCAGCTGGAACAACTCGACTACGAGTTCTTTATCAAGTTCCTGAAATATGAGTCCCTGTCTTTCAAGTGCTGCTACATCAACACTCCGGATTTCCACCCTAGCAAAATCAGCGGCGCATATCTGATAAGGGAGATGAAAAATGAGCTCTAATAATCCGCCATGATCCAGATCGATCCAGATGTTTGTATCAGTAATTAATACCAGCGGCTGCGACGTCATTCTTCAATGCCTTTACCATCCAGACAGGATCCAGTGCAGCACCAAGTAATTCTTCTGCCCGGGTGTGAGAAATCAAATCTTCGGCAAACGCGCGAAAGATCAACCGCTGCATTCTGAGGGGTTTTTCCGGCATGAGAAGTTCACCCGGTTCAATTTTTCGCCATCCTTTTGCAGAAAAAAGCCGGAACAGCCGGTCAGCGGTGTTCTCATCGATGATCTCAAGGTTCTTAGCGCGCGAGACCCAGGCTTGCATACTCAACCCATACTTATGTTTCAACAAATACAATTCGCTGAAATCCAGATTGGTCCGGTGAAGTCCCAGCTCACGCCGCGCAGTTTCTGCTGGAACGAGAAAGGCGCCTGCGAATCGGTGGGCCGCCTTTTCTTCAACCAAACTTTGTTCCACTTCCAGCACTAAGTGGCCCAGTTCATGGGCCAGGTTGAAACGCTGGCGATCCCCAGGTTGGCCCGTCTTAGTGACAATGACCGGTGAACCGTCTGCTTGAAAGGTACATGCGTCAAAATCATCAAAGCCATCGACCAGCCCCACTTTGATTTGCTTGTCTTCCAACAACTCCATCAAGCTTTCGATCGCATCGTCACCCAAATTCCATAAGCGGCGCAGTTCTACTGCTGCCTGCTCAATGTGATTCATGGTTCCAACCTGAAACCTGGGCAAGGAAATCTGGACTTGATCTTCCTGGAGGATCGCTTCAACTTCAAGATAACGCTCCAACCATTCCTGGATCTGCGCCATCACAGCCTCTTGCTCTTTTGCCCCAAGTGAAGAACGCTTGCGAAAGGCCTGGAGTTGGACTCGAGCAGCCGGTGGTCGGAAGAAAAATTCTACCGGCATCTGGAGCGCAGAGGACATGCGCAGCAAAACACCTGAGGAGGGGATATCCTCCTCGCGCTCATATTTGGATATGGCCATCTTACTAACCTGGGCCAGTTGAGCCAGCAGGTCCTGACTCATACTCATCCGTTTTCGAGCCAGCTTTATCCTATCTCCGATTGACATCGTTCCCTCCGATCGAATCCTCTTTCAGTTTACATAATAGCACTTAATTGTTGTCTTGTAAACTATCCGGATTAATTTGCGGGTTTAATCGATCCGGTATCACCTGAGTCGGAGTAGGTATTTGAATTTCCGCTTCGCTGAATGAAAAAAACGACTCCCGTTGTTTTTCTAACAAGCGCAAGGAAATCCGAACCAGAACAACAAATAGCTGTTTTTGATTCGGTAAGAAATTTTTCTGATGTGGTTTGTTCTTCTTTGATGCCAAGGGAATCCATCCCATTCGAGAAAGATTCCCAACCGGTTGGGTATTAAGGATCCTGGATCAGACACCAATAAGATATCATCCTGGCGCAAAGAAAAACAGTTGTCAAAGTTGACACTCTTTTGAGGTAAAAATGTCAATATTGACACCTTGCATGGCTCAAAGACATTTCAGCAAATATGAAGTGTCCTTCAATTTTAGAGGTTAGCCACCAATAGTTGCGGCGTTTCGATTAACGAAGCTAGGGTTATATCGGTTTGAGCCATTCATTCCAAATGGATACGACCTCAATCTTGTGGCGGATCTCCTTTTCTGCTGTTTATACAAATGTAGCGTGTTATACCATTTATGCGGTAAGACTTAAAATTTGTTGGACTATAATCAATGTACACCTGATATTTTTCGGGCAATGTTATCAAACACGTCGCTTAAAGCTACACCCATTAGGTAAATGTATTCGATGTATCTGAGCACGAGCACACCTTTTTAGCGGGCAGCGCTATTCATATCCAAATTTCCACCTGTTTTAGGCTTTCGATAAACTCATTTTTAAGGGGAAAACATGACCAAATTCTTCCATATATCCGATGTACATCTTGGAAACCAGCAGTATGGATTGAGGGAACGATTCAATGATTTCGGGGAGGCTTACTTCGCTGCGGTTGAGTGCGCCATAAAGGAAAAAGTTGATTTCGTTCTAATCAGTGGGGATCTGTTCGACAAAACTCGGATTGATCCCCTGACCCTGATCCAGGCTGTGGAAGGAATGAAAAGGCTCCAAGAACATGGAATCCAAGTGGTGGCCATCGGCGGAAACCACGATCATCCCCGCTATCAGGATAGCGCCTCCTGGTTGGATTTCCTGTCTGCGCAGCAGTATTTACATCTCTTGTCTCCGATCAACGAACAGGGGATTCAACTTAACCCTTGGAATGGAACGGAAGGGGCCTATGTAGACATCGAAGGCGTTAGGATCTACGGGCTCCCCTATCTTGGCGCATCCACCGAAGCCGTCATCAATGCGTTCCCAGAGTTAATGGTCCAGCAGCCTAGCGAAGGTATTCATTTTACCGTCCTGATGGGGCATTTCGGGCTGGAAGGCCAGATCCCCGGAGCGCCGGGCGGTCTGCCAGCTGGTGTACTTGCTCATCTCAAGGAGAAAGTAGATTATCTTGCGCTTGGCCATTGGCATAAGCCGTACGAGCAGGATGGATGGATTTTTAACCCCGGCGCCTTGGAGTGCGGGGGGATTGAGGAAAAGGATTGGAAAGGGGGATATTATCTGATCTCAGTTCCTGAAAGGGTAAACGAGAAATTCTCTGTGAGGCATATCCCATCAAAACGTCGCTTATTTCATAAAATCGTATTCCAAGTTGATTCTTACAACACCCCCCAGGAGTTGCTAAACGGCTTGAGCGTGAGGTTGATCGCGGAAAAATCCATGCTCGGACAACCGGAAAAGGAACCGATAGTCGAGCTTGTCTTGGAAGGGATCCTGCCCTTTGACAGATCCGTTCTTAACTTGGATGCTGTCAAGCAGATGATGGAGCAAATTCTCGATCCCTTATTACTGGCTCGTCCGGTCAATAACACTCGCTCAACGCGCTTCGATATAGACCCGTCGGAACATTTGCCCCGTGTGGAAATGGAACGGCATATTCTTCGAGAACTGATCATGAGTGACGCCAGATTTAGCGGTAAATCGGATGATTGGATCGCGGCAGCCCTGGAGATTAAGGAACTCTCGAATAGGAAGAGCACCCCGGAAACAATTATCCATTCTTTGCGTAAGGTGATTGAGAAAACGGGACTGGAGGCATAACATGCATATCGCATATATTGAACTTCAGAATGTAAAAAGCTACGAAAAGAGCGGCCGCATCGAATTTGCTAAAGGCATTAACGCGATTAGTGGTCAGAACGGTGCCGGAAAATCCACGATACTGGAAGCGATTGGTTTTGCATTGTTCGATTCCAGGATCCACACATCCCGTAATTTTATCCGAGAAGGCTGCCGAAATGGAGAGGTGGTTGTAGGTTTTGTTGACACAATGGATGACCGCGTTTATGAGGTGGTCCGGTCTATCAATCCAACCCCAGGCAACCCGTATATATTTGACCCCGAGACAAAGGTGAAGCTCGCGGTCGGGAAGGATGATGTTTATAGCTGGATCAAAGATCATCTTAAGGTTTCCCAAACCAGCGATTTGATCGCTTTGTTTGAAGACGCCGTAGGCGTCCAGCAAGGCCTTTTGACAGCATCATTCCAGTTGACACCCTCGCTTAGAAAAATTAAGTTCGACCGCCTCCTGCAAGTAGATGAGTATGATAATGTGCACAAGTGGCTGGCTGATTCAGAAAAATGCTTGAAAGATCTTATTTCGGATGAGCGGGTCAGGTTCGAGGGATTAAAAACCAGGCTAGATGCTCTACCAGAATTGAATGAGCGCATCTGGAATTATAAGAAGCAGGTCGAAGAGGGCAATGTCAAGCTTGGGGGGATCAACACTGAACTGGACAAGGCTCAAAATGCGAAGGCTAAACTCGATTCACTCAAAACGCAAATCAACCAGCTGGAGAATGCGATCAAGCTTGCTCAGAGCGAAGCCTCGAACCTAGAGACTCGGTACCAGACTGCAGAAGTAGAAAGACAGGAGGCTGCTCGGGCGAAAACGCAGATGGATGAATCCGAGGGTGCATACCAAGGGTACCAGGAATGCGAGGCACTTCGGTTACAACTAGATCTGGATCGCAATCAACGCGATGAACAGAATCGACAGTTGAATGAAAAACAAACAAAAATTCTTCTGGCTGAAGCCAATCTGGAAAAAGCGTCTAATGACCTGCTTCAAGTGGCGGAAGCAGATAAAAAGAAAGCGGAATTCGAACCGGTCGTTCTGGAATTTCGCCGGCTCAACAAGGAATTGAATAACTTTAATACCAGTGTTGTGAACCGCGATGTCGCTCTTACCCGAGGTATTGAGGAGAATAACCGCCAGGCGAGGATGAGAGAGGAACTCCAACAGGTTCAACAACAATTAGTGCGCAGGGCAGCAATTGATCAGGAAATCGCTGTAATCGAACTAGCCCTCAACAATCTCAACGAGGAGTTGACCTTGAAAAAGGCTAATATTACCCGTTGTGAAGAAATGATCCCGCAGATCACAGAACGGCGTGAGATTCTCATGAATTCCGCAGAAGGAGAATGTCCAGTTTGCCAGTCACAACTGAGTGAAGAGAAACGCCAAGAACTGAATGAACAGTACGAAGCTGAAATTAACGAGCTCAATGAACAGATTCGCCTAGCTGGTGCCCGTCAAAAGGGAATCGAGGGCGAGCAAAAGCAATTCAGACACAATCAGAGGGACCTTAAAAAAGAATTGGAACATCTCGCAGCTCCTTCTCGTGAATTTGAACTTCAAGGCCAGATCTCGAATCAGGAAGCTGAGATTGAGAAATGGAATAAGGAGTTAGCCACCTACGAAGGGCTTGATGAGCGGATTTCTCAATTAAAGAAAACCATCGCAGAGGTAGGCAATCCGGAAAGCGAGTATGCCGTTGTCGAAGCATTAACCCTCAAACGATCTGGAGTGGAGAAATCTATTCGTGAATTGACTGAATCTATTCGTACTCTGAAAGAGCAGCAATCTAAATCTTCTGAATTGCTAGCATCATTTGCCGGCTTAGACGAAAAAATTTCCGGGGTGCTTCAGAAATTAGAAATCCTGAAGCCTGGTTATAACACATATATCAGCAACAGCTACACAGCCAAAAAGCTTTCAGAGCGAGAAAAGAAAGTCGGGGACTTAAAAACCTCAAAGGAAAAAGCGACAGGGGCAGCTCAAAAACTGGTGGATCAGCTTTCGCAGATTAGCCCAAGCTACGATCTGACAGAACATAACCTGTTAATTGAAAGCGTAAGCCAACTCAACCGTCAGCAGGCCGCATTAGAAGCGAATATCACTTCCCTCAAGCGACAATTATCCGAGGCCCAAGAAAGGGCGAAGAACCTTTTACCTCTTGAACGGCAGAAAGAGGCGAGCGAAAAAGAATTAGCTACATTAAGAGCGGTGTCAGAGGCGCTTACTTTTTTACGCAAAACCATTCGAGACGCTGGTCCTCATATCGTCAAACAGCTGCTGCAAGCCATCTCCGATGAAGCAGACCATATATATGGTGAGGTCCTAAACGACCATACAGCACGATTGAAATGGCTGGAGGATTACGAGATCCAGTTGGAGCAATCTGGTTATACGAGGGATTTTTCTCAACTATCTGGTGGTGAAAAGATGGCTACCGCTCTAGCCGTTCGTCTCGCCCTTCTACAAGAAATGTCAGAAATCCGGATCGCTTTCTTTGATGAGCCTACAGCTCATCTTGATGATGATAGACGGGATAACCTTGCCGAACAAATCACCAAGATCGAAGGGTTTGAACAACTCTTTGTTATCAGCCACGATGATACCTTTGAGCGACAAACCGATCTGGTCCTGCATGTTTCAAAAGCCAACGGTGCGAGCAAAATTGAGAACATGGTGATCCATGCTTGATCCGAAAAAACTGAAAGCCGCGCTTGTATTGAAACAAGAGGAGTTTGCAAATGCTGAACTCGCCTTGCTCGAGGAAATCAAAACTCTGAGGGAGGCTATCAAAAACTTCTCTAACCTTTCGTTTGATGTAATTCAACGCTGTCTAAGTGAAATTCCAAAGCCCGGAGCCAGGCCGACTGCTGAACACACTCGATATTCCTCTATCGTTGTTCCGTTTCAAAACAACTGGACCAACAAGCAAGAAAGTCTCGCCTGGGCAAAAGATATATTACTGGGTACTCCAACCATCGCTGCCGACGGATCACAGATTCCTCCCAGTAAGGATCTCTCCATCCCCGTCGGGGTTGTTCAGGTGGGATGGTACGAAAACAAGCATCAGGAAGATGGCAAATATGTGAAGGATATCCAACTGGAGGTTCTCAGCTCGAACGATTTATCGGAGGATGAACAGGAAGAGGGCGGGTTCCCGGATTGGATCATCAACTGGAAGCGATTTGAGATGGAAGTCAACTGCCTGGTTGACTATATGGAACGTCACAAAGATGACCTGGTTAAACCAGTATGTTTCTTTGACGGGTCTCTCATTGTGTCTTTTGTTCAGCATATGCTTCCCAGCCGTCAGAGAAAGTATACCGACATAGTACAAGAGCTCATCGCCAAATCAACCGAAACCCGCGTCCCATTCGTTGGCTTTGTTGACACATCTTACGCCAATGACATAATTGTCATGCTGAATCACATCTATGATCATCATATGCACCGGCGAGTGGGCGATCCCGCTTTGCTTAATCCCTTCATGAAATGGGGAGATCGCTCGCAAGTGTATGTTTGCGCGCGAGATGATAATGTAGAAGCCCGTTATTACGAGAACATCAACTTCGTTTATCTGAAAACCAGTTCAGATCATCCGCCGGCCCGAGTGGAATTTCCCCGTTGGGTGTTTGATGAGAATATTCATGAAAAGGTTATCAACATAGTGCGGGCTGAAACCCTGGTCGGAAATGGATATCCATATCCCGCTGAGACAGTCGATGCGGTCGCGGTTTTAACGATGGAAGATCGGGATCATTTCCTGAGGCTCTTTCAGGAGTTCGCCGAGGAGTATCATTTGTCGTTGCGCTTCTCCAGAAAAACCATTAGCAAACGGATGCGAAGAGGCTAAATATGAAGCTTGGAAAGATCGTCAAATCCAACTCACATATCGACTATATTTGCCAGATCTATAATCCAGCCGATGTGCCAGAGCCGCCAACCAATGAAAACTATGCCTTTGGCACCTTTGTCGCCATGTCTTTGAATAATAACCTGCGGTTGGTGGGCGTGATTTACGATACCGTCTTGTTCAACCCTGAATTTGGAAGAATGGGTCCGCGGCTATCTCCGGAATCCGATCTGGTAATCTTTTCCCCGGATTATCTCAGCGAAAAAGCAGTTCTGACTGGGGTATTAACGATCGGCATGATCGAAACAGACGGCCAAGTTTTTCAAGGTGTTCCCCGTTTGGCAGCGACGACCAACGCGGAAGTAGAAACCATCGGACTGAATGAAATAAGGAACTTCCACCAGGGCAATCCTTCGGTCAACCTGGCTTACGCGCCTCTGCTCCTCAGCCACCCATCTCCTCTGGCCGCGCATCTCTTGCAGAAGATCGTGAAGAATCTGGCCGAGAATATTTTCCCGGAGCACAACAAGGTGTTGTCGGTTTTGTTAAATGACTTGGTGTGGAAATCGCAGGTGATGCCATTAGGAGGTGTTCGATGACCGTGGAAGTTGCTCCAATCGGGTGGACAAAAGGCCCCGGGGAAAATCCCCAGGATTTCCTCTTCATCTCACCGGACACCCAAAAAGTTTTGAAAATCGGCGAGTTTGTCTCCTTCAAAACAATAGTCGGGTCGGAGGGGCGCGAAATCTTGAGCCGCATCATAGACCGACAGCCTTTACGGCAGTTTCCCGATTCCTTTTCATCAAACCCTGAAGTAGCCCCTGAGCAAATTGCTCATTTGATTGGTTATGGCCAAGGTGATCACGAGATCTTTCAGCTTACCGCATCGGTCATCGGTTACTTTGACGAACAAATCAAAGCGTTCGTCAATCCGAGGATCGCGCCGAGAGAAGGTAGCTCAATTTACTTTGTCTCCGACCCAGTCTTGGCAAAGCTGCTAAACAAGAAAGAGAAAGGCGAACAGGGTTCTGCCCACATTGGTTCTTTGCTGAGCCGCGGTATCGACCAGGTCCCCTCCGTTCTGGATGTCGCAGCAATCGCCAGCACGCACATGGCCATCATAGCCAGTACGGGAGCTGGGAAAAGCTACCTGGCAGGTGTTCTCATCGAAGAGCTGATGAGCCCGTATAACCGGGCTGCGGTCCTGATCGTCGATCCGCATGGCGAATACGATACACTGGTGGAAATGGCCAATATGGATCACTTTCAGGCGGATCGCTACCGCCCGGATGTAAAAATATTTCGTCCCGGTGATGTCAAGGTGAAAGTCGGCGCACTGGAGACAAACGATTTGTATTACCTGCTTCCGAATCTATCGGAACGAATGGTTTATCTTTTAGGAAAAGCCTACCGAGAAGTCAGGAAAGAGGCGAAAGACAAAAAAGGTGAACCCGACCGTTGGACAAGGGCGGAACTGGAAACCAAACTCGTCCAGTTAGGAGAAGGAGAAGAGGATGAGGAAGGAAATACAAAGAGCGATTTTGCCAGTACGGCCCAGGCGCTTACATGGCGGCTGGAAAGCGTCCTCAAAAATTCCATCTTATTCGATGATCAAGAACATCTTAAGTTGAATGAGTTATGCAAACCTGGGCAGTGTTCTGTGCTTCAGCTCAACGAGGTTGACGAACGCGAGCAACAGGTAATGGTTGCGACGTTGCTCCGAAGGCTTTTGAAAGCCCGTACAGAAACACAAAAGAACAAGGTAGAAAAAGGTGATGACCTTTACCTACCCTATCCTGTATTTGTTCTGATCGAAGAAGCCCATCGTTTCGCGCCGGCATCGGCGGACATTGTCACTACTGGTATTTTGAAAACCATCCTCGCCGAAGGCCGTAAGTTCGGCGTTGGAGTCGGGCTGATCAGTCAGCGACCTGGCAAACTAGATGGGGATGTGCTTTCTCAATGCAACACGCAGTTCATCATGAGAATTGTGAATCCGGCGGATCAAACTCGTGTTGCCGAAAGTGTTGAAACGGTGGGGCGGGACCTGATTCGGGAGCTGCCAGCTCTAACAAAGGGCCAGGTGATTATTGCAGGGGAAGCGGTTAACACTCCAATGCTAGCTCGCGTTCGATCCCGCTTCACACCTCATGGAGGCATCACCAAGGACGCTCCGGCAGAATGGATTGGTTATTTTGATGAAATCGAAGAAGATAAAAGAGAACGGGATGCGGCTCTTCCGGTGATGGCAGTTCGCAAGAAAGGAAAATTTTTCAAGTAACAATCTGGTAGCAGAAATTTCTCCTACTTAAGGACGAATGGCGAAATTGGAGTGGATTATGCGGTTTTGGATCACGATCTTTGGAAGTATATGTCCAAACGCGATAGAGAAAAGAGAAAATAACCATGGCCAATCCAAAAGGATTACGTAACCGTTCGTATACTCTGGAAGGGGGCGGCCAGGTAATGGTCTACAGCAATCAAAACCAGATCTTCTTACAACTGCGCCGCGAAATACCCACAGAAACGGATGTTCTCCAACCTTCATTTAAAGTTGCTCTATCTTTAACGCCGGCGGAAGCGTTGGGGTTAGCCTCCGAGTTACTTCAAGCTGCGTCGATTCAGATGAAACTGAAGGAATTAAAACCAGTCGCATAATCCGCTTTGTACGAATGGATTTTGGAGAAAGAGGCCATAAAATACCCCTGAGAACCCCAATAAAGCCCAAAAATCAAGTCGCATAATAATCCGAAATCAGAAGTATGCGTAATCCATTTTTCAAACAAGGGGAAATCCGACCTCTATTTGTCTGAAACCCGCCAACCAGACCAATCCTTACAAAATTATCGGCCCTTAGAATAATTCTGAGCTAACCTTTTTAACCGCCCCTCCAAAGGCGATGCTATAATAATTGTGTTATCTGTAATAATCTCGAATCTCGGTGGGGAGGCAAATTATGGTCGAGGCAGGAGATTTCTGGACTGCCGAAGAGGTAGCGGCATATTTAAGGTTGCCGCAATCCACGGTTTATAAACTAGCGCAGGATAAAGTTCTCCCCGGTTTTAAGGTTGGCAAACACTGGCGTTTTCGTCGCGTGGCCATCCTTGAGTGGATTAAGACCAGAGAAAATACACTCCACGAATCTAAAGCCGATATATCAACAAAATAAGACCAAATTAAATTCGATCAGGATACCTTATGAAAGCCTCCGAAACTAACTTTCAACCTATTATTGAAGGCACGAAACAGTATGTTGTCCCCCTTTTCCAGAGACCTTACAGCTGGGATAGAAAAGAATGGGAAGTTTTATGGGCTGACTTATCTGACTTATGTGATAACACTGAGCTAAAAAATCATTTTATTGGTTCACTCGTCACTATGCCCACGGTTTCCGTCCCAGAAGGTGTGGCAAAATTTATGCTGATCGATGGGCAACAACGGATAACGACCATATTTATCTTACTGAGTGTGATTCGAAACCTCGCAAAAGAAACCGGGCAAGAAGAACTGGCAAACGAAATAAGCCAAACCATGTTGGTCAATCCGTTTAAGAAAGGGGCAGATTATTTCAAGCTGTTGCCCACCCATGCTGATCGAGAAGCGTACAAAAAACTGATTTCAGAAGGTTGTGACGGCGACACACAAATTGGTCGTTGCTATCAGTTTTATAAACGGAAGCTCAATGAAAACGGTACTGACTTAAAATCACTGACAAAAATTTTAAACAGCAGGTTGTCAGTTGTCAGCATTGTGCTTGACCATGATGATAATCCACATTTGGTTTTTGAAAGTCTAAATGCAAAAGGGCGACCACTCACACAAGCTGACCTGATCCGCAATTATTTCTTTATGCGAATTCACGTGGATCAACAGGAGGAACTTCACGAGAAATATTGGCAGCCAATGCAATTGGCCCTGGGTGATAATTTGACTGAGTGTATCCGCCATTACCTGATGCGAAATGGCTCAATCGTAAAACAAAACGACGTATATTTTACATTGAAGGACCGTGTAGGCCAGGCAGATGCATTTGCTGCGTTAAAAGACATTGCAATGTTCGCGGGATATTATGAAAAACTTATCAAGCCAGAAAAAGAAGCAAATACGAGAATTCAAAGTCTATTGACTCGTATCAATCGCTTGGAAGTAACAACCGCCTATCCTTTTCTACTTAACTGTTACCACGATTACGCAGAAGGCCGGTTGAATGCGGATAATTTTGAGGCGGTCCTGCAAACCCTCGAAAACTTTGTGATCCGAAGATTCGTTTGTAATATTCCCACAAGTGAATTAAATAAAATTTTCCCCCAACTCTATGCCCAGGCATTAATTCGCAATCCAGCCAGTTTTCCTGATGGTGTACAAAAAGTTCTTCAGTCACGTGGATATCCGAAAGATAGTGAATTCCGCACACGGTTAATTGAATCAAAGCTTTATGGCGCGGGTGAACGCACTACCAAAACCAAATTGATACTCGAGAGTTTGGAATCATCGTTTGGCCACCATGAGCAAGTTCCTTATTCATCACTCACCATTGAACATGTGTTACCACAAACCCTTACTGAGTGGTGGCAAGGGCACTTGGGTGATGAATGGCTGGCAGATCATGAATTGTATTTGCACACCTTGGGTAATTTGACTCTAACAGCTTATAACTCGGAATTATCTAACGACTCGTACCCTGAGAAAAAAGTTAGATTCGCTACCAGCCATGTTGAGTTAAACCGTTACTTCGAATTAATTCAAAACTGGAATCGTGAAAGTATCGAAGCCCGTTCAAAGGTACTTGCTGAACAAGCAATTCGCGTATGGGGTTATTTCGGGGAGGAGTCGACTGCTGCGATTACTGACGATGGTGTCACCGGAAAAATTCCAAAGACATTAACAATGTTAGGCCAAAAATCTACTGTGACATCATGGAGAGATGTCCTCACCCAAACGATGGATCTCTTGGCTGAGCTCGAACCAGAATCTTTCCAATCACTCGCACAAGAGTATCCTCGTTTGATCAGCCAGGATCCTAATCGTTTTCGCCGTAACCGACTATTGTCGAATGGCTACTATATAGAGGTCAATCTCTCAGCCAAAGATATTTATCGATTTTGCACTCAGGCGATTGAATCGGTGGGATTGACCGTCAAAGATTGGGTTGTAGAAGTAGAGTAAGTTCACTATGTCCCGCTCGGAAGCCGATACTCGCCGCGAATTAATCGATCCAAAGCTGAAAGATGCCGGCTGGATCCTACAAGACCGCAACCAGATGAATCTGTTTGCGGGTCGCTGTATTGCCGTGTGCGAGTTCCCATTGGATACAGGTTACGCCGATTACATGCTGTTTGTGGACCGCAAAGCGGTGAGCTTTCAGATGGGTTTACAGAATTATGGCGAAATCATCGTTTGGATCTTACGATGGAAAATCTGGTTCTAAATCCAAAATATCGTTCACTCTTCTCGGATGAGGAAATCGAAATAGCCAGGGGCCGGCTTAAATCCTATGGTTTTACAACAATTGATCCATAAAATTGTTCGCGGAGAATAATGGGGAAGCAAAAATATTACGTCGTCTGGAAAGGGCGCAAGACCGGAATCTTCACCACCTGGGAAGAATGTTCCGCGCAAGTAACTGGTTTCAACGGAGCAGAATATAAATCCTTCGAGAACCGGTCCGCAGCAGAAGCGGCGTACCGTGGAACATACGAAGACTATAAAGGCAAACACATTCCCAACATGAGTGACCAAACACTCATCGAGGTTGGCCAGCCTGTGGCCGAAAGTTATTGCGTGGATGCCTCTTGCATCGGCAATCCAGGGGTGATGGAGTACCACGGGGTTCATACAACCTCCGGGCAGGAATTATTCCATCAGGGTCCTTTTGAGAATGGAACCAACAATATCGGTGAATTTCTGTCAATAGTTCATGCACTGGCTTTGTTTAAGAAACGCGGTTTGAACTGCCCGCTATACACCGATTCTGAAATCGCTATGATATGGGTGAAGATCAAAAAGTGTAAAACCAAACTTCTGCAAGACGATAAAAACGGGCCCATCTTCGAATTAATAGCCAGAGCTGTAGATTGGTTGAAGAAAAACGAGTACGATACACAGATTCTGAAATGGGATACTGAAGCTTGGGGAGAAATCCCAGCCGATTACGGAAGAAAATAAAATATACGGATTGCTTTTTATCTCTTGGATCATTCAAAATGTCTGTAAATCATATTGAGGCCAGCATCTCAGCCAAACAGCATGCTCTCGATCTTCTTCAGCAGATGATTGGGAGCGATAAGGATTTTCGCCCTGGCCAGTGGGACGCCATTGAAGCTGTAGCGGTCAAAAAACAGCGTGTCCTGGTCGTTCAGCGCACCGGTTGGGGAAAAAGCCTGGTCTATTTCCTGGCAACCAAGCTGCTGCGAGAGGAAGGGGCTGGACCCACTCTGCTGATCAGTCCATTATTGTCATTGATGCGTAATCAAATAGAAATGGCTGGCAGGATTGGGATTCGGGCCTTTACGATCAACAGCGCCAACAAAGAAGAGTGGGCGGCTGTCGAAGAGGCCTTAGCCAAAAATGAATGTGATTTGATGCTCATTTCACCAGAACGGCTGAATAATGAGCATTTTCTGAAACAGGTCCTTCCACAAATTTCAGGTCGAATTGGTCTGTTTGTTGTAGACGAGGCGCATTGTATCTCCGATTGGGGCCATGATTTCCGTCCAGATTATCGCCGGATCGTGCGCATTATCCAGATGCTTCCCAAAAGTGTTCCAGTTCTTGGCACGACCGCCACTGCAAATGATCGGGTGGTTGCGGATGTTCAGACGCAACTGGGGCCAGGTCTGGTTTTATTGCGCGGGTCGCTCGCTCGAGAGTCGCTTCGTTTACAAAACATCCGCCTGGCCAATCAAAGTGAACGGCTGGCCTGGCTCGCAGAAAACATTCATAAATTCAAAGGCAGCGGAATCATTTACTGCCTGACTGTTGCGGATACGGAACGGGTAACAGTCTGGTTGAAACAAAAAGGATATTCCGCTGAAGCCTATCATTCTGGTGATGAGGGTGCGATGGATCGGCCGGCGTTGGAACAGGCATTTCTCAATAACGATATTAAAATCCTGGTAGCCACGGTAGCGCTGGGGATGGGGTTCGATAAGCCAGATATTAGCTTTGTGATCCATTTTCAACGCCCTGGTTCCGTGGTTGCATATTACCAGCAGGTTGGCCGCGCTGGGCGTGGAGTGGAAAAATCATACGGAATTCTACTCAGCGGCGCCGAAGACGATGAAATTCAAAATTACTTCATCGAGTCAGCCTTTCCATCGATGCAGATTTTCACAGAAATCCTTCAGGTCTTGCAAAAGTTCGAAATGTTGTCTTTATATGAAGTCCTGGCACAGGTGAACACAAGCAAGTCTATGGCTGAGAAAGCGCTCAAGCTCCTGGAAGTGGATGGAGCGGTGGGTCAGTATTACGATAAGAAGGTTCTTTATTTTCTAACGCCAAATCCATGGAAGCCGGATCTTGAGCGGATCAACCGTGTGCTAAACTTGCGCCGGTCAGAATTGGCTCAAATGCAGGCCTATGTGGATCATCCTGGATGTTTGATGGAATTCCTGTTAAGAGCTCTTGATGATCCAAAGCCAACACTCTGTGGGCGGTGCGCAAATTGTAAAGGAAAAGGTCTCGAGGGAGCAGTTTCTCACGAATTGGTGATTGAGGCCGAAAATTATCTAAAAGGAGCGCAGGTCATTATTCAGCCGCATAAGCGTTGGCCAGTCGATCTGTTCCCAAATCCAAAGTTCAATATCGCCGCCGAATGTCAAAATGCTCCTGGACGATCATTATGCTACTATGGCGATGCTGGTTGGGGCAAATTGGTACGAGATGGCAAATACCGGGATGGTCATTTTGATGATAGCCTCGTTGAGGCTGCTGCTCATCTTATCCGTGAATTATGGCAGCCTGACCCATCCCCAACTTGGATCACCGCGATTCCATCCAACCGCCATCCGACCCTTGTGTCCGATTTTGCCAACCGTCTCGCTACTCAGCTTGCTATCCCATTTCTACCCGTTATCCATCGGACAGGCGAAGCACCGGAACAGAAAACAATGCTAAATAGCACAATGCAAGCTCGAAATGTAATCGGAACGCTGACCGTTGATCAAGAGCTTCCAGATGGACCTGTTTTATTGATCGACGATGTGATCGATTCGGGATGGACTCTGACAATGGCTGGCTACCTGTTGCGTACAAACGGCAGTGGAGTGGTGTACCCATTCACTCTGGCTCAAGCAACTGGAAGGAATTCTAACGCATGACAATTTCTCCTGATTCTCAAACCATACTATTGCTTTGCTCCCACATCGGACTTTCTTCAAGTCCGGAATTTGCGCCATTAACACTCAAAGACTGGAATCCCCTGTCCAAAAAGCTTCAATCCTTATCCATGCGGCCTGCAGCCTTATTAGGTCTTTCTTGTGAGGAGATCCAGAACCAATTAGGATTAATTGCTAAAGAAGCAGAGAGAATTTCACGCCTATTACAGCGAAGTGGATCTCTGGCTATCGAACTAGAACGTCAAGCATCTTTAGGGATTCATGCGCTAACCAGAGCGGATGCAGATTATCCCGCTCGATATCGGCAGCGCTTGAAGGAATCCGCGCCATCTGTCCTGTTTTTTGCCGGCGAGAAAGCACTCCTGGGACAGCCTGGTATCGCAGTGGTGGGCTCACGCCATTTGGATGAAGCTGGCCAGGCGTGCGCCGAATTTGTAGGCAATGCCTGTGGGTTATCCGGATTGGTTTTGTATTCCGGCGGGGCCAAAGGAGTTGATACCCTCAGCATGAATGCGGCTTTGGCTGCTAGAGGAACAGCCGTAGGAATCCTGGCGGATAGCCTGGAAAAGACAATTCGTGATCCTGAAAACCGGGCTGCAATCAGCCGGGGGGATTTATGCCTGGCAACCCCTTACTCTCCTAACGCGCCTTTTTCAGTGGGCACAGCCATGGGACGAAACAAGTTGATTTACACTTTAGCTGATTACGCCGTTGTGGTGGCCAGCGATGCTGAAAAAGGGGGGACCTGGGCCGGCGCAACGGAAGCCTTACGAGCAAAGTGGATTCCAGTTTTCACCCTGGATCACCCCGGCATGCCAGAAGGCAATAAAATGTTGCTTCAAAAAGGCGCACTTGGCTTTCCCCATCCTTTTAAAGAGAACCGGTTAAAGCTAAAAGAATGGCTGGATGCTCAAGCCGCCCAAATAAAACCGGATCCTACCCAACTTGGGCTGTTTTAGGGTGACCGAATAAATGTCTTCCACCGCTGACCTTCTCAATCGCCTGCGCTATTTCGTCAAGGCCGAAGCCGAAACCCAATATGCTGCGCTCGATCAGCAGTGGTCGCGGCCGCTGGCTGAGCGCGTGGCGAAAGGGTGGGCCATCGAAGGGCTGCGGGTGGAACGCTTTGAGAAAGGCCTCATCCGGCTGCGCTGCGACACCAACGACTCACGCTTCCGTGAAGGCGACCTGCTCGTACTCCATCGTGGAAACCCGAAAGACCCGAACGCCCTGCATGTCGAGCTTCAATATGACGGAGAAACCGAGCTGGAAGCCAGCCTGATCAAAGGCAACCATTTCTTCCTGGCTGCCGACCCCGAAGGTTGGATCTTCGATCAGGATTGGTTCGATTCCAGCCCGTTTTACCTGGATGCATTGAACACGGTCGCCGACTCCTTGCGCGGACGATCGATCATTCTTCCATTAATTCAAGGATCCTTGATCCCGAAAATCGACTACGCCCGTTACGAACGCGCCGCACAAGAGCTAGCCGAAGCCGGCCTTAACGATAGCCAGGTCGAAGCCGTCGCCCAGGCCTATGCCACGGATCTGCTGTACCTGATCCAGGGTCCTCCCGGCACCGGTAAAACATTGATGCTGGCTCACCTGGCAAAGCTTCTGGTGGCAGATGGTCAACGTGTATTGGTGACAGCGCTCACGCATCGTGCCATTCATAATGCGCTCAATAAAATTCCCCAGATTGAGGAGAACATTCCGGTCTGTAAAATCGGTGGAAGCCAGCACATTGGTGATTTGAAAGTGCCCAATTTCGAAACCTTCGACCAATCGCATTTCGGGGATCTCAACGGAGGTTATATTGTCGGGGCAACACCATTTGCGCTGCAAACACAACGCCTGGCGAATGTGGAGTTTGACGTTATTCTGTTTGATGAAGCCTCTCAGGTGACTCTGCCCTTGGCCATTATGGGCATGTTGGCCGGCAATAAATATATATTCATCGGCGATGAGAACCAGCTACCCCCGGTGTCGGTTCTCTCGGAGCAGCAGGCCCTACAAACATCCATTTTTGCCTACCTGGCCGGCCGCGGCAACGAAACCATGCTGAATATCACCTACCGTCTCAACGATGTATTGGCAGATTGGCCCAGCCGCACCTTTTATCGGGAAGAGCTGAAACCCAGCAAAGATGCTGCCGGAAGGCGTCTGCAATTGTCAAATCAGGCCTCTCGTTGGGATTTTGTCCTGGATCCTACATCCCCCGCGGTATTCCTCGATCTTTGCCACCGGAATACTACCGTTCGCAGTCGTCGTGAAGCCGAGATGGTGGTCGAGCTCATCATTGCGCTATTAGAACACGGTGTATCTCTGGATGAAATTGGCGTGGTGGTTCCTTACCGGGCTCAAAGCCGCCTGATCCGCAGCATCTTGCGGCGAACGATGAACGATGAAACGTCGCCCCAAGGGGCCGCTTCGCAGTCCCCAAGGGAGGCTGCGCAATGGAACCGGGTTGTAGTGGACACCGTCGAACGGATGCAGGGCCAGGAACGGGAAGTGGTGTTGGTTTCATTTGCTACGGCCAGCCCGGCCTTCGCGGCTCAAATGGCTGATTTTCTATTTCAGCCCCAGCGCCTGAATGTGGCTGTCACCCGCCCGCGCACGAAACTGATCCTGGTGGGCAGCCATCACATACTGGATGCGGACCAATATGACCCCACCCATGCCGAAACGATTGCATTGCTGCGCGGTTTGCTCGATAACTGCCTACACCTGACTGTGCCAGACGGGTCATTGGTGTAAGGATGGCGCATATTCTGCCGGAAACACTGCCACAAGTTCTCCCAGGTGAAGTTCTTAAAACCTTCCGTGCCTTGAAAGCATTGCCGGACACTTTTTATGTCTGGCATCACCTGGCTCCCTGGCAGCCCAATGCTCCTGATTTTCTGATCATCACCCAGGAAGGCCGGGCGATCCTGGTGAAAGTTAGCTCATCCTCGGCAGCGCAAGCAACTTCAGCCGCTCAGCTGCTGTTGATCGATGACCACCGTCCAGCATTCGGAGCCGCGGAAACCAAAGTGTTGGTTTTATTTCATCAAACATTGCACCTGCCCGATGACACACGCTTAGAAACTCTCACCATTTTCCCGAACATTCCGCATAAGCAGGTGCTCGAAAGTCGCCTGGAACGCTCTGCTGGTGAGCCGCATTGGGCTGGACGCGAGTTGCTTCAACCGGATTCCGGGTTGAAATGGGAAGATTTCTTTTCACCCAACCCAATTGAGACTGTGTGGCTGGAGAAGATCCGCCAACGTTTTACGCCTGAAGTGGTGGTGCCGGCTGAAATGACCGTATGTCCGCCTCATCCGCGCCGCCTGGAAGCTGGGCTGACCGATTATCTGCTCGATTACAACCAGGAAGCAGCCGTCAAGGCTGACCTGGAACTCTCGCCGGACAGTCAGGGCCTGGACACTGATTTTCGCTTAAACATTATCAACGGGGTGGCGGGCAGCGGCAAAACGCTGATTTTGCTGTATCGTTTACGCCTGCTCTACCACCTGTACCCGCAGAAAAAATTCCTGGTCCTCACCCACAATCGTCCCCTCAGTCACGACATGCAGGGACGTTTTGCCCGGCTAGAAGGCGGACTACCCGAAGCGATTGAATGGCGGACCTTTAATGGGTGGTGTTATCACCACTGGCCGAAAAAACCTGCCTGGGTGGCGCCGCTTTCGATCCACCAGCGCGAAAGAACCGTTCGAGAAGCCTGGCAAAAGACCTTGAACAACACGGCAGTTACCGAACACATGCTGCTCAGTGAAATCGATTGGTTGAAAGACCAGCCGCCGTTGAGCCAGGCTGATTATCTTTCAGCCGACCGCCGCGGACGCGGTTTTGGCTTGAACGCCGAACAACGCCAGCGCATGTGGACCGCGATCGCAACCTACCAGCGCCTTCTGGAACAAAGTGGGACTTTGGATTGGGGCGATGTGCCGCAGCTCCTCTGGCGGTTTATCGAGGAGAGAAAGATCGAACTGCCCCAGTACGATATCATTCTGGTTGACGAAGCCCAGTTCTTTGCGCCCTTGTGGGTCAGTCTTATCCAAAAGGCGCTCAAACCGCAGAACTCGCACCTGTTCCTGGTGGCTGACCCCACCCAGGGATTCTTGGGCCGTAAAGCTACCTGGAAATCGCTGGGATTGGAAGCTCGTGGACGGTCCCACCAATTGCGACGCAGTTATCGTACCACTCGAGAAATCATGCAATTCGCCACCCTGTTTTACCGGCTGCGTCTTTCTGAGGAAAAGGATGATGATATCCTGGCGCCCGATATGCTCAACATGCCCAATGGTGTGTTTCCACAGGTAATCACGCTGACCAGCTCACAGGATGAAATCGCACGAGTGGCGAACGAAGTGGCGCAATTCCTCAAAGAGGGTTTACCACGTAAGCATTTGTTACTGCTGCACGTCAATGGCCAGGGCGCACAGACGCTCATCCAGGCTATCAACCACCGGCTGGGAAAGAATACCGCCATGGATCCAAAAGATACCTACCCCGGTGATTATGTGCGGGTAACGACTCTCAACGCTGGGGCTGGACTGGAAAGCCCGATCGTGTTCCTGGTTGGACTGCGCGAGCTTTTTGAGGAAGAACAATCAATCCGTCTTTCCGATGACGAGCGCGAGGATATTATTCGGGACAATACCCGCAAGGTGTACATGGCGGCCACTCGGGCTGGTCAGCGTTTGGTCTTTACTTATGTAGGGGATCTACCTGAGATGCTCAAGCAGGTTTTTGCGCTGCAAAATGGAACGGTGCAATAGCCGAAAGCGGATTTTGAAATAGCGATTTCTGGTATTGCAGCGGCAAAAGCCATTAAAATAAAGAGTGAATGATGGCGTAATCATCTCATCTGGAGGTTTTTAGATGCCACGAAATCCCGAATCGGAGTGGTTGTGTATCGAATGCCTGTATGATGAGGATGAGAAAACCGGCTTTTTATGCGCCGGGCATGTCAAGGAGCACCCGCACGAAAATTATGGGGACCCAATGACGATTATGAACTCGCCGCGCATGGGGATGTGTGGGTACGATGGTCCGGCGACACCACCTTATTAAGCAAATTGGGAAAGACGCAAAATGAGCGAATATCAGTATCACGAATGGCAAACGGTTGACCGGGTGCTAACGCCAGCTGAACAGGCCGCCGTCAACCAACTCTCCAGTCATATCGAGGTCAGCCCAGGCAAAGCGGTGGTTACCTATCACTGGAGTGACTTCCGTCATGATCCCAAGAAAGTTCTGCTCAGCTATTTTGACGCCTATTTTTACCAGGCCAATTGGGGCAGTTTACGGTTGATGTTTCGCTTTCCAAAAGGGATCCTCAATGAAACGGAACTAGCACCCTATTGGGATGGAGAGGTTGTTTCATTCGAAACGCATGGCGAATACCAGGTGCTGGATATCGATTTTAACCCTGAAGATAGCGGTTGGATGGAAGAGGTAGCTGTAGATCTTTCAGATTTTATTAGTTTACGCGCGGATCTGCTTCAAGGCGATTACCGCCTGCTCTACCTGACCTGGCTTAAAGAGATGACATTTTATGGTGACCCTGAGGATGGACAAGATGAAGACAGTCGAGCGCACGATCTCGAGCCACCCATCCCACCCGGCTTGAAGAAGCTGACACCGGCTTTGAACAATGTTATGCGGGTCTTTGATATCGACCCCTTTCTGGTTCAGGCCGCCGCCGAAGCCAGTCCAGAGATGGGCAAGCCCCTGAGTATTGATTATCGTGAATGGATTGCCCGCCTGCCACGGAAAGAATGTGACGACTTTTTAACTCGACTGGCTGAAGGTGAACCTACCGTAGGCATGGCTTTGCGTAAGCGCCTGGGTGAATTCTTGCCGCAGGGCCAACCGATCCAGACTGTTGGAAAGCGCACGTTGGGAGAACTGCTCCTGCGGGCCCGCCAACTCAAAGAAGCGGAAAATAGACGTCAAGCCGAAGAAGCGCGGTTGAAGCACATCACGGAAATGAAGGCCCTTGCGAAACGGGAGCCTCAGGTCTGGCAAGAAGTGGACCGGCTGCTGGAGAACGGGCAAAAGATTGCTTCGGTCTATGACCAGGCTACTGCACTTCTGGAGTCTCTCCAAAAATTGTCGGAGTTTCAAGACACCCGCGATATCTTCCAGGCCCGTGTGCATCAATTGGCGGAAAAATATGCCTCTCGACCCTCGTTGATCAAACGCTGGCAAAAACAGGGTTGGGTATAACTCTATTCCACCGACTTGCAGTATTCATCGATTGCCTTGCGAGTGGTATACCAAACCCGACCGCACTTCGCTGCTTCGATCCTCCGGGAGCGTGCCAACAAACTAAGATATTCTTGCGAATGATTGATGCGTTGGATCACGGTTGGATAGATAATGTTTTTCGCGTGCCCTTAGGTTGAATACAGCGAAATCAAAGAATGGATAATTTGATGTGACTTTTCTTGACAATAGTATCAATAGTGATATTATATAGTCATGGCAAAAATTAAAGAAATTCTCGCCACGATGCGCCGAAACCCTAAAGGGGTAAGTTTCAGTGACCTGTGCAAAGTATGTGACCATTACTTTGGTGAAGCTCGTCAAACTGGCAGCAGTCACAGGATCTACAAAACTCTCTGGGAGGGCGACCCGCGTGTCAATATTCAAGATGACAAAGGAATGGCAAAAGCTTATCAGGTAAAGCAAGTGCTCAAAGCTATAGAGCGATTGGAGGCGCAAGAAAATGTTGAAGAATGATCACTATACCTATCGTGTCACCTGGTCTGAAGAAGACAGTGAGTATATTGGCCTGTGTGCAGAGTTCCCCAGCCTGAGCTGGTTGGCTTCCGAACCGGAAGCAGCGCTGCAAGGAATCCGTCAAGTGGTTGCCGATGTCGTGGGCGACTTGAAGGCCAACGGCGAATCGGTCCCTGAGCCTCTGGCTGCGAAAAAATACAGCGGGCGTTTCATGGTGCGTGTACCCCCTGAACTTCACCGCCAATTAGCGCTTGAAGCGGCGGAATCCGGTGTCAGCCTGAACCGGCTGGCCAGTGATAAGCTGCGCAGGGTTCGCCCGTAAAAGATTTTGATGCAACAAACAGCCGCGAAAAGACGATCGCGGCTGTTTTATTTGCCAATTTCTATGTCAACCAGGTCCCCCAAACAACTGTTTATCTGGCTCATCATCCTTTCGATTTCAGTTTACGGTCAAACACTCATTTTGTCTCCCTCCTTTTAAAATTTGCTGGATCGTATGAATTCAGTCTGGTAACCGTCCCATGCACGCTCTACCTTACCAGTTAATCACTAACGATTTGCACTGGTCTAAAATTACATGCTGGATGATGCTTCGCCAGCATCGTCCAGGAAAGTCGCTCCACCACAGTCCACCAGATTCCAGGGATTTCATACCAGCTTGCCCCGATAACTTCTTTGGGAATATCCGCGTCTGGGACGGTAACCTTCGCCAGAAAGCCGTCGGGATGGATTGCAACCCAGGTATAGCCCAATGAATAAACCGGCCCCAACGCTGCCAAAGAAAGCATCATTCCCCACCCACAGCGGGATGGCTTTATAGATTGAGCTGCTTGAAACCGGTCGCTCATGAACTCAAAGTAAGTCATGCCCTTGGGCGCTTGATCCACCGACATAGGCTGATTTCCTTTGTAGCACACAAACAAAAGACTCACACAAATCGATAGAACGATCAAATTCCGAATCGCCATGCCAATTAGGTGAAGTAGTTTCATAGCATCCTCCAGGAATATAAACGATGGGTATAATTTGTAACTAACGAGGGTATAACCCTCCATCAGTTTCTTCGAATAATCAAGCAGCTCGTGTTTCATATTTTGTTGTTCATTGCAGGTAATCATGGCTTCAATAGGTTTATTTCCTTTCGGGGAACCAGTTCACAATATCATTCAGACGGATCGCACTCCAAAGCGTGTTTTTATTTTGGGCGTCTATGCCAGTGCTGTGCATGCAAAATGGATTGATGGGAATCAGAAAACGATCGTAACCGCACTTGCAGTTGCTAGTGAGCCATACATTTTCTGGCGCGGTGAAAATGCGGAAAACATTATTAAGAACATTTCCATCCCGCAACAACTCGACACCCTGGTCCCGGCGCAGCGGCAATTTAATGGGCCGTCAGGCATCGCCCTCGATGATTTGATCCTAAAACCGTTGGAAATGACTCGCTCAGATGCATGGTTGTGCGATTTGGTTCCACATAGCTGCATGAATCCCTCCCAAAACGAAGCGATTAAACGTGCTTATTTACCGGCTGCTCAAAAACATGAGCTGCCTATTCCTACCATTCCCTCTGTACTTACGGTTTTGGCTGACGAAACACGTCGAGAGTCCATCTTGTCTGAAATTCACGAATCTAAGGCCAGCGTGTTGATATTACTTGGCGATAAGCCGATTCAATGGTTTCTATCCCACTATGATCGACGTTGGCGCAGTCTAAAAGATTTCGGAGGAGATAATCAGCCATACGGGCGGCTCCATTCTGCAAAGATTGACGGCAAAGAATTGCATATACTGCCATTGGCTCATCCCAGACAAATTGCGAAACTTGGGCAATCATCCACTTTTTGGTACCAGGCGCACTCAACTTGGATTGAGCAATCAGCAAGCGAAGTGTCCGAATCAATAAAAGCGGGCTAAAAAAATCTAGCCAACTGTTTTGTGATTTTTTCACACATCAATAGATTGCCATCCTATCCAACGAAAATCAATGCGGATACTCGATAATTGGGCCGACGCAAGGGTTTGCGCCAGCCCTCTATCATCTAATGCTGCGTGATTTGATCAACCGCCCTTTCCAGGTCCGCCTGGTTGGGAGTGACATAGATCCGGGTGGTGTTTAAGCTGGAATGTCCGAGCAAAGAGGCCACTTTTTCCAGCCCAACCCCGCTGTCGATCAAGTTCTTTGCAAAACTATGCCGGAGCATATGCGGAGTTAACGTGGATAAACCGGCCTGTTGTCCGATCCAGGTCAGTGCCCGCTGCACAGACCGGCTGCTTAGAGCCTGTTCCTGGTCGCTTTCGACTGCTATCCAGATAAAATCCGTGCCATCTTCCGGGCGGGCATTGAGCCACTCTTGTAAGGCGCGCCGGGCATCCAGGTTGAGCGGGACGATACGTTGTTTTCCACCCTTCCCCTGTCTTACCCAGACCAATCCTTTGCGATCAGTCAGCTGCACATCCTCCAGTTTCAAAGAAACCGCTTCGTTCAGACGCAGCCCGGTATTGAGCAAAAATAGAACCATTGAACAATCCCGCTGGCGCGCTACCCAGCGCTTGGGAAAGCGCAGCCTGGCCACCTGCAGCTCCTTTTCCACGGCTCGCTGCAGCGCGAACTGCTGTTTGCGGTCGAGGTAACGCGGGCCATTGTTGATCTGCTGGACACTGCGGATGCCGACAGCGGGGTTCTTTTCAATCTGGCCAGACTGAACGGCCCAATTCAGATAAGCCGAGAGGGCTGCCAGACGGCGGTTGATTGTGGCTGCCTTAGCTCGTTCCACGGCGAGTAGATGTTGGCGGTATTCCTTGATGTCGCTCGGGGTTACACTGGCAGGCGCCAGCTCCTCGCTGTTTGTATGCTGGAACCACACGCCAAAGGCCTTGAGGTCAGCCAGGTAACCACGAATAGTTAATGGGGATCGATCTTGTTGGTTAAGGTATCGATCAAATTCTTCAAACATGACACAGATCTCCTTCGGGAAGGTTATTTGCAGGCGGAGTATTTTTCATGGGGTTCATCCGGGATCCAGGCTATTGTTTTGCTTAGACAATGGTTTTTTCTTTCAGTCCCTGAAAATAACTCAGTGAAAATAATCCGCCGGTTAGCAGTATCCCAACAAGTCATAGGCGTAATCGGTGATCTCCAAATGAGTGCGGGTTTTTCGCAGCTGGTCAAGTTGGATCACTGCAATCCTCGGGAAGTAAAAACGATCCTCCAACATCATCTCTTTGATGACGCTCCGCCAGGTTGAATATCTCTTAGAAAGTGACTGCGGGTTACCCTCGCTTTTGGAAGAATCCACTAAAACCAGCATGCCAAACAAATCAGCAAGCCGTGTCCCATTATTCCCGTTTTTTGTGCCATGTTCCTGGTAGGCTTCCAAAAAGCATTTCATTTGCTTTAAAGTTTTTCGGATCCGGTCTGGTTCCCAGATGGCATCAACCAAAAACGCAAAATGGACAGCATCGAAATATATTCCTCCACATGGATCCCCAGGGAATGGTTCTTCTTCGTCATAATTGAATTCTCTGACCGTCCAATCCGCATCCAATCTAGCGAACTCTTTTCCTTCGATTGGATCGCGCAAAATAAACGGTTGGCCGGCGTTTAGCAAGAATGTCCGTTGGTGACCGTTTGGATTAGGCACAAAATTTTTAGCCCACTGGTTTTGTAATACTTCAGTAATCGACTTCACCAGGTCGGGTCGAGTTTGTGGTTCTGATTTCTGAGCTGGAAATAACAGGAATGATGGATAGGTCGAATCGGCATTCTGTCGCAGGGCCAACGCGCGCCAGATATTCCCTTGTGGGCGGTGCCTTTGTAAAAGGTCAAGGGTGGTAAAGTAGATGACCAAGTTATTCGAAGGTGTGATCCCAGCTAAAGGTTCGCGACGACGGTTGACGATCCAATTGTTTAAATACTGCCAGGTTGGTGTGGCCTGGGTTTCCGCAATTAAACAAACTGTTTCGAGATTGCTGGCTAGATATTTGTCCATTTTGTCTCGTAAACGTTTGTAATCGTATTTTCCAGTTTCAGCTTCGATCCGCGTGGGTTCAAGCCCCGGTATCTCAATTACCAGATCTGGAATGATGTTTCCCAAAGGTGTTTCTATCAGGCCAACTTTATGGTCGGAATAGGCACGCGTCACCTTTGCCTGGCCGAAAACTTTGAGAAAAGACATGGAAATACGTTGGTGATATATTCGCTCTGCCATCCCATGTTCAGCATCCGGATCTGGTGGGGCAGCCTGGACCCCAAGACGAGTTACTTTTTCTAATCCCACGGTCGTTAGAAACAAAAGTCCAGTAGGCCGTCCAGGTCCTTCTGTAACTGTTTTTTCGCTTAACCAGCCGTTTTCCATCAGCCTCTTCACTGCTCTGCTGATAGTGGCGGGTGAAACATTCAATCTCGTTTCCAGATAAGCACGTAAACAAAGTCGCCTGACCAACAATCTTCAAGATCGCAGAATCTTGGTCACCAGAATCCTCAATGAGTACCTCTACTGATCCTCGCTCTGAAATCAGTTCCTTTTCCCATGCTTCACGAAAAGGTTTCTGAGTCTGGTACCGGAGCCAATAATCCTGGCCACTAAACAGACTGAGCAGGTGGTTGTAATCATCATTACGCATTGGATAAGAACTCCAATGTGCGCTGGTGCGGTGCCACAAATAAACTTGTTCGGGTTCAACTATTAAATTTTGGATCCCCGTTTTCAAAAGTCTGCGCATTTCATCCGCAGAGAATAGCCGGCAATCTTGGCCAATTTCCTCGGGACACAAAGGTAAACGATAATGCGGTATGTTTTCATCATCCCCGCTTAACCGGTAATATTCTGCCATCTGGCGTGCAAACCCCTCTTTGAGTTGGTAGTAGATGACATTCCCGGGGTTGCTATTCGAAATTAATTCACTCATTTTTACTCCTCATGTTGGTCGTTGTTTGGTATGTTCAGAATATGGGTGGGTTGGGACAATACCAACCCATTCGTTAGGCATTGACGCTTTCTCTCTCGGTTGAGCAGCTGCTCGTATGAGGTTAGAAAATGCGCCCGGTCCGCTACCTGATTTTCCGACTGGCATAAATTTCGCCAACCCATGGCGCTTACAAGTTGGGCAGTCAGCGGGTGTTGAAAAACCGGCTGTCCGATATAACCTACTCGTTGAATTTGATCTTCAACCTCACTCCATGCCTCCAATCCGGCCGGAAGTGGGTTTTGACGTTCTACCAATTCAAAAGCCGCTGCGCGCAGCTCAGCGACAGTCGGAAAATAGGTCGATTGGGCGATGTGGGCCAGAGAAGCTTCTTCCAGCAGCTCGTCTTGCAGATCAGCTAATAATTTGAGATACACTTTGACCGTTTCTGGTTTGAGGTCGAAATTTGGATAGGCCGCGGAAACGACGGACAGGACTTTTGTAATAGTTTCAAAGGTTGCCATTGCGATAATCCTCCATCACCTGCCGAATGGATTGGAATCCTTTTGGTTCGTTAGTTTGCTCACCACCCGATGACTTCTTCACCCATGGCTCGGGGATTGCACTGTGCGCCACCCAATCCAGCCAGCCCAGACTCGTGCGTTTATAATCGCGTGCCACCCAAGCTTCCCAGAAAGGCAGCAAGATCTCGCGAGAATAAGGTTCAGCCTTCCAGGCGCGGACGATCAACGGCCACTGATCACGTCTTGGCAGACGCCCGGTGACGGCCTTAAACAGCTGCACTTCCGTTGGGACAGCATCTGGATGCGGATCTGGTTCTTTGGAACTAGGAATATTTTCGACCATTGGGGAAGTTGAGCGCGCGGGCGTCAGCCCGTTTTCTGGCAGCGAATTTTCATCTTGCGCTCCCGGTTCCCCCTGACGGTTCCCGGTTCTCAAAACGGCCATCGCTGGCCATCAACTGAAGGTAATCTACTACCACCAAATCCAGGCGATTCTGCAAACGCAGTTTGCGGCATTTTGAACGCAGTTGAGAAGGGGTCAACGCCGGCGAGTCATCGAAGTACATTGGCAGTTCGCTCAGTTTTTCAACCGTGCGGTTAAACATCTTCCACTCATCCTCCTTCAACTGGCCGCTGCGCAGCCGCTGGCTGTCAATTCCGCTTTCCTGAGCAGCCAAACGCAGGGCAAGCTGCTCAGTGGACATTTCCAAGGAGAATACGGCGACATGCTTTGCTACTTTTTCTGCCACTTGAAGAGCCAGGCTGGTTAGAAACGAAGTTTTCCCAACGGCGGGGCGTGCGCCGACAATGATCAGGTCAGAGCCGTGCTGACCACCCAGCAGACGGTCCAAATCGATAAAACCGGTTGGGATTCCTTTCAGACCGCTATCCGCCTGGTCAGCCACCAGGTCGTAGAGGTTGCTCATCACCGTTTGGGCAGACTGTACTTCACGAGTCACTCTGCGCAGACTGACGTTGAACACCGCCTGTTCCGCCTCATCCAGTGCCGTGTTGGCATCCTGTGGTTTGCGATATGCTGCGGTCGCAATCCGGTTGGCGGCTTGAGCCAGACGGCGGCAGGTCGCAGCCTGTTCAACCAGGCGACCATACGCCACCGCATGCAGAGAGCTGGGAGTCTGGTTAATCAGTCCCATCAGATGCGCCGGCCCGCCGATATCTGCCAGTCGGTTGTGCTCCTGGAAATCATTAACCACGGTGAGGTAATCTATCGGTTGGCCCAGTTCTCGCAGGCGGGCGAACGCCTGCCATATCCAGTCATTTCGAAGGATATAAAAATCATCATGGCTCAAAAACTCCGCCAGATCGTCATAGACCTCAGGGTTGATTAGCACAGATCCAAGCACCGCTTCTTCCGCTTCACGGTTGTGGGGAGGAGAATTGAAAAAATCTTCTCCCTCAGGCGCTTGCGTTGTCGAATCGTCTGTGCTATCATCCCAATCACACGTTAGACGATCTGTGCTCTTTTGAACCGCTGGCTGCGAACCGGCGGTTCGAGCATTTAATCCGGTTTCACTCATTCTTCCTCACCTCGCTTGTACAAAAAAAGATGATTCACCCTATATTGCTCAATGGGGTTTCCTGGCCGTAGAATAGCTTTTTCGTATTGGATGGCCTTTGATAAAGCCTGGCTGCGGATTGCCGGTCTGAGGCCTTCCTGTGGGATCAGGGTGTTTCCCTTTATTTTTCAAGGTGTTCTCCTTGGGTGTTTCCCAGGGAATTTGTAGGTGTTCCCTTGAGGTGTTCACCTGCTGGGATCAAGGTGTTTCCCTTATTTCTGCTCATCGAGCCCGTTTTTGCCTTTTCTCGGAAAAGCGTGAAAAGCGCTCGCTATCCAGTGGGTGAATCAGATTCCAGTCATAGCGCGGGCTGTCCGTAGGCAGCAGGTACTCCTCAAAACGGATCCGACCATCGCGGTATGCCAGCAGCGCTTCATACAAGAAAAAAGTAACCACCTGGCTTTGTGTCACCCGCTGGGCCTCGGCCAGCCTGGCGATATGTTCCTTCAACTCCTTGGGTAGGAGCAGCACCAACCGGTTTGCGGCTTGTTCCTTGGATTTATTCCTTTCCGCCTCTTTGCGAGACTGCTCTCGTTTGCGGTGTTCGATCAGCAGCCGCCGTTCCTCCTGACTGAGGCTGGCCTCGCTTTGCTTACGTTCAGAATCACGCAGCATCTCATCCACCACGCTGTCTGCAGGCGGCAAAGAAAGTGCCGAACGAATATCGTTATTCGGACGAGCCATATCTCCTCCTTATGCTCCCAGCCCGGCTACCAGGTTGATCACCCGCCCGAGGGTATCGCCGTAGCCGCCTACCCGATTGCCGTTGGCATCGGTATAGCCGGTCACTGCGCTGCAGCCAGGCGCATATTCCCATAGGGTCTGCCCATGCCCCGGCGCTTCGGCAGCTTTAATATCCTGCATGATAGGCGGCCAGACCCGTGCCTGGAAAGCCTGGTACAACTCTCGCAGACGGAGGGTGGTTTCTTTCGTCGTGCGATCATAAAAAGTCGGCAGGAACGTATAGTGCTGGATGGGATGTCCATGGCGAGACACCTCCTGGATAGAACGGATCACTTCAGAAACACCATCCAGATCGGTGAAGCGCAGCTTAGTTGGGACGAGGACGTAATCTGCGGCCAACAGCCCTGCCACATGAAGGACATCCAGACTGGGCGCCATGTCCAGGATCACAACATCGAACTTTTGGGTTTCCTCAACCAGTGCTCGGGCAAACTGCTCCTCACCATAACTCTCGTCGCGGATTTTTCCTTTGACCCGGTCGGTGCTTTTATCACCCCGTAAAACGAACAACCGGTCGCGTACTTCTACGGCTTCTTTATCCAGTGGTTCTCCATCGTAAAACCAGCGGCGCAGGCATCCGGATTTCGGTAAGTTGAGCATGTGAGCCACATGCCCTTGTGGATCCAGATCCACGACCAGGGTGCGGTGACTGGTCATGGCCAGCCCCGCACCCAGCGTGACCGCGGTGGTGGTTTTGCCTACCCCACCTTTCTGATTGGCAATCGCAATAATTTTGGTTGGCATCAGCACTCCTTCTAACTTGAAAAATCAAAGAAATCTGAACCACCCCCATCCATTGGCAGAGGGATATCCAACAAAGTGGTTTCGGATTGCTGGTGGTTATCCAGTACCCAGCGGTCGATCTGGTCGATCTGATCCAGCAAGTGCAGCACCGGCTGTTCAACCAGAATGTCATGGAAAGAATCTGCCAAAAAGTGAAAGAAATTATCGAGCATGATTTACCTCCTGATTTTGATTAGGCTTAAGCCATTTTGAAGAGATCAGCACCTGGCCCCAAAGTGGGGGTGTTAGGCGCTGCAAGATAAAAGTATTTTGGACAACGCCCTCAATGTGCATTCGTTCTCGCATTTCAGTGCGGACCTGTTTCATGTCCTGTTCTGGTGTGATAACCTGGAACCAGACGATGCCGCGCAGCAGATAGAGATACTCTTTTGGATTGACCACCTCAACTTTCACCTTTTCTTCCTTGATCGAGCGGATATAACCATCTACAAACTTACGCATACTGATCTGTGGTTTGTCCTGAAGCGCAGCAAAAAAAGCTGCGTTGTAGAGGATGGGGAAAAGCGAATTATCAAGAGTTGGCGGCATCAACAGCATTTTCCACCTCCAGGTTCTCGGTAAACTGAGCGACAAAACGGTCCAGGGCAGCCATCTCGATGCGGGAGACATTGCCCAGCCGGAAGCGCTGCAGCCTTCCTTCGCGCAGCCAGCGGTACACTGTTCGCGGCGACACACGCAGGTATTCGGCAGCTTCCGGAATGGTCAGGTAAGCGATCTGCCGGGCGGCTAAAGGATTTGTGAGTGTTGATCCCATTAATTTACCTCCACAAAAGGGATATAAACTGATCAGAAACGACTTCTCGAATTTGAGAAATAACGTGAGCACAAGAACCATCGTCATTCGTAAACGTGACAGATTGACACTTTCTGTGGATCTCCGTGAAAAATATGGGATCGCGGAGGGGAATACACTCACCCTGATCGACCTGGATGGTTCTTTCCTGCTCACACCGCATTCCTCGCAAGTCAACCACCTGGGTAGTCATATTCAAGGAATTCTTCGCGAAAACAACCTTACTCTGGATGACTTCCTGAATTCTCTGGATGGCGACCGGCAGCGCTATTTTCGAGAAAACTTTAGTGAAAGCTGACCATCGCTTTATCCGTGCTAATTTCTTTTTCACCATCATTCCTTTTGGTTCCTCCTTTTCAAAAAATGTTGTTTCGATGCCAATTCAAAACAAAAACAGCCAGCCTACGTCAGGAGTAAACTCCCTTCGTAAGCTGGCTGTTTGGCCAGTTAACGAAAAAGCGCCCGTGCTTTTTTGCACGCGCGCCGCATGTTAGTAATTTATTCGATTAGCGATTTATGCGGGATTTGTCTTTTCGCAGACAAAAGTCCCGCCCTCCCCGCTGAAGAGAAAAGACCTGCGAAAGCAGGTCTTTTTGTTTTCACCTTTAATTATTTCTTGTAATTGCATCGTATTGCTAAACGAGCAATACATAAGTAATTCAACCCCAGATTTGCTCGCAGATTGCGACCCTTTTCATTTCCCACATCTAGTGCGAAGGATAGACAGATGTATTTTCTTTTAGCCTCCAGTATCGAAGAATTATCCTCTAGTAAATAAAAAGGGCAGAATAAGTAAAAGCGTAAGGTTACTACTAGCGGATCATGCCATTCGCGATTTCAGTAGCTTTTTCGATCAGCAGGTTCAGTTGCCCCGGGTCATGTACGATTTTGCGCATCAGCTCGATGTCTAGTTTTCCCAGCCGCGTCATTTGCAGCAGATTTTGTAAGATGCCTTGTCCTACTATTTCGGAATACAACCCGGATTGCTGCCTGGGCGTCAAATCCTGATAGCCAGGAATACCTTGAACCTGTGACATCACTCGTAGGTTTGCCTCTTGCAACTTCTGGAACAGGAAATTGAGATCCTTTTCCTGCTCTTCAGTCCAAGAAATTACGGCAGAAACCTGCCGCGCGGATGGTTTTGGCGTCGCAGCATGATAAGCACGGCGAACCTGCACCCACAAGTTACCCCGGCTGGGGACAGAAACAAAGTGGAAAGATGGCAGTAAGATGCCGGTCAGGGCTTTACCGGTGACACAATCTGTATCGAGCCCAAAGACTTTGTCTTGATAAATAAAGGGCCGGTCCGTGTGAGTGTAGTTATAATGGCCAACAATGACCGGTTTGTCTCCGTCATACAGTTCATACCAGGGACGATCGTGACGTTGGCGAAGGATACGTTCGCCGCCAATTGTGCCACACAACACCGAAGGATTTTGATGTCCGAGAGCGATGCCGGGCTCAAAGTACCCATGCACAACAATGGCCTGCTCCAATTCGATGTACAGCGGCAAGGCAGACATCCACTCGAGCGCTTCCTGGTAAGCAGCCCCAAATTGGGCCTGGCTGATGTGTTGGGAGAGGGATAACTTTACTTCATGCCGGGCCGCGCGCACATGCTTGCGCTCATGATTGCCCATAATCGTAAGGGTGTTAGGTGTCTTTCGGAAATAATCTGCGACCTGCGGCGTTTCTGGCCCACGATCAACGATATCGCCGATGCCGATCACAGCATCTTCTTCCCCCAATCCGGCCTTATCTAGCAACGCTTGTAATTCCGAAAAACAACCGTGGATATCGCCAATAATCAGTGTGTTTTTCATGAATCCCCCCACGCTACCAGGTCAACTGCCTACCAGCCGGCTGCGCAGCACAGGCCCAACCTTCAGATCCATCTCGGCTCGTACTGCCCGGAAGCGCTTATAGCCTTCCATGAAGCCTTCGTACCACTGCCTGAATGCCGCCAATCTGCCTTCGTGAACGGCAATTTCACCCAGCATAGCGCAATAGTAGGCTCCTGTCGCATATGTCTTGCGCCCATTATTAATGTGGGCCAGCATCAAGCGGCGATAAATGGTTTCGGTGCGTTCGAGTGCAACCGAGCGCTGCGGTGCCAACATTTGTGGCAGGGTATCCCGCAAAAAACGCAGTGGTTCCTTTTCTCCTTGTTTCATTTTGGAATACAGGTCGCGCAGGTTGGTCCCCATTCGCTCGTCCGGAGCTGGGCCGAGCGCGGCCAGCAAGTGCGCTTTGGCAACCAGTTTGCTTTCTTCCATCCCATGGTAACCAGACAATTTCGCGACCAACAGATAGGCCTCATCAAAACGGCTTTCACTGAGAAACACCTGGCAGAGAAGATAACGCTGACGTTCACCCTGTTGGCTCAGCCGATCAATCACCTGATTGGTAAATATGTGTCCCTTTTCAGTGGAGATTGCATCCGCCAGGCGCCGGGCCTGGAAATATGAGTCAAAACTGGGCGTCTCATCAAACGCCGGGAGGTAAAGCTCAAATGCTTTTACGGTGTCACCAGTGGCAGAATAGGCTCGCGCCAGATACCCACGCAAAGACAGTTCATCCGGACTGTCCCAGGACCCGCGCATCGAATAGCTTGGGCGAGGTTGAGTCGCTATTGCAAGGGCTTCCTGTGGATAAATGATCACTGCTGGCCAATCCCAGGCAGCTTGCCGGTCAGCCAACAACGGGGTATAGCAGGCGGGGTACAGGTGGCGGAAGCGGATCCACAGGGTACGCATATCATCGGTACGTTTAGCCCGTTCGTAGAAACGCAGTAACAGGCGCAGAGGTAAGGCTAATCCATAAAAAGACGGCGCCCATGTCTGCCGTGCTTGTTGGTCCGCCCAGGTTTCGAGGTGGGCTTGCAGCGCGGCCAGGTTCTCGGTCCCTACCAATTCTAGAAACCGCTCCACGTCGGTTGGATGCTCGTGACCTGAGAGGAAATTCAGCGCCTGAGTGAAGAATTCCACCTTTGACTGGCTGGATTGCAGAGCGATCAAATAACGGTTGACAACCTGTCGCGGGTCTTGCGCCATGATTTCCAGGGGATCGGGCACCCCCAGGGTTTCATCGGTCTCGCCCCATACCAGATCGAGCAGCAGAGCATATGCCTGTCTGGCAACTTCGAATTGCCCAGCATCGAAATATGAGTCGGCCTCGTGAAAAAAGGTTCGCAGCGCATTGATCCCTACGTGATCGTCGGGATCGTACTCATCGGTCTCGTTGTAATTATCTTCACCGTAATAGATCGCGGCTTCTTCATCGTAATACTTCCCCTCAGAAACCTCTTCAGCGAAGACCTCCAGTTCGGCCAGAAAATCTTCTGCGGATGGGTAGCGCAGGTCAGCAGTCGCCATTCCTGGCGGCGCCAGGTGTTCCCAAAAACGCTGGCGGGTAGGTTCATCCATGCCTTGAACCAGGTCCAGCAGCAGGATCACCAGTTCTTTTTTGGATTTCTTTTCCAGGTAGGCACGGATGAGCGCCATTCGGTCAGGGGTGGTTTTGTGGCGGTTCGGCATATCTATCTCTCAAAACACGTGAACGACTTTATAGAGCATTTTCTTCTACCTGCAGCCGGTCGCGCAGGTTTTTAATCGCCTGGTATTCTGGGCCGTCCTGGGTAGGATAGTATTCTGGATCCTTCAGCGCCGAATTTATCACATCGACCAGACACTCAATGTCCCAGCGGTACAACCCAATCGGGCGCACGCCCTGGTAGTTAGCGATACGCCGGTCCAGACCAAACGCTTCGGCCATCATCCAATCAAAGCGCTGGAGTTCATCCAGTTCCATGCCGGTGATTAATATTCTGGCTTTACGATCTTTACTACCGGGCTTGATCATTCGACATTCTTCTCATCGGGTATATACGGAATCAGGCCCTTACGATAAGCTTCTTCTTGCACCGAGCGCGGCAGCGAGCGAGCATCCATGATAATCCCATTGACACTGATCATCCAGGCCATTGGGTTTTGCTCCATGCGGCTGGGCAGCGTCCACTGCATATCCATCAAACCGATCTTGAGAATCTGCTTGATCTGGTTGGATTTATTCCCTCCCGTACTCTTGGAAAGCCCAAACCAGGTGCACAAGTCATCTGCGCTCAGGTGAGGGGTTTGGCTTTTATCGAACAGGAAATTCACCGAACCGACCGTGTAGGCAATCGCGCAGGCCCAACTTCTGGCATGACCGCCAGGTAGAGGTGATGGTCGTTTGCGGGCCAGAGTAGCGGTCATCTCGCGGCATATCCGGGCATATTCCTGGTTCAACTTTTCAAGGCAAAAGGCATCGGTCAGCGCTGTGATTTCAGCATACCGCGCTTGCATCGCTTCAGGAACGGAAAGACTTTTCGTTTTCGGCGTCATGAAAACTCCTTTAGCGGTTGGCAAACCAGACATCGTAATCATCGGTCAAGATGAATTGGGTTGATTTCTGGTTAGCTGCCTTCAAATCGCAAAGCGGAAAAATATATGGTCTGCCCCCGGCTTTGATGTTGACCAGGATACCATACAAATCTTCTGCACCTTCAAAGCCCGTCACCGTCACCCGGTCGCCGGCTTGGAATGGGCCGCGCTCTTGCATTTCAGAGACTTCCGCTTCAAATGGTAGCTTCAGGTGTGTTTCCAGAAATCCCTGCCAGGCTTTAAACGCCTCCAGGTCGTCATCTTCGTCAACGCCAGCCAGAACCTGGTGGATGCGTTGGCCTTGTTTCCCCAGGTAGTCCCAGGAATGTTCAGCGGACAATTTTTCGATAAGAGCATCTACATCGGCTTGCGTATCGCGTGGTTCAGCAAGCTCGATCTCTTCGGAGTAGAGTCCCATGCTTGTCCAATCCAGCCCTTTTTCTTCAAAGCGGCGGATGGCTGAGGCTGGCATACGTTTAAGCGACAGGCTGTCCCATTGGAAGGTGACAGTTATTTTACCGGGCTGGTAAGATTGGATCTCCGTCACACGACCCTGACAGCCAGCGATATCCGTGGCCGAGTCGGGATCTTTGATGCCCGGCTTGACAACAATGCAGTCGCCAACGGCCAGAGCGATTGTCTGGCTGTCCACTGCTGGATGGTTTGGTTTTGAATGTCGATTTCTTTTTCTCATAATGTGTTTTGTAAGCCTGATGGTTTCGGGTTAGCCAGACACTAAACGTCGTGCTTCTTCTACTTTTGGGCTGGCTTTTGGTCATTTCCTAACCGCGTGATTTGCCCCAAAAAGGCTGCGATCACAAATTTATTTTCCTCATACTGCTCCTCGTCCAGCCAGATCAATTCCCCTTGCAGGGCAGCGGCCCATTTTTTTCGCTCGCGCAGCCAGGTTTTTGCCCTGGATTGCACCTCTTTATACAAGCGCCGGAAGCGTTGCGGGGTCATCATCTCGTTAATCGCTTGCATGATCACATCCAAGACATGCTGGCGCATTTCTTCGCTTGGTTGAACCTGGGTGAATGGTTCGCCGAATTCCGCCTGAAGACGCTGAAACGGCAGGACGAGTTCCTCCTGAGTGAATAAATCCAGTGCTATTTTACCCTCCGCCAGCTCTTTTTCGAATGCTTCTATCATATCCAGGATCTGTTTTTCTGCCCGTTCGCTCAGACCCGGCTTCGCTGCGAAAAACCTTTTCGCAAGTTGCTCAAGCTTTCTAGGCGTTTCGCCGAGTTTGATGACGTCTATTCTCTCTTCACCATCCTCTTGCATCGCCTCTACCACCGCATCATAGACATTGATTTCTGCCTCGTACTCGTGAAACGTTTGCTGCAGCGTGCGGTTATAGATTGTCAGGATCAACCCGTATATACCCCATGGGACACTTTTCATTCCCAGCAAGGGCTTGAGCAGCAAAACGGTTTCAAGCTTTTCAAGATCATCGCTTGCCATCAACCGGTCAAGTAATATTTGCAGCCGTTCATCCACCTCTTTATGAAATGCCGGAGTAGCCAGTTCAGCGACTACCTCGATCCGCATTTCGTCGTAAACCACGTGGTATTCGTCCGAACCCTTTATTTTGGCTTCGGCAAGGCGCTTCTCATATTTTTTCGTCCAGCGCTGGCTTACACGGGCTGCCTTCACCCCATCCAGGTTGAAATCGATGAATTCCGGTTCCTCAGCGAGCTTACCAGAATCGGTCATAATGCGGATGGCATTTTGCATCAGGTACTCCACGCCTCCGCTTACAATCCGGTTTAGCACAACTTGAGCGGCTGGAGAAGTTTTACGCGCTTGCTGCTGTAGGGCTGGCAACTGGGTTTTTATTTGACTTTTCTTATATCGTTTTCGGGTCATATCAAAGAAATCCGGCTTAGTGTGAATGGGTTCTGTTGAGTTTACAACTCAACTTGAATGAATGCAGGTATCCCCTTAAACTCGGGGAGGGATTCACTTGCGCATTTTATTCCACTCGCGGACCTAATTTAAGTCAGAATTCATCCAGGACATTCTGCCATTTGACCTGTCCGCCGGCGATCTCGTCGAGCTGCTCCTCCATGCGGGCCGTAAAGCCGTAATCAAAAATATCCGCAAACCCGGTCAACAGGAAGGCAAGCACCTGGCGTCCGACCTCAGTCGAAATCAATGTCTTGTTCCTTCCGCGATTGCTTTCCACGTACCTCCTTTCTAGCAGAACTTCCACGATGCTGGCGTAAGTGCTGGGTCTACCCAGACCGCGCTTCTCCAAATCCCGGATCAGACTGGCCTGGGAATATCGTTTGGGAGGCTCGGTCATGTGTTTCTCAGGAAGTAATTTGACAAACCGCAGCGCCTGTCCTGGCTGGAGATCCGGCAGCTTGCTTTCTTTTTGCTGGTCATCCTCATCCACTTCGTAAGCAGCCAGAAAGCCAGGATCCATCAACGTACGCCCGACACAGCGAAACAGATAGGGCTCGGATTTGCCGGCTGCAGGCACTTCTACAGTGGTGATACTGTAAAGGGCAGGCTTCATCTGCGAGTCAATGAAGCGCCGCCAGATGATTTCATACAGCGCCGCCTAGTCGGGGGAAAGTGCTTCCCGCAGCGGTTTGGGTGTACGGGCAGAATCGGTGGGGCGAATGGCCTCGTGTGCTTCCTGGGTGTTGGCGGTTTTTGTCCTATAGACGGGCGGCCTATCCGGCAGAGCCTGCGGCCAATACTTCTGGATGGTCTGGCGGGCGGCTGCCTGCGCTTCCGCGCTCATTTTCTATTATGCACACAATATGCTTGAAGGAAGAAAATCAGCCCTTGCTGTAAGCTCCGTAACGGATAATTGTTTTGTAAAGTTCGATTACTGCAGATGATATTCTTCCCTATCACTTACAACGATTGCGCCCAAGGGTAATCCATGTTTTATTGCTACAGCTAAAACCTGGTTACTATTCAACCGTGCGACCATTGCATAATCCTTGAATAAGCCATTTACGGTGTGGTGGGATGTTGAATTAGTACCTTCATCTTTAGCGTGATTTACTTTCAAGATTAAACAGGCAAACTCAAAAATATCGCCTTTGTAAAGCACACCAATTTCTTTCAAATCGCTGACCGCAATTTGTTCATTCATATTCCTCCAAAAGTCAAGAATCAGGCAAATTCTGCCATTTATGTGAATCAACCTACTATATAACCAATCGCCTTATATCCCTTCTTTCTCTTGGCAAACATCCCAGCCAGCACTGGTACCTGGCCATCCACGTAATCATATATGATCACTTCGCTTTTTTGTTCATAATTGCGATGAAGGCGACCTGCATATTGCGCAACAGTTCCACGCCAGGCTATTGGCAGGGTCAGAAATAAGGTATCCAGGCGGGCATCATCAAACCCTTCCCCCAGGTAACGACCCGTTGCAATGATCAATCGCTCGTCATTCTCCTGGATATTCTTCAACTGATCCATCAATAACCCGCGTTGCTTGCGCCCCATACCGCCGGTTAAAACGATTATGTTTCGAACCTTTCCTGCCAATGCATCCGCAAAGTAGTCAAGATGTTCTCGCCGCTCCGTTAAAAGAACAGGCGACCGGCCAGACTGAACCGCTTTAACAACATCGTCAATGATCATCTGATTCCGCACCGGATCCATCGCCAGCATTCCGTAAACTTCCTGAATACCTGGCTGTGGTATGTTATCTGATTGGACTGGCAAGCGAAATTCCGTATTGCGGACAATCACTTTGTGATCAAATGTGCGCGAGGCTGCCTGTTGACGATCATCTACCCGATAACGAACGGGGCCGCATTGCATAAAAATGATCGGGTGGTGACCATCCTGGCGGGTAACTGTTGCAGACAGCCCGGTAATATATCTGGCTTTGGCCTGCCGAATCACCTGCTCGAAACTGGCCGCGGAGATGTGGTGACATTCATCGACGATAATTTGACCATAATTTCCCACTAAATCGTTGACGGTTCCTTTGTCCACCAGACTCTGGATCATCGCCACATCGACAACCCCTGTAATTTTGTGTTTTCCACCGCCAATATGGCCAATTTCCTTTTTCGCCAGTCCCAAAAATGATTGTAGGCTATCCACCCATTGATCCATCAACTGCCTGCGATGGAGGATTATCAGGGTATTGACCTTCCGTTGGGCAATCAGCCATGCGCCAATAACCGTTTTGCCAAAAGCCGTAGAGGCAGAAAGAACGCCCATGTCGTATTGGATAAGCTGATCCGCAGCAAGCTGTTGTTCAGGACGCAGGGTTCCTTGAAAATCCAAAGATACAGGATTGCCAATCGTGCGTTCATCGATTGGGTTGGTATTGATTTCTAAATCTTCGAGTACCTGGTTTAATTCCTCCATACATCCTCTGGGTAAGGCAAGATGCTTGGGGTAATCCTCGCAGCAGGTAATGATCCTGGGTTTTCCAAAAGTAGACAGGTGCATCGCCTGAGCTTTGTAAAACTCAGGATTTTGAAAAGCAGCTATCCGGATTATGCGGTTTTTCAGAGAGGCTGGCAGTCCTTCTTTCTCAATGTAAATCTGGTTGCTAATGACCATGTTTAGGGGATCTGGAAATGGCCCGGTGATGGCGATTTCTTTATTTTTTCTGGATGGGGTCAGTTTCCAGGGTTCGTTCTCGTTTTCCTCCAATACCACTGCGCGTACACCGGTAATTTCACCTTCATCTTGCACATTTTTTATAAGTCGTTCCACTTCTTTTGAGGTCATTTTTTGAAGCGATGACAAAAAAGCCCACGGGTCAGAATAAGGATTCAGGTCTTGATCCACAAAGACGCTGTTGTTTTGTTCGCGTGGTTTCTTCTGCAATGGTAAGGCAATCAAGTTACCAAATCCACCTTTGGGCATAGTATCCTGGCTGGGGAAAAGCCGGTCATAGGAATCCATCCCTATTTCCGGGCGCAGGTTCATCGTACTTGTTAACAGTAGTGTCCCAAGTTTTCGAGCCAGAGCTGCAAGGACGGGTGTTTCAAAGAATATCCAGACATGCCCGCCGTTACCTGATCTTGACCGCTCTAACGCAGCCGGTACCTGATAGCTCCTGCATGTTTCAAGAAATGCTTTGGCGTCATCCGCCCAGGTAGATTTGTCAAAGTCAACTGCAAGAAACCAACAGGTTTCATCTGTCAACAATGGATAAACCCCTATTGTAAAGTCTTTACCGGGAGACTCGTCGGGATCAGTTCCTCTCAGGTGATGACGAATGATTTCATCGCTGACAGGCACAAATGCACGGAAATTGCATTCCTGGCAGGCGATCTTCGGTTTCTGGCATATTCCTGCGGCCCATTCGTTGCAACATACGGGTGCGTAGCCAGATTTCCCCGTCTTGGTATTGACAAACCTGCGAGGGAATACATCCTCCCGTCCTTTGAATAAAGAGCGGAAGAGCTGGATTTTTTCTTCTTGGGGGGAGTGGTTGGTGAGTGATGTCTCTTGAAGGGATAGAGATAATTGTGCTGGGGTGTTGTGATAAAGAAGTCGTTGGCGCAGCTGCGTCAAATCGGCCAACAATTGGCTGCGGCGATTAGCCAGGTTTACCAGCTCCGCCTCAATCTTTGCAATTTCCAGTTCTATATTAACGGTTTCTTCCATACGATGATTGTACCTTCATACTTTATGGCAATCAAAATGATGTTGGTTTTTCATGCTGGGTCGGGGAAATTCAGGTCAATTAATTATAGTCCATGCTATAATAGTCTTGACTATAATTTTCGGAGGCGACTATGTTCGTTGACAGGCGGCAGGAAATTGATTTTCTCAACAGTCTACTCACCCGCAAACGCCCCGGCCCGGCTCAACTGGCCTTGATGTTCGGCCGCCGACGAGTGGGGAAGTCGGAGCTTCTCTTGCAATGGGCCAAGCAAAGCGGCCTGCCCTTTACCTATTGGGAAGCGGTCAAAGAGACTGCCACCCAGCAGCGTAATCGTCTATTCGGCAAATTGCTGAATGTTCCGGCCTCCTCTGCGCCGGTCTACCGCTCCTGGCCTGAACTGTGGGATGCAGCTGCTCCCCTGCTCCTTGGGAAACGCCAAATCCTTATTCTGGATGAAATTCCTTATGCTGCTGAATCCGACACTTCGATGCTGTCAGCGCTGCAATACGCCTGGGATCAGCATTTCCAAAAATCAGAAGTTGTATTGGTGCTCTGCGGATCGCAAGTGCGCGTGATGGAAAAGTTATTCTCGGAACAATCTCCGCTTTTTGGCCGGCTGACTGCGCAGTGGCATCTGGAGCCGCTGCCTTTTTCTGCCCTGGCGGAATTCTTTCCAAAGTGGGACGCAGATGCCCGCGTTGCAGCTTATGCCATGGTGGGGGGGATTCCGGCTTATCTCAACTGGTTCGATCCGGATTTGGATTTGATCGGTAACATCCGGCAGACCATTCTCAGCCCCGGTAGTATGTTTCTGGCCGAGCCGGCTTTCCTCCTTTACGATGAGGTACGTGAACCAAACAGCTACCTGTCTATCTTGAAGGCGATCGGTGGCGGCGCACACACCTTAACGGAGATCGGCGAACGGGCGTTCATTCCCAGCACCAGTGTGACCTTTTACTTGAATACCCTCCAGGAACTGCGCCTGGTCGAACGCCGGCTGCCGGTAACCCAGCCCAAGGCCGAAAGAGGACGTTCACGCAGTGGGCGCTACCGCCTGAGTGACCCCTACTTCCGATTCTATTTCCAGTTCCTGGAGCCTTTTCTTTCTTCCTCTCCAGTTAATACGGACCAAGTCATTGAAGCGGTTCGGCGCAACTTACGCGCTTTTGTCGGGGTGAGTGCTTTCGAAGAACTTGCCCGTGAGTGGGTGCAGTTGCAGGGCAAAGCTGGTAAACTGCCATTTGCGCCGGATGCGCTTGGTAGTCACTGGAGCAGCCGGGTTCAAGTGGACGTCGTGGCGATCAATTGGAAGACGCATGACATCCTCCTCGGCGAGTGCAAATGGGGTACTGACAAAGTAGACAAGCAGATAGTTCGAGAGTTGATCGAAACCAAAGCACCGCTGGTATTAAAGGACTTGCCCTCCGAGGGTGTGGGGTGGAGAGTGCATTATGCGCTTTTTGCCCGGAGTGGGTTCACTGCTGCAGCAGTCGACCAGCTTCAAAAAGTTGGTGGACTGGCAGTGGATTTAAACGATCTGGATGCTACAATGGGACATGAATCACCTTAAACAAGCTTCCCGGCGTTAAATAGGCAACTTTTGTCTGACCTCATATCTCAATGACTACTTCAGGTTCCTTGCCATTGCTCCAATCCGCAAGATCTTGATCGACCTGGGCAAGATCCAACAAGCTCATTCCAACTGCGTGCCAGCATTCACCCTGGAATTTGGATTTTCCAAACGCTCCGGCAAACGATTTAGCCTCCTGGGTCCAACCGCCGCGCGCAAATCCAAGATAATAAATTCGCCAATGTCCTTCTAAAGACACTAATTCTTCCGTTTTCTGAACCAGGCTTTCTAAAACATCGCGGTCCATTACCTTGGGACTCCATTTACATTCGCCAAGGATCAAAGTCTTTTCCATTGAATTAATCCCTACCACGTCAACCTGGGCTTTCTTTGTCCAGACGCTGCCTACCTGGTCAGGCAGGAAAGGCAAGCGTTGCTTCCCCGTGGCTCGCAGCAGCCATTCCTGGCATAGTTCCTCCCATGTGTATGTCCCGATGAAATCCAGGAGATGGCGTTTGATCTCCTCCAAAGACTGTTCCTCCACTCCTAAAGCCAGCTGCGACTGCCGCCTGGCCAAAAATCGGTAATAGAAGCGCAGGAAAGGATCGGTGATAAAATGCCGACCCAACCGGGATGCTTGAGGTTGCGTCACCGGCACGCGGCGGGCAATAAAACCAGTCTCCGTCAGTACATTGAGATACTGCGGGATATGCTTCTCATCCAGGCCCGACATTCGGGCAATTTCTTTTGGGGTTCCGGCCCCACTGGCGATGGCTCGAAAAATGGACACGTAATTGTGTGGCTCATGTAAGAAATCCGCCAGGAGCAGGCGGGGTTCATCGTGCATGGAGGCGCTGTAATTGAGCAGTTCTGACCGGATATTTTCCGATACACTTTTTTGTGGGTCAAAGCGTTCCCAATAGGCTGGCACACCACCCAGCATGGCATAGACCGCCACGCGCTCATCGGCTTGATAGTTTGGATAAAAAGCCTGGGTGACACCGAATGGCAGCGGCTGCAAAAGCTGGTTGGCGGTGGAACGCCCGTACAATGGAGCCTGGTAAGACAGCACCTGGCGCTGCATCATCCCTAAATGAGAACCGGAGATGATCAAAAACAGGTTCGCCTGACTCAACGTATGATCCCAGGCGTGCTGTAAATAAGCCGAAACTGCCGGTTCGGCTTCCAGAAGATAAGTGAATTCATCGATGATGACCACGGTTCGTTCTTTTTCTGCCAGGCGGGCAAGTGTTGCAAAGGCCGTGCGCCAATCACCATATGACATATCCAGCGGGGGCTGGGATTGGGGCGATTCAAACATGAAAACGGCTTGCGAAAAAGAACGCAGCTGATCGAAGGATGAGGTTGGTTCGGCCACCCAAAAGAAGGCGCGCGGATTGAATGTTTCTATCCAATGCGTGAGCAAGCGGGTTTTGCCAATCCTCCGCCGCCCATATAAGATGAGAAATTCGGCTTTCTGACTTTGGTACAGGCGATTTAACTCGCTTAGTTCGCGAGATCTGCCAATAAACAGGGTTCTCATTTCGTTCTCCCGAACAGCATGTTTATAAATAGTATAATTTATTTTATGCTAACTAGCAATCTTGTTGGTCCAAAAATTTTCGACCTTGAAATATATCCGAAATTTCAGTAAAATTAGGTTAACTAACCTATAGGGTGATTAACCTAAAATGAACTACTTTTATCCTCAAGATCAGCAGAATCTGTTCACCGACCGAGAGACAGAACTCGGTCAGCTCAAACATGCCTTGCATGTTTTCAAAACCGGCCCAGCGGAACATATCGCCCTGTTTGGTTTGCGCCGCGTTGGCAAAACCCTGCTTCTGAAAGAGTTGATCCGTCAGGTTCTGGAAACCGAACCTGACATAACTCCGGCCTATCTAGATTTCTCCGCGCTGTGCAGCTCCCCGGAAAACTTTGTTTTGGGCTATATTGGCAGCATTTGTTATCGGCTCTTCGAAAAAGGGCAAAACGATCCAGAGGCATATTTTAATGCGAGCACCCTGCCGGTTGCACTTGCCAGACATGGCGCCGATGACCTGATGGAAGATATCCAACCGATCTTACAGGAGTTAGCCCGGGCGAAGCCTGACCGTCAGGCGCTGCTGCGCCAGGCTTTTCGTTTCCCTCGCCAGGTAGTTTTAAAACGAAAAACTCGCCTCGCATTGGTATTCGACGAATTTCAGGAAATTCGCACACTTGAAAATTTCCCCGAAAGTCGCAATGTACTTTCACTCTTCCGGGCTGAAATGCAAACCCAGACAGGCATTGTGTATTTCCTGGCCGGGTCGGCGATTAGCATCCTGTCCCACTTGATCTCACATCCGGAAAGCCCTTTATTCGCGCAGTTTACCCGGTTGACCGTCGAACCTTTCTCGCGCGCCAGTACACGTTTGCTTGTGGAGAAACTGATCACCGAGCCGCTAGGTGCGGATATTTACCCTCTCATTCACTCGCTCACCGTTGGGCATCCCTTCTATATCACCGCCCTCAGCCGCCGGTTGAGTTACCTGATCGAAGTCGTTAAGCGAGCGGCAAACCAGGACACCGTGAAACAGGCCTTCCTGATCGAGACCCTTGCCCCCGGGGGGCGCATTTATGATTTTTGCCGGTATGTTTACGATCTTTCACTGCAAAAAGCTTCTGGTTATGGTTCGCTCAAAGCAGTTCTCCAAATCCTGGCCACCGAGGACGGACTCACGGCGACCCAAATTGCTCGCCGGCTGCGAGTGACGTCGGCTACAGCAAGCGACTATCTGCGCTGGTTGTGCGAAGTGGATTTGATTCAAGTAAAGGACCACATTTATTCCTTCCACGACCCTGTCCTTCGATTTTGGGTGGGCAATATTGTCAAAGGGATTGAACTAAGCATGACCGCAGAACCACTGGACCTCAAGGCGTTAATCACCAGGCTAGATACCCAATTTCAACGGGTGTCAGAGGAACTTTGATCAGCTCCTGCAGCCGGTTCAGTTCCTGGCGCAGGTTGTAGCTCTCACGTTCAAAGTCGGCCATGCCATTATCGGTCAGATAATAGGCCATGATCATGTCAAACCACTCATCCGGGATTATCAGGCGTTTCACGGAGGCATGGATTTGTTCCTCCAGTTGATCAGCTCGTAGAGTAGACGAATGGCGCTCGATGAGATGATCCCAGTTATGGGTCGCCTCGATCTCTAACCCCGATTTGCAGCCAATTCGGCAAAGGATCGTGTAGCAGGCTAAAATTATCTGGCCGGCAGGAAATGTCTTTGACGCTCAACCCATCTGAAATTAATCGGACCCGTCACGAAATGCTTGACAACTAAGAATATAGGATATATGATTCAGCAACCCATTTGTCTGCTTAGCTTCTAAAAAGAACATCTTGCGGTCCGTAGTCTCCAATCTATATCTTTATAAGGACTATCATGCATGACTGAATTACTAAAGGTTCAGGAACTAAAAACTCAGTTTCTGACGCGGGATGGTACGATCCATGCCGTGAATGGTGTTTCTTTCAATTTGAACTCAGGAGAAACGCTGGGTATTGTTGGAGAAAGCGGATGTGGCAAGAGTGTAAGTGTCATGTCGATGCTCCGCCTGATCCAATCTCCCCCTGGTAAAGTGGTGGGTGGGAAAGCGATGTTTGGTCAAAAGGACCTGCTGCAAATGTCGAATGAAGAAATTCGGCAGGTGCGCGGTTCAAAGATCTGCATGATTTTTCAAGATCCGATGACCTCTTTTAATCCGGTTTTGACGATTGGGCGCCAGTTGACTGAGCCGCTTGAAGAGCACATGCACATTTCGATCAAAGAAGCACACGATCGTGCGATTGAAATGCTGCAGATTGTCGGCATCCCTAACCCGCGTGACCGTATGAACGATTATCCCCACCAGTTTTCAGGTGGTATGCGCCAGCGCGTCATGATTGCTATGGCGCTGACCTGCAATCCGCAAATCCTCATCGCCGACGAACCCACGACTGCCCTGGATGTGACCATTCAGGCGCAGATTTTGGAGCTGGTGAAACACCTTCGGGATACTTTGGGGATGGCAATTATCTGGATCACTCATGATCTGGGCATTGTCGCCGGTTTAGCCGACCGTGTGGCTGTTATGTATGCAGGCTATATTATTGAAGAAGCCACCGTGAGAGAATTTTATAAGAATTCTCTCCACCCTTATTCTCTTGGATTGTTGGGGAGTCTGCCACGCGTGGATATGACTGCCCATCAAAGCCTGGTTCCGATTGAAGGCCTGCCGCCTGTGCTATTCGAATATCCTTCTTATTGTCCTTTTATTTCTCGCTGCCGCTATAAAGTAGAGCGCTGTTCGATTGAAAGACCCGATTTACTCCCGATTACACCCGATCACCGGGTAGCCTGCTGGGTAGATCCAAAAACCGGGAAGGAACGCCAGTGATGCCTTCAGACAATGTTTTACTTCATGTGGAAAAATTGGTTAAGTATTTCCCAATCATGCGTGGGCTAATCTTCCAAAAGCAGGTTGGGTCGGTTCATGCAGTAGATGGCGTAAGTTTTGATATCCATCGGGGTGAAACATTGGGTCTGGTGGGTGAGTCGGGCTGCGGAAAATCTACCACTGGACGCGCAATTTTGCAACTTCAAAAACCGACCTCCGGTAAGGTCCTTTTTGAAGGGGTTGATCTGGTAACACTCGCCCCTCTAGAATTGCGCAAGATGCGCCGGAAGATGCAGATGATCTTTCAGGACCCTTATGCCAGCTTGAACCCACGTATGACGATTGGCGAAATTATCGGTGAGCCACTGCGTTTGCATGGACTGGCAAACCGCAAAGAATCGGATAAACAGGTAGTAGAACTGTTGGAGTTGGTGGGTATGAATCCGGCCTACGCCAATCGCTACCCGCACGAGTTCTCGGGTGGTCAGCGTCAACGGGTTGGGGTGGCGCGCTCGCTTTCGCTTAACCCTTCGTTAATTGTATGTGATGAACCCATCTCGGCCCTGGATGTGTCTATCCAGGCGCAAGTAGTGAATTTGTTAGAAAAATTGCAGCAGAAGTTCAACCTGGCATACTTGTTTATTGCCCACGACCTCTCGATGGTGCGCCATATCAGTACTCGGGTGGCCGTCATGTACCTGGGTTGGATTGTAGAACTTGCGCCGCGGGATGAGCTCTACAGCCACCCGCTTCATCCATACACTCAGGCGCTTCTTTCGGCTGTGCCTATTCCAGACCCAGATGTGGAAGGAAACAGAAAGCGCATCACTTTGGAGGGAGATGTTCCTTCACCAGTAAATCCTCCTTCAGGCTGCCGTTTTCGCACTCGCTGCCCAATCGCGGCGAAAATCTGCCAGGAACAGGTTCCAGAATATCGTGAAATCTCCTCCGGGCATTTTGTAGCCTGCCATTTTGCAGGGTAGAAATTCCCGGAACAGCTCAAGGTAGAGTTCTTGTCTTGATAGCAAGTCATAAATGCCTACGTCACTGGAGAGCATCCGCATGAGTAACAATTCATTTGCATTTTCAGGCTGGTTAAATGACTTTTTCGATGTTTATTACCGGCGTCGACCGGTGAATGCCACGTTTATTGGAATGCATGAGCTGGACCACCAGCTCCCCGATTTCTCCGACGAGGGTGTTAATAAAACCGTTGAGGAAATGAAAGCGCAGCTTGCGAGTCTGGAAAGCCTGCCTGCTGAAGGCTTGAGCACCGCCCAGGCTTTGGATCGAAAACTGGCGGATGGTTACCTGCGAACGCAGTTGTGGGAATTTGGTTCCCAACATTTCCAGCGAGGTAATCCCTGCCTGTATACTGGCGAAGCGGTTTTTAGTATGATTTCATTATTCCTGACCGACTATGCACCGGTGGCTGAACGGGTGTCTGCTGCCATTGACCGGATGAACGGCATTCCAGTTCTGCTGGCGCAAGGGCAGGCCAATCTCCGCCAGGCTCCAAAGGCATGGGTTGAGCAAGCCATTGAAGAATGTGCTGGCGCGCTGGCGTTTTTTAACCAGGGTATCGATCAACTCATTCAGGATTATCGGGTTGCAGATATTGACTTCAAAAAAGCGGCTGTGATTGCCTCAGGTGCGTTTAAAGAATTTCAGGCTTTTTTGGAAAACGATTTACGTCAGAACGTCACTCAAGATTATGCCTGTGGTGAAGAAGCCTACAAATTGATGATGCGCTACGGGCACTTCATTGATATTGACCTGGATGATTATGTGGCTTATGCCGAAGGACAAATTGCACAAGCCGGCGCTTATCTTAATGCACACGCCTCTGATTTTGGGGCCGAATCTGCCGCTGAAGCGTTGTCGAAATTAGCCGATATACATCCCACCCTGGACCAGTACTACCCGCGTTTCGGAGAAGTGTGGCAGGCCTGCCGGGCATTGGCCGAGAAAAAGCAGCTGATCTCCTGGCCAGACTTTCCGATCGAGTATGTCCCTCAACCGCTGTGGGCCAGGGAAGCTGCGCCGCACTTATATTTCCTGCCTTACCGCTGCCCGGCTGCTTTCAACCGTCCGGCGGTGCACCGTTACCTGGTGCCCCCCATCGACCCCGGTATGCCGGTTGAAAAGCAGGAAAAAATGCTGCGCGCGGTAAATGACAGTGTGATCAAGTCGAATCACGTCATTCATCATGGAAGCATTGGTCACCATATCCAGAACTGGAACGCCTACCAGAGTGCCTCGCGCATCGGCCAGATGGCCGCGGTAGATTGTGCTTCGCGATTGGCAATGTTTTGTGCAGGAACGATGGCTGAAGGTTGGGCGGTTTATGTGGGCGATTTGATGGCTGAGGCAGGTTTCCTGAGCCCTTTGGAAGAATATGCTGAAGCGCAATCCCGCCGCCGCATGTGTGCTCGCTCGGTGGTAGATATCAAGCTGCACCGGGGAGAATTTACCCTGGAACAGGCCGTGGCTTATTACCAGTCCCACGGCGGCATGAACGCAGATTTTGCCTTCCGCGAAACAGTAAAAAACAGTATGTTCCCCGGGGCTGCCATGATGTATTTGTTTGGCAGCGACCGGATTAAAAACTTCCGCGCCGAGATGGCATCTTTGATGGGCACGTCATTCAATTTGCGCCAGTTCCACGATACCTTCTTATCATATGGTTCTGTGCCGGTGGAATTGGTTTGCCAGGACATGAAAAGGATCTTCAGCCATGTTGAGTAGGGAAACGATTGCATACAGTAAACTGCTCGCTCCGGTTATCCTGGCTGTAGACGCGCTTTACACGGCAGAGACCGGCGAACCCGAGGGCCTGGTTGTTCAAAAATTGAAGACAGCGGAGAATTGCCAGCCGGCGCCTTTCAAGGAATATGCTGAAGCGCGTGAGGTATTGGTTAAATTGAAGAGCGAAGCTGCCGGTTTGCCAGAGCCGGACCGGCGTGTTTATTATGACCAGATGTGCCACTCGCTTTTAGCGTTTGTTACCTGGCGTGAAAAAGGTTTATCGTTTGCCGAACAACTCAAACAATTCCTGCACGTTCCTGCCCAGCCGGCTTCGGATAACGAACTGGATGATCTGCGCAGTAAAATGCGAGTTTTGCTAAGCCAAATAGGGTACACCGGTGACCTTGCCGGGCAGTGTGCTGCCTGGGAAGCCCATCTGAAAGTTCCCAGTGATGAGGTTTCTGACGTACTGGAAGCCTTAATGGATGAAGCCTGGGACCGCGCTGAAAAATATTTGTTCAAAATCCCGGCCGAAAAATCGGATCGAATGCGGGTAATTCCGGTTTCCGGAGTGCATTTCAACGCCGTGTGTAACTATGCCGAGCGCAAAATTCATCTCAATGTGGATCCGGTATTGACCAGGCCTGGGTTAAAACACCTGACCGTTCATGAAGGCATTCCAGGACATTATCTTCAGTTTAAGATGCGGGAAACAGGTTTGTTAGCAGGCGCCGGGGCAATGGATGGAAGTCTTTCAGTGGTGAACACCGCCGGCGCTTCTGTGTTTGAAGGCACTGGCGATAACGGCTTGCGGATGTTGAATTGGATTGATTCGGATGATGACCGGGTACAAGGTTATATGAACCGCTATCGGGCTGGAATTGGTACGGGAGCGGCCTGGAGAATGCATGCGTTGGGCTGGCCGAAGGCGAAAGTAACCGACTGGCTGCGTTCTAAAACCCTGGTGGGTGGAGAAGGCTGGATTGCCAACCGCATGGGTTTTATATCTGCACCCGCACGCGCGGTATTGATATGGTCGTACTGGTGGGGGGAGGCAGTAGTGGCGCCGGTTTGGGAAAAGACTCCCATGGCCTATCGAGCAGAATTCCTTCGTTTTATGTACGATCGTGTGCATTCAAACGACAGTATTGCTATGTTTGAATACCCTGAAAGGAGGTGAAAGGGGTCCTTTTTAGATCAATATGCTGAGCATGATGTAACCACTCATTTCAATTCGCCAAAATAAGAAGGAGAAATCTACATGTCAACCGAAGGTAACAAAAAAATTACGCGACGTCATTTTCTGACCCTCACCACCCTGGCAGCCGCATCCGCATCCCTTGCGGCTTGCGCCCCAGCTGCTTCAACCGCTGCCCCGGCAGCCACGAGTGCTCCCCAGGCTCAGGCAACGAGCGCCCCAGCAGCCACGAATGCCCCAGCAGCTACGAATGCCCCCGCAGCTACAGCAGCCCCGGCAGCCAAGAAGATCCTCCGGGTAGCTTATACCCGTGAGCTAGATGTTTTGAATGCTTTCACCAGCCAGATGCTTTGTGATATCGAATTCACGATGCAAGAAGGTTTGATCCAGAACGACGATAAGGGTCAGGATGTTCCGGTCTTAGCCACAGAAATTCCAACGATGGCAAATGGCGGCATTGTGGATAATAAAGACGGCACCTATGACATCACCTGGAAGCTGCAGCCGAATGTCAAATGGCACGATGGCGTCCCCTTCACCAGCAAAGATGTCGCCTTCACCTGGAAATTCGTTTCGGATCCAGCCTCTCAAACCTACAACAGTGACGAATACCGCGGTATCAAATCCGTCAAAACCCCGGATGATACCACGGTCGTCTTCACCTGGGACGGTCTCTATGGACTCTATTCAAATCTTTTCGAATCCATGCTGCCTGAACACGTGCTTGGGAACCTGACCGTAGACCAAATCGTGACAAATGAAGCGTATAATCGCAGCGGCATGGGCACCGGCCCGTTCAAATTTGCTGAGTGGAAATCCGGCGAATACATCCGCGTGGTAAAGAACACGGATTACTGGCGCGGCGACCAATACCCGAATATTGACGAGATTGTGTTCTCGTTCATCCCGGATGATAACACCCGTCTGAATGCTTTGAAGACCGGCGATTACCACATTGGTGAAATCCTGCCCGTGCAGGTTAAAGATATGCAGAACGACCCGAACGGTAAAGTGGACCTGATCAATTCGAACTCTTTCCTCCACTTCGACACCAGTATCAAAACCGATAAGGGCAAGGCATTGTTCAACGATGTCAAAGTCCGCCAGGCTATGTACCATGCGATTGACCGCCAGGCCATCGCCACCCAGTTAATGGAAGGCACTGTTACCGTAATCGACAGCCCATATAATCCCTCCAGCGTCTGGTATAACAAAGCCGTCACAAGTTACAACTACGATGTTGCCACTGCCAAGCAGATGCTCGATGATGCTGGCTGGGTTCCCGGCGCCGACGGTATCCGGGTCAAGAATGGCCAAAAATTCTCCTTCACCATGCTGAACCGTTCTGGCAAGCAGGACCGTATCGCGGTTGCCCAGGTAATCCAGGCACAACTTAAAGAAGTGGGTATCGATGTTCAGTTTGAAACCCTCGAAGCCACTGCTTATACGGCCAAATGGCGTACTGGTTTATGGGAAGGTACTGTCAGCGGCTGGTTCCTGTCGGCTGATCCCAGCATTACCGCGATCTATGGCACTGGCGGTTCGAACAACATGACCGGCTACGGTGACCCCAAACTGGATGCGGCGCTGAACGATTCTGACAAGAATCTTGATTTTGATAAGCGCAAACCACTCCTCGATCAGGCGCAGGCGATTTTGGCTGATGACGCCTTCACCCTGCCACTTTATGCTCAGGTTACCCCGATGTACGTGTCAAATAAATTGGTTAATTTCAAGGGTAGCGGAACAAATCTTGGCAGCTTCTGGAACGTGTACGAGTGGCAACTCTCATAATTTATCGGGTAATAAAAATCTAGCGATGGAATGAATGATGAGGACTGGGGAGGCACCATTCTTCAGCCCTCATCATTTCAACCAAGAACTTTCACGGATTTTATTGAAATTCGTGAATTATTCGGGAGGTTCAGATTAATGGCAAGGTATACCATCCGCCGAATTTTGCAAATGATTCCCCTGATGCTCGGAATCTCTCTAATTTTGTTTATCATCATTCAAGCGGCTCCAGGCGGTCCCGAGGGAATCATGCTCCAATCTGGATTGATGATCGATCCAAGTGTGATTGACGCTTACCGGCATCGTTTGGGAGTAGATCAACCCGTTTATATCCAATATTTCAAATGGATCGCGGCTGCATTATCTGGCGACCTTGGATTTAGTTTCCAAACCTCCCGGCCGGTGTCTGCAATGATCATGGAACGTATGCCCGCCACTCTGGAATTGATGACGGTTTCATTTATATTGGCAGCTCTGGTTGCGATCCCCTTGGGGATCTACAGTGCCTTACATCAATACAGCTCATTTGATCTGCTGGGCACTACCGCCTCATTTTTGGGGATTGCAATGCCAGTGTTCTGGTTTGGCCTTATTCTTCAATTAGTATTTTCAGTAAAACTGGGGTGGCTGCCGGTATCCGGCACAGTAACGGTGGGCGACACTTCTTTCTGGGACCACATCAAACATCTTATCCTCCCAACCATTGTGCTCTCGTTACATTCAATCGCGGGTTGGTCGCGGTATATGCGTTCGAGTATGTTAGGTGTCATTCGATCCGATTATATTCGCACCGCCAATGCGAAGGGGTTGAGAGAAAAAATTGTCGTTTTCCGTCATGCGGTGAAAAACGCGCTTATTCCGGTCATCACCATCATGGCGCTCGATCTGGCGGGTCTGTTCTCTGGCGCGGTCATCACCGAAACAATTTTCGCCTGGCCAGGCATTGGACGGTTGTTTGTCCAATCCATGTATGCGCGCGATTATCCGATTCTTATGGGTATTTTGATGATGGGGTCGTTTATGGTTGTGTTTTTCAACCTGATTGCTGATCTGGTATATGGCTGGCTGGATCCACGCATCAGCTATCATTAAGAATGGCGGGATTTTTTAAAGCCTAGGAGAGAATAATGGCAGTAACGAATATACCTGGCGAGAGTGTTTTGTCGAACAATGTCAAAGTCGAAACGCAGGCATCGATCATTTGGCAAAACTTTAAACGCCATAAGATTGCGGTTATGGCATCGGTCGTGTTTATCCTTATGGCATTGGCTTGCTTTGCTGCGCCATTGATTGTTTCTTATAAATTCGATGCTATTAACCTTTCCGCTATTAAACAGGCGCCCTCTCTTAAGCATTTGATGGGCACAGATGATCTGGGCCGTGATCTCCTTACCCGGATTTTATATGGCGGACGAATCTCGATCTTGATTGGTGTTTTCTCGGCCTTGATCGGAGCGGGCCTGGGGGCTTTGATAGGTGCTTCCGCCGGGTTTTATGGTGGCCGTTTGGATAATGTATTAATGCGTTTTACCGACATTGCCTATTCCATTCCAACTTTACCTTTGCTGATTGTTTTGAGCTCATTCTCAAGCTCGGCTGTACCAACCATAGTGCTCATTATTGGGTTCTTGAGTTGGATGCCGACTGCCCGGGTGGTGCGTGGGTCGGTCTTGTCAGCCAAAGAAAAGGAATATGTTGAAGCCGCCCGTATGATTGGAGCCTCGGATGGGGTCATTATCTGGAAGCATATCCTACCGAATATTGCTGGCCCCATTATTGTTGGCGCCACGCTTGGTGTGGGGAACGCAATCATCGTTGAATCTTCATTAAGCTTTCTGGGTTTGGGTGTTCAACCACCCACACCCACCTGGGGGAATATGTTGATGGATTCTCAATCCACTATGGCGTCGAAACCATGGTTAACCATTTTCCCTGGTATGGCAATTCTGTTGATTGTTTTATCCGTCAACTTTATTGGGGACGGTTTGCACGACGCACTCGACCCGACTTTGCGTCGCAGATAGTTCTGCGGTTTAGTGTGTAGTTTGCGAAGTGAACAATGAAAAGGAATTGTAATGAGCCAACAAGAGAGCATTGAAACCAGGTATGACCGCTTATCGGACGATTTTTTTGACGTGTATTACACCTATTATCCCGTGCATGCCACCCGCCAGGGGCTGCACGCCTACGATAATTCTCTGGGACATTACCGGCGGGATGAAATTGACAAAACCCTCCAAAAAATGAAAGCCCTGCAAGCGCAGGTGGCGGCAATTGACCCTGAGCAAATGGATCACTTGCATGCCCTCGATTATCCTGTACTGACCACCCGCATCAAGCGTGAGATTTATTGGGTTGAGAAATGGCGCTTTTGGGAAAACAACCCTCTCTTCTATAAAGATATCATTATCGAGGGTATGTTCAACCTGGTCAGCCGGAATTTTGCACCGCTCGAGGAACGTTTGAAGTCATTAATCCTCCGGCAAAAGGATGTGCCGGCAGTGCTTCAGACTGCCTATGAAAATCTCACCAATCCGCCGGTCGAATATACTACCATGGCGATTGACCAGGTGAAAGGCAGCCGGAGTTTCTTCCAGAATCTCCCAGAAGTTTTTAAAGACGTTAAAGACCAGGCATTGCTTGCCGAATTCGGGCGAACGAATGAGATGGTGATAGCAGAAATGGAAAAGTACCTGGCCTTTATGCAAACGGATCTGTTGCCCCGTTCGCACGGTAACTTTGCAGTGGGAGAAGCTGGGATCCAGGCCATCATCGATGTCGAGGAAATGATCGACGTTCCCGTATTGAAGATCGTCGAACGCTGTTATCACGACCTTGCTCAAACTGAGGCGGAGATAGCCGAACTACAAAAAAAAATTGACCCCAATGCCACGGTGGAATCATTGGTGGCGCGCATGCGCGCTGATCATCCTGCACCGGAAGACGTGCACCAGGCCATCGTTGACGAATTAGAGCGGGTGCGAAATTATTTGACCGAATATGATTTGATGACGGTACCGCCAGAGATGCCCCACCTGGTTTGTACCCCCATGCCTGATTACGCCAGCGGGGGTGGCATGATGCTGACCCCCGGCCCGTTTGAAACGGTTGCCAATGAATCGTACCTGGCGCTGCAAATACCAAAACCAGATTGGACTCAGGCCCGCATCGATGGCCTATGGAGCGATTTTAATATCTATGCCATGGCGCTGCTGATGATCCATGAATGCTATCCGGGCCATCACACCCAGTTCTACCTGGAAAAGCGGGTGGTGCTGCGCGCCAGCAAAGATCACGACTCGGATTCAAATTCGGACGGCTGGGCCGAATATGGCAAGTACATGATGGTGGATAAGGTTTACGCGCCGAAAAATCCATTCTACAAGCTGGCGGCGCTGTTATCTAAACGCAGCTATATCGCCGCGGCGATTGCCGGGATGGAGATTCACCTGCAGAAAAAAACCTTGAAAGAAGCCTCCGATTTTTTGATGGAAAAACAAGGCCGTACGCGCGAGAACACGTATATCTGGGTTTTAAATCGAGCCACCCATTATCCTACTCATCTTACCTATTATATTGGCAGCGAGATGGTGCGCAAATTACGTGACGATTATAAAGCGCTCAAAGGAGACGCTTTTTCATTAAAAGAGTTCAATGATCGTTTCTTAACTTATGGGCTGATACCGATCAAAGTGATCCGCAAGGATATGCTGGGTGCGGCGGATGATGGCGTGCTTTTCTAGCGAACAACCCGGACGGTAGACTAAAATCCTGGCCGGTGAAGATTTGTTCACACAGATTTCAAAAACAACGGACTAAAAAATATGGCAGAAAAATTACGCGTGGGTGTGATTGGAGCGGGACGATGGTCTGGCATTGCGCATTTACCAGGCTTTACCGGTTCGCCGCTGTGTGACGTGGTCATGATTTGTGACCTTGACCGGGAATTGGCTGAATCGCGCGCAAAGGAATTCGATATCCCTGAGGTAACTACAGATTATCAGAAGCTGCTCTCGCGCAGAGATATCGATGTAGTAGATATTGTCACCAGCGGTGATACGCATGAACCACTGACATTTGCCGCTTTAGACGCCGGTAAACATATTCTGGTCGAAAAACCGGTTTGCCACGATTACCACGATGTATTACGGGCGAACGAAATCGCCAAAGCGAAAAACCTGAAGACCAAGGTCGGGCTCACTTTCCGTTATGCCCCGGCGGTGCAGTATATGTTTGAGCTGATGCGTGAGGGTTTTGTAGGTGATCCATATATTTTCAACGGATATGAGCAGAACTATCAATGGATAAACCCTGATACGCCCATGGACAAGCGCAACCATAAGGTCAAACCGGCCGGGCCATCGCCCTACGGCACCGACTTCACCCGGGAGGGAATCAAGGTTGGTTCGCTGGAAGGCTATGGAGCGCCCACGATCGACATCGGCCTTGAGTTGGTAAATAGCGATCTGAAACAGGTGGTGGGGATTTTGAGCAATATGGTTCCTTACCGGCGGCGCACCAAACTGGATACTGAGCGTGAACGGATCAACATCGACGATGCGGATATTTTTATGGGCGAGTGTGCCAATGGGGCGTTGTACTCGATGCAATCCAGCTATGTGACAGTAGGGAATTACCCGGGGATTGAGGCGAATATCTATGGATCAAAGGGCGCCCTCAAAGTTCGCCTGGTGGATGAGTTTGGCATCATTCAGACCTTGCATGGAGCTAAGCCTGATGCGGTCGAATTTGTGCCAATGGAAATACCGCGCCGATTTTTCCCACCTGCTTTTCAGGAAGGCCAACCCTGGGGGACGGTCTTTTATTCTTGCCTGGTACACAACTTTATGCAGGAAATTGTGGATGGCGGCGAGATTAACCAGGGTAATTTCCTTCAAAGCAGCCGCGTGCAAGAGATCATCAACGCGGTGACACTTTCTCACCGCGAGCATCGCTGGGTTAATTTGCCTTAGCAAAATAAATCGCAGATCAAAAAAGGAACTTGAAATGACACAACCGAATGTTATCGAGGCTACCTACGACAGGCTTTCAGAAGAATTTTTTGATATCTACTACACTTACCACCCTATCCATGCCACCCGGCAAGGTCTGCATCAGTATGATAACAGCCTTGGATATTACCAGCGCGACGAGATCGAAGAGACCATAAGGCGCATGAAGGCGGTTCAGGCACAGGTGGCGGCGATCGATCCTGCTCAAATGGATCAGTTGCATGCCCTCGATTATCCGGTGCTGACCACGCGCATGAAGCGCGAGATCTATTGGATCGAAACCTGGCGTTTCTGGGAAAATAATCCTCTTTTCTATAAAGATATCATCACGGAAGGATTGTTCAACCTGGTCAGCCGGAATTTTGCGCCGGTTGAAGAGCGCTTGAAGTCGGTCATTGCTCGTGAAAAGGACGTACCGGGCGTGCTTCAAGCAGCCCGCGATAATCTGGTCAATCCACCCTGGGTATACACGGACCAGGCCATTCGCTATATGAAGGGGGCCAGGCTTTTTTACACCCTGATTCCGAATGAGTTTGAGCACATTTCGGACGAGGCTTTGCTGAAGGAATTTCAACAGGCTAACCAGGTTGTCCTGAATGAGCTGGACAAGTTTCTGACCTTCCTGCAGGATGATTTACTGCCGCGCTCAAAAGGAAATTTCGCGGTGGGTGAAGCAGGTATTCAGGCGATCCTGGACGCCGAAGAAATGATCGACGTTCCGGTGAAGAAGATCCTGGAGAGGCTGTACGGCGACCTCGAACAGACCGAAACGGACCTGGCGGTGTTGATCCAGAAAATTGCTCCTGGCGCCAGCGAAGCGGATATGGAAAAGCGCGTTCGAGCGAATCATCCAACCCGCGAGAATCTGATGCAGGTGGCCAAAAGTGCTCTGATTGAATTACGCAATAACCTGACCAGTTATGACCTTTTGACGGTGCCACCTGAAATGCCAGATGTAGTCATTTCAGGAATGCCGGCCTATGCCGGCGCCGGCGGGATGATGCTGACCCCTGGACCTTTCGAGAACGTGGCCAAGGAAGCTTACATGGCGATCAATTTACCCCGGCCGGATTGGACGGAAGAGCAGTTGGAAGAGCAGTTGTGCCATTTCAACCCCTATTCGATGCGGCTTCTATTCGGACACGAGGCTTATCCGGGGCATCACACCCAGTTCTACCTGGAGAAACGGGTGCCGCTGCGTGCCAGCAAGGATCACGACTCGGATTCTAATTCGGACGGTTGGGCAGAGTACGGAAAATACATGCTGGTGAGCGAAATTTACGGCAAGGAAGATCCACTCTACCAGTATGCCGCTTTGCATGATAAACGTGGCATGATCGTTTGCTCCATCGTCGGGTTGGAAATCCATATGGGTCTGCGCACTCTGGAAGAGGCCGCCGATTGGCTGGTGAAAAAATCTGGCCGTACTCGCGAAGGCGCTTACCGGGTATTGGATCGGGCAATTTATTATCCGACTCACCTGACCTATTATATTGGTGGTGAAATGATGCGTAAACTTCACGATGATTATAGGACGCTCAAGGGCAAGGAGTTCTCGCTTAAAGAATTCAACGACCGCTTCTTGACCTATGGTTTGATCCCGATCAAAGTCATTCGCCAGGCCATGTTGGCGGGCGCAGATGACGGCGTATTGTTCTGATAGAGGGCATGCGATGAACTACGATTTGACCGATAAGGTAGTCATTATTACCGGCGCAGGGCGCGGGGTGGGCCGAGTGATGGTGAAAACATTCGTCGAACAAGGCGCTAAAGTAGTGGCAGCTGACCGCGACGCGGCCGGCCTGGCAGAAACATGCGCGCCCTTCCCGGGAGTGGTTTCGCTGGTAGGAGACGTCAGTACACCTGAGTGTGCCGAAATCCTTGTGGAGACGGCTGTAAAGCAGTTTGGCCATCTGGATGTATGCGTAAACAACGCCGCAGTGGCTCCCCACGCTGCGTTGTTGGAAGAAAAAATGGAAGTTTGGGACAAAGTCTATGCAGTCAACTGCCGGGGAACGTTTTTGATGACCCAGGCAGCCGGCCGGGCCATGATCGCCGGCCAGCGCGGGGGAAGGATTATCAACTTCTCGTCGGGGGCCAGCCTGCGGGGAGGACCGGGCGCAGCGGCTTATGCTTCCAGCCGGGCGGCGGTTGAGAGCTTCACCCGGGTCGCCGCCATCGAATTGGCTCCGCACAACATTCTGGTTAACACGATCAGCCCGGGATTGATCGATACCCAACCCAGGCCACTGCCGCCTGCCATGGAAAAATCGCTGGCGGCCCGCATTCCAACCATGCCCCTGGCACGCCCCGGTACGCCTGAAGA
>VFSW01000316.1_pt1 | contig 68713 bp, 56 predicted proteins | sample 5358111 | NCBI WGS metagenome assembly VFSW01 (sample SAMN11554181, study PRJNA540505) | mine drainage metagenome | isolation source: sediment from site ElyBrook_90M | place: USA: Ely Copper Mine, Vershire, VT | collected 2017
CCCCCATTTCCCCAAAATAGAGCTTGACAATCCCCCCCGCATTACTATATCCTCATGCTAGTTTCGTTTTTTGCGTTCGGCGGGAATTTCCTTCTCGCTGCGGTGCTTCCCGTAAATCAAAAAGCCTTCGCCGCCTAACTCTCTGGGCCGTTTGGCGCTCGGCGCCGCCCCAGAAACTGCTTCATTGGAGTTTTGCCGATGCTTCGCTTCGCTCTTCGCGCAGATTCGTTTTCGTGCCTCTCCGGGCGCCCGTTTTGCCCCTCATTTTTCGCCCCTCCTGATCGTCACACGCATACCATCAAAATTTCCTCTAACCCCTTTGTTTTCAACACGGGTACCTTGTCTGATCGTCACACTTTTCCATACATTTCGTTCGCCTGTTCTTCGCCTTTTCGCTGCTTTCCCCAGGCCCTTTCGCCGCCCATTTCCGCGCACCTCTCCCCCATTCCGCCGCGCCTTTTCCTAAATCGCCGCCTGGCCCCTCTGCTTCCTAGTACGTTTCGATGTTGAATCGCCCTTTGCGCAGCAGCTCCGGCTGGAGCTTTTCCCAATCCATCCCCTGCTTCTGGCACACTTCGCGGAACGCCTCTGCCACTCCGGCTTCCATGCCTTTCAGCCCGCAGATGTAGATGTAGCAGTGCTCGTCGGCGAGCATGCGGGCCACCTTTTCCGGGCTCTTCCGTATCAGGTCCTGCACGTATTCCTTCGGCCGCCCGGGCAGCCTCGAGAACGCCAGGTTCACGTCGATGAACTCCCCCGGCAGCTTCGAGAGCGGACCGAAGTACGGCAGCTCCTCCGCGCACCGCGCTCCGAAAAAGAGCATTAGCCGCCCGCCATCGTTCTTCTCCGCGCGCCGCCGCCTGCGCTCCGTCATGGCGCGCATCGGCGCCGAGCCGGTGCCCGTGCAGATCATCAGCAGTGACGAGCCGGGGTGGTTCGGCATCAGGAACGTGGCGCCATAAGGACCCGCCACTTTTACCTTGTCGCCCTTCTTCAGGTCGCACAGGTAATTCGAACAGACTCCCATCACCGGGCTGCCTTCATGGTCTTCGGTGACGCGCTTCACCGTCAGCGCCACGTTGTTGTATCCGCTGCGCTCTCCATCCCTGGGGCTCGCCACCGAATAGAGCCGCAGGATGTGCGGCCGGCCTTCCTCGTCTGTTCCTGGCGGCAGTATGCCGATGGATTGTCCTTCGAGCACTGGAAAGGGCGCCGCGCCAAAATCGAGCACGATGTGCCGTATGTCGCTCGAAGCGCCCTCCGCCGTCAGCCGGAAATTTCCGGTCACCGTGGCCACTGCCGGCGCGCTCGCCGAATAGAGGTTCACGTAGGGGTGCGATGCCGACCACGGCGGCAGCGCCGGGCCTCCCTGCCCGCTGGTGGCCACGCTGGTCATGCTGGCCACTTCCGCCGGCGCGGGCCGCGCCTGCGTCTTCGCTTCGAGTTCATCTAACTCGGTGCGCGTGGGCAGCTCCATCCACTTCAGTTGCTCCTCGAGCGTGTAGGCCTTCTCGGTCTTCACGTTTCGCCAGTTGTCGATCGAACCTGTGGGGCACGGCCCGATGCACGCCCGGCAGCCGTTGCAGATCGCAAAATTCACCACGTAGTTCCGCGCGTCGTGGGTGATGGCCCCGATCGGGCATGTCTCTTCGCACGTGTTGCAGCGAATGCATATCTCGGGGTCAATCAGGTGCTGGCGAGCCACGTCGGCGGCGGTGCTCATCTCGGTCCTCTCGGCTTATTTGCGGCCGGGGGCATCGGCTCCCCCGCCGCCTCTCGTTCTGCGCGGCGCTCTTCGCCCGCTCTAGTTGAATCGCACGTATTCGAAATTCAGCGCCTGGTTGTTCACGCCCCGCGCCGGCGGCGCGATCCAATGCGCGAATTTTCCAGGTTCCACCACGCGCCCGCACATCAGCGATTGCACAAAGCTGTGGTCCGCCGGGCTGGGCAGCCATTCATGTTGCCGCGCTTCCCACGCATCCTTGGTCATCACCTCTCCCGTCGGGCTGATGTGCTGCCCCGCGAAATTCCCAATCGCGCGATGAAATCCCTTGTGCGGCAGCTTCAGCCGGAAGGCGATCCCCGCCTTCTCCATAATGCGGTTCCAGCGGTCCACGCCCGATTGCACTTCGCGGATGTAGTCGTCCCGCAGCCGCTCGTTCAGCGCCGTCAGCGCTGGCGCTTGCCGCTCCACGATCTTGTCGCCCATCACCTCAAACACCGGATAGGTGGCCTCGGAAAGTGTGTGGTCATCGTTGATCTTGGTTTCCTCGAAGCGCCCCTTCAGCCCCGTGGTGTAGTAATTCGCCGCATTCGAGGAAACGTCAGACCCGTAAAGGTCGATGGTCACGCTGTAGTGAAAATTCAGATACTTTTGCATCGTCTCCAGGTCGATCACGCCCTGCGCGCGCACCGCCGAGGGTTCCTCCACCTTCTGTTCCTTCATGATCTCGCAGGTGCGCTGCAGGATCCGCGCAATTCCCGATTCGCCCACAAACATGTGATGCGCTTCCTCGGTGAGCATGAAGCGGCAGGTCCGCGCCAGAGGATCAAATCCCGATTCCGCCAGCGCGCAGAGCTGGAATTTCCCGTCGCGGTCCGTAAAAAAGGTGAACATGTAAAACGCCAGCCAGTCCGGCGTCGGCTCGTTAAATGCTCCCAGTATCCGCGGATTGTCTGCGTCGCCCGAGCGCCGCTCCAGCAGCGCTTCGGCTTCTTCTCTCCCGTCGCGCCCAAAATACCGGTGCAGCAGGTACACCATGGCCCACAGGTGGCGGCCTTCCTCCACGTTCACCTGAAAGATGTTGCGCAGGTCATAGAGCGACGGGCACGATGTCCCCAGCATCCGCTGCTGCTCCACAGACGCGGGCTCGGTGTCTCCCTGCGTCACGATCACCCGCCGCAGCGTCGAGCGGTATTCCCCAGGCACTTCCTGCCAGGCGGCGTCCCCCTTGTGCACGCCGAAATTCACCTGGCGGTTCACGTCCCGCGGCTGCAGAAATACGCCCCAGCGGTATTCCGGCATCCTCACGTAGCCAAAATGCGCCCAGCCGTCCGGCTCCACGCTGATCGCCGTGCGCAAATACACTTCGTAGCCGCGGCTTTCGTTCGGGCCCATGTCATACCACCAGCCCAGAAACGCCGGTTGCCAGTGCTCGAGCGCGCGCTGCAGCTGGCGGTCGCGGCCCAGGTCCACGTTATTGGGTATCTTTTCTGTGTAATCGATCATTGCTGGTTCCTCCCGATTTCCTTTAGGAATCCCGCTCTTCCCCGCTCCGTTTCTTAGATGCGCTCCCAGTTGAACTTGACCGGCGCCCCGGTTCCATACACCTTCAATGCTCCGCTGGTTCCCACGGCATTGGGCCGTATGAATATCCAGTTCTGCCACGCGGAAAGCCTTCCGAATACCCGCGTTTCCAATGTCTCCGGCAAACCGAATCGCAGGTTCGCTTCGAGCCCCGTGAGCGCGTCGGGGGATAGCGCCACGCGCGATTCGATGGCGATGCGCAGCTCATCCTGCCAATCCAGATCGTCCGGAGCGGCGGTGACCAGGCCCGCCTCCACTGCCTGGGCCGGAGCGAGCTTCTCCCCTGCCAGCGCCTTCAGTTGCTCGAGTTTTTTCTGGTCGTGGCAGAATCGTGCCGCCAGCCGTGAACCATGATTCACCATCGGCAGCGCTCCGAAATTCATCCTGGAAAGCGCTATGGCGGCCATCTGCTCGTTTTCCCGGCTATCGAGCATGTAACTGCGGTCCGCCGCGGCCGCCAGCTCAAACAGCGTGCCCGCAAAGCAGCTGCCAGGCTCGATCACCGCAAACAGAGAGCGCGAGGTCACGTCCAGCCGCGCCAGCGTTCGCCGCATCATTCCCAGCGTCTCGCGCACAAACCAGTGGTCGAGATGGGAAAGGATGAATTCATCCAGTGCCAGCACGGCATCGGCGTGCCCTGTGGTTTTCAGCAGCCACAGGCCCAGCTCGAGCTCGTTTGTACGCAGGCTCAGGATGGCATCGTCCAGTTCCCTGGCCATCTTCAGCGGCCACCATTCGGCTCCTTCGGCCAGCGCCTGCTCCACCGTATGGGCCCGGCTGAAGGCGGGCGCGCGTACCGTAAGCGTTACGGTCCGCGCCTCGCGGTTCACGGCCGCATCCACGTGCGTATAGTGCAGCCCGGCTTCGTCGATCCTGCGCTCGAGCGGCGTCAGTTGGATCCCCTGCCCTCCCTTCGGCCGGTCGCTCTTCTCCGCCAGTTGGTGCGCGCGCTTCTTTACGTGCTCGGCGAAATGCTGCGTCTTCACCACTTCATCCACCAGCCCCCAATCTTTCGCGCGCTGGCCTCTTACTCCGTCGGGAGTGGTGCAGAAAATGTCAGCGTGGTCGCGGCGAACCTTTCGCTTGTCGGTGACGCGCGTCAGACCCCCCGTTCCCGGCAGCACGCCCAACAGGGGAACCTCCGGCAAACTCACCGCCGACGAGCGGTCGTCCACCAGGATAATCTCATCGCATGCCAGCGCCATCTCATAGCCTCCGCCGGCTGTGGTTCCATTCAGCGCCGCAAGAAATTTCAGGCCCGAATGGGCGCTGGAATCCTCGATGCCGTTCCTCGTCTCGTTGGTGAATTTGCAGAAATTCACCTTCCACGCGTGCGAGGATTGTCCCAGCATGTAGATGTTCGCCCCGGAGCAGAAGATACGGTTCTTTGCGCTGGTCAGCACCACGCTGCGGATTTCCGGATGTTCAAAACGAATCCGCTGGAGCGCATCGTGAAGCTCGATATCCACTCCCAGATCGTAGGAATTCAGCTTCAGCTTGTAGCCAGGGCGGATTCCTCCCTCCTCATTCACGTCCATGGTGAGTGTGGCCACCGCCGCGTCGAATTCCAGCTTCCAGTGCCGGTAACGCGAGGGATCTGTCCGGTAGTCCACCGCCGCCGCTTGTGCTTTGGGTTCCTGAGTTGCTGTCGCGTCCACGCCAGCCTCCTAGCCGATTTCCATTTGCAGGGATTTCTTCATCTTCGTGAAGCTTTCTTCCACCGTCTCGCCCGCTGTTTCCAGTTGCATATCCGCCTGCCGGTAGAGCGGTTCGCGGGCCTCGAGAATCCGCCGCAGGTCTTCCATGGCCTCATCGTTATCCGCCATGGCGCGAAAGTCTCCCTGCGCCATCACGCGCTCCATGTGTTCTTCCGGCAGCGCCTTCACCCACACCGTGTAGCAGTTCGCCAGCAACTGGTCGTAGGTCTCCTTCTCCGAGACCACTCCTCCGCCCACCGAGAGCACCGCTCGTTCGTGCTCGGCCAGCACACGCGCCAGCGTGCGATTCTCGATTCGCCGGTACCCCGATTGCCCATAAAGCGAAAAGATCTCCGTTTGCGGCATGCGTGCATCCTTCTCGATCTCGCGATCCAGTTCAATGAAGGGAACGCCCATTTCTTTTGCAAGCTTTGTTCCCAGCGTGGATTTGCCAGCACCGCGCAGCCCAATCAGCGCCAGCCGGTTCCGACGCTGCTCCGGCTCCGGCCCGAATTCTCCCAGCAGCCGGTGCAGCAGCTCCTCCATGCGGTGCGCGGGCAGCCGGCCCAGCAGGCGCTCAAGCTGCCGCTTGGCTTCCGGTTCTTCCGCACGCTCAGGGGCGAAGATATCAGCCAGCGATACGCTCAGCGCTTGGGCGATTCTTCTCAGCAGCACGATGGAAATATTGCCCTCGCCCGCTTCCAGCTGCGCCAGATGCCGCTCGCTCACATCCGATTCCTGGGCCACCATCTTGCGCGTCATGCCGCGCCGGTTTCGCACTTCGCGCACGCGTTTTCCCAGGAACACCAGAAATTCGTGTTCTGGCCGGGGCGGTTTCGCGTGGCCGATTGTTTCCACGGTAGCCGTTCTAGGATGTGCGGGGATGGCCATTTGGTGGCGCAATGGCGCCATGTGCAGTATAGTACATATGTTGTGACGCACGCCACAGAAACATGGTCTGCATCTGTGAAAACTACAAGCACCAGGCGCATGCATCCCAAATGCGTATATAAGTTGTTTATTTACTTTGTTTTATGTAAAGGGATGCCATTGCTGCGCCATTGCGGCCAATATGCATTATAATGCCGCGAAACGCCGACTCGAGCCATTGCCTTCCAAACGGGCAATTTTTCTCTGAGTCTGCTATTGTCGGGTCGAGAGGTTTTGAAAGGGAGAAACGTGAAAATTCCCAGCTATGTATGCGGAGAGTGGCGCGAAGGAACAGGACAGGGAGAGGCGATCCTAGACCCGGTGACGGGGGAGGAACTTGCCCGAGTAACATCGCAAGGCGTGGATGCCGCCGCGGCGCTGCAGTATGCCCGCGAAAAAGGCGGAGAAGCCTTGCGCCGCATGAGCTACCAGGATCGAGCGGAACTGCTGGGCAAAATGGGGGAAGTGCTCAACGCGAATCGTGCGGAATATTTCCGCATCTCGCTGCTCAATCTGGGCGCTGGAGAGAGCGACGCATCCTTCGATGTGGATGGGGCCATCTACACGGTCAAGTATTTTGCGAAGCTCGGGAAGGCCCTGGGCGGAGCGAAGATGCTGAGGGAGGGAGCGCAGATTCCCCTATCAAAGACGGGGGTCTTTTCCGGGCAGCATTTCCTGGTGCCGCTGCGCGGCGTGGCGGTCCTGATCAACGCCTTCAACTTTCCCGCCTGGGGTTTTTGCGAGAAGGCCGCTCCGGCGCTGCTCTCGGGCGTGCCCGTGCTGGTGAAGCCCGCCTCGCCCACTGCCTGGCTGACGCAGAAAATGGTGGAAGATATTCTGAAGGCGGGCATTTTGCCGGATGGCGCGCTTTCGCTGATTTGCGGCTCGGCGCGTGATCTGCTCGATACCGTGCGCGAGGAGGATATGGTGTCCTTCACCGGTTCGGCGGAGACAGCGGCGCGCATTCGCACCCACGCGGCCGTTCTTCAGCACTCGGTCCGGACGAACATCGAGGCGGACAGCATCAATTCCGCGGTTCTCGGCCCGGACGTGCTTCCGGGTTCCGAGCTTGCCGAGCTGTTCGTAAAGGAAGTGGTCCGCGAGATGACGCTAAAGGCTGGTCAGAAATGCACCGCCATTAGGCGCCTCTTCGTTCCCCGGGCGGCTGGGAAATCAATTGGCGAGGCCTTGGTGAAACGGCTATCGGCCATAAAGGTGGGGAATCCGCGCAATCCGGAAGTCAAAATGGGGCCCGTGGTGAATAAGGCGCAGCAGGCGAGCTGCCTCCAGGGAATCGAGCAACTCAAAAAGGAATGCTCGGTGCTTTTCGGAAGCGGATCATTTCAACCGGTGGATGCAAATGCAGCGGACTCCGCGTTTGTCCCGCTCACTCTGCTGGCTTGTGAGGACGGGAAGAAGGCGGTTCGCGTTCATGATACCGAAGTGTTTGGCCCTGTGGCGACGATGATCGCTTACGATTCTCCCCAGGAGCTGATCGCCATGATTCGCCGGGGATCCGGTTCGCTGGTAGCTTCTGTCTTTTCAAGCGACGCGGCATTTCTCGAATCGTTCATTATGGGCGTTGGCGACCTTCACGGGCGCATCCTTGCCGTGGATTCTGCGGTGGGCGCGCAGCACACCGGCCACGGCAACGTAGTGCCCAGCTGCATGCACGGCGGTCCCGGCCGTGCAGGCGGAGGGGAAGAGCTGGGCGGGCTTCGCGGTCTACTGCTTTATCACCGCCGGTTTGTGGTGCAAGGACCAACGACAACCCTTGGCAATCTGACCGGCGCAGGTGGCGACGGCAACTGGCTAACCGCCTAGGGCCGCGCCCTGCGCAAGCCCGCTGCGGAAATCATCGGCGCGCCAAAGCCGCCGGACCAGCTGCTCCTCCCGCTCCCGCTACTCGCCTGCGGGAGAGTGCTTCGAGAGTACGTACAGCACGGTGGGCGTCACCAGCAGCGAGAGCACCATTGAAATCACGATGCCACCGATCACCGCAATCGCCAGTGGCTGAAGGATCTGTGAGCCGGCCCCGATGGCGAAGGCCAGCGGCAGCATCCCCGCAATCGTAGCCAGAGCTGTCATCACGATGGGCCGGAGCCTTCTACGGCCGGCCCGCACCAGTGAATCCCTGGCGCTGATTCCCTCGAGACGGAATTTCTGCTCGGCATCGAGCAGCAGGATTCCATTCTTGGCCACGATGCCGATCACCATGATCACGCCCATGAAGGAGGAAACGTTGAAGGTGGTCTGCGTGATCAAAAGCGCCAGGAAAACCCCCGAAGTGGAAAGCAGCGCCGAAGAGAGAATGGCCAGGGGAGCGGCGAAGGTGCGGAACTCGAAGAGCAGCACGGTGGCCACCAGCACGATGGCCAGCAGGAGCACGCGGACCAGATCGTTGAAAGAACGCTGCTGCTCCTGGTAGCTTCCACCGTATTCCACGCGAATATTCCCGGGAACATGCAGGCTGGCCACGGCGCTCTGCACGTTGCGGGCGCCGGTGCCCAGGTCCACCCCCTCCAGCCGCGCGGTTACCACCACGGCTCGCTGCAGATTTTCCCGCAGGATCTCGGTCTGGGGAGGGAGCTCGGTGATGCCGGCCAGCGCGCCCAGGGTGGCCGTGTGTCCTGCGGAGCTGACCAGCAGGGTATCGCGCATGGCATCCAGAGAAGCGCGGTTGGCCTCCGGCATGCGCACACGGATCGTATAGGCGCGGTCGTTGGAGACCAGAGGAGTATCGGCGGGCACGCCTTCCAGTAAGGCGGTGGCGTCTGTGATCACTTCATCTGGCGTGAAACCAGAGCGCGCGGCCACCACCGGATCCACCTGGAAAAGTACGGCAGGCCCGCTGATTGTATTTTCAATCCCGTCCAGCACGTCCACCACGCCGGGAACTTTTTTGAGCGCGGAGGCCACGCGCGGGGCCCAATTCTCGAGCAGGGAGGCATCGGGCGAGAAGAGCTTCACTTGAATCGGCTCTGGCGCTCCGGTGAGATCTCCGATCATATCCTGGAGCACCTGAACGAATTCGACCTGTACACCCGGCTCCTCGCGGGCGATGCGCGCGCGAACTCCCTCGATAATTTCATCGATGGTGCGACTGCGCTTGGCCTTCAGTTTCACGGAAATATCGCCTGTGCTGGCTTCCGTGACTGCCGAAAGGCCGAGCTCGAGGCCCGTCCGGCGGGAGGTTCCCTGAACTTCAGGTACTTCCCGAAGCATCTGTTCAATATGTCCGATAACGCGGTTTGTCTCGGTGAGGGAACTGCCGGGCGGCATCCAGTAATCCACCACGAATCCGCCCTCGTCCATTTCCGGGAGCAGGTCGGTTCCGGAGAGCTTATAGCAGCCCCAGGAAATCAGAATGAGCACTGCGGCAAGCGCTGCGATCCACAGCGGCCGGTTAAGCGCGCGATTGAGCCACACTTCATAGAACGCCACGATGCGCCCGAAAAAGCTGCCGGCATGCGGCTCTTCGGAATCTCCGGCGGGTTCCGCGGCTTTCCTGGGAGCTTTCGTTTTCAGAATGAAGAGGCTGAGGCTCGGAGTCCATGTGAGCGCGAGGGCCAGCGAGGTAAGCAGCGAGGCTGCCATGGTGATAGCCAGGGCGCGGAAGAAGCTGCCCGTGACTCCGGTCATGGAAATAAGCGGCAGGAAGACGACCAGGGGCGTGACTGTGGAGCCGATGAGCGGCACAGTAATTTCACTGAACGCGCTGCGCACCGCTTCCTCGCGCGTTTGCCCGGCGTCGCGGTGCGCCACGATGTTTTCCACCACCACAATGGCGTCATCAATCACCAGCCCCACGGCCGCCGCCAAACCGCCCAACGTCATCAGATTGAAGCTTTGCCCGAGCAGGTCCAGCACGGCGAAGGTAATCAGCAGGGTGACGGGGATCACCAGACCGGCAACCAGAGACGTGCCCCAATCGCGCAGAAACACCACCAGGATGATCGAGGCCAGAATCAGTCCCAGAAGGATGGCGTCGCGAACGCTGCCGATGGATTGCTGTACTAGAGTGGACTGGTCGTAAAAAGGCTGGAGGTATACACCGGGAGGCAACGTCTTTTGAATGGCGCTAATCTCGGCGTGCACTTCCTGCGCCACCTGCAAAGTGTTGCTATCCGGCTGGCGGTTGATGTTGAGAAGGACGGCGGATTTTCCATTGGCATTCACGATCACATAGACGGGCCGAACCGAACTGGAAACACGGGCAACATTCTCGAGGCGAAGCGGAACTCCCGCGGGCGTGGACCGTATGACGATATTGCCCAATTCCGCAGGCGTGCGAACCTGCCCGCTCACCAGGCCAAGATCGAGCTGATGGTTGCGCTCGATCAATCCCGGCGAATCGATTACGTTGGTCCGGCGGACGGCGTCCAGGATGTCGGTGACCGTTACGCCGGCGGAAAGCAGCAAGGCGGGGTCGGGCTCGATGCCGATTTCCGGTTCCTGGCCTCCCTGGACGACAACGGTGGATACGCCGTCCAGACGGTTCAGCCGCGGTTTCATGTCGTAGGTGGCCATTTCCCAGAGTTGGGACTGGGAGACCTGGGCGGAATCGGTGGTGAGGCTATAGCCCAGGATCGGGAAGGTGGCGAACGTCAAACGGTTGGCCACCACGCGGGCGCCAGAAGGCAAAGTGGGTTGCAAACGGGCCAGCGCGGCATTCACGTATTGGAGCGTCTGGATCATATCCACTTGCCAGTTGAAGAACAGATCCACCTCGGCCTGGCCCCGGCTGGTTCGGGAGCGCACCTGGGTAAGCCCGGGGACGCTATTCACCGTCTCTTCCACAGGCCGCGTGATGGTGACCATCATCTGGTCAATGGGCATAACGCCGTTATCCACGCCGATTACGATCCGCGGAAAGCTTGTGGAAGGAAAAACGGCCACGGGGATGCGCAGAGCCAGAAATCCGCCCACCGCCGCCAGAACGACGATCAAAAAGATCGCCGGCTTCGCATAGGAGGAAACCCAGAATTTCTTCTCGTTATCTGTCACGTGAGAGGATCACCCCCACCGGTCTGCTCTCCCTCCGGTTTCTTGCCATTGCCGCACTTCTCCCTATGGTTCCGAACTTTTCGGGGCAGGTTCGGCCGGATTGCCGGCAGCCTGCTGCACGCGAGTATTGTCCGGCAGGCTGTAGGCGCCTGTGGTGACGATCTGTTCTCCTGGCTTCAGGCCTGAGGTCACCTGGACGTAGCCGCCATCGGAGATTCCCAGTGTTACCGCGCGAAGATGCGCGCGTCCGTCGGCGCCCACCACGGCCACACTCTTGCCGCCTTTGTCACTGGAAAGCACGGCAACGGCGGGGATGGCCACAGCCTTTTCCACCGTCCCGGCGACGATACTGAGCTTAACGCTCGTTCCGGGCCGAAGCTTTTCATCGGCATTGGGAATTTTCACCCAGATTTCCACGGTGGTGCTGTTCGCATCCAGAGCCGGACTGACCAGTGTGACCTGGCCCTTCACTGGAGCACCGGAGCCGGGCACAACGATGGTGGCCGGGTCGCCTGCGTGAATCAGAGCTGCGGAGCTCTGTGGCACGTGAGCTTTGGCGATCACTTCATGCAGGTCCATGACCGTCAGGAGCGGGGCGCCCGCGCTGGCCATCTCTCCGGGATAGAAGGGGCGATCAGTCACTACGCCATCGATGGGGCTGCGGATCAACGAGTAGCCCATCTGTGCCTCGGCGCCCAGGTATTTGCCCTGCGCGGAATCGAGCTGTGCCTTGGCCGATTTCAATTCCTGCTCCTTCCCGACCTTCAGCAGGGCGGCAAGATGCTGGCTTGCAAGGTTGTAATCGTTGGTGGCGGCGGTAAGAGATACGCGGGCCTGGTCCAGATCCTTGCGCGGCAAGGCGCCTTGATCGAAGAGCTGCTTGCGGCTGTCATACACTTTTTGGTCGGCATCGAGAGTCTGCCTGGCATTCTGCTCGTCCGCCTGGGCCTTCTGAATTTCCTCGGGCAGCGTCATGGCGGTGGTGCTCTGGTAGGAGGCTTGCGCCTGCTCGTAGACGCCCTTGTTTTCCTGCTGGGAAGCGGCGAGGTCGCGGTTTTCGAGTTCGGCGAGAATTTCGTCCTTTTTCACGTGGCTGCCGCGGTTTACATAGAACGTATGGATAGGCGCGGATATCTTCGGGACGATGGCGGCCTGCTGCACCGGGAAGAGCACACCCTCGGTTTCCACCACGTTTTGCAGCGTGCGCATCTCGGAGCGGGCCATCTGGACGGTGGCCACTGGTTCCTTTTCCGCCGTGCCTTTGGAGCAGGCGGATCCCAAAAGGAGGAAGGGAAGAAGCGAAAGCACAGCCGCTTTGCGGCCGGCGCGGGAAACATGAAATTCACAGATCATGAAGGCAAGCATTGTATTAGAAATTTCCCGTAAGTGTTTGCAAATTTACAAGCGCCACGCGATACCGCATCTGGCCATCATCGAAGGCATCGCGCGCGGCCACAAAGGTATTCTGCGCATCCACCACCTCGAGCACGGTGGCCTCGCCACCCTGATAGCGCATGGTGGTGAGCCGCAGGCTTTGCGCGGCAAGAGTGGCGGAGCGATCCAGGCTTTCCAGTTCGTTCCGTGCGGCGCTTGCCTCGTCGAAGAAGCCCTGCAGGTCGGCCAGGAGCTGGCGCTGCGCAAAGGTGAGGTCTTCGCGCGCCTGGCGGCGCAGCAGCGCCGCCTGCTTCACGCGGCTATGCGTGGCGCCCCAATTCCAAACCGGAAGCGTGACGGTGGCCGTGGCGGCGTAGCCGACATTGGGCACGCCGGCGATCTGCGTGGCAAAGTGATTGGAATCGAGGCCGTAAAAATAATCAAAGCCCACGATGGGCAGATAGCCGCTGCGCGCGCTATCCACATCGTCCTGCGCCGCACTCACGGCTGCCACCGCCGCACGAATCTGCGGATTATTGCGCGCTCCGAGCGCTTCCACCTCGCCGAGGGTGGGCAGAGGAGGCAGCGAGGAGAGATCGTCCACCACTGTGAAGTCCTGATTGAAGTGCGGGAAGAGGAGCACGGCAAGATCCAGGCGGCTGCGCTCCATGGTGAGTTGCGCCTCCTGCAGGTCGCGCTGCTTCTGTTTCCATTGCAATTCGGCTTTCACCACATCGGAATGCGCGGCCTCGCCGCCATGCTCCAATCTCTGGCTGAGAAGGAAAAATTGCTGTGCCTCACTTTCTCCGCGCTGCGCCGTCGCGTATTTTCGTTCCGAGGTGACCAGGGCGTAATAGGTCTGTGTGGTGGCCGCGGTAAGGCCGCGCTCGGCGATCACACGCTCGGCCTGCGCGATGGCCTCGAGTGCGCCGGAGCGCCGGTACGCGGTAAGCAGCGAACCATTGAACACTTCCTGGTGGATATCACCCTGGCTGACATATTCGTGTACGCCGTTATTGGCGAGGTAACGGCCGGTGGCGGTGCCGTTGCCCTGGGTGTAAATAAAAGCGCCGTTGAAATTAACCGATGGCAGGAGGGTAGTCCGCGACTGGACGCGGTCCTCGTGGGCCACGCCCAGAGCGGTAACCGCCGCCAGGAACTGCGTGCTATTCCGGTGGGCACGCTCCAGCGCATCCTGGAGCGTAATCGTCAGGGGCGCCTGCGCCGCGGAGTCCGCCGCCGCGGTTGCGGGGCTGACGGCGAGGGCTGGCGAAGCCTGTGGAGGCGGTGCGGTCTGCGCGCCCAGGGTTCGGCAAGCCAAAACAAGTCCTGCTGCCAGCAGCGTCCTGCGCCAAGTTGCACTTCTCATGTTCGTTTCTCCCCTCCCTCTTCCTCCGGGAGACTGAATGCCCGGCGAGGGTTCATATGCTAAAGAAACTCTCAGGGGGTGAGGCCGATGTTCCGTTTGGCGCTCTCCCTGAAGTGATGCTGCTGCCTACTAAAATTGTGAGTTTCGCGAGCTGAGGCCGGGGGCCGGGAGTGTTCAATATCGGCGCGTCTCCGGCGTATAATGCGAATCGAGATAGTTCAGAATCCTTGGCTGCACACCCTCGGGCAGCGACGCTCCCATCACCTTGACCATCTTGGTGACCTCCGCGTCCCACACGTCTTTGGGAAGCGGCGATTGCATCGTGATATAGCGAGTGCTATGGCAGGTGGAGCAATAGGCGGAAACTTCGTCACGGCCGGGGCCCGGTTCCAATTTCGGAGGATAAAGCGGGAAGGAGGCGACTCCGTAGGTGGCTCCGTCATTCATGGCTGGCGCGGCAGGCTGGGCAATTTCTCCCAGTGTTTTTTGCGTGTAATCTCCGCGCTCGAACTGGGCGAAGGCGAGGCCTGAGGCCAGTGCCACCATTGCCGCCAGCGCCGCTGCATAGTGCAGTGGGGAACGCTTCATGGCCGAGGTTCACCTCGCCCGGCCAACAAAAATTTCCTGGCGCTCGATGCGGTTCCACAAGTAGCCGCCGGGATTCCATACGCCGTCATCGGGTTGGACGTTGCCCTTGCCATCGGTGGCGCGCACGGCGACCACATATTTTCCCGGCTGCTTGGGGGTCCAGAGAAGCTTCCACACGCGGAAGGAATAGGAGCCGTAGTCTTCGCCCAATTTTGCCTGCCTCCACGTCTTGCCATCGTCGACGGAGACTTCCGCGCGCGTGATGCCCCCATGGCCGCTGAAAGCGATGCCGCGCAATTCGACGGGAAGGTTTGCGGGCAGCTTGGCGGAGCCATCAGGGGCGATCAGGAAGGAACGCACGGGCATCCGGCCGATCGGCACCATTTTCACCGTTCCGGCCTTCACCTCGGCGGGAGTGGTATTGCCGCGCAGGGTATCGGGCACGCGGTAAGCCGTCTTCATCCAGAAATTCTCATCCGGTTTGTCGAGCACCCGCAGCCAACTCAGCCCCTTTGTCCAATAGGTGGCGAAATAGCCGGGAACCACCAACCGGACCGGGAAACCATTGAGGAAGGGAAGGGGTTCGCCATTCATGGCGTAGGCCACGATACATTCATCCAGGACGGGATTATCGAGATCGAGAGACTTGCGAAACTCATGCGATGGCCGGCCTTCGGGACCGCTGCCCAACTCGAGTCCTTGGAGTTGAAGGGCCACCGAACCTGGTTTGATTTTGGCACGATCCAGCAGTTCTCGCAGGCGCACGCCGGTCCATTTCGCGTTTCCCATGGCGCCATTGCCCCATTGGCCTCCGGCCACGCGGGGCTGGAAAACGCCGCGGCTGTTGCCTGAACACTGGTTCACAGCGGCGAGAGTGACTGGCGGAAATGCGGAAATCAGGTCGGAAAAGGAAAATTTGAGGGGCCGCGCGACTTGGCCCTCGATGGACATCCGCCAGGCGGCGAGATCCACGCGGTTGGGAATCTGATCCAGGTGCCAGCGAACGTAGAAAGCACTGTTGGGAGTGAAGGGCTCGAGAAAATAATGGCGAGGAGTCTCCAGTTGCACGGTGCGATCAGTGAGCAGGATGAGCGGATCTTTCTGTGGATAGGTGACGATCGGGCCGGGAGAATTCCAGTAGGGATTGGCGCCGGGGCCGGTGAAGGCTGCCTGGGGCCTCTCCCCTAGGAGCTGCTGCGCCATGGCCTGGCGCGCCCAAAGGCCCGCGCCGATTGCGGCCGCGCCGGTTCCCGCCAAAGCCTTCAGCAGGGCGCGGCGGGAGATTGCGTGAAGATGCCTGGTCGCACCGTCATTTTGCATCGAATAATATTACATCCACTCGGCCGGGATTGTTACTGCTCCGGCAGAGAATATTTCAGATATCTAATGGCTTCGGAGATATTCCCCGGCGGCGTTCAGCAGGCGGTCCACATCCTCGACGGAATTGAAGAGGTGAAGGGAAACGCGAACTCCGCCCACCCCCGCGCTGTATCGGACGGAAACCAGGATTTTTTGTTCGAGGAGGTGTTCCATCAGTGCCAGATTTTCCCTCACCCCGCCCAGAGTGAAGGTGACGATGCCCGAGCGGTGCTCGTGCGCGACAGGTGTGACCAGGCGGACGCGGAGCGTTTCGAGGCCTGCGATGAGCCGATCGCCGAGAGCGAGGATGCGGGAGGCTATGGCATCCGCCCCGGCCTCGTTCAGAAGGCTGAGCGAGGCGGCCAGGGCCACGGCGCCGGGATAGTTGGAAGTGCCGCCAGTTTCGTAGCGCCGCGCCCCCGGTGCGATTTCGTGATCATCCAACGGGGAAATGGAAGGAGTCTCGAAATAGGTTCCCCAGCCGCCCTGTGGGTCTGCTAATCCCAGATATCCTGAAAGCGGAGGGAGCAAGCGCGAGAGGCATTCACGACGGATGTAAAGCAGGCCTGCGCCAAAGGGCGAATTGAGCCATTTGTGGCCGCCGCAGGCCAGGAAATCCACCGGCGTCTCCCGGACGCGAAGAGGAATCGCGCCCAACTGCTGGATGGCATCCACCACCAGCCAGACGCCGCTTTCGCGGCAGAGTGCGCTAAGCTTCGCCAGGTCGCAGCGGAACCCATTATTCCACTGCACCGCGCTGAGCACCACGACACGGGTGCGCGGGCGAAACTGCGCGGCAATGTCTTCAATCTCCACTCGGCCATCACGGTGCGGAGCAATATCCACCAGGATTCCCCTGGTTACGGATAATTGCTTCCACGGCAGAGCCACTTCAATAAATTCCATGGCGGGAATGATTACTCTGTCCCCGGCGGCCAGGGGGATGGATTGGGCGGCGATGTTCAGACCATGGGTGGTGCTTTCGACCAACGCGATTTCCTCTTCGTCGCAACCGAGGAGGCGTGCCGCCTGGGGGCGCGCGCGGCTGCGCGCTTCGTCCATTGCCAGGTGGTGAAGCGTGGAGGAGCGCTCAGGGCAGAGCATGGCCCTCTGGGAAAAATCCGCGAGGGCGCGCACGGCACGGCGCGGAGCGAGGCTGACGCAGGCGGCATCGAGAAACGTCTTTTCAGCCAGCGCGGGAAATTCTTCGCGAATACTCTCAAGATTCATGGGATTGGTCATCGGGAGACAGGTGAAAGTCTGGCGAAGGAGCGCGGGTTCAGTGGCCGCCCAGTGCGTCACGCACCACGCCGTATTGTCCGCCCCAGCGGTCGGTCATCTCATTGCGGATTTGCCACAGCTCGGGGAAAAACTGTATGCGCATTCCTTCGCGCAGCATCTCCACAGAGCGCCCTTTCAGCGATCGCGCGCCCAGGCCGATCGTGCGGTGGATGAGTTGCATATGCGCCGAACGGAATTTCTGGAAACATTCATCGAATTCGGCCAGGCATTCCGCCACCAGGTAGGAATCATCATGGGAATATTGGGAATCGTAGATCTTTTCGATGGTCAACCCGCGCTTGGTCAGGTAGTGCTCCTGAAAGCTCTGCCAGAGGAAGGGAGGAATCTTCAACATCACGCGGAATCCCGGCGATTCCTGCCCACTTCCATTGCCGAGCTTCAGCCGAATCTCCTGGTACTCCTTCGGAGACATGGTTTCGAGCAGGTCGAGCTGTTCCGTCATCATGCGCAGAGCGATGTGAACACGGCGGAAAAGCGTGACCACGCGGTTGGTATTTTCCTGCTGCAGGAAATCATCAATATCCAACAGGGTGTAATTGATCAGCTTCATCCACATCTCCTCCACCTGGTGGACGATCTGAAATTGCAATTCATCCCGGTTGACATAGTCCTGGAAAGGTTTCTGGCAGGAGAGAAGGGCGCGGGTATTCAGGTAGAGTTCGTAATCGAGGGTTCCTTCGCCGTTCATGATGGAATAAAAGTACTCGCGATCCATGGGATTCTCCTCCGCGGGATTCCGGCGGCTATGTGCGGCCAAACCGAGAATATCACAGAGGCGCGAAGCGGGGGCCGGGAGAGCCATTTGACGGAAAGCGGGAGGGCGTGAATCAGCGCGCCTGGTTCACTGGCGGCCGATCTCGCCGATCCGGCTCTGGATCGCCAGGCGGTCAAGGCTGGCCAGCGGAAGGGCCAGGAGGAGCATGATGCGCCGCTCCAGGATCAGGAAAGATTCACGGTAGGCGCGTTCAATTTCCTCCGCGGAGCCAGCGACAGCGGCCGGGTCGCGCACACCCCAGTGGGCGGTGATGGGCTGGCCGGGCCAGGCGGGGCAGGCTTCCCTGGCGGCATCGTCACAGACTGTGAAGACAAAGTGCATTTGCGGAGCGCCCGGGAGGGCGAATTCATCCCAGGATTTGCTGCGGAACTTTGCCGGGGGGATGCCGGCGCGGGCTATCTGCCGCAGGGCCTCGGGGCGCACCGAGCCCGCCGGATGGCTGCCCGCGCTGTAGGCCCTGAATTGCGGCGCGCCTTTCCAATTCAAAATTGCTTCGGCCATGATGGAGCGCGCCGAATTTCCGGTACAGAGGAAGAGCACGTTATAGAGCGATTCCATGGCGGGACTCAGCGGCCCTCTGGGAAGCGGTACGGAGCGGAGTGGGCGGCCGCCAGAATGGAGGCGGAGGGGGTCACGCGGGCTTCACCGGGGTTTTTATATATATGGCGTAACGCATATGAATAGTCTGCCCGGTCTGGATGCATATGTCAACGCAAATCTATTGTATGCTGGCAGCATGCGCCGCGCGTTGCCCCATGCCGCTCTTTCGGCCCTCTTCCGGTCGCTTGCCGATCCCACGCGCCTGCGCCTGCTCCATCTGCTCGAGGGCCGTGAAATCTGCGTCTGCTATTTCGTGGAGGCCCTCGGCGCCAGCCAGCCGATGATCTCACGCCACCTGGCGTTGCTGCGCCGCGCCGGGTTGGTGCATGCCCGCCGTGCAGGGAAGTGGATGCACTATCGGCTGGTGATGCCCGCGGGGAAAGAGGAGGCCAGCGTGCTGCGGGAGACGCTGCGACAGCTCCGCAACGACGGGAAAATGAAGAGCGACATGGCGCGGTTGAGCAGCGCCTGCTGCGAATCCTCCCGCCACGTGACGCTGCGGAAAGCTCCTGCACCAGCCAGAATTTCCAAGCGGCTCCGGAATCGTTGATGGCGGCGCGGTGGAGGAGATCTTGAGCGGGAATGGCCGCGCAGCGTATCATCCTAACTCTATGGCGGAGAAGAAGAGCAAAAGCAAACCGGTGACGCGCTGGATAGGGGAAGGAGCGGGCTGGCTGCTGCAGCACGTGGTGACCGTCCTGGCGATTACAGGAATCACGCCCAATATGTTCACCTTTGCCGGGATGGCCGTGAACATGTGGGCCGCGGTCCTATTCGGGCTGGGTAAATTTCAGCAGGCAGCGGCGGCGCTCTTTCTGGCAGCCTTTTTGGATATGGCCGATGGGCAGGTGGCGCGGCGCAGCGGCTGCGTGACCGCGTTTGGAGCCTTCTATGATTCCACGCTGGACCGATACTCCGACCTCGCTCTGTATATGGGGCTGGTGACTTATTACGCTGTCATCGGGCGCACTTTCTACGTGGTGTTGGGAGCCATCGCGATGGCCAGTTCGTTCATGGTCAGCTATTCCCGCGCGCGCGCCGAATCACTCATACCCCTTTGCAAAGCAGGCTTCATGGAGCGGCCCGAGAGGCTGGTCCTGCTGATCCTTGGCGGCGCATTCAACCGCATGGCGCCGGTTCTGTGGGTGATCGCCACGCTATCGACGCTGACGGTGGTGCACCGCGTGCTTTATACGCGGCAGGAAATTCATGCGGGTAGGACGCTGCCCGGCGTTCGTATCTGAGCGGCCGCGCGGCGCCCTGCCGCGCGCCCGCTGCCTTCCGGGCGACTTTCGCGATGAACTTTATTTCCCTGGAGGCTGCCCCTGCAAGGGCGCGGCGACGATTTGCCGGACGCGCTCGGTCAACTCCTGCACGCTGGCAGGCGAGAGCCCGCTGGTCTCAATCGTGTCATGGAGATAAACGGTAATCTTTCCGGGATGGAGCATCCAGCGGCCAGTCTGAAAGAATTCGAACGAACCGGTGATGCTCATGGGGACCAGCGGAATGCCGTGGCGCACAGCCAGCCGGAAGACCCCTGATTTGAAAGCTCCCACACTGCCGTCACGCGTGCGGGACGCCTCGGGAAAGGCGATGAGGCTGACACCAGCATTGAAGGCCTGCATCGCCAACCGCGACATCCGTAACAAGCCCTCTTTCCCCGGCTTATCCGGCACCGGCACGTTGCCGAAGCGGCCCATCATCCAGCCATAAATGGGAATGCGAAAATGAGACTCCAGTTCGAAGCCGCGGACGAATTGCGGAATGGCTGAATAAATGACGAAGGGATCGAACAGATTGACATGATTGCAGACGAACAGAGACGTCCGCGAGGGATCGAAGCGGGATGCACGGCGGACGGCGAAGCGCACGCCGGCCAGGCGGAGGATGTTCCGGAAGAAAAGGCGCTGGGGCCTGTCATTCTTTCGAGGATCGATCACCGCCCCGAGCAGGACAAGCAACGTACAGACAATCGCGAAGTGGATTCCGCTCACGGCCCAGAGCAGCGCGGAACGCAGAGTGAGCCAGGCGTTTTTCACGGCAGCAGGACCTCCAGCGCGCCCGGCAGAATCTCCAAGGACTGGCATAGGAGTTCCATACTCTCACCATCCACCGCAACATTCACCGGAGCATTCAGAGAGAACTCGACGCGGCGAACCGCGCGGCGGGAAGCCATGGGATGCGCTAGATGCGTGCCATCGAAGAGCCGCGGGAAATTCCGCACGAGGCCGGCACGGCCGATGGGTCCCCAGCGAACGTACTCGATCTGGCCATCGGCCGTATCCGCTAGCGGGGCAATCATCATTCGCCCGCCGGTGAATTTGCTATTGCTGAAGGCCAGAAACAGGCAAGGGCGCCGGTCAAACTCTGTTTCTTCATCGGTGCGCAGGGGGAAAGGTCGCCGGCGCATGCGAGCGAGGCAGAACAGGACGCTGAGAATGTAACCCAACTCTCCCCAGCGCTTGAAGCGGCGGTTCGCCAGAGCGGCCACGTCCGATGCGAAGCCGAGCGTGAGCAGGTTGATGTAATAGAGTTCGCCGTCGGCGTGCGTCAGGCGAATCACATCCACGGGCCGTGGCGTGGAGGCGGCGAGCAGGGCGGCAGAAGGCGATTGCCCCGGCGAAACAAAATCCCGCAGAAACGAGTTTCCAGTGCCCAGTGGTAAAAACCCAAGTCTCGAGGGCTGCTCGCCCGGTGCACGGGGGAAGAGGCCATTGACGATCTCGAAGGCGGTGCCGTCGCCGCCCACGGACAGGAAGGCGGTTTCTCCGGAAGCGCGCGCCTCGCGGGCGATTCGCGTGGCGTCGCCTGGGGCGCGGGTGGGGTGAACCTCGAGTTCGATTCCCTTGCGGCGCAATTCCTCGAAGGCTGCCGGCGCGAGGCTCCCACAGCGGCCTCCTCCGGCTGCTGGATTCACGATGGCCAGCAGGCGGGGCATCACAGTGGCAGCATCGCGCCGCGCTCGAGCCCGGCGCGAATCTCTTCGGCCAGCAGGTGCCGCTTGATCTTGAGCGAGGCGGTGCGCGGGAAAGCGTGGTGCCAGGCAAGCACACCACTGATTCTCTTGTAGGGCAGCAGGCCACGATTCCGGGCCTCGATCCCCCTGATCAGGGAATCACCAGTGGCGGTTTCTGATTTTGTCCGCAGGACCAGCACCAATTCTTCGTCCGCGAGAGTGCGCGCCGGCCAGATATAGTTGGCGGCAAAGACACAAAACTCCTCGACGGCCAAGCCCTCGAAAACATTTTCGATATCCTCGGGATAGATGTTTTTCCCTCCGGCGGTAACGATCATATTTTTCTTGCGCCCGAAGAGCTGAAGGTGGCCATGGGAATCAAGGCGCCCCAGGTCGCCGGTGTAGAGCCAGCCATCGCGGATGGTTTCCGCGGTCAGCTCGGGATCGTCCAGGTAATGGGACATGACCATCGGGCTGCGAACCAGCACCTCGCCAACGCCATCGGCATCCGGTTCGCCGATGCGCAGTTCCACGCCGGGAAGCGGTTTGCCCACCGTGTCCGCGCGAAAGGGGCGGAAATCGTTCAGTGTGATGGCCGTTCCCGCTTCTGTGCAGCCATAGCCATTGCCGACCAGAATACCGAGATCATAGAAGAATTGCAGTGTGGACGGTTCGGTGAATGCGCCGCCAACGAAGAGCGCGCGCAATTTGCCGCCGAAGGCCTTGTGAACCTGAGGCAGCAACATCCGGCTGAGGGCCAAATGCGGGCGGCGACGCGTGAGGGAGCGATTCAGCCCCGTGGCCGTGCTGAAAAGCACGCGGGGGATGCCCCGCAGCTCCGCGAATCGTTCGCGCATGCCGCGTTCCATGTTCTTAAGGAGCATCGGAACCAGGCTTGCATAGGTGATGCGGAAGCGCCGGAAGGCGTTGCGAATGTATTCCGGCCGGAGCGTCCTCAGGTGGACCACTGCCGCGCCGCAGACCAACGGCCCGATAAATCCAACCATAAAATCGATGGCATGGTTGGTGGGCAGGATGCTCAGGTATCGCACACCTGGCCAAAAAGGATAGAGGGCGGTGAGCGCGCTGCACTGTTCAAGGTAATTTCCGTGGGTCAGCACGCAGCCTTTTGGCCGGCCTCCGGTGCCGGAAGAATAAACGATACATGCGGGATCTTCCCGCCGGCGGGGGACACAGGTCCACGGTTTTTCCCCGGAACATTCTTCCCACCTGGTTGCCGGGCCGAGACCGGCACCGGTGGGAGCTTCGGTGACCAGGATGCTCTGCAGGGTGGCGGGCAGAGCGAGGCCCGATTGCGTGATGGCGCGCCAGAGGTGGAATTCGACGATGAATGTGCCTGCCTGAGAATGGGCCAGCAGCGCCACCTGCTCAGCCGGCGAAAGTTTGTAGTCAAGTGGAACAATGACCCCGCCGGCCCAGAAGAGGGCGCAGGCGGAGATCAGCCATTTCGATTGATTCGTCATCAGGATGGCGGCGCGACCACCCGCGGCAAAGCCGCCTGCTGCAAGCCCCGCGGACAGCCTCCCCGCGGCACTGCCGAATTGGGCATAGGTGAGCTGGGTGGCCGGCCGGTCGCGATCGGCTTCGATCAGGCAGACTTCCGCAGGCCATCGGTCCACCGCGTGGCGGAGAGCCTCGCCCAGCGACGATTGGCGGCGGAGATCGAGCATCAGAGGCGAGCCTGAATCCGCTCCGCCAGCGTCTGAAAATCGCTCACGCCCTGCATTTCATAATCGGGAAGCTCGATGTGAAAATGCTCTTCGATGCGTGTGAGCAGGCTAAGCGCCTCCAGGCTTCCGATGCCCAAGGTCTTGAAGAAATCGTCATGGGGCGAAAGCTTCTCCCTGGGGACATGGAAATGCCGTGCTGCGAGGCTGAGCACTTCTTCGATTGTCTGTTCGAGTGTAGGCATTCCGGATTCCTCGCTCAGGGCAGGTAGGGCAGCGGGCTGCTGCTCTCGATGAAAGTTTTCAGTGCAGCTTCCACCGCGGGCAGGCGGAAGAGCTCGCAGAAGAGGTCGATCTCCTGCTTGAGTTCCGCTACGGGCAGGGGTTTGATGAACCGTTTGGCGATTTGCGCGGCGCGGGAATCGAATTTTGCAGCCTGGAGGGCCGCGGCCCGCGCCGCTCCTTTACCCGATTTATCTCCCACAAGCTGGCTGACAAGGCCAAGTGCATGAGCCCGGGAGGCACTGAGGCTGCGGCCGGTGAGGAGCAAATCGCGCACCACTCCGTTGCCGGCGTCGCGCTTCAGCCGCGGAATGCCCCCGAAGCCGGGGATTAGGCCCAGACGCAATTCCGGAAAGCAAAACCGCGCCGAGCGTTCCGCGATCAGGACGTCCGCGGTGAGCGCCAGCTCGAAACCCCCGCCAAAGGTGACGCCATGAACGGCGGCGATGGTGGGGAAAGGCGCGGCATCCAGCCAATTGAACACGGCATGGATGCGCTCGAGGAAATCGCGGACGCTGGCGATGCGCTGGCTTTCGGGCAAGGCGTAGGCCCGTCGGTAAAGTTCGCGCAAGTCCGCTCCGGCAGAGAATCCCGAGGGAAGGTCGCTGGTGAGGGTGAGCGCCCGGACGGACTCGGTGGCGGCTTGCAGCGCCACGACGAGCTGCTCGAATTCTTCGAGGCTGCGCAGTCCAATTTCGTTGCAGGGCTGGCGGTGTAGTGTCACCTCCGCCACGCCTTCCCGCATCTCCCATGAAAGTGTCTCGCCCATGTGTGGTTCCATGCCCGCTGTGCCACCGCCGGGCACCAGAATACCCGAAACCCGCAATTTATGTTCCCCTCGCAGGTTTTCAGATCTTCGCCGAGCGGTATGCATCCTCGATGCGCCCGGCAAGCTGCTTCAGGATGGCCTCGCGCCTCAATTTGCCATTCGCGGCCAGCAGGCCATTCTCGATGCTGAAGGCTTCCGGTTCGTGCAGCCAGGCCCGGACTCTCTTGTAATGGGGCAGCCCGGAGTTCAGAGTGGCGAGAGCGACCTCAGCAGTTTCAGCGTCTACCGGGCCGGTAATCACCGCCAGCAAGAAACTGCGATTGTTTCCCGCCAGGATCACCTGTGCCGCGCCGGGCAGGAGGCGAAGCAACTCCTCCTCCATCGGTTCTGGCGCAATATTGTGCCCGGAATTCAGTATGACCAGATTTTTCAGCCGGCCTGTGATCTTCCAGTTGCCCTGGCCATCCACCTCGCCCAGATCGCCTGTGTGGAACCAGCCTCCTTCCAGCGCTCGTGCGGTTTCTTCGGGACGATTCCAATAGCCCGGGAATATATTGGGTCCGCGCACCAGAATTTCCCCTTCTTGGCTGACGCGCATCTCGATTCCGGGAATGGCGGGCCCGACGCGGCCCGGCTCGCATCGTGCGGGATCGTCCAGAGTGCAGATGCCTGTGGTTTCTGTGAGGCCGTAACCCTGAAGTACGGGAATGCCCAGGAGGAAGAAAAACAGCTGAGTATCCTGGGAAAGCGGAGCGGAACCTGAGATCAGCGCCTTGAGGCGTGTGCCGATCTGGCGGCGAATCCTGCCCAGGAGCAACCACCGCGCCACCGCCAGCCAGAACCTATCGGGCAGGGAATCCGCGCCATCGCGCGTGCGGGCGAAGGCCTGCCGGGCACGGCGAAACAGGCGAGCCACCAAAATGCCACGGGCCGCCACCTGTGTCTCGATGGCGCTGCGCATTCTTTCGAGCAGCGTGGGCACATTGAGAAAATAATCCGGCTGCACAAGGCGCAAATCCTCGCTGATGCGAGAGATCTCCGAGGAAAATGAGAGCAGGCTGTTGCGGGAAAGGGAAGTGAGCACGACGATCCAAGAGGCGGCAAAATTGCAGGGCAGGTAGTGGAAGATGTTCTCGGGTACACCGTGATCGCCATTGTGCATCAAGGCGTCGAGGCGAGCGTTCGTGCAGCCGAGCATGAAAGTGATATTCCCCGCATTCAGGAGCACGCCTTTCGGTTCGCCTGAGGTTCCCGAGGTGTAAATAATCGTGACCGGATCGTGATCCTCCAGCGGCAAGGGGCGGGGGTGCTCCTGGCCTGGTGGAGGAGGCCCCTGGCTGGCGGCAAAGACATCGGAAAAGAGGCAGACCGGAGGAGCGGCCGGAAATTCCGCTGCAATGGCTCGGTAGAGGGAGGCGTCATGGGTGAGGATCCGGGCAGGCGAGGAATCCTGAAGGACGCGGGCAATCTCGCCGGGAGAGTGGCGTGCGTAGAGCGGAACGACGATGATTCCTTCCGCCATCAGAGCCAGGTCCGTCGCAACCCAATCAATGCTGTTCGGCGCCAGCAACGCGCAGCGTTCCCCTCGGCCAATTCCCTGGGCGACCACGAACTCGCGCACCTGCGCCACCCGCCGGAGAAGATCCCGGCCGGTGGCGCCCGTGCGCCTGGCGCCGTGGATCTCCTCAATCACCGTGGCCCCGGCGGCACGTTCCAAGCGTGCGAAGATGGCATCGAGAAAATTCATGCCAGCACAGGACTCCCATGCGGTAACACTTCCCCGCTGCGGTGCCTGGGGCCATGAATCCAGTGATAGCCGGTGAGCAACGGGAGGAGAGTGATGGGATAGAGGAGTCCCGCCCAACTGCTGTGGCGCGGATCGCCAGCCGCATTCAGGACGTCAAATTGCTTTAGCGAGGAGGGTTGCAGTTCGTCCCACCCCCAGTAGGTGCCCAGGAATATGAGTCCCTGCGCCAGAGTCGGCGCATCGTGAAGGCCGCAGCGCTGGGAGAACAGATATTGCCGGTGCCAGGCAAGCACCAGCAAAGTGAAGCAGGCCGCAGACACGCCAAATCCGCGCATGGCAGCGAGTAGTGCGGTGAAGGTGTGCCGCGCTTTCAGGGAAACGATCAGCGGGGTGATGGCGAAGACGGCGTCGCTGAATCCTTCAAAGCGTGTGATTTCTCCCTCTCGCCAGTTGAATGCCGACCGTGCTCCTGTACCTCTGGCCGCCGATTTCTCTCTCAGCATGGATTGGATCCTTCCCGGGGCTTCAGCCGTAATTTTCCAGCAGGCGGCGGAGGCCATCACTGATCGGAGGCAGATAGTCTTCCATGGGCCGCAATCCGCCGCGCACGGGAAACTTCGGATAGCGATGCACCAGATTTTCTTCGAAGTACATTCCCATGCGCGCCATCAGGTTCAGGTTGAAAGCTACGGTGCGATGCAGGCTCTTGCCCATGGAGCCGGCCTCGTCCTCGAGGCTCAGCAGCAGTTCGTAAACTTTATCTTCCAGATTCTCTTCATCCACCCTGCGGAGGAGGTGCTCGTGCCCGCGCTGGCGCATCAGGTTGGCAATCCGTTCATCCATGGTCACGCCGGCCGAGGCTACTCCCGCGGGCATCGAAGTGACCATGGCGTGGTAGCGGGAGGTCAGCAACAGCCGGCAAGCCCGCAGGATGCTGACCAGCTCATACATATTGTACTGGCCCGAGGAAAAAACCGGCGCACCACCCAGCTGCTCCGCTACCTGCTGGCAGGCATCGGCATCGAGCAGCTCCATACCCACCAGCACCACAAACACCTTCCGTTGTTTGCGGAAGCGATTCACCGCCGCAGCCATGGCGCATAGGTAACGCTGGTAGGCTGCAGTCACCTCCCGCCCGGCCCTGTGAAAGTAGATGCTGCGATAATGATTTTTGGCACCGGCTCCGAAAAGACGGTTCACCGCCCATTTTTCCAGTGAGGGCTTTACGGGCCACCAGAAGGGATTGATTGGGCAGACGGCGAGCACCTGCGCCGCACCGTCCCATCCCGCTTCCAGCAGTCGTTGCAGGCCGTATTCGGGCGGATGCGGCTCAAAAGTCCACGCGGTATCTGTACCGAGCTCGGTGGGAACGTCGAGTGCGGAGAGCAGTTCCTGAGATTCCGGGTTGCGGGTGATGATCAGCGAATCGCGGCAATAGCGGCGGCACATTCCGCGCAGTGTGGAATCCATCGAGCCAGCCTCGGCGCCATAGCCCACCGAAACCTTGTTTTGCGCGGAGGCAATTCCCAGCGCGCCAATCATCATGGCGGTGAGGGCATTGGCGAATTTGCTTTTGAACATGGAACCTTCGCACGCCACCACGCCGTGGTGGCGCGGCACCTCGCGGCGCAGAAACGGGGGGAACACGTCGGGCAGATAGACCTGGCGGGCATCGCCAAAATAGCCACGGGTGAAATCGAAATTCTGAGTCATCACCGTGAGTTCGATACGCTCCGGCCCGAGGATTCGGCGCATCTGGCGCAGGATTTCCTCGACGCGCACGTCGGAGCCCGTGTTTCGCGTTCCGTTGTAGCCCGCGAAGAGCAGCTTTAGTTTTTCTCCGGGCTGCCAGGGGCGCCCGGCGCCCAGCATCCAGGTGAGGCGCGCCTCTTCGATCAGCCCGCTGACCCATGCTTCCAGCAATTCGTCCATCATGCCCGAGAATCTCCAGCGGAGCCGAGAGCCGCCGCGCCCGCGGGCCAATCTTCGAAGGGATAGGAGAAATGCGTTTTCCGGCTGAAAGCCAGCAGGCCACAGCAATACTGCGAAAACGGGACCGGAGCACGGCCCACCTCCGCCGCCACCCGCGCATTATCGAAGACGGTGTCCCATGTCAGGTAGGGGAGAAACACCTTCATGAGCGTCGCCAAGGTTCCCAGATTCCCTTTTCTTCCCGCCAGCCGATTCACCAGTCCGCAGGCGGCCGGCTCCAGCCCGGGCAGATAGATTGGGCCGTGCTTCCCCTGCGGGGCGGCGAGGGCCGCTGTGACTTGCTGGAAGGTTTCGGAATCGCGCCCCGAGGAGAGATGGTAGCAATCGTAATTGGTCCGTTCCTTCTGGTGAAGCAGGGCGATTGCGGCGGCGACGTAATCGACCGGGACGATATCAATTTTGTCCTTGGAGCGGAAAGGCAGCACCGGCAGAGCGGCCAGGAAAGCGAATGCGCGGACCATTTCAAACTGGTTGGTCTGCGGCCGGCGGCTATCGCCGAGCACGATGCTGGGGCGGAATATGGTGAGGGGCGTGCCGTCGAGCAGTTCACGCACCATGAGTTCAGTGAATTTCTTGGTGCGCGCGTAAGGATCGAAATCCGAGCGGTCCCATTCGATCGAGGCGTCTTCGGCGATGACCTCATGGCTGCGCTGGCCCGCCACGGCAACCGTGCTCACATGGCTGAAGCGGCGCAGGCCATGGTGTTCGCGCGACCGCCGCGCGAGCTGCAGTACCTCCAATGTGCCTCGAAGATTCACGTTCAGGCAGCTCTTTTCCGATTTGCGGTTGAGCGATGCGGCACAGTGAATCACCGAATCCGTGGAATGCACCAGCCGCGCGTAGTCGGCTTCGTCAAGCCCGAAATGCGGTGTGGTGATATCGCCTCGGAAGATCTGGAGTCGGTCCGCGAGGAAATCCGAGAATCGGGGAAAATCCATGTGCAGCTGCAGGGAGCGCCAGAGTCGGCGCGCGGCATCGTCCGGGTCCTTTGCCCGCACCAGAAGGAGGAGAGTCTCCTGTGAATCGGAGAGCAGGTTTGCGGCCACGTGCGCGCCGATGTATCCCGTCGCTCCGGTGAGGAAGAGGGCCACTGCGGCGAGCCTTAAGCCTCTCCGGCGGAGACGTTCTGGCCGGCTTCAGGGATGGCGGCCGTCGGCCGGCCGCCCAAAGCGATGTTTCGCGGCGCGTGCGGCGCCGGTTTGCCGCCTTCAATCAAGGGGTAGCTCCATCTTCTCAGCGCCGGAATGTGGATGTTGATCCAATAGTCCCACCAATCGATCGAGCGCGCGTCGTAGCCGAATCTGCCGCGCTCGCAGGGTGGCAGCAGCAGCGACAGGCGCTCGATACCGGCCGCCTCAAAGACGTGCTGGTTCAATAGAATGAATGGCTCGAAGAGAGCGATCAGGCGGATCACGCGATCCAGCTCCCGTTCGCGCTTGAGCAACGGCGAACGCACATTCAGAGGCCGGAAACTCCGATTGATGGCTTGCACGATCACCCGTTGCGCCGGCGCCGAGAGATTTTCGTAGCGCTTTTTCGACACGGGAATTGCATCGAAACGCGAGCGCAGCCAGTGCGGGAATCCCTCCTGAGCGCGGTAATAGCGCCGGTGGGCCAGGCTGGTCAGTTCGATCGAGCGTCGCATGTCGCAGGGGTTGGTCACCGATGTGGCCAGATGATAGACCGGAGCGTGCCGCCTCTCAACCAGCGCCGCAGCCACCAGTGTCATCCCGCGCGCCACCAGATCCACGGGAATCAGATCCAGGCATTTCCGTTCGTTCGTCGGCAACTGCCGGAAATAGGTGCCCAGGAGGTAGGAGAGAGAGGCGGAGGTATTGATTCCCTCATTCCAACCGCGAAAAGGCTCGGCGAGCGAGGATTCCACAATCGCCGGGCGGACCACGGCAATGGCCATTCCGGCCCCGCGCGCGACGATCAACGATTCCGCCAGGCTTTTCGTGAACGTATAGGTGTTGGGCCAGCCGAGCTCGTTGGCACGACGAGTTCCGGCTTCGGTCAATTTCTGCCGGACCCAGCGCACGCGGTTCTTCCGCACCTGAATTTCAAGCGCGGCGCCGCTCAGATCCTTTGCGGCTGTGCGTTTCTGGAGCGCTTGAAGGCGCAGCTCCTCTGTAATTTCTTCGCTTTCCGCGCGCGCTTCCACCTCTTCGATCTGCTTCTCGAGCGCGGTCCACTCTTTTTCGGCGCTGAACCCCTTGCTGTTCGCGGGACAATAATCGGGGGCGATGGTTTCGAGGATCCTTCCATCGCGAGCGCCGGTGACGTAGCACGTGGATAGATGGAGCAGCGCGGCGTGGCGGCAATGCTTGAGGAAATCCAGCAAGTGGGCGGTGGCCCGCACATTGGAGTCCAGCGCATCCCGCAGATCAGGATTGAAAGAGGTCAACCCCGAACTGTTGATGATGAGATCCAGCACCTGCCGCAGCCTCTCTTGCGATTCCGCGCCGATACCCAGGCCGGGCCGCGTCACGTCGCCTTCCACCACTTCCAACCGTTCGCTGAGGAACTCGCCGAATTTCTCCCCGTGCTCCTCGGCCAGCTTGTCGAATACCGGCGATTCCTCCACCAACCTGCGGAATCGCTCCAGAGAAGTCTGCGCACGATTCCTTCTCACCAGCAAAAATATCTTTCCTCCCGGCGGCAGGTGGGCCAGGCTGTTCGCCAGCCACACTTTGCCGATAAAGCCCGTCCCTCCAATCAGCAGAATGTTTTTACCGCCGAGAGCGCCTAGGACGGAAAGCGGCTCCGCGGCGGGCTGTCTGCCAAATTGCAGCACGGTGAGCGGCAGCCGAGGGGACGGACGTGCGGCTGGACGGATGGCTTGTTCGAGAATTCCCGGGCGCTTTCCCAGCTTCAGATCTTTTACCAGACGATCCCATGGAACTCTGCCGTCCTCTTCATGGCCCATCAGGAGCGCCAGGGGCCCGCGAGGCCGGATCACCGGGTCGATCAGCCGGCCCGTCGCCATCCCGTCACGGAATTCGAGGCGGTTGGCCGCGATTCGTTGCACGCCCAGATGGGCCGCCAGCGGCCGCATCACGTGCTCCAGACCCTGGCTTACCAGCACGACTTCCGCGCCATCGGCCATGATCTGCTTCAATTTTTCCACCGCGCGCTGGTCCAGCCGCGGTTTGAGCGTGAACTCGAAATATTCTTCGCCGAGCAGGTCCAGGCGATCCTGGCTGACGTTGCGCAGCACGCTGTGCAGCACGCGCGTGGCAAAGACGCGGTGGGTAAGATACAGTCCCGGCCGCGCCGCCGCCAGCAGGCCCATCAGCCCGCGGCGCGCCCACCGCTCGAGGAAACTCTGGGCGTTCCAGGCGAAAAAGCCGACCGGCCTGACCGCTGTCAGCGTAAGCAGGCTGCCCTCCACACGCCAATACACGCGCTCCACGGCTCTCGTTTCCGGCGGCGCGGCACTGCCGCCCCGCTCGATTTCGTTCCGGCTCTGCATGGCTGGCGATTCCATACCTGTGTGCGGGAATTCAGGTTCCCAAAGACGCCGAAGGTATCATGCCCGCGACCGACTTATCAAGGAACGTCCCCTCCCCGCGCTGGGCTCTCACGCCCTAAAAGCGGCTCCCCGATGATATCCTGCCCGCTTGTTTTCTGCAGCGTTCGGTGCGCGTTTTCCGATCGCACCGCCCCCACGGCCTGGTGGATGGCCGGCCAGTTGCGTTCCCGGAAATTCCAGGCACCTAAACTGCCGGGCCATAGCAAAGTTCCTGAATTCCCGTTGGCCCGCGAAACTCACAATGATTTCGACGGCCGCAGCCCGAAACTCTGGAATTTTCAGTGCACCCAAGGAAGGCTCCAGCGGAAAAACTTGGGCGGCTCCAGTGTGGAGTGCCGTGCCGTGAGTTACCTCGAAGCGATTCTTTAGACCGCGTGGTTCCATCTGCCGGAAAACCTATCGTGGAGTGCCCCTGCGGGGGCGAGCTGGTTCTGGCCGTAGCGGAGCGAATCGTGTGCGCGTGCGGCTGCTTTCCGGCGTGGTCTTTGTACTTTCCAGGCAGGAAAAACGGGGAGGAATGGGCGGAAGCGCGCCGGAGAGATTTTGCAAGGGTGGATCAAAAGGTGGAGGCGAGAGCCGGATTCTGGCTGCGAATCAACTCCATCACCTGTTCGCGCTTGGCCATCGCCCGCGCGCCTATCTTGGTGCAGCAAAGCGCCGCGCAGGCATTAGCGAAGGCGCCCGCATGTTCGTTATCCCAATTCTGGAGCAGAGCGTAGGATAGGCCGCCCATGAACGCGTCGCCCGCTCCGGTGGTGTCCACCACGGACACCTGGAAGGCCGGCACGTGCACCGCGTTCTCCTTGGTGGCAATCAGGCAGCCATCCTTTCCCATCGTGATGGCCACCATCTTCGGTCCTAGCGTTTGCAACAGGCGTGCCATCTGCTCATAATCGTCCTCTCCGGTAAGTTCCCGTGCGGCCGCTTTGCAGGGCTTCAATACATCCACCAGGTGCAGCGATTCCGCCACCTCATGGCAGCCTCCCAGGCCGGACTCGGCGAAATAGGAGGGAGAAACGTCAAAATCGAACAGCACGCGAACGCCCGCGCCACGGGCCACCTGCATGGCCTCCCGCACCGGCACAAGCGGCAATTGCGACGCCTCGGTATGAAAATGCTTTGCGGCGCGAATGTGGTCGGCAAACCTGTGATTTACTTCGAAGGGTGAAATCTTGGCCGTCACGTTCGGAAACATATAGATGCAGCGATCGCCCTTTTCATCCACCGGGATCCATGCCGCGGAGGATCGTGCCCCCTTCATCACTTCGATTCCGGAAGTGTCCATCCCTTCCTTCTGAAAATCGGCGAGGATGGTCTTGCCGGCATCGTCATCGCCAATGAGGCCCAGCCATGCGGCTTTCGCGCCCAGACGCGCCAGTTGGGTCAGGTTATTGGCGGTTACGCCCCCGGAGTGTATTTCCAAGCCGCTCGCGTTGATCTTTTCGTCCGGACCGGGCAGCCGAGGAACCCTGGCGAAATAGTCCATTGTGCAGCTCCCGATTCCCACCACAGCCATCGCTTCTGGCACGGCGCTCTCCTGGTGTTTAGAATACCCGCAGCATCCTGCGGCCCATCCGCATCCTCAATTCTATACATCCCCCGGTGCAAAAAGCCCGAGGAGGAGGTTACGAGCCAGCCCGGGTGTCCGAAGGCATGTCCATGAGCGCCAGGAGGGAGGAAGCCGTTACGCCGGCTGGCGCAACCAAAGAGAAAAGAAATTTCGCAAGGCCTGCTCCATAAAAGCGGGAAGCCGGGTATTTAGCTGAAAGCTGCGCGCACCAATAATGGTGGCAAGCCGGCTCACACAGCCGCATCTTTGGCGGCATCCGAAGGCAGGCGGAATTCCCTAATTTCCCGGGTAATACCCACCCAGGAAAGCATGCGCAATACGTAATAGGTGAAATCCACTTCCCACCACTTCATGCCCTGGCGGCAGGCATACATGAATTTGTGATGGTTGTTGTGCCATCCCTCGCCAAGCGTGATAAGCGCCAGCACGAAATTATTCCTGCTGTCGTCGGGGGTATCGAAGCGTCTGGTTCCCCACAGGTGCGAAAGAGAATTGATGGAAAAGGTTCCGTGGTAGAGGAGAATCGTCGAACCGACGAACACCCAGAAGAAAGCGCTCCAACCGCCCAGCAGCCAGGTGAGCACGCCGAGAGTGACAATCGGCACCGAATGGTATTTATTCAGCCAGCGCAGCTCGGGATATTTTCCGAAATCCTGGATGAGGCGCGGATCATAACCATCGAAGTCGGTGGAAAGAATCCATCCCACATGCGACCACCACAGCCCCTTCCAAATGGGCGAATGCACGTCCTGCTCGGTATCCGAATACTGGTGGTGTGTGCGGTGATGGGCGGCCCACCACAACACGCCTTTCTGTCCCGAGGATTCCGCGGCGAAGGCCAGCAAAAATTGCCAGAAGCGATTCAATTTGTACGAACGGTGGCTGAAATAACGGTGATAGACCGCGGTGACGAAAAACATGCGGACCACATACGCCACCAGCATCAGCACCACGAATTTCCAGCGGAATGGAACGAAAAAGATTCCCAGCACCGCCGCGTGGATTAGAAAAAAAGGATGCACCAGAAACATCGGACTCAGGCGCCCATCCTCGCGCGTCGCTTTGAGTTTTCTCAGGGGTGATACTTGCTGGCTCGTCGCCACGTTATTTTCCTTTCCTCGCGCAGTACGCCTTCTCCGGTCTTCCCGGATGCCTGCTTCCTCATGTTTACGCCGAAAGATTGCCTCGCTATGCCCGGCCCGGAAAGGGCATCGCCACCACTTCTCCCGCGTAAGGCTTCTTGACCAACTATACATCATCCTTGCCCCTCGCGGCGGAATCTCCGTGGGGTTGTTGCCTCGTGCGTTTCCTTGCAGGGCACTCCGCCCCGCAATTTTCCTTACTTTTTATTTTTCTTCACCCGCTTCCAACCTTGACCCGAGGTTGCAACGCCGGTGCTTTCTGGGTTTTTTCAGAAGCAGCTTAGACTGCCTATCCTGGCTCTGTTTATGCAGGGATTCACGCCGAGGGACATTGCTCACGGTCTGGCATTTGGAATCAGCCAGGAATCTTTTCCTGCCCCGGCTGGACGAGGTCGCACTATGCCTTCGCGGCCGTGGCCTTGGGTCTGAACTTGCCGGCCATTGAGATTGTGAGTGACGCGGTTTATCCGAGCAGCTGGTTTTGCCGGTGCCCTTTCTCCGCTTGGGCGATTGATTCTTCGGAACCTCGCGGCATTCGCTCCTGCTTCCTGACCTTATCCTGAAGCCGATCTGCCGGGGAATGGTTCCTGCCATCTTCAGCCCGGCCTTGAGCGCATCTGCCTCGGCCATCCTTTGCGCACCGCATGCGCCAGATAGGACAGGGTCCACTGCCATCATCTTTTGCGGATTCATCACGCACACTAAAAATGGCCGACGGGCATGGCAGCGCGTTGCAGCTTTCTCAAGCGCTGGGCGAAGCGGTGCGGGCGCGCGGGGCGATGAATGCCGCTGCTGAATCGCCCTGCGCCCGCGGTTAACCAGGCGAGCCAGGCGAGATTAACGGGCTGAACTTCCCTGGCCCGTCAGTAGAATCTCCGTCGCGGGTGTCACCGCAAGCGTCTCGATTCTCAGGCGGCCCACCCGGGCACCCGCGCCTGCGGGTACAAAGCCCACATGGATGCTGCAAGAGCCCCCGGCTGGCAACGGCCCTTGCGTGCAATCATCGGAGACCGGGAATTCCTCCCCGGTCTCGACGCCGGTAATCACCAGCGAGGCTTGGCCTGAATTGCGAATGGTAAGCGTACGGGCAGGCGCGCTGGAACCAACGGCTTGACTGCCGAATGCAACGCTTTCGGATGAAAGGACCAGGGTGGTGGGTTCCGTGCTGACCGGGACGCGGAGGATTTTCCCGCTGGCACCATACCGGATATCGATCACGGTCGTGCCGGGATGGACAGCGGTGACCACACCCCGGGAATCCACGGCGGCGACCGCCGGATTTTCGGAGCGGAAGAGCAGGAGCGAGGAGCGGGTGATATCCAGCGAGGGGGCATCGGAGAAAGCTCCATGAACAACGAGCGGAATCTCCTCGCCGAAGGATTCGAAATCAATGCGCGCCGGCTGGGCGAGCAGGGCCAGTGGCATATCGCGGCGCTCAATCTGCAACGCCACGGGCGCTGAGCCGGAAAGTCCCGCCGCGCCGCGGCCGAGCGCGGTGAAATGGTAAATTCCTGGCGGCGTGTTCTTCGGGATCTGGAGCGTAAAATTCCACGGGGCGAAGGTGCGTGCATGGCTCGATTGCAGGGGAGCAGCGGCACCCAAGCCGATGGCCTGAAAATTTACGCCCGGGGTGGCCTGAACCGTCACGGGCAGCGTCTCTCCGGGATGAACGAGAGCGCCATCGGCCGGTGACACGATCCGCAAAGCAGGAGGGCCTGCGGCGGGCTGGGATTGGGCGCTCGCGTCAGGTGCGGCGGCGCCCAGGGCGAGCAGCGCCGCGATGGCCAGCAAAGCGGCTGCCATCTCGATTGAATTTTTGGCCTTGCTTGCATTGTTTGCGTCGCGCATGGTCTTTCTCCCGGGCATCAGGTCTTAAAAATGGTAGAAGATGCTGCTAGTAACGTTGGTGTTCAGCAGTGTCTCAACGTAGGTGGAAACTCCTCCGGCCGCTTCGAGTTCGGCGGGGGGGCCGAAGCCGATGGTCTCTGCGCTCGAATCGTGAATCACGCCATAGGCCTCCGTGCCGGCAAGATTATTCAGGGCACTTGCTTCCGGAACAATCGCATCGCTGGGTTGATTGAAAATGGTGTACCAGAGTTTCCCGGTGAGATTATTCGCGAGAGGATCGCCACCGCAGAGGAGGCGAAGCAGGAAGGCGTTGGAACTGGAATTGAGAGCATCGAACTGGCTCTGGGCGGCGATGCCATCGATCATGCCGAAAGGCAGAGGGTGGGGGCTGGGCTTGGACAGAGTGGTGAGGGCGGCGCTGAGCCCTCCCCCGAAGCCATCGCCCTGCAAATCGTTCACTCCACCTGTGGTTGTCTTGCCCATGAGTGTGGCCGTATTGAAGGCGATGGAGCCGAAGGTGGCGATCGTGTTGCGAGCGCAGGTGTTTGCGTTTTCCAGCAGCATGGTGGCAAGCGGCGAGCCGAGGTGCGGCGTGGAGATGGTGACCACTTTGTGCACGCTGCCCTGGGCGAAGGTGGAATTGGAGGCGTAGTTGCCAAGCCGCGCGAGCCAGCGCGTAACGTCGCCGCCCATGCTGTGATCCACCAGATCGGCCTGAACCGCGGCCACTTGGATGGCCAGTGGGTTTGTCCCGGATTTGAAGGTCAGGATGTAGCTGCTGATCTGGGAGAGGACTGAGCCGGCATTATACGAGTAGCCGAGGGAGCTGGCTGGCGCCGACGAGATGCTGACGAAGACGGGATACGCTGGTGTGTATTTGGTGATCAGGTTGCCGATGATCTGGCCATAATTGGCGTAGGAGATGGCAAAACGAGGGTCGGTGATGAAGGGCGTAAATGTGTTCCAATCGATCGAGCTGCCCCAGAGGCCGTGAATGAGAACTACGGGCGGGCGCAGGAGTGTGACCGTCTGCGTCGTGGAGTTGCCGGAGGATGGCTGAACCATGAGGCTGACGATTCGGGACGTGGAATTCGCATCCTGACCGGAGGTCCTGGGAAAATCGGCGGGGGCGCGATAGATCAGGAAGCCCATGGGGCCGGCTGTGGTATTCACGCCGGTCAACGTGATCTGGCTGGCCGGGAATCCCGTGGCACCGATATGGGCGATGTCGCCGGCATCTGGAACGGAATTGCTCTGCTGGCCCTGGTCGTTGAGTAGGGTTACGGTGTAGGAAGCGCCGATGGAGGAGGCCGGGAAGCGGACAACCACTTCGGCGACACCGTCGGCGGCCGCGCCAGAAATGACGCGCCCCTTTGTGGCCAGGGCATTGTAGTTTGTGGTGACCATCGAGCCTGCAAGAAGCATGGGAACAGGATCCACAAGGGTGATGGTGATGGCCGTGGCGGGGGAGGGGTGCGCCGGGGGAACGTCACCGGCGCGGGCCGCCGGGAGCACGAGCATGACCGCCAAAATCAGTGTACCGAGCGCCGCCAATGTTTTTTTCATCGCAACCTCAGGTGAAGCATGGGATTTACCGGCGCCTATGCCGGGATATTGTCCAGAGCCGCGCCACTAGCGAGAATAGCCGCCAGCCGGGAATAAAGTCCACTCGATTTGTATTGCTCCAGCGCGCGCTTGTCAAGATTTTTTCATTTGGCGCGGAGGAGTGAAAATTTCATCCGAGCGGAAGGGGAGGCGTTCCGTGGCCCCGGTGAGTATCTCATGTCGAGTCGCGCTTTTCAGTGTGCAGGGGTTCGGCGAGCGCAGGGCATTTCCTTGTGACTACGGGTTAGCTTCGCCTCAGCCGCGTGTGGCGCCGCTTGGCGGCGCGCGGGCCTGAAGCAGGCAGTCTCCCGGCCGGCACCGCAGTGGAATTGGCTGGCTCAATATCCGTCACAGGGGAAGCCTCGCGGTCATGGCGCAGACATTCGGGGCAGAGGCAGGCCCTGGCATCCGCGGTAATGGGCGCGCGCGGATATTGAGCGCACCAGCAGGCTTCGCTCAACTCACAGCTGAATGTAATGGAGCAGCGGGGGCAGGTTGCGTTCATTTCGTCTATGGTCGCGCCACGAGAGGGAAAGTGCAACCGCGCAGGGATATTATTCTTTGGGGAACTTCGCAGGGAAGGTTGTGCAACGGTAGGGAGGAAATTGTATGATTCGAAAGCGACGAGTGGCGCAGTGGCATGCGCGCCGCAGGTTGGGGTTCCGGCGCAAGGCGGCTGAAGAAGAGGGCCGTGGACGGGGGAACGCGAATATGACCAAAGGCAAAGCGATGAGGCTTGGGTTGAAGTGTGGGCTGGCAGGGATTTCCTGGCTGGCTGGAGCATTGGCATTGGGGGCGCTGCTGATCATGGCAGCGCCGGCTGCGAAAGGCGTAACAGAGAAGCCAAAGGAACCCGCGATAACAAGCGGGAAAGCCCCGAAGGCCGGGCAGCCTCCCACGGCTTTTGAAAAGGAATGCACAGGCGGCCAGATGCTTGGCGAGGGCACCGGCGATGATCTGCTGGTGACCGGTACCTGCCTGGTTGGGGGCGGTCTGTTTCGGTATGGCAACGTGAACATTGTGCAGAACGGGATCCTGATGTTTCTGGATGCGACGAGTGATTTCTGGGCAAAATCGATTCTGGTGGAGACCGGCGGGAGTTTGCTGGCGGGGACCATGGAGCAGCCCATCGGGACGGCTGGGGGAGTGGTCACGATTCACCTGTATGGGGAAGATCAAGGTTTGAACGGGCAGGGAATCGTCTGCAAGACGGATCCTGTGACCTGCGGCGTGCCGAGCGGAATCTGGGGCACGAATGGGTCGAAACCGGTGATCCTCCCCGGGGGAGTGGAAGATTATTTCTATGATTACGAGCCGCTGAAATACGACCGCGGCGGAAGCCCCGCGGGATATTTTGGATACAAGGTGCTGGCCGTATCGTATGGGGGAACGCTGAAACTTTTTGGCAAGAAAGGGGCCAGCTACACGGATCTAAAGGCCTACAACTCCGGGACAAGCTGGGCGCGGCTGGATAAGAGCGCAAAGGTGACGGGACGAACGCTGGTGCTGGATCGAGAGGTGGACTGGCAAAAGAATGACGTGATCGTGCTGACCACCACCGATTACCTGCCGGCACATTCCGAGCAGCTGACCGTGGAATCGAACGAAAAAGATGGGGTGAAATCGACCATCACGGTGATGGAAGATATCCGCTTCCCGCATAACGGAAAACGATTTGATTACAGCGGAGTGCCGGCGGGAATAGGACCGGACCCGGATCCGACGCAGCCGGAAGGTTCACCGAGAACGGTGGACACACGAGCGGCGGTGGCGCTGCTGAGCCGGAGCATACGGATCGTCTCAGGAGGGAACAAACTCGAGGAGCCATTTCCCGACGAGGCCAGCGGCTACTATTTTGGGGGTCACACCGTATTCCGGCAGGGATTTCAGGACATCGAGTTGCATGGAGTGCTTTTCTACCAGATGGGGCAGGGAGGTCGAATCATGCACTATCCCGTCCATTTCCACATGGCAAGGAAGACGCCCCCCGGGACCATCGTGGCGGACTGCACGGTGTGGGATTCGATGACCCGGTGGTACACGTTGCACGCGACGCAAGGGGTGACACTGGCGCGGAACGTGGGGTATCTCTCAATCGGCCACGGGTATTATTTCGAGGATGGAACGGAAACCGACAACCGGCTGTATTCGAATATAGGGATATTTGCGCGCTCGGCGGTGATCAACACGCAGAATCCGCGGCGCGTTCCGGGAATCCTGGCTGCAAAATATCCGGTGTGGAACTCCATCGAGCCGCAGGAATTTGTGCCTTTCCACAGCGATATTGATCACCCCACCGTGTTTTGGATCATGAATGGCTGGAACGATATCGAATATAACCTCGCGGTGGGCGCTGAGATGTGCGGGGCCTGCTACTGGCTGGTGCCGGGATACAACAGCGGGATGAGCCGCATGGAGAAATGGGCATCTTATGCTTCCGAGCAAAGCGGGAAGAGTAAAGCGGCGAGTTCGCCCCTGTATAAATTTGTGGGGAATTCGTGCTCGACGGCGATGAATTCGTTCAACACCGTCGGCAATACCACGCCGTGCCTGGGTGTGGTCAACGAAAATCCCGATGCCATGCTGCCGCACATCGAGCCAGTGACCGAGGGTCTGCTGGCCCCGCAGCCCTCTTCACCGGAAGCGGACGATTACTATCCGAAGGTGGATACCGGTGGGGGAAGGTTCGCGACGCGCTGCCCGGATCCGAAGGTGACCGAAGATTGCGGTCCTCGACCCCGCTGCTCGGAAAAGATGGGGGAGAATTGCGAGGTGACCGTTCTGGACCGGTACACGACGGCCTTCAACTGGACGGAAACCAACTTCGCGGCCATCTGGCTCCGGCCGCAGTGGTACCTCCTGGTCAATAGCGCCATTTCCGATGTGCAGAACGCGGGGCTGAGCTTCATTACCGGCGGAGGCTACACCGAATCGGATGTGATTCCGGGGCACTGGGCGGTGGCGCTCAAGGATATCTTCATCGGCAATGCCCAAAACCCGCTGCTCAATGTCTATACCTCCAACGCCGGACCGTTTACCCCCGGAAGCCCACTGCGCTGCGAGACGAAGCCGAACGGGGCGCCGGCGGGAAATTTCTGTCTGGACCAGGACGAAGGGATCAGCATCCCGATCAGCACCTTCGCCGTCAACCAGCGGCTTTTCAATATCTATGATGGGCCGGATTACGAGGATTCGAACGCCTTTTTGAAGATCGGAGCGACCTATCTGGCGGGATGCAAACCGGCGCCACCGCCAAATGGAGGCACATGCTCCTACACGGACTGGATGTACGGGCAGGCCAGCGGCATTCCGCAGGATGTGAACCACGAATGTTATTTGCCGAACGCGGCGATTGGCTGGAAGCAGCCCAACGGCTTCTATTACCCGCCGGCGTTCCATTCGGCGAATCTTTTTTTCAAGGATGTGGACATCCGGCACTTCGTGATCGAGCCGCTCTTCCAACCGGGAACATTTCGGACCAGCGTGGGGGAAACGGCGGCCCGGTATTGCACCTGGACCTCCGAGCTTTTCACGGGCTTCACGGACATCGACCGGCAGACGGAACTCAATGACGATGATGGATCTCTGACAGGGCTGGTGCAGACAATCTCCGTGAACCAGGATCCGTTTTTTAACGCGCCAGAAGAGAAAGTGGAATGCAAATCCGACGTCGACCAGTTTCCCCGAGGGACGGCGAAGACCAGCCCCTATGATTATGTAACGACCGTGGAATATCCCGATTGCGCAAATGGGACGGAGAACTGCGGGCCGTCGTGGGCGGTGGATTGCGCCAACCAATTCTGCTATGGCGTGCCTCTCTACCGGGAATACGTCACCCCTGGAGAAGCAGGCACGATGCCAAGCGTGCGCATGATGGGGCAAAAAATCTCGCAGCGCAGCACGCTGACGGTGAACAACGGAGCGTATTACATCGATACGACCGTGGATGAGAGAGAGCAGCGGAAGGCTGGCGCGCTGAACGTGAACGTCTTTCAGGCAGGGCAGACCTATTACACCTTCCTGCTCTTCGCCAAGAGCACCACCAAGCAGAGCTATGAAATGTACGTGGGTCCGAATTTCAATCCCGATACGGATGTGAAACTGGCGCGGGCGAAGGTGAAAACCGCTCCTTTGAAGATCAGCACGTCAGATTCCTGGCCGAATGACTATTGGAAACGGGAATACAATGCGTCGACCGGTGTGCTGAAGGTGACCATGAACATGGCGCTTCCCGATTTTGCGCTGGAATATGATGCGGCCAAATCCGCACATTGCAAGCCGGCGAGTTTTTGCGCACTCGGAAGCGCCACCGATTGCGGCTGCTCGCTCAGCCAGTCCGATAGCTTGTATAAGGATTGCCAGCGCGTCTGCGCCAACTGGGCAGTGAAGGATGTGGATTGCCCCGAGGGCGGCTGCTATGGTTTCGCCGTCACGCTCTCTCCTGGTTTCCGGACGGGCAGAAGGAGGGGATTGCCGCCGACGCCGGCGCCGTTCCCGGATACGAAAGAATGGAACACTCCCTTCACGCGAGCTTCAAAGGAGGTGGCCACGGGCTGCTACTATCCGCCGTCTACGGGGGCACCCAAGGATTCGTCTGGTTCGGAGGGTGATGGCGCTGGCGGCGCCAAGCGTTAATGGAAAAATCCACCCGTTGGGGTATGCGGGCGAGCTGATGGGCCCGGCAACGCTGAGGAGGACTCCTTTGAGCCTTGTTTCCAGCGGGGGAATGGCGTGCACCACGGGGCCCTGCCAGAAAGAGGGCGACGATGAATTCATCCCCCGTGGCGGCGGGGAAAACAGAATCGCATTGTCCCAGTAGAATCCGCTCTGGATGCAACAGGGAGGCTGGAAACCCGGTTGTGCCTGTCTGGCCAAGTTTGAAAATGCCGCCGAGACGAGGTGATGCGGATCCCAGAACTGGCGAACTCTGCGATCCGAGATTCGTGCGAGCGTGCCGGCGACTGGCGCACTCCAGTCGGTGGGCAGGATAGGTTCCCACACAACCTCGACGCGCAAATTCCACTCGGGATGTTTCGCCAGAAGCTGCTGGGCTGCGGAGGCCCCCCGCAGACATGTTGGTCAAGTGGGAGAGAACAGCAGGACGAGCAGCGGCGGGGAGCCCGGCGCATCCGGGGCCATGGCGAACCGGCTGAAATTCTCCGTGGAGAGGGTAAGAAGCGGCGGCTGGCCCGCCGGAACCACTGAGGAGTGGCGGAGCCATACCATCGCAAGCAGCAGAAGAGCTGCCGCAAACAGTGGAACGTATGCTTTGCGTCGTTTCACCTTCCCGCTCCGTGAAATCCATCGGCGATAATCCCGGCGATCTGCTGCGGCAAGAGGAACATTCCCAGGACCACAACGACGGCGCTCCAGAGCAGAAGCTGGCCCAGCCACCGGCCGCGCCGCGTGCATTGCGTTGCGCGGTGCTGCTGCCAGAAGCCCAGCGCCAGCAGAAGCAGCGAGAGCGCCAGCAGCCAGGGACGCAGCCTGGCGAAGTACGTTCCCGCCGCTCCGGCGCCGAAAGCCGCAGCAAATCCCAGCGGCAGGCAGCAACCGATCGTGGCGAGCGAGCTGAGCATTGCGGCGAGGGAAGCGGAGATGCCGGTAGCTGCCCTCACCGTCGAGCTCCGCGGCAAGCTCCGATGGTTGCATGATGAACGGTGGCGGTGGCGTTTCTCCCGCGAAGCGCTGCTGTTGCGCCCTGCTCCGATTCGTCGTTCCAGCGATAGCAGAGCGCCGGTGAAGTTCCAAACCGCCGGCGCGCCTCGGGAACGTGACCGCTCTGGATGCCTTCCTGCACCACCCTCCACTTCCCCGCTGCAGTTCGATCGATACCTGTCTTCCCGCCCATGTTGCCTCCTGTTGGGAGGCTCTAATCATACCGAATTGAGGTGACTGGTATTAGTGGTGTTCTCTCCGATTATTACCGGATGGGATTCCCCTATCCATCGTTCGAAGGGTGACTGGGGACGACGTGGGCGAAGTGTGGTTACGGGGCGGCTGTGCTCGCTCCATTTCTTGGCGGAACGCTGGCAAGTTTCAGGCTCAAGGCCAACTATGCGAATCCGACACGTCCCTGCCTTGTGGCGGGCGCCAAGCAGTTTGGACCTTTCACAGGATTAACCTCCGGGCTGAGGAATTGTTTTCCTGCAGGCAGCGCCATTTCATCGAAGACCTCACCGTGCAAAAGATGACGCAGATGGGGTGCTGGGAGAGTGGCAAGCGGGAAATCGGCACGCAATTCTTTGAGGTGTTCAACCATTCCAACTTTGGCACGCCAGTCAGAAACGGGGCGTCGCCTCTGATTGACCAGATCAGTTCGCTGACGGCATCGCCGAAGAGCATTCCGGGACGTTCCTTGAAGGAAAACGCATACCTGAGATTGATCCAGCTGAAGGCGTGGCTGACCCTACAACCGACAAGCCAATGTCTCGCAAGAGGCGTGATGCCCATGGGCGGGGCGTTCGAGAGGGATTTCGAGGCTTCCTTTTATTTTGCGGGGGCGCACGCGCCTGGGCGGGGAGAATCGTTGACTCCTGTGAGGTTGCGGCACTATGCTTTGCTCCAGCGGAGTGATGCGCAGGCAGCATGCCGCGACGAATGGCGGGCTAGCTCCGATCCAGCAACTCAGGCGCCAGAGCAGGCAAGCAGGATGGGCAATCGGGAAAAGCCGCAGGATGCAGGCCACGAGAGCGAAACGCAATCGCTGGGAGAGATGTGCCATGCGGAGAGCAGGAAAGCGCTGGAGCGCGCGCGGGAATCCGTGGCGGGCGGGGATAGCAGCAACATGCGCGTGCTGGCCTGCCATCCGCCGCTGGTGGCGGAGCGTGGCGCGGGATGCCGCGTGTGGGATGTGGATGGGAATGAATACATTGACATGAATCTTGGCTACGGGCCGCTGCTCTTTGGCCACCGGCCGGGCTTCCTGATCGACGCGGTTGTCAAGCAAGTGAAGGAGAAAGGATCGCACCTGGGGTTTCCGCAGGAACTGAACTATCTGGCGGGAGAGAAGGTGAAGCGGCTTTTCCCGAGCATGGAGAGGCTGCGGTTTGCAAACTCCGGCACCGAGGCGGCGGCGAGCGCGGTGCGGCTGGCGCGGGCGTGCACAGGACGGCCCAATCTGCTGCTTTTCGAAGGGCACTACCACGGCTGGAGCGATGCGCTCTTCCACAAATATCATGCGAGTGAGGAAGAGCTGGGCAGCAGGAATCCAGCGGCGGCTCTGGCCGGGACAATAGGGATGAATGGCGCGCCACATCATGCCTATGTGACGGGCTGGAACGACGCGGAGCGCCTGGCAGATGCGCTCGAGGAATTGAAGGGGACGGTGGCGGCGGTGGTGATGGAGCCGGTGATGGGAAATGCGGGAGTGATCGAACCCGAGCCGGGATATCTCGCGGCGGCGAGAGAGCTGACAAGGAAGCATGGAGCGTTGCTGGTGTTTGACGAGGTGATTACCGGAATGCGTGTGGCCGCCGGAGGAGCGCAGCAGCGCTATGGAATCGTTCCGGACCTTACGGTGATATCGAAGGCGCTAGGCGGCGGATATCCCGTGGCGGCTTTTGGTGGCCGCGCGGATTTGATGGAAGAGATTGGCAGCGGGCGGATGTTTCACGGCGGGGTCTATGCCGGAAACGCTATGGTCCTGGCGGCGGCGAATGCCGTGCTGAGCAAGGTGCTGAAGGAAAAGGAGGAGATCTACCCGGCCCTTGAGGCGAGAGCCGGCCAGCTGGCGGATGGGCTGCGCGGGATGTTTGCACGGCGAGGGGTGGGGCACGTGGTGCAGAGGGTGGGCGCGATGCTGGGGCTGGCGCTGACGCAGGGTGTGGAAAAGAGGCCGCGAAATTACCGCGAGATGGCCAGAGTATCGGACGGCGAGGCGTATATGCGTTTCCAGCGCGAGCTGCTGGCACGCGGCGTGTACGTGCATCCCAATCATTTCGAGCCGATGTATCTTTCGACGGAACATAGCCAGGGAGACGTGGATGAGGTTCTGGGGCGAATCGAAGACACCCTTCGGCACGCCAGGAGCTGAGGCCGCAGGCGATTACTCGCCGGGGCCGCTGCTGGACGCCTTTGAGAATTTTCACGGCGACTACTTCGACCTGGAGCAGAACCGCAGGACTTCCGCAGGAGAAATCAAACGTGGGAGAGACAGCCTGCGAGAGAAGCTGGAGCGCGCAGGGGTGCGGGCTGGCGATCGCATTGTGATGGCTGTGTGCAATGGGCCCCTGTTTGCCTCTGCCTGGGCGGCTTGCCTGGCCTGTGGGGCATCGCCCGTGCTGGCCCATGGGGGAACACCCGAATACGAGCTGCGTGAAATGGTGAAGAGATCCGGGGCGCGGTTCGTGGCAGCGGAAGGCAAACGCCCGGGGGTGAGCGGGGAGGGATTGGAGGCGGAAGGGCTGGGAAATCTGCATTGCCAGCGCACGGAAGTGAAGGAGGAAGCGGCGGGAAAGTGGAGCGGAACGGCACCCTTGCATCCGACATCCGGAACGGCAGGGGAAGCGAAGCTGGCGGTGCGCCCGGGGAAATGTGCCGTGGCGGAGCCGCGGCATTACATCGAGACTCTGGGCATCGAAAAGAAAGACGTGATTCTATGCGCGATCCCGATGAGTCATGCGTATGGGTATGGCATCTGTTTTCTGGCGACACTGCTGACCTCGTCCGAACTGGTGTTCGCACGGCGATTTCAGCCGGAACTGGTCTTGCGGGGGATGGACGAGCGGGGTGTGACGATCCTGCCGGCGGTGCCGGCAATGCTGGATTTCCTGGCTGCTGATTCGAGAGGAAAGCCGCGGGTGGTGCTTTCCGCGGGCGCGCCGCTCGGGCGTGCAACTTTCGAAGCATACGCGCAAAAGCACGGCCGGGCGCCACGCCCGCTCTATGGGACGACGGAAACTGGAGGGATTTCCATCGGGAAAGAAGGCGATGGCTTCGAAGCAGGAGTGGGACCCGCCATGAACGGTGTGGAGGTGGAAGTGAAGGGAGGCGGCGGAAGGGAAGTAGGAGTTCTGCGAGTGCGCTCGAGTTCCATGATGGCGGGATATTGGGAAAACGGGGGAATCAGCAACGCGGTGGTCGAGGATGGCTGGTTTGAGACGGGGGACGTGGCACGGATTGACCGACAAGGAAGGATCTGCCTTCTGGGCAGACAATCGGAAGTGATCAACGTGCTGGGCTATAAGGTGCTTCCCAAGGAAGTGGAGGAAGTGATCGCGATGCTCCCGGGCGTGCTCGAGGTGAAAGTGTATGCAGGGCGTCACTGGGAGGGATTTGAGATTGTGAAGGCGGTGATCGCGTGCCGTGGGGAGATGGAGGAGGATGAGGTGCTGCGTCACTGCGAGAAGCATCTGGTGAGCTTTAAATGCCCGAGCGAGATTCGTTTTGTGACGGAACTACCGCGGACGGCCACTGGAAAGATCGCAATAACGCAATTGCCTTAGCCGGGAATCGCGCCTGGGAATCTAACGGAAGGCGCCTCCTTCCCTGAAAACGGGAGAGAAGCGCCGCGCCACAGATCAAGATACCCAAAAAAAAGCGGCGGCCGCGTGGAACGGAAGCGGCCGCCGGATGTTGGACGCCAAGAGCGCGCCCCGGAGCGCTACTGCACGGTGATATTCACCGCGGCGGAAGGAATGCCATTGGTAACGACTTCCAATGTGCTTGCACCCGTCTCGATCGTAGCCGGGACGGTGAAGTGGGTGGAGACGATCAGGCTGCCAGTGGCAATCCGCGTGGTGCTGGGATTGCGCGTATTGCAATAGAAGACATGGCCTGTCGAAGTGTTGGTGATGCGGACCAGGGCCCAATTTGTGGCCATCTGGGCATCATCACCGTAGGCGGCACCAGCGTTCAGGCCGCTGAACTGCGTGCCAGATACGTTATAGGTGTTGCCGTGAGTGACCGTGGAAGGCACGGTGGTGATGGTCGGCGCCCATGCGCTCTGGTAGGTGCCCGCGGGCGTATAGATTTCCATGTCGTTGGAGCCATCGGCGAACAGGACCTGACCGGTGGGCAGCACGAGCATGCGGCCGTAATAGGAAGTGTCGTTGGGTGCATTCGGAGGTGCCGGAACGGCGACGAGACTGGTGCCGTTAAATTCATAAAAGTAGGTGGGCTTCTGGAAAATGCCCGGGCTGGTGTCCATCAGGATGTTGCCGTCGGGCAGTTCCGCCGCCGGAGCATCGGCCATATCGAGCTGGCCCTGCGTGCTGGTGGGGAAATTGGGGCCCGAGGCCCATGTCCCGGTTTGAGTGCGCATCGCGGGAGGTGTGTAGATTCCGTTGTATTTTGTACCGCCCATGGCGAAGACGGTGCCATCAGGGCGCCGCAGTTCAGGGCCGATCTCGAGTGTGGAAGCGTCAGAGAGGCGATTGATGGTGCTGCCGGCGCTTATCCATTGTCCGTTGATATACTTTTCGGCGTGCGTACCGTTATTGCTATCGACGGTGAGCACGGTTTCATCGGGAAGCAACGCCCAGCCTTCTTCGCTATTGCCGTCGGCCTTGTTTTTTCCGGTGATGGTCCAAGACAAGTTCCTTGCGTTGAGCAGGGCCTGCTCGTTGCTGCAGCAATTGCCAAGCATGAAGGTCCCGTCGGCGAGAATAATGCCGGAAGCGTCGCCAATGCTGTTCCAGGCGCTGCCCGCGGGATGGCCGAGCGTGGCCCAGGAGTTCGTGGAAGGATTATAAATGGCGCCGAGATTGGTCTCGGACTGGCTGTGACCATTGTATTCACCGCCCATCACGACGACGCGGCCATCGGGAAGTACCGCGGAGGCGTAATAGAGAGGGGCGTAGGAGCCGGGAAGGGATGCAAGTTGCGTCCATGTGCCGTTGACGTAGCTGCCGGTATTATCCGGCGTGAGCCGCCACCAGTTGCTGGTGCCGTATCCGCTGGAGTCCTGTGCTTGCACCATCACCGTGCCATCGGGCAGCAGCAGATGAGTCCCGGCATCGAAGGGAGCCACGTTGGTCAAGGGCTGCCAGGTTTGTGCCTGGGCGAACCCGGGTAAAGCGAGTAACGCGACGATAGCCATTGCGAGTAGATAGCGTGTTTTCATTGTTGTCCTTGTTGGGTCGCCTCTTTCTAGACGTGGAAACTGCGCGCACGGACCGTGGGGCGACAACGCCCGGCATTATACACCGGTGAGGTGCGGGATGGCGCCGAAATGAATAATGATCCTGGGGCCGAGTGGGGGGAAACGGGCGCATCGAGGTACGAAGGTCAATCAGGTTACGATCGGCAGCGTCTATGCGGAAGAGAGGGATGCGGGAAGGGCGTCGCAGATCGAAGATGACGCAGAGACCGGGACGAGAGCGGGAGCAAAGAGGCGGGCGATTCTGATGGCACTCAGGGGCGATGGTTTCAAGCAGCCCCCCGGTTGGAGAATTGACGCAGGCTTGCCAAGGGGGCACTCGCAGCGTAGGGCAGAGTTTGCGAGGGAGCCAACGGCCGCGAACCCGGCAAGGGGGCAGCGGGAAGAGCGAGTATCGGAGGCCGGGGAGTGTGAGATAAACTCGGAAGCCGCAAGATGCCGTGGGAGCTAAAGACGCCCCGCGACGGGAGAGCGAGATGCCAAAGGAATATAAGGAACAGTTCTCAATTTCAGGCGAGCAGCTTCTAAACCGCGTGAAGGAGCTTCTTCACGAGGGCAATGCGACAAAACTGATCATCAAAAATGAAGCGGGGCACACCGTGCTGGAAATTCCACTGGTGCTGGGCGCAGTGGGAGCGATTCTGGCGCCTGTGCTGGCGGCAGTGGGAGCCGCCGCGGCTTTTCTGACGAGGTGCACAGTGGTAGTGGTGCGGGAAGAAGAGAAGCAGCAGGGGGAGTAAGCTGTGCGGAGCGTTCGAGTGAAAAAGAGGAAGGCAGGGAGGAATCCTGTGGGGCTTAGGAGCGGAAGTGGAAGAAATTTTGCGGTGGGGCGCATGGTGATTTTGGGAGCATGGATGGCGCTGGCTCTGGCGGCGATTTCGCCGGGGGCGCTGGCGCAGCAGGGTCCGGAGGCAGGGGGGCACGAAATCGAAATATGGACGGGAGGAGGACACGGGACAAACGGAAGCACGTCGAGCGATAGTGTGTTCAATCTGGGTGTCCGCTACGGATGGATTTTGACGAATCCCCACCTGCCGGGAATCCTGCGCGGGCGCTTCGAATATGCGGTGGATGCCGTGCCCGTGTTCGTAGTGTTTCAACCGGCCAACACGGCCTATGGGGCGGGGTTGAATCCCATAAATCTGAAGTGGGATTTTGTTACGCGGGGGAAAATCGCGCCGTATATGGAATTGGGAGGAGGAGTGCTGTTTACCACCAACGAGGTGCCCACGGGAACTTCGGCTATCAACTTCACCCCCAGCGGAGCGCTGGGGATGCAGGTGCTGGGCAAAAAGATGGCGTGGAGCGTGGAAGCACGGTTCCTGCACATATCGAATTCAGGGCTGGCGAATCACAATGCGGGAGTGAACACGGCGGAAATTCGCATCGGTGTGGGGTGGTTCCGGGGAAGAAGGAAAAAATCCGCGGCGGCGCCGTAGCAAAGTGGATGGCTTTGCGCGAGAGCGGCCGCGGGCAGGCGGAGGGCGAAGATGAGGCTGCAAAAGTTCAGCAATTTTCTGGTTGCGTGTGCCGGGTTGCTATCGATGGCAGGATGTGGGAGCGGAGCAGCGACGGGGCCTGGCTCTTCCCTTTCAATCGCTCTGGTGCAGGCCCCGCCGCCTTCGCTGATGGTGGGAGCCACGGCGATGGTCAGCGCGGTGGTAATGAACGATGCGACGCAGGCGGGAGTGGATTGGAGCGCTACCTGCACTGCGGCCGCCTGCGGCAGCTTCGTTCCCGCGCATACCTCCAGCGGTGCGGCCACCACCTTCACAGCGCCCTTGCCCTTCACCACCAATGGCGCCGTAATTATCGTGGCCTCTGCGACGGCAGACAGAACCAAGATTGCAAGCATTCCCCTGACAGTGACGGCCCCGGCAGCTTCCAATGCGCCTTTCTGGACGCAGTGGGGCGGAAACGCGGAGCATCAGGGCACGGTGGCCGTGGCAGGTCAGAATCCGGTGAATCAGCTCGCAAATATTATCTATGACCCCTTTGTGGCGCAGGAGCAGGCGGAAAATGCCCCACTCTATGGTCAGAACGTGCTGACGGTGCACTACCAGACCCCGCTGATTGATGGAAACGATGTCTACATGGTGCAGGAGGGAGGAATCTATGTGTCCTGCAATCCGGTGGGCGCGTGGGCCTCGCCGCCTTATCCGGCCTGCGGGCCGAATGCGTGGAGTTCGAAAACCTGGGGCGAGCAGCGGCTGACATGGGAAGGCTCGCAACTCGAACCCGTCTGGACCTACGTGAGCGATTGGAAGCCGGAACCGAGCGGATTTGGACTCTATGGATGGGAACCGGTATTTCATCCGGCGGAAGCGAACGGATACATTTACGTGCCGGGGGCGAGCGGGACGGTCTGGAAGATCAATAAGGGCGATGGGTCCGTGGCGTCGAAGGTGACGCCCGCGTTTGCGGCGTCGTTGGGAAATCCCGCGGCATTTTTGGCGGCGAACACATATGTTTCCAGCCCATTGACGGCCGATGCGACCGGGAACATTTATTACAACGTGATCGAACTCGCGGATCCTTCGCTGGGAGATCCCTGGGTGCAGAATGATGTTGTAGCGGCGTGGCTGGTGAAGATCGCTTCGAGCGATGCAGCCAGCGTGGTCACCTATGCTTCACTGCTGCCGGGAGCGCCGGCAGGCGCGGGAAGCTGTCCCGGGACGTTCTACGATCTAAACACGCTGCCGTGGCCGCCCAGTCCCACCGCCGTGCCCGCGCAGGTGCCGTGCGGCTCGCAAAGGCCGGGGGTGAATCTGGGGCCGGCGGTGGGAGCCGACGGAACCGTTTATACGGCCAGCCGCGCGCATTTCGATGCGATGGTGGCTTATCTGGTGGCCGTGAATCCGGATCTGACGGTGAAATGGGCAGCATCGCTCCAGAACCTGCTGAGCGACGGCTGCGGAGTGCTGGTGGCCATAGCGCCCGCGAATGATCCCAACCAACCGAATTCCTGCCGTAACGGAGCCAACTTTGGTGTGGATCCGCTGACCAACGCGAAGGGTTCTGGAAGCATACCCGACCAGGCTTCCTCGACTCCCACCGTGCTGCCGGATGGTTCGATCCTCTTTGGAGGGCTGACGAACTACGCGGCCTCCCGCGGACACCTATTCAAGTTCGATTCGAGCGGCAATTTTCTGGCCGCGTATGATTTTGGATGGGATTCCACGCCGGCGGTGTATCAACACGGAGGAACCTATTCGATTCTGATCAAGGATAATCATTACAATGCGCCGGTGTATTGCTATGGCAACAGCCCCATTTGCCAGATTTTGCCGCCGGGACCGTACTACATCACGCAGCTGGATGCGAACCTTTCGCCCGAATGGCAGTTCCAGAGCACGAATACCTATAGCTGCACCAAGAACCCCGATGGAAGCAAGACGTGCGTGAGCGATCATCCCGACGGTTTTGAATGGTGCACCAACGCACCGGTGGTTGATGTGAATGGAATCGTTTATGCCAATAGTGAAGACGGCAACCTCTATACCATGGCGCAGGGCAATAGCGGGATCTTCACAACGCCGCTGGCCACTTTCTTCACTCAGCTGGCGCTGGGCGCGGCTTACACGCCACTATCGATAGGTCCGGATGGAAAGATCTATACGGAGAATGACGGCCAGATGTTTGTCGTGGGGAACTAAGGGGACCAGTGGGGGCTCCGCGAAGAGCGGGGCCGAAGAATTGAGTTGCCGAGAATGAAGGCGCGATGTAGATTAACGTCCCAGAGGACGTGCCCGGCCACGCCACCGGAGATTCTGTTTCGCTTTGGCAGGCTAAGCCAATAACCTTAGGGTATGCGTCCAGGGAGATGCGAACGATGAATTTCCCCAGGCGAAGTTTTGCGGCTTCCACCTCATTCCGCGCGGTGAAATTGGCGATGCTGGCGGCTGTGCTGGCGTCGGGAGGGATGGCGCTGGGGCCAAGCGCACATGCGCAAGCGCCTTCTCCGGCAGCATCTGCGACGAATGCTACGACGTCCACAACGCAGGCTCAGCCGCGGAAGGAATTTGAAAACGACGAGAACGGGCAGAAGCTGCTGCTGCGTGAGAATTGGTTTTATGGGCAGAGGAAATATCCACTGGATCATTTGCCGCCTAAAGCCCGCTATAACGCCCTCAAACAAAAGGCGGCGAAGGATGCGCTGGAAACCGCAGCCAGACGGGGAAGAAAATCTCCGCAAGCCGCGTGGGTGCAGATTGGTCCGCAGCCCATCAATGAAATCGGCCTCGGGCCAGCCACCGGGCGCGTGACAGCCCTGGCAATTGATCCCACAAACACGCAGGTAATATACGCTGGCGGGGCGGAAGGCGGCGTGTGGAAGACGACGAACGGGGGAACCACATGGGCGCCGCTGACGGATACACAAATGTCGCTGGCCACCGGTGCCATTGCCATTGACCCGCAAAATCACAATACGATTTACGTCGGCACGGGCGAAGAAAATTTCAGCGTGGATAGCTACTACGGGGTGGGCGTGCTGAAATCCACCGATGGGGGAAACACGTGGACGCTGAATTCCGGCGCGTTTGGGTTCAATGATCAGTGCGGGCTGGCGAGTATTGGCGCGATTGCCGTGCAGCCCAACAACAGCAACGTTGTGGTGGCGGGCACCAGTTGCGGAGTGTTTCAATCCACCGATGGAGGAGTGACGTGGACTTCGACGCTGTACGGGGCGGGCAATGACGGCATCTCGGCGACTTCGGTGGTTTTTGACCCCTCGAATCCCAGCACCGTATATGCGGGCGTGGGGTATATCTTTGGAGGCAGCGCCCCGGCTCCGGGAGTGTATAAATCGACGAACGGAGGAGCAAGCTGGACACTCATGAATGGTTCAGGCAGCACGGTGCTGCCGACGGGCGGCAGAATTACGCTGGCGCTGGCTGCTTCCAGCTCCTCAACGCTCTACGCCTCGGTGCAGGATCCGAATAATCTGGGTAACCTGCTGGGGCTTTATAAGACGACGGATGGAGCGAACACCTGGACGCAATTGACGAACACGCCGGATTATTGCACCCCGCAATGCTGGTATGACGCGGCTATCGCTGTTTCGCCGGTGAATCCGAACGTGGTATTCGCCGGCGGTGCTGGTCCTACGCCCATCTTCGCGTCTTTGGATGGCGGCAACACCTGGACGAATCAATATAACGGCGTGCACGCGGATGCCCACGCCTTCGCGTTTTCGCCGGATGGCTCGATGCTCTTTTTTGGCTGCGATGGAGGCGTGTGGAGCACGGCGAACCCGACCGGTGCAACGGTAAACTGGACGAACCTGAATAACACGTTTGCCATCGCCGAATTTTATCCTGGCCTCAGCATTGACCCCAGCGACGTGAATGAGTCTTTTGCCGGCACCCAGGACAACGAGACGGAGGAATATGCGGGGTCGGCGAGCTGGAACACGGTGGATTGCGGAGATGGCGGAGCGACGGCTATTGATTTTTCCAATCCACTGAATATCTATGTGAATTGCATCCAGTTGTCGGTGGATAAATCCACCGACGGTGGAATCAATTTTACGAGCATGACGAACGGAATCAATTTCGGGGATCCGGTGGCATGGACGCCGCCTCTTACCATTGATCCGGAGATGGCGCAGACGCTTTATTTTGGAACGGATTATGTTTACCAGACCACTGACGGAGCGGGGTTATGGACTGCCATCTCCCCGGTAGTGACTCAGGGGAATGGAGACACGCTGAGCAGCATCACCGTGGCTCCCTCCGATTCGAACACCATTTATACAGGGTCTTATCAAGCTGCTCTTTTCGTCACGAGAAACGCGCTGAATGGAGCGGGCTCGACGTGGACGAACATTGGAGATCCGACGTTTAAGGAGCTGCCCAACCGGGCGATCACAGCCATTGCGGTGGATCCCAGCCAGCCCGCCACGGCGTATTATGCCTACTCGGGATTCACGAACCCGGCCTACGGAGACAACCTCGGCCATGTGTTCCTGACGACAAACGCGGGGCTAAGCTGGACGGATATCAGTGGAGACCTTCCCAATACCCCCGTGGATTCGATCCTGGTGGATCCGAACGCGCCAACGACAACCATCTACATCGGCACGGATATTGGGGTGTATTACACCACGACAGGAGGCGCAAGCTGGAATACATTGGGTACCGGATTGCCGAACGTAGTGGTGACCGGCTTGGCGCTGCACAATCCTTCAAGGACGCTGCGGGCCTCAACGCACGGCCGCAGCGTGTGGGATTTGAATGTTACGTCGGTGCCGACGGTCCCGGCGCTGACGACGATCTCGCCGGCAAGCGGCCTGGCGGGAGGGCCCGAGTTTACCTTGACAGCGACAGGGCAGGATTTCGATGCGCAGAGCGTGGTGCAATGGAATGGAACCGGCCTGGCGACGGTATTCGTGAGCGCCACGGAAGTGATGGCGACGGTGCCGGCCGGCGACCTGGCGGCAGCGGGGATTGCAACGGTCGACGTGCTCAACGCCGATTCCGGCACAATCTCGAATTCAGCGATGTTTACCATCGATAACCCCGTCCCCACAGCCAGCACGCTTTCCCCGGCCAGTGTGCAGGCCGGCAGCGGCCAATTTACCTTGACGGTGAATGGCTCGAGTTTCCTCAGCACCTCTGTTGTGCAATGGAATGGGTCGAATCTGGCCACCGCGTTTATCAACGGCGGCGAAGTGACGGCGACAGTGCCGGCGAGCGACGTGGCCAATGCCGGCACGGCCCAGGTAACGGTAATGAATCCATCGCCCGGCGGCGGCTCGTCAAACGCGCTCACTTTTACAATTGATAATCCGGCGCCTACCAGCGCCACGCTTACCCCCTCCAGCGCCACGGCCGGAGGAGCGCAATTCGCCTTGACGGTAAGCGGCGCCAATTTCGTGCCAACTTCGCTGGTGCTGTGGAATGGGACGGGACTATCCACGGCGTATGTGAATGGCGGCGAAGTGACGGCGACAGTGCCGGCGAGCGACATTGCGAACGCGGGAACGGCGCAGGTGACGGTGATGAATCCTGCGCCTGGCGGGGGCACCTCGAATGCGCTCACATTTACCATCAACAATCCGGTGCCATCAGAAAGCTCGCTTTCGCCGAGCAAGAAAACGGCGGGCGGAGCAGGATTCACCCTCACGGTGAATGGCACGAATTTTGTGAGCGCCTCGGTGGTGCAGTGGAACGGTTCGGCGCGCACAACCACGTTTGTGAGCAGCCGGAAGCTGACCGCCGCCATCACCTCCGCGGACATCGCCAATGGAGGGACGGCGACCGTCACTGTGCTAAACCCCTCGCCCGGCGGAGGAACCTCGAATGGACTGACGTTCACGATTGATAATCCTGTGCCGACAGAGACCAAGCTGACGCCTTCCAGCGCAACGGCGGGCGGTGCGGCCTTTACGCTGACGGTGACAGGAACGAATTTCGTGGCGTCCTCCATCGTGCAGTGGAAAGGCTCGGCGCGAACGACCACCTTTGTGAGCAGCACGTCGTTGATGGCGGCCATCACAGCCGCGGACATTGCCGCAGCCGGATCCGCGGCGGTGACGGTGAAGAATCCCTCGCCCGGCGGCGGAACCTCGAAATCGCAGACCTTCACCATCGATAATCCCGTGCCTACGGAGGCTACGCTCACTCCTTCGAGTGCCACAGCGGGAGGCGCGCAATTTACCCTGACCGTGACTGGCACCAATTTCGTTCACGGAAGCGTGGTGAAATGGAAGGGAGCGAGCCTGGCAACGGTCTATGTGAGCGCCACGAAAGTGACGGCCACGGTGCCGGCCACAGACATCGCAAAAGCGGGCACGGCCACGGTGACCGTGTTTAATGGCACGCCGGGTGGTGGAACCTCGAATTCGCTCACGTTTACGATCAATAATCCCAGCCCGAGCATCACAAGCATTTCGCCCTCCAGCGCTACCGCAGGAGGGGCCTCATTCACCCTGACCGTAAACGGTACGGCATTCGTGGCGGGCGGGGCCAGCGGCTCTCAAGTCCATTGGAACGGCGCGGCCTTAGCCACCACCTTTGTTAGCAGCATAAAGCTGACGGCCACTGTGCCCGGTACCGACATCAAGAACGCCGGAACGGAGTCGGTAACAGTAGTGACGGCGGGGCCGGGCGGGGGCACGTCAAATGCTGCGACCTTCACTGTTGATAACCCAGCGCCGGCGCTGACCTCACTTTCGCCCAGCAGCGCCACGCATGGCGGCGCCGGTTTCACGCTGACGATTCGCGGCACGGGATTCGTCTCCGGCTCGCAGGCTACATGGAACGGTTCCAATCGGACGACGACCTACGTGAGCGCCGGTGAGGTGCAGGCGGCGATTACAGCCGCGGACATCGCGAACGCGGGGACCGCGCAAGTGGCGGTGGTGAATGGAGGGCCCGGCGGTGGCACGTCAAATGCGCTGACGTTTACCATCCACTAAGAGTGGTAAAAGGAAAATCGCCGGGCAAAATTAAACGGATTGGCGGCTTGCGGCGCCAGAGCGGCTGCTGTGCCCCGCTCCTTTGGTTTGCGATTAGAGGGCGGCGGCTAGCTGATGGGCAATCTGCGCCATGAGGGCCGGAGTCGCCGTGGGATCGGGGACATTCCGCACATAAATCACCAGCACATAAGAATGCGGGCCATAGACGATCATGGCCTCATGGTGCGCATCGGAGATGGCTCCCGTGCCCTGTGAGGCTGACGCTCCGGGAACCGAGCGCGCCAGCAGACCGATCATTTCCGTGCTGGCCTGCGCGCTGACGGCTTTCCCCTGCGCCAGCACCCAGAGAAGCTCCAGCACGCCTCGAGCTGTCACCGTGGCCGGCAGCGGAGAGGCTATGCTGGCCGGAGAGCTGGAATCGAAAGTAAGAGGGAAGATGATGCCCTCGATGTGCAGCGAGATCAGGCGCGCGATGATCCGCGAAGCTCCGAGCCGCTCGACCAGGAGAGCGGCAGCCAACGAGCTCTTGCGAGTGATCATCAGCTCGCAGAGCTCGCGCAGGGAGACGGGTTTGCCCACCGAATTGTAGAGCGATGAATCCGGGTCGCTCCGGGAATTCAAGATGAGGTCAGGACCGCCGGACGGGTTGGGGAAGTGATTATGAACCACGATGGCGTCGGTAAGGCGCAGCTCGCGAGCCTGGGCTTCGGCGTAAAGTTCGATCATCACGGGAAGCCGGGCAATGGTCGTGTCCGCCGGGAAAGGGGTGTCGGCCTGAAGGAAGAGCTCCTGGCCGCCGTCGAGAGCGCGGAAAGCGACAGCAACATCAGCGCCATTGCGGTGAATCAGGGTCTCCACCGCGGCGCGGGATTTGCTTTCCTGGGCGCTGGCGGTGGAGGGCGAAGAGGATTGAGCGTGGGTGAGGAAAGCTGCCAGCGGCGTCAGAAGGGCGCAGCACAGGAAGATACGTCGAGCAAGCCGGGAACCGATCGGGTGCGAGGAGAAGCTTTGGGGGGAAAAAATCATGGAGCACGCCGGGGGGAGAGAGAGCGAACGTAGTGAACCAGATCCCAGATGGAATCGTCGGAATAGATTTTGCCGAAAGCGGGCATGCCGGAGTAACGAATGCCATGCTGGATGATCGAGAAGAGCTCGGCGTTGGACCAGGACTGAACCTGCGGGGAGCCGAGCGCCGGAACGCGGGGATACATCTGGAGCCCGAAGCGGGAAGGCGTGTTGCCGTCCAGGCCATGACATCCTGAGCAGGCGCCGCCGTAGCTCATCTGTCCCGCCGCCTGGCTGGAAAGGTCGTCCGGTGGTTCCGGGGGAAGGGGATTGGGCAGGCTGCGGCGGACGAACCAGCGCAGGGAGCGGGAAATGAGCCATGCCTCGGCGCGGCCGGGCTGCGGCGAGGAGCTGAAGTCAAAGTGAGCAAGGCAATAGCCGCCGCCGAGAGCGGCGAGCAAAATGGCGAAAAGGAAGCCGGCAAGGAATCTGGACATTGGCGGATGAGCGGGGGGAGCGAAGCGGATGGTGCGCGGCTTGCCCCCTTCCCTTTTGAGTTCCCGGGGGCTACATCATATCGCCCATTTTCACGGGCATCCACTTGCCATCTTTCTGGACTTCGATTTTGTCGGCATCGATGGCGCCGCTTGCCAGCGACCCGGTCACGCGGATGGTCTGGCCGACGTAGGGGGCAAGCGCAATCGAGGGAGCCAGGATGATATATAGTTTCTTTTCCTTGGTTAGCAGGCCGCCGGGTGTGCCCGCCTTCAGGCAGAGAGTGCCGCACTGCTTCACGGTCCCGTGATCATTGCCCGTATCTTTGTGGTCCATCAAATAGCATTTGGTATCCACCAGCGTCCCTTCATAGATGGTGGATTTGCCGGCGGCCATCAAGCCCGAGGTGAGAACGGCGAAGAGGCCAGCCATGGCGAGAAATTTTTGGGAAGCGGTCATGAATTCTATCCTCCAGTTACGAATGTACCATCTTCGGGGAAGTTTGTGGCCACGCCCGCGGCGCTTTCTTCAGGGTCGGCGGGAGGCCGAGCCGCGAGCCGCGGAGGAACCCGGATAGATAATTCCATGGCTGCATCCACAATCGGGGCTGAGCGTGCGGACCAGGATGAGCGGGAGGAAAATGGCTGTGCCGAGCAGGAAGGAAGTGAGGGCAGGATGAGCCCCGAGCGCGGCGGCGCTCTCCAACTTGGCTGGCATGGAGGTGGATCTGCCGGCGTCGGTGAGATCGCTGGGTGTGGCGGGCCGTGGCGCCGCGGGCGCTCCGTGCAAGAGCACGGAGGATGCCGCGCCGGCGGGCACATCCACGCACTGGCTGGCCAAATTGCAGAAATGCACGCGGCCTTCGAATACAATCAGCCGCGTGGTGAAATTCTCATAGGCAAGGAAGAAATCCGTACCAACCACTCCGGCGATGCCGGTGGGTGTGCGAACAGTGAAATGGGCTCCCGGCTTGGTGAGTTTTACGGCCTGCGAACGGAGGCGGCCATAGCTCAGCTCGAGATCGGTCTGCTGTGCCGCGGGATCATGCTGTGTGATTTTGAGAACGGAATCGGAGCCGACGTTGAGGACGGAGCCATCTTCGAGGGCTACGCGCGCGCGCGCCAGACGGCCGGTATTTACGGCATCGCCCCACTGGACGGGCATGTGCGCAACGGCATCCATCACGCGGGCCCCGCGTTCGAGGTTGACGATCGGGACGACCAGAGCGATATGGCCCGCCGGACGGGCCGTCTGCGCTTGGATGTCCTTTGGAACGAGAGAAGATAGAAGAAGCGCCTGCAGCAGCCCCGCCGCCGTGCGACGAAGCATCAGCCTTCTTCCCATCGGTCCGCTCATTCGTTTGCCTCTCCGCTTGCCGGCCAGGCCGCCGAAGCCCGGTCGTGGTGTGGATGCCCGTGGCTCCACGCGCGAGGCAAGGCTAGCACGCCCCGCGCTGTGGTGCCAGACGGTAGCCGGCCGGTTGGCGCCAATCGGCCACCAGCCGGCGAGCGGCGGCTTCGCGCCGCCTGAAGCCATGCTATCGGGCCTGCGCCACCATGGCGGCCATGAATTCGCGCATGGTCTCAGTCGTACCCGGGGCGCGCTTCTCTCTCCATTCTTCCAGCCGGTGCGCATGGCGCTCGAGATTGGAAAACAGGAATGGGTTCTTGAATCGCTCGCGCAGAGTGCCGATCACCGGCTTCATCGATTCCCAGATGGCCCACTGCTCGCCCGTGGTTTCGAAGAAGAGCTCCTCGTCGATGAGCCCGCGATTGACCAGCGCTGCGGCCATTTCCCAGTACGAAACGACCATTCGCAACCGGGTATTGCCCTCGCTTCCTGGCGGAAATTTAGACATCATTTCCTCGCCGGAGCGCGGGTGAAACTCTGCGAAGACCCATTGGCGGGCCTCGCGGAGCTTGGGCTCGCGCCGGAGCTCGAAGAGCTGGAGAAGCAGATCGGCATGATCGTGAGTTGGTTGTGACATGTTTATTCCTCCTTAGGAATCCTGTTTGGACGGCACGAGATGCAGGCGCTGGCTGACGCTGGAGGGAATGCCGCGCTCGGAGAGCGCCTCCCGGACGCGCCGGCGGAGTTCGCGTGCCACATCCGCTTCCCGGCCCGGATGGCAGCGGACGGCCAGACGAAGTGTCGTGGCGGAGGGGCCGAGCGCCTCCACGCCGAGCACGCGCGGGCCTTCCAACAGCGCGGCGCTCCAAAAGGGGTCGTCGCGAAAAGACTCAGCCACATGATCGAGCGCCTCCAGAGCCGGCGTTGCGGATTCGTCGGGGGAAATGCTCACGTCGACGAAAGACTGGCGCCAGTCGCGGCTGAGATTCCCCACTTGGGCGATCGATCCATTGGGGATGGTGAAGAGCGTGCCGGCGTCGGAGCGCAGAACGGTGCGGCGAAGCGTGAGCAACTCCACGCGGCCGCGCGTGTCTCCGATTTCAATCAGGTCGCCCACCACGTATTGCTCTTCGAAAAAGATGACGAATCCGTTGATGATATCGCGAACGAAATTTTGCGCGCCAAATCCCAGAGCCACGCTGGCCAGCCCGGCCACGGCCGCCACCGGCGTCACATCGAATCCGAATTCCCGGAAGATCTCCAGGCCCGCCAGGCCGATCAGCAGGGCCGTACCGGCGCTGAAGAGTAGCCCCGCCAGCGTCCGCGTCTGTTTCTCGTGCAGGGCCGCGGCGTAAGAACCCGGCCGCGCCGGCTTCACCATGCGATTGGTCAGCAGCCGCAGCAGCCGGGCAAGAGCAAATGCGATGGCGATAATGACCGCGATGCGGAGGCCGCGCGTGCCGATAAAATGCGCCCATTTCAGGTAGCGTTCGGTCATACAATTGGAAGCAGCATTATAGCACCGGGCCGCCGCGGGATAGCTCCCGCACCAGGCACGGAAATGGCGGGGGCGATCATGATTACGACAAGACGCAGATTTCTCTTTCAGGCCGTTCCCGGCAGGCTTGCCGGGGTGGGCGCTTTCTTGGCCGTGCCCTGGCTACTCTCGGGTGCGCCCCCACAGCAGCAGCAGGTACCGCAGCCCTTCCCTCCAGGGCTGATTCCAGGGGTGAAGAAGCCGGATGAAGGGCCGGCGCTGCCAAATCCGAAAGTCCTGCTGAAAGAGAACCAGAAGGAAATCAAGAAGGACGTGGAACAGCTCTACAAGCTGGCCCAGCAGCTGAAGGAAGAATCAGAAAAAACCGATTCGGCGAATATGCTATCTCTGCCCATGCTGCGCGAGGCGGCAGAAATCGAAAAGCTGGCAAAGAAAATCAAAGATAGGGAGAAAGGACCATAGGTTGGCGGAATCCACCGCCGGCCAGCGGCGCGGCGGGTGGATTCAGGAAGCAAGGATCGGAGGATAGGAGACCATCGGCGTGCCCGCCAGGCGCCGCAGTGGTTCGCAGCGGCGAGGGAACCGGATATGAGATTGCTGGAGAGAATGATTTCGGGTGAATATGAGCGGGTAATCGCCTTTCAGAGCGCAGTGTGCGGATTGCGCGGATTTCTCATCATTCACGATACAACGCTGGGGCCTGCGCTGGGCGGGATTCGCATATGCCGCTACGCGAACGAAGAGGAAGCCCTGGAAGATGCGTTTCGGCTGGCGCGGGCCATGACCTACAAAGTAGCGCTCGCGGAATTGCCGGCCGGAGGAGGCAAGGCCGTACTGATTGACCATCCGGGGCTCGACCGGGAAGCTGCCTTCGAAGAATTTGGAAAGATTGTGGAAAGTCTGCGCGGGCGGTTTTACACCGGGCCGGACGTCGGCATCCGGCCGGGGGATCTAGCAGCGGCACGTCGGAGCACAAATTATGTTGCGTGCGAAAGTTCGCCGGAACTGGGCGACATCAGCGAGAAAACCGCGATTGGCTGCTGGCAGGGAGTGAAAGCTTGCCTGGACTTTGCGGGAATCAGGCGTCCTCCGAGGGTGGCTGTGCAAGGCGTGGGGAGCGTGGGGATGTGGCTGGCGCGGCTGGCTCATCGCGCCGGCGCCGAGCTGGTGGTGGCGGATGTGGATGCCGGGAGGGCCAGAGCGGCCGCTGAAGAGTTTGGAGCCATACTTTGCTCCCCCGATGAGATCCTGTTCGCAGTTTGCGATGTGCTCTCGCCTTGCGCGCTGGGAGGCGTGATGCGCAGCGCTGTGATTCCGCGGTTGCGCGCCCGCATCGTCTGCGGCTCGGCAAACAATGTGCTGGAATCTCCGGAAGCCGGCGCAATGCTCGCGGCACGGGGCATCCTCTACGCTCCGGATTTCCTCGTCAATGCCGGCGGAGTGATTTGCGGGGGTGAATTCCATCTGTTAGGGATTCGCGATTGCGGACCCAGCCTCGAGAAAATTTACGGGCGGACGAGGCGGGTGTTGGAGGCAGCGGCCCAGCGCGGCGTCTCCACCGCGCAGATTGCGGAGGAGCTCGCCGAAGCGCGGTGGCGCCGACCCGCCACTCACTGCAGTGTCTAGCAGTAATTCACTCCGCTCCGCCGGTCATCCGCGGGCGATGCGTTTGCGTTTCGCCGTTTCGGCGCTGGATTGCGATGGCCGCAGGTTGTAGAATGATGAAGTGATCTGTGGCGGCGCTTTCCGCTGCATTCTGCGCGCCTGTAGCTCAGTTGGATAGAGCGCTGGTCTCCGGAACCAGAGGTCGGAGGTTCAACTCCTCTCAGGCGCGCCATATTTTCCCGCAACAGTTCCTCACAATCCAGTCTGAGGAGGACGGGCCTTGGCTTCCTCAGGGGTGTCACCCACGAGAGAAAGTTGGACGAAATCGCTCCGGAGGACCACGAAAGTCGTATGCTAGTAATGGAAGAGCCTTCTAACTATCCGGAAACATTCAACGGAGGATAAACGTGAAAAGAAACCTAATTGCAGTGATGATCCTGGCGGTGCTGGCAGCGGCGCCGGCATTTGCCCAAAAGGATGAAAATAATCGCATCAGGAATTCAGGTGAAGTGATGAAAGAGATCCTGAACATTCCCGACGACATCCCGGCGGACACACTATCGAAAGCGAGATGCGTGATTGTGATGCCGTCGGTCCTCAAAGCGGCATTCATCGTCGGAGGCAGCTACGGGCGGGGCGTCATGAGCTGCCGCTCCGGCCCGAGTTTCAATGGTCCGTGGAGTGCCCCGGCGCTGATGGCTCTCGAGGGCGGCAGCGTAGGCTTTCAACTGGGAGGCCAGGCTACCGATTTTGTGCTTTTGGTGATGAATAACCGTGGAGCACAAGCCATCCTGACCAGCAAGGTGAAATTGGGTGCGGATGTTGCCGCGGCCGCAGGTCCCAAGGGGCGTAACGCCGCCGCCTCCACCGATGCCACCATGCGCGCCGAAGTGCTCACCTATTCTCGTTCGCGTGGATTGTTCGCCGGTGTCTCGCTTACGGGATCCTCCCTTCGCCCGGACGGAGACGCCAACGGGAGAATTTACGGCAACGGAGTCACGGCGAAGAGCATCGTGCTGGATAGCAAGGTGAAAGCTCCAGCCTCGGCACGATTGCTGCTTGCCACTTTGAACCACGCTTCCCCGCGGCTCAGGACCAAGTAGCCGGGTCGCGAAAACCGCGGATGGCTCCCGGAATTCAAATCCGGGAGGGGCAGAGTGGAGGGTGGCAGCAAAGCTTGGCTGCCCGGAAGCTCTCTGTGCCTGAGGTACCAGGGCTGTAGGGGCGCGGGCGATTCGCGTGCCTTCAGCCCTGAATTCTTTTTGCCAGAGAGAAACTCGGGATCTTGCCGCCGGGAACGTAACCAAGGCCGGCCGGTAAGGCTAGTTCGCCTCTGCTTTACGTTCTTTCATGGAGGGCGTGAGCGGCGTGGCCTGATTTAATTTGGCCGCTTGCCGAATCAGACGCCGCAATCCATCGCTGCATTTCCGGAGGGCCGCGAGATCTTTGAGTTTGACGTGGCGCAGATTCTTTCCCGTTCCCTCCAGGAGGCCTGCGGGATCATCGAGCGAGGTTCCCCGAGCGAAGCCGAAGGTAAGGTGATTTTTTCCCGCCATCAGCAGGGCCATCGGTCCGTGAAAACTGAAGGTGGCAATGCCCCAGGGATTGACGGTCTCGCTCGAAGAGGGGACCACCTGTTTCACCATCCGGCGGAGTTCTTGAGTGACGGGCCGCAGTTTCGGATTGCCCTACTGAAGCAGAGCGCCGAAACTTCGGCCGCCGTGTTTGCCAAAGTCTCGGCCAGAAACGGATTTTCTTTTTGTGCCCGCCTTTTGCTTGCTTCGTCCGGGTTTCGGCGGCATATGGATTTCCCTTCGCCCCCTGCGATTCCGATGTATTCACTCGGAATGCCACCTGATTCTACTCCGGGAGCGGAAGGCGGCGCCTGATTTCCACATTCTCTGAGCCCCTCCCGCTAGCCCCTATCGACGCGGGAATATGGGGGCCCGCTAGCCCAACCTGCCTCCAGTGGGGAGACTCTGGAGCGAGGAACTTGGCTAGCGGGTGGCGGCTTTGGGGGCAGGCAGATCCCGCGACGGTTCAACAGGAGGGAAGGCCTGTCGGATTGGCTGGACAATCACCCCGTGATTCGGATCGAAAATTAAAGTTAGCGCGTGGCAGCAGCGCTCACAAAGCCAGAAATGTTTTGTGCCCTCTGGCTGCGCTGATTTCGCGCCGCCCTCCCCCGGGAGAGTTTCCTCATCTGGGCTGGGGCGAAAGCGGAAGAATCGTCCTCCCGCAAGCCAGTGAAATGCCGCGGGGCAGGCGGGATTGGCGCATTTCGGGTGAAGATTCTGGAAAAGAGGCTCGCAGGTCCTTGGTTGCGTGCCCTGCCCTGCGACATCCGTCCCAACGGAAGCTCGAGTATGTCGCCGCGCTTCCAGCGCTGCGATGGTGATGCGAAGCCAATCGCGGACCGCGTCTTCGGTGGTGAAATCGTCGCTATAGCGATAGAGCGAATCCAATGATTCCCCCGCCGCATTGAAGGGAATGTGGCGGCAGGGAATCTTCTCGCCGCGCATCGCCGGCGGCACCAATTCCATCAGCACACACTCGGCGCACGGAGCGGGATTCTCCTTCGAATCGTAGTTCATGCAAGTGGGGGAATCTTCGAAAATCAGACGGGGCCGCCAAGGTTCCCGTGGAGAACGGCCGTAGCCGCCTTTCTCGATAAATTCGAGCTCGAATTTGAGGACATCGAGAAGGTCGCGTTCGTCTTTATGCATGCCCCACCTCCAAATCTGGAACCCAGTATGAGACATCGGGCCAGCCGTTGCGGTGACCACGGTCACCCAGAGCTGTGACCTGCGGCACTCCATGGGCGCCTGGCCACCAACTTGGCCACATTCCACCGGCCCAAGAGATTGATTGAGTTACGGGGAATTGTCCGCTATGCTGCACTCGCCCAAGTCAGCAAACCGGTGATTGCAGCTGGCTCGGAGAGGGTGCAAGCGAATCGTGTCGTTCTTGCCGGCCAATCCGGCGCCTTACCTATCCAGCGAGGGAAGCAAGATTCTGCTCACGCTCTTTCTGTCTTCGCTGATCGGGTTTGAACGTGAGGAACATAAGGCGAGCAAGGATCGCTACGTCTTCGGCGGCATCCGCACCTACCCTCTGATCGGCCTGCTCGGCTATGCCCTCACGATGCTCTCAGGGCCTCAAATGCTGCCGATGATTGCGGGGCTCGCGGCGGTGGCGGCCTTCCTTCTGCTTTCCTACCAACACAAGCTGCAGTGCGAGGAGACACCGGGGGTGACCACGGAAATTTCCGGGCTGGCTACCTATGTGGTCGGCGCGCTGGTCTCCCAAGGCCATTTCTGGATTGCCGCCACCCTCAGCGTGGTGAGCCTGCTTTTGCTCGAATTGAAAAATTTCCTCGAAGGCCTTTCCCGAAAAATAGCGGGAACGGAAATTCTGACGTTTACCAAGTTTCTCTTCCTGACCATCGTAATCCTCCCCGTCGTTCCCAACACAACCTTCGGTCCGTTTGGAATCAATTTCTATAAGACCTGGCTGGTGGTCACCGCGGTCAGCGCAATTTCCTACGCCAGCTACCTGTTGCAATTGTGGACCAAGGGGAAAGGGGGCGTGCAGCTTTCGGCGCTGCTCGGTGGCGCGTATTCCTCCACGCTCACTACTGTTGTGCTGGCCAAACGCGCCAGGGAGGTGGAAGGCTCCGCAAATCTCTTCAGCGGGGGAATCCTGATGGCTTCCGGCATGATGTACCTCCGGCTCGCCTGCCTTCTTGGCATTTTCAACCGTCCATTGCTCGAACGAATGGCTGCGCCGCTTCTGGTTTTGGGGGTTGTGGGGATGGCCACCGGCTGGCTATGGAGCCGAATGAAGCAGGGAAGAAGTGCGGATGCGGGCGAACAGGCGCCGCCGCGAAATCCACTGGAACTGTGGGCCGCATTTCTCTTCGGAGGAATATTCATCGCCATGGTCATTCTCACGAAGCTGGCCGTGTCGCGTCTGGGACAGGCAGGTGTTTTCGGGCTGGCGGCGATCATGGGCGTCACCGATGTGGATCCTTTCGTCCTCAGCCTCGCGCAATCGGCCGGAGCGCTCACGCCGATCGGTGTAGCCGCGGGGGGAATTCTGATCGCGGCCGCGAGCAACAATGTGTTGAAGGGATTCTACGCCTACGGGCTGGCGGATCGCCGGACCGGCCGGCAAAGCCTGGCGCTGCTGCTGGGCCTGGCGGCGCTGGGGCTTCTGCCGCTGCTTTGGATTCATGCCTGAAGCAGGCGCGGTGAGTTGGTGCGAGGGGGAGCGAAACGATGGGAGGGCGCGTCCGCTACCTCCATTTGCCAGCCGTCCGCTATCGGATCCTATTATCGCCAGGAATGGCCTGTACCGGACCGGCGCCGGCACGCCGGGAATTTCTGGAAACAGGCAAATCACGGTCAATATAAAGGAGGAGTAAATGACGCTTGGGAAACGCGCAACAGCAGAGTTTCTGGGAACCTTTTGGCTGGTATTCGGGGGTTGCGGGAGCGCCGTGCTGGCCGCGGCGTTCCCCGGCCTCGGCATCGGATTTGCTGGGGTGGCGCTGGCTTTCGGCCTCACCGTCCTGACCATGGCCTTTGCCATCGGCCATATCTCCGGCTGTCATCTGAATCCGGCAATTTCGCTCGGGCTCGTGGTCGGAAGGAGATTTTCGGCCGGAGATCTGTTCGCTTACGTGATCGCCCAGGTTCTGGGAGCGATTGCCGCCGGTGGTGTGCTCTTCGTCATCGCCTCCGGGAAGGCTGGATTTAGCCTGGCGAACGGGTTCGCCTCCAACGGCTACGGGGTGCACTCGCCAGGCCAATATTCTCTTGCGGCATGCCTGGTGGCGGAGGTCGTGCTCACCATGTTCTTCCTGCTGATCGTTATGGGAGCGACCGACCGGAGGGCGCCGCAAGGCTTTGCGCCCATCGCCATCGGGCTGGGACTCACGCTGATTCATCTGGTGGGAATCCCGGTGACCAATCTTTCGGTAAATCCCGCGCGAAGCACCGGCCCGGCTGTGTTTGTGGGTGGATGGGCGCTGGCGCAGCTTTGGCTCTTCTGGGTGGCGCCACTGATTGGCGGCGCGCTCGGCGGAGGAATCTACCGTTTTCTATTCGCCGAAGACTAAGCTGCCGTGCCAATCCAGGCCTCGGCACGGGCTGCCGGGTGTTCCTGCCGGTTGCCGAAGGTGGTGCGAATGGGGTTATTATTAAGAGGGGGCCAGGTGGAAAAATCAGCCAAAGGAGATGAATATGCATAGCAATTTCAGAAGGATGGCGCTGGCCGGGTTGTTTGCCCTGCTGTGCGGCACCGGAGCCTTCGCACAGGGATCCACCAGCCCTGCGCAGAGCACCACGCCGCCGATGGGGCATCAGGGCATGGGCGGCATGAATCACGATGAGGTGCGTGACCGGCTCCAGCACTTGAGCGAGCAGCTTAATCTCACCGATGAGCAGAAACAGCAGCTCAAGCCCGTGCTCACCGAAGAAATGAAAAAAATGCAGGCGGTGCGCGCGAATACCTCGCTCACACCGCAGCAAAAGCACGAGCAGATGATGCAGATTCACCAGGAAGCGCGGCCGAAGATTTCCGGCATTCTCACGCCGGAGCAGAAGAAGAAGTTCGAAATGATGAAGCAGGAAAACATGAAGCGCCATGGCGGCCAAATGGGCGGTGCACCGAACGGAATGGCGTCAAAGCCGTAAATCCCGGAAAGAATCGCAAAGGGGGAGTCGCATCTTCCGCCGCTCCCTCTTTCCTTTCTTTCGCTCCTCCGGTTCTCCCGAAGCTCCCTCCCGCCG